>Ga0070694_100001411_pt1 | contig 14061 bp, 16 predicted proteins | sample KBSK1251metaG_FD_65470 | JGI IMG/M metagenome (GOLD analysis project Ga0070694, IMG submission 65470) | Corn, switchgrass and miscanthus rhizosphere microbial communities from Kellogg Biological Station, Michigan, USA - KBS K1-25-1 metaG | ecosystem: Host-associated > Plants > Roots >... | reverse complement strand
GAGCTCTTCCTCCGCGTTGCCGTACGGGCGGTTCTCGACGCTCTGGCGCCGCTCGTTGCGCACGACGTCCTGCTGGTTGGCGAACTCCTTCCCGTCGATCGCGTCGAGCAGATAGCCCATGCGATCGGACTCGATCCAGAGCGCGAGCTCGAGCCGGTTCGAGGGAACCGTTTCGAAGTAGTTCGTGCGGTCGTAGTCGGTGGTGCCGTTGATGCCGGTCGCGCCCGCGGCCTCGAGCATCTGGAAGTGCGAGTCCTTCGGCGTGTGCTTCGAGCCCTGGAACATGAGGTGCTCGAACAAGTGCGCGAAACCGGTGCGGCCGGCGACCTCGTTGGCCGGGCCGACGTGATACCAGAGATTCACCGCGACAATCGGCAGGCGACGGTCCTGGCTGAGGATGACCTCGAGGCCGTTCGGAAGCGTGTACTTCTCGAACTGAATCTTCGGGATGTCGGTCGCACCCTGCGTCGCGCGGTTCTGCGCGGCAAGCGGCACGATGGCGGCAACCAGCGCAATGGCCGCCGCGGAGAGGAGACGGAAGTGCGGTCGTCGTGTCTGCATGGTCATTCCTTCGTCGGGTCGTTGTTCAGACTCGCCCACAAGTACCAGCACGCCACGGAGCGATACGGTTTCCACGCCTCGCCGATGCGCGTGAGGCGATCCGGCGACGGCGCCTTGCGAAGTTTATACGCGCGCTGGACGGCTTTCACGATACCGAGATCGCCGAGCGGCAGCACGTCTGGCCGCTGCAGCCGGAAGATCAGGAACATCTCCGCCGTCCAGCGTCCGACCCCTTTCACCTGCGTCAGCGCCTCGATGATCGCTTCGTCTTCCATTCGTTCGAGCACGTCGAGGGGGAGCTGCCCTTCCTCGATGCGCCGGCACAAGTCGCGGACGTAACCGAGCTTCTGCGAGCTGAAGCCGACGGCGCGCAGCCGCTCGTCCGGCGTCGCGAGGACCTGCGCCGGCGTGGGAAAGGCGTCGTACAGCGCCTCGAAGCGCGAAAAGATCGTCGCGGCGGCCTTCGCGGAGAGTTGCTGGCCGACGATGGCGCGAGCCAGCGCCTTGAACGGATTGCTGTGCTGACGTGCGGCAAGGCCGCACGGGCCGTGCGCGCGCATCAGGTCGCGCAGCACCGGATCGCGCCGCGCGAGCAGGCGACGGGCTTTCGTGTAATCGACGGACATCTCTACTTGAGAAGCGACGTCACCGTGACGCGCACCAGTCTCCTCACCATATCAGTCCCCTACAATAAGCTTGGCGAGGCGCACGTGGAAGTATCCGAGGTCAGACGACAACTCAGGCATGCAATCGATCGTGCGAAAGCGCGAGCGCAGCAGAAGCGGCAGCACGCCGCCGACGCCGAACGCGCGTACGCGGTCTTTCTCGAGAATATCGCCACGCCGACGACCCGCATGGTGGCGAACGTGCTGAAAGCCGAGGGATACCTGTTTACGGTTTCGACGCCGAGCGGCGGGCTGCGGCTTGCCTCCGACCGCGGGCGGGACGATTACGTCGAGTTCGCGCTCGATGGCAGCGGCGAGATACCCACGGTCGTGGGGCGCGTCCGGCGGACGCGCGGATCGCGGACGCTGGAGGACGAGCGCCCCATCAGGGAAGGCGCCGCGCCGCAGGACCTTTCAGATGCGGATGTCCTTGCCTTTATCGTCGAGGCTCTCGAACCCTGGCTGGAAAGGTAGGGTCGTCGTCGTAGGGGCCGGCTTTAGCCGGCCCTTCTAGCGACGTGAATCGCCATCAAGCCGCCTAGCAGCGGCACAACCCGGACCTGCTCGAACCCGCGCTTCTCGAGAAGACGCGCGACGCCCTCAGCGCCCGGATAGTTGCGAATCGATTCCGGGATGTAGCGGTACGTGTCGGGATCGCGGTGCAGGATGAAGCCGAGGGTGGAGCCGACGATCGTCAGGTAGACCAGGTACGCGGCGCGGAGCAGCGGCGGCGACGGCCTGTTGAAATCGAGCGAGAGCAGGCGGCCGCCCGGCGCGAGCACGCGCGCGATTTCGTCGATGGCCTGCTCGAGGTCCGGCACGTTCCGCAGCCCATACCCCGTCGTCACGACGGTGAAATGCGCAGCGGGAAACGGCAGCGCGAGCATGTCGCCGGTCACGAGCGTCAGGGGCGCCTTCGCCTTCGCGGCCGCAAGCTGCAGCATCCTGAACGTGACGTCGAGGCCGACCGCGAGGCGCGCCGTCTCCGCCGCCAGGAACATGATGTCGCCGGTGCCGCACGCGAGGTCGAGCACGCGATCGTCGCGGGTGATCGACGCGAGCGCGATCAGGCGATCCTTCCATTTCCGATCGCGGCCGTACGAGAGGACGACGGTGATGAGGTCGTAGCGGTCGGCGATGGTCGCGAATATCCGCCGGACGTAGCGCTGCTTGCCGGCAGGCGTGGCAATGGTGGACCGGAGACTCATGCGGGCCGCCTGAAGGCGGCCCCTACGGAGCCGCGCGAACGAGAAGAACGGGAATCTTGACGAGATGCCGCACGCGGTTCACGGTGGTGCCGCGCACGAGATCGTTGAGAAAGCGGTGGCCGTGGGTCGACATGGCCAGCAGATCCACGCCACGCTCCTGGGTGAGCCGAATCAGCTCGTCGGCCGGATCGCCCATCGCCAGCTCGGTGGACACCTTCAGTCCCTGCGCGCTGAGGTCGGCCGCGAGCTTCGCCAGGTAGTCGCGATCGTCTTTCATCTCCTCCGACTCGCGCAGCTGCAGCTGATCGAAGTTGCGCGCCGCCCAGCCGTCGGCGACGTGCACCAGGTGCAGCTCGGAGCCGACCTGCATCGCGAGCTGGCGCACGTGGTCCAGGACGGCCCGGTCGGCGGCGGAATGCTCGATCGCAACCAGAATGCGGCGGTACATCGTTATGCCAGCGTCTGCTACGCCAACGTCTGCACCAGCAACCACGCGTTGAGCGCCGCAATGATAACCGCGACCGTCCACGCAAGCACGCGGGTCCAGGCGGGGGCGACAAACGGACCCATCTTCGCCTTGTCGCAGGTGAACAGCACGAGCGGAAACACCGCGAACGACAGCTGCAGGCTCAGGACGACCTGACTGGCAATCAGCAGCGCGCCGGTGCCCCGCTCGCCGTACAGCGCGACGACGATGATGGCGGGGATGATCGCGAGGAGCCGGGTGATCAGGCGGCGCAGCCAGGGCCGCACGCGCAGGTTGATGAACCCTTCCATCACGATCTGGCCGGCCAGCGTACCGGTCAGCGTCGCGTTCTGACCCGAGCACAACAACGCGACCGCGAACAGCACGCTCGCCGCGCCCGTCCCCAGCAGCGGCGACAGCAGCTGGTAGGCATCGCCGATGTCCGCGACGTTGTCGTGACCCGTCCCGTGGAACGTCGCCGCGGCCATGACGAGGATGGCGGCGTTGATGAACAGCGCGAACATCAGCGCTGCGCTCGAATCGATGGTGGCAAAGCGAATCGCCTCGGCCTTGCTCGCGTTGGTATCGACGTACTTCCGCGTCTGCACGATGGACGAGTGCAGGTAGAGGTTGTGCGGCATCACCGTCGCGCCGAGGATGCCGATGGCGATGTACAGCATGTCGCTGTTGCCGAGAATCCCGGGCACCGGGATGAAGCCCTTCGCGACCTCCATCGGATCGGGCTTCGAGAGCCACAGCTCGATCGCGAAACAGCCGGCAATCATCAGGATCAACCCGACGACCAGCGCTTCGACGTACCGGAAGCCGCGATTCTGCAGGAACAGGACGATGAGGACATCGAGCGCGGTGAGACAGACGCCCCAGATCAAGGGCAGGCCGAACAGCAGGTTCAGCGCGATGGCCGCGCCGATCACTTCGGCGAGGTCGCAGGCCGCGATGGCGATCTCGCACAGAATCCAGAGGCCAATCGTCACCGGACGCGAGTAATGGTCGCGGCACGCCTGCGCGAGGTCGCGCCCGGTCGCGATGCCGAGACGCACCGCGAGCGCCTGCAGCAGGATCGCCATCAGGTTGGACAGAAGAATCACGCTCAGCAGCGTGTAGCCGTAGCGCGCGCCGCCGGCCAGGTCGGTCGCCCAGTTGCCCGGGTCCATGTAGCCGACCGCGACGAGATAGCCCGGCCCCGCAAAGGCGAAGAGTTTTCGCCAGAATCCGGCATCCGGCGGGATGGGAATCGACCCGTGCACTTCGCGGAGGCTCTTTTCCCCGCGGGGCAGTCTCCACCCGTCCGATCGCGCCTGATCGATCTCGCCCGCCATTTTTTGACTAGTCAAAAAATATCTTCACGACACATCAAAAGTCAATTTAGAATTGCGCTGGATGCTGCCGTCGAGCACCGTCGAGAACTACCTCAAGAAGATTTACCTCGGCTCCACCGGCGCGCCCGGCGCCGAACCTCGGCTGTTGCCCATGGGCCAGCTCGCGGCGGCGCTGGGCGTCACACCAGGCACCGCGACGACGATGGTGAAGACGCTGGCGGAGTCGGGACTGGTCAACTACGAGCCGTACGCCGGCGTCTCGCTCACCCGCGCCGGCCGCCGGCTCGCCGCGCAGGTCCTTCGCCGGCACCGTCTGGTCGAGCTGTTCCTCGTCCAGGTGATGGGACTCCGCTGGGACGAGGTGCACGACGAAGCGGAACTGCTCGAGCACGTGGTGTCGGATCGCTTGATCGACCGGATGGACGAAATGCTCGGGCGTCCCGAAGTGGATCCGCACGGCGACCCGATCCCCGACGCGGAGGGCGTCGTGAAGAAGCAGCCGGCACAGACGCTCCTCAGCTGCCCCGTCGGCACGCGCATGACCGTGACGCGCATCATCGACCAGGACAAGCAGTTCCTCAGGTTCGTCGAGAACCACAATCTCAAACCGGGCGAGTCGGTCGAAGTCGAGGAACGCGACGAGGTATCCGACAGCGTCCGGCTCCGCGGGAAAGGCGACCGCCGGATCACGATCGGTGCGCGCGCCGCCTCGAAGCTGCTCGTCCAGGTCGCGCGGGTGGTGCTGCTGGTCCTGGGCCTCGCGACGGCGGCGCGGGCGCAACAGGCGGACCCGGAAGCGGGGTTTCCGTCCACCGGTCCCATCTCCGGCTACATGGACTTCCACGTCAACAAGGCGGACGGCGAAGCGAGCGTGATCGACTTCCATCGATTCGTCATCCTCCTCAACCACTCGTTTACGTCGAAGATTCGATTCGTCGGCGAGCTCGAGGTGGAGCACGCCTTCGTCGAAGGGCTCGAGGAGTCGGGCGAGCTCGAGCTGGAACAGGCGTACGTCGACTTCCTGTTGTCGCGTCCGTTCAACATCCGCGCAGGCATGCTGCTGCTGCCGATGGGGATCATCAACGAACGGCACGAGCCGCCGGTGTTCAACGGCGTAGAGAGGCCGTTTGTCGACACGGTCATCATCCCGACGACCTGGTTCGACGCGGGCGCGGGCGTCCACGGGGAGATTGGCCGCGGCCTCCGCTACCGCGCGTATGTCACCGCGCCGCTCAACGCCCGTGAATTCAGTGCCGACGAAGGGATTCGCGAGGGACGGCAGAAAGGCGGCCAGGCCACGGCCGCCAGCGCCGCCTTCACCGGCCGCGCCGAATATCTCGGGGTTCGCGGCCTGACGGCGGGCGCGGCGCTGTGGCGAGGGACGTCGCGCGTCACGCAGACGCCGGAACTGAAATCGTCAGTGACGGTCGGCGAGGCCGACGCCAGGTACCGCCGCGGACGACTCGAGCTCCGCGGCGAGATCGCACGCGTGGACGTCGGCAACGCGGCGGCAGTCAACGACAGCCTTGGTCGCGCGGTCGGCGTACCTCCCAACATCGCGAGCGCGCTGCGTGGCTTCTACGGTGAGGCGGGATACCGCGTCTGGGATGCCGGGGCGCCGCGCGACCTCGTGGCGTTCTTTCGCTACGAGAACTTCGACACGCAGTTCCGCATGCCCGCCGGTCTCCTGCCGTTGAAGGAGTTCGATCGCGACGCCTTCGTGGTCGGGACGACCTACTACCCGGATCCCGACGTCGCGGTGAAAGCCGACTACATCTACCTCAGGAATCGAAGCGGCCTCTTCGCCAATCGCCACCTGCTGAATGTCGGCCTGGGATGGTGGTTCTAGGAGACGTGATGGACTTGACGATTCGCTTGCTGGTCGTGCTGCCGCTGCTCCTGATGGCGGGCGAGCCGTCCCGCGCGGCGGGCGCCGCGCAGACGGGGGCGCCGCGCGTCATCGAGATCACCGCGGAGCGCTTCCAGTTCTGGCCCTCGGAAGTCGTCGTCCGCGAGGGCGAAGAGGTCGAGCTGCGGCTGCGCAGCGACGACACCATCCACGGCTTCCGCATCATCGGCGCGGGGACGAACCTCCAGATTCCCAAGCGGGGACACGGATATGCGATGACCCGGTTCACCGGGAACCGGCCGGGCCGATACACGTTCGAGTGCAACCGGCTGTGCGGCGCGGGCCACGACTTCATGCGCGGCTCGATCGTCGTGCGGCCCGCGGGGACAGGAGAGGTGCCATGACGCGCGTGTTCATTGGTGCGGCGGTGGTGTGGGCCGCCGTGCTGACGTTCCAGGCTACGGGCGCGTCGCAGGCGCCTCAGCAGTCCGTCGGCGGGCCGCTGCCCGGCATCACGCCGGTCGAGTTCAGCGAATTCCGGCTCGGGCTCGAGGACTTCACCGAGGTCGAAGCGGCCGAAGAGGGTCTCGGCCCTGCGTTCAACGGCACGAGCTGCGCGGCGTGCCACAACGTGCCGGTGATCGGCGGCGGCGGCATCATCCTCGAGCTGCGCGCCGGGTATCGAGACGGCAGCGCCCACACGGGCCTCAATGCCGCGGGCGATACGCTCATTCACCTACTCTCGACGCCGAGCCACGCGTGCCAGGTGCAGATGCCTGACGACGTGACCGTCATCGCGAGGCGCGCGCCCATCCCGCTCTTCGGCGCGGGGCTGGTCGAAGCCATTCCCGACGAGCAGCTGCTGGCGCTGGAGGACCCCGTCGATCGCAATCGCGACGGCGTGAGTGGCCGCGCGGCGATTGTGACGGACGTGGCCACTGGCGCGCGGCGCGTCGGCCGCTTCGGGTGGAAGGCGCAGCACGCGACGCTGCTCACCTTCAGCGGGGACGCGTACCGCAACGAGATGGGGATCACCAACGATTTGTTCCCCCACGAGTCGGCCTTCGGCATCTCGCCGGAGCAGATGCGGGCGTGCGACCCGTTTCCGGACCCTGAAGACAGGCGCGATCCCCGGACGGGGCGCCGCGGCATCGACAACTTCGAGGCGTTCATGAAGCTGCTGGCGCCGCCGGCCCGCGGGGCCGTCACCGATGCGGCAGCGGGCGGCGAGCAGATCTTCGCCGCGGTCGGCTGCGCGACCTGCCACGTCCCCCGCCTGACGACGGGGCCGAGCTCGCATCCGGCGTTCAACCGGCGGAGCGTCGATCTGTTCTCGGATCTGCTGCTCCACGACGTGGGGACGGGCGACGGCATCGCCCAGGCCTCGGCGGCGCCGGAGGAGATTCGCACGCCGGCGCTGTGGGGACTGCGGCTCCGCCGGCCGCTGCTGCACGACGGCAGCGCGGTGACGCTCGTCGACGCGATCGAGCGGCACGCGGGCGAGGCCGACCTGTCCAGGCGCGGCTTCGAACGGCTGACGCGCGATGAGCGGGAGCGCCTGCTCGCGTTCCTGCGGTCGCTCTAGCTGACGAATCGCGCGATCACGTCGGCCAGTTCGGCGGTGTCGGATGCAATCCACGCATCGGCAGCCACCGCGCGCGCGTGGAGCGCGAAATCGGTGAAGCCATACGCGACCAGACAGCAGCGTGCCTCGGCGCCCCTCGCGGTGTCGTAGTCGATCTTCGAATCCCCGACCATCAGCGTGCGCCCGGGATCGGCGCCCGCGCGCTCCATCATCGCGAGCAACGCCGTCGGATCGGGCTTTCGCGGATACGTCCCGTCGCTTCCGATCACCTCGTCGAAGAGATCGCGCATGCCCAGGCCGGCCAGCACCTTCTCGGAAGGGGCCAGCGGCTTGTTCGTCAGCACCGCGACACGCGCATGCTGACGGGAGGCGCGCACGACCTCGATGATGCCCGCGTACGGCACCGTGTGCTCGAGCAGCCTGCGATCGTAGATCTCCAGAAACCGCGAGATGGCGGCGGGATCTTCCGGGATACCGGACGCCGCCAGCGCGCGGCGAATGAGCATCTTCGCCCCTGCACCGATCATGCTCCTGACCTCGTCCACCGGCAGCGCGGGTGCGCCGAGCGTGCCCAGCAGCTCGTTGACCGAGTCGGCGAGGTCGCGCGACGAGTCGATGAGCGTGCCGTCGAGATCGAAGGCGATCAGGCGGCGCTGTAGGTGGCCCACGACGTAGGCGTCTCCCAGACGGTGACGCGCACGACGGGCAGCCCCTGCTCGCGCGACATGTCGTAGATGAGCCGGGCGATCCGCTCGACGGTCGGATTGCTGTCCACGATGAAGATGGGCTCGCCGAGCGACTGCAGCGGCTTCACGAGCGGGTCGTCGTGGCGGAGGATCATCTTGTGATCGAGCTCGCGATCGATCCACCCCTTGACGAGGCGCTTGATGTCGCTGAAGTCGACCACCATATTGCGGGTGTCGAGCGAATCGGTGCGGACCTCGATCTCGGCCACGGCGTTGTGCCCGTGCGGGTGCTTGCAGATGCCGTCGTAGTCGAGCAGGCGATGCCCGTAGCAGAAGTCGATCTTCTTGGTCACCGAGTACATAGCCAGTATCTTATTTACGAATTTACGAATTTACGAATCGACGGATTGCATTGGTCGATTTCGCGATTCACATTCGTGAATTCGTAGATTCGCAAATCCTCAATGTCTTCTGTTGCCGTCTTGCTCTCGGCGGGCCTCGACAGCGCGGTGCTGGCCGCGCATGAGGCGCGAACATCACAGGTCCACCCCGTCTACGTCAGCACAGGGCTTGCCTGGGAAGGCGAAGAGTTGGCGGCGCTCGCCCAGCTGCTCGCGACGCCGCCGTTTGCGTCGCTCGCGCCGCTCGCGCGGCTGACGTTCACGGTCCGCGATCTGTATCCGCCGACGCACTGGGCGCTGCGCGGCGAGCCGCCCGCCTTCGACACGCCTGACGAGGACGTCTACCTGACGGGACGCAACATCATCCTGGTCACCAAGGCGTCGATCTACTGCGCGCAGCACCGCATCGAGCGCATCGCGCAGGGCTCGCTCGCGCACAATCCATTTCCGGACGCGACGCCGGAGTTCTTCGAGTCGATGGGCCACGCGCTCTCGCTCGGCCTCGCGCACGACATCCGCATCGACACGCCGTTCGCGCGGAAGGAGAAGGCAGACGTCATCCGGCTGGGCATCGAGCTCGGCGTTCCGCTGGAGCTGACGCTGTCGTGCATGAACCCGAAGGACGGGATGCACTGCGGCCTGTGCAGCAAGTGCCGCGAACGCCGCGACGCGTTTCACGAGGCGGGCGTTCCCGACCCGACGCGCTACGCAGTTCAGCCGGTCAGATAGGCGGACCAGGCCAGGCCAACGTAGAGGCGGGTCTTCAGACCCGCCTAGCCGCGGGTGAAGACCTCTTCCCCATCAATGAACGTCCGCGTCACGCGGAAACCTCGATCCAGCACGACGAGGTCCGCCACGTTCCCCTCGGCGATCACGCCGAACCGCATCAGACCGAGCGCGCGCGCGGGCGTGGTCGAGCACATGATGGCCGCCTGCGTGATCGACGCATGGAACATCGTCACGATGTTGCGAAACGCGCGATCCATCGTCAGCGTGCTGCCGGCGAGCGTGCCGTCCTCGAGCAGCGCCGCCTGATCGGACACCCGAATCGGGCGCCCACCCAGCCGCGCCATCGAGCCGGGCGCCAGGCCGGCGCCGGCGGTGCCATCCGTGATGGCCATCACGCCATCGACGCCCTTGGCGGCGATCGCGACCTGGCTCATCGCCGCGTGGACGTGGAAGCCGTCGCAGATCAGCTCCGCTTTCACCTCGTCGTGCGCCAGCACCGCGCCCGCAAGCCCCGGGGCGCGATGCGTGATGGGCGTCATCCGGTTGAAGAGATGCGTGGCGTGACGCGCGCCGGCGTCGATGGCCGCCACGGCCTGGTCGTAGTCCGCCGCGGAGTGCCCCAGCGAGACGCGATGCCCGGCGCGCACCAGCCGCGGAATCAGCGGCATCGCGCCGTCGATCTCGGGCGCCACGGTCACGATACCCACGTCGGCCGCGCGCGATTCGATGACGGTGAGGATGTCGTTGCCGCTGAAATCGCCTTCGGCGCGCTCGTCGGTCGGCAGCCGGAGACATGCGGCCGGCTGCGCGCCCTTGTATTCGGGGCTGATGAAGTTGCTCTCCAGGTGCGCCGGCAGCACGCGTGCTGAACCGGCCGCACGTCCGACGCGTGCGTCCCCGATCTGCCGGAGCGTCAACTCCAGGTCCGCGGGCGCGCACGCCACCGTCGTCGGGCAGAAGGCGGTCACGCCGTACCGCGGCAGCCGCGTCGCGATCTCGTTGATCGCGCCCGCGCCGTCGAGCGTGTCGTGCCCCTCGACGCCGTGGACGTGCACGTCGACGAAACCCGGAACGACGAAGCTCTCGTGGACCTGGATGACGGACGCGCCGGCAGGCGCGCCGCCGGCGCGGTCGATCGCGGCAATCCGGCCGTCCTCGATGAGGAGCGATGCGTTGCTGAGGATGCGGTCCGGCAGGACGATGTCGCCGCCGGCGAGCACGATCATCGCGCGATGATGGCTGCGCGTGCCGCACCCAGTGGACCGCCGTCGTCGCCGAGCGCCGCGGCCGCGACGATCAGCGAGTCGGCCATGGTCTTCGGAAGACGGCGGAGCGCCTCGGTCTGCGACGGCTGGAGGAGCTGATCTGCGGCGTCGGCGATGAGGCCGCCGACGATCACGACGTTCGGGTCGGTGATAGCCACGAGGTTGGCGATCGCCATGCCGATGTAGCGCGCCGTGTCGCGGACCACGGAGATCGATACGCCGTCGCCATTGCGGGCCGCCTCGAAGATCTGCTGCACGTGGATGGCGCCGATGTCGCCGCCCGCCATGTCGAGCACGCGCGAGCGATCGCCCGACTTGATGCGCCACACGAGCCGCCGGACGATGCCGGCCGCGCCGATTTCGGCCTGGAGCGACCCCAACTTGCGGTAGTCCTCGCGCTCGACCGGGTTGAGCGCGAGCCAGGCGGCCGCGCCAGCGAGCCCGTGGGCGCCCTCGAATGGGACGCCGTCGATGACGAGGCCTGAATGCACGCTGTCGGCCGCGATGAGCGCGACCACCTCCCGCGCATCGCGGGCCGCGCCGCGCCACTGCTCGGCGAGCGCGACGGCGCAACCGCGCGTCAGGATCCGCGGCGGGGCCGGTGCCCCGGCGGCATCGGAGATGGCGCGACCGATCGCGTCGACGCCATCCTCGAGCGGATCGCGGACGGCAACCCCGACGGCCGTCGCCTGCCCGCCGCCGAGCGCCGCGCGCACCGCTTCGACGGCGGACGACGCGGCTGGGCCGTCATGCCTGCCGCGCCTCGTGATCGAGCCGGCATCATCCGCGGCAACGGCCAGGACCGCATGTTCGCGAACTTCAACTCCGAGAATCACGGCGTCGGTGGGATTGTATCGCCCGTCCAGTCGACGTGCACGTGAACCTTTCGCCCCTCGAAGGGCACCGTGCAGGCCGTGAGCGACGGCAGGAACACTTCGGTGTTGAGGCGCTTGAGGAGCGCGATGTAGCCGCGTTCCTCCGGCGCGGTGAGGATGACGACGCCGCCGCTCTCCGCGGGCGGGAACTTGCGGTCGTCGAGGTAATCGCGGTCGAAGCTGATAAGCGTCCGGCGCAGCTGCCGCGCGAGCCGGTAATGTTCGGCGTCGCGCGCGCGGCGCAGGTCGTCGTGCTCGACGACGAAGAGCACGTCCCAGTGCAGCACGTCGCGCATGAAGCCCACCAGGCCCGCCGGGACGTTCGCGTCCACGTACACGCGCGTGTGCTCGGTGAGGCGATCGGCGTGAGGTCCTAACTCTGACGCCAAGGTTCCCATGCTCTCGGGTAATTCAAAATGCAAAATGCAAAATGCAAACCGTACTCACCCGACACGGGTGGGCAAAAGGCGCAACGCTTTCACCACACGGCGTCGATCGAGATACGGTTTGAATGTTGAATTTTGCATTTTGCATTACCTGTGTCGCTCCAAGTCCGGCATCGTCTCCGTCTTCTCGTCAGGCTGCGGGTGCGTGCGCGTCGCGTTCTTCGCTTCGGCGCGCAGCGCCGCGACGAGCGCGTCGCGCTTGTGGACCAGCTCCTTCCGCGGCCGGCGGCCGTACGTGGAGCCGACGGCGTACTCGCAGAAGAGCGGAAACGCGATCGTCGAATCGCAATACGCGACGACGGTATCGGGGAGCACGCCCGGATTGACCTTCCCCCAGCTGACCGCTTCCGCCGGCGTCGCGCCCGACAGACCGCCCCACACCACCTGGTCGGTCGTCAGCTGGATGAAGAAGTCGTTGCCCCCCTTCGGGATGCCGTAGACCTCCCACAGTGTCGGCTGGCCCTGCAGGTAGAAGTTCTTGGGCGAGCCGCCGCCGAGAATCACGCAGCCGTTCTTCCGGCCGGCGAGGATGAAGGCGCAGACCTCGTTGACGTCCTTGTTCGGATCGATCATCAGGCGGCTGTCGTTCATCAGCTCGTGGTAGGCGATGTTCATGCCGATCGAGCTGTCGCCTGGCGACGAGGTGTAGATCGGCACGCCGGCGGCGGCCGCGGCGGCGACCACGGAGTACGCCTCGCATCCTGGCTGGCGCGCCATCAGGTCGCGTCCGAGCGCATAGTGGAGCTCCGCCGTCGACACCGGGCCGTTCATCCCCGATCGAACGAGGAAGTCGCGGATGTAGGCGTCGGTTTCGAGCAGCACGCTCGACGGGAACAGCACGTCGTAGATGCGGATGACGCCCTGCTCGTACAGCTCCACGTCGTCGACGAACGGCGACCCGCGATGCAGCGTGAAGTTCAGCGCGTAGTGCAGGTCGTGATAGAGGTTCGCGCCGGTGCTGATGACGAAGTCGATCAGCCCGCGCTCCATGAGCTCGACCATGCAGCCGCCGAGGCCCGCGGGGGTCAGCGCGCCCGCGATCGTCAGCGCGATCGTCGTGTCGTGCTCCGGCAGCAGCATCTTGTCGGCGAAGATGCGGCACGCTTCGCCGAGCCGCGCCGCGTTGAACGCCTGGAAGCCCTCGTCTATCAGGGCGTGAATGTCGGCGCTTCCGCGGGGGCGGTAATAGCGAATCGGCTTGCCGGAGAGGTAATCCTGTCGTGTCTTGCCCGTCGATCCGGGCGCGCGGTGAGGCATACGGCGTGGCGAGCGCGCTTGTGTCGCGGCTCGCGGCTAGCTTAGCATTCTCGCGCGAAGCGCGAGCCACGCCGAAGCGTCAGCGGAGCGGGCCAGCCACGCCGAAGCTTCAGCGGAGGCGGGCCAGTCATGAATCAACTCGACTTTCAGTCGCCCTGGGTTATTGCAGCGCTCGCACTGGTGGCGATCGTGGTGGGCCCCGCGATTCTTGTCTGGAGAAGAGGCCGTCCGTTCGCGAGCGGCCACATCTTCCGAGCCAGCCGCCTCAGTTCGGGCAACCGCCTCTTCCCCACGCAAGTCCAGATCACGCCGACGGCCATCGTCCACCACACGCCGCGGTGGTTCGGGCGGACCGAGCATTCCATCCATGTGGCGCACGTGGCCTCGGTGCGCGTGGACACGGGCGTTGTGTTCAGCGATGTCTATATTGAGACGTCCGGCGGCGCGAGCCCGGTCAGGTGCCACGGCCACCGAAAGCGGGATGCGCTTGAAATGAAGCGCCTTATTGAGCAATTTCAGTCAGCCTATTACCGCCAGGAGCCCCCTACCCAGCCACCCCCTGTGGCTCAGAACGAGACGCGCCGATAAACAGACGAGTCGGCCCGCGCAATACGCGTAGGCCAATCTCCCAAGAATCGTGGACGAACTGACATTTGCCGCACGGCGCGCCGTCGCCTCGCTACCGAAGACGGCCGAGGCCCCGGATCTCGAGACCCGGTTCCGGAACC
>Ga0070694_100001410_pt1 | contig 14062 bp, 13 predicted proteins | sample KBSK1251metaG_FD_65470 | JGI IMG/M metagenome (GOLD analysis project Ga0070694, IMG submission 65470) | Corn, switchgrass and miscanthus rhizosphere microbial communities from Kellogg Biological Station, Michigan, USA - KBS K1-25-1 metaG | ecosystem: Host-associated > Plants > Roots >... | reverse complement strand
ATACAACTTCTTGAACTTGCGCTCAGCCACGCTCGGCGGATCCACTTGCAATTTGCTGAACACGAGATAGCGGACGCCCAATCGTTTCCAAGTCTCCCAATTCTCATCCACATTCTCCAGGCCCACCGTCTTGCGTCCCGTGTAGAGATAAACCAGCGGCGGATTGATCGAAGCGATGAATTTATCCTCCGGCAAGTTCTCGCGGATCCAGTGGTACATCGTCACATTCGCGTCGAAGTGATGGATCCAATCCAGATTCTCCGCCGTCGGGTGCGCGTTCTTTTCCAGAATATAGCGCGCGTTGTCGTAGATATTGAGCGCCGCCAGGCTCCAGACCAAAACCGCTAACACCATCCACTGCGCGCGCGGATTGATGATTTGGCCCCAGCGTTGAGACTGTTCATGGATCAATCGAACGCTCATCAGGATATAGAAAATCATGAAGGGCAGCAATGGCAGAACGAAGCGCATTTGATACGGCCACGGCCAGAGGATGTTGATGAGGAACGAAATGGGGATGATGAATTCCAGCAGCGTCATTCTAGTGCGGACTGTCCAGATAAACCCGACCATGGCCAGCACGCTGAAGATGAAAAGAAAACCGACCGTGCCGCCTTTGACTCCGATGGCCTCTTCTCCGCTCCGGGTCGCATCACGAAAGAACGGAGCGACGAGCATCCCTGAAGCATCGCGTCCGAGGGTGTTGACGGCGTTGTCCCAGATCCGTTCCAGGATGTCCCCAGCCGAAGCCTTGCCGGAGGATGATTGCCCGGCTTTGACTTTCCAAAAGTGAGTCGCGTAGGTTTGCGTCACGTAACTATTCTGCACTTCAAGTTGCTCCGCTGGTGGATAGTGCATCCGCACATAGAGCATCCACGGGCCGACGAACAGAACCATGCAGGCCGCAAAAATGAGCGCCGACCGCACGAGCCGCTCTTTGAGCAAATAGCAGCCGACGGCCGCCACCAAACCAATCGCCATAGACCGCGTCAGAAAAGCGAATGAGGCGCAGGACGCGCCGAGCACCAGATAAGGCCAGGCCATGTGCCCTTTCTTCGCGGCGCGCACGCCCTGCTCGATCACGATCAGCGTCAACAACTGAGCCAGCATAAACACACACTCTGAAAGGGTGGTGGAAGTGGCCATAAAGACTAGCGCCGGACAGAGCACCGTCGCGACCGCGATGCCGAAGGCCACCATCGGCGGCAATTCACGGCTGCGCGTAAAGTAGCGGTAAGCAGCCAGCCCCACGCCGAACATGGCAATGATGGAGATGGACTTCAGCAGGAAGACGTTGTTTGGAAACTGCGGCGCGACGCGAAAGACGAGCGAGAGCAGGAAGGGATAAGCCGGCGGATAGAGCGGCATGAAGATCGGCACGGGCGAGTTGATCAGCGTGTAGCCTTGCCCGCTCGCCAGCGATTTGGCCAGTACCAGATACCAGGCATCATCCACATAAAAACCGACGGTATGATCCAGCCTCAGCAAATAAGTGAAGAGAAAAAGCAGCACTGCTCCAGCCCCGCTGGCAACGGCCATCCACCGATTGAATTGTGGCTTTTCACTGTGCCCTGGATCCTCCTCCACGAGAGCGATCCTGCTTTCAACCTGGTCTGACTCGACAGCAGCTTTTCGCTTGGCCATAAAACTTGATCCTCCAAAAACAGATTGATGGTCATGGCTCACGATCACGATCGTCTGACGCTCAGTCCTTAACTCCGATGCCGATCAGACTGAGGCCGCCCCAAGGCCAGATCCGATCTATCCGCCGCAAGACCGGGATCGAACTATTCACCAGCTTGAGCTGCACGCGGGAGAAGGTTCTCCGCCGCATGACCTTGCCATTGAGCCACCAGCCCGGCACCGAGACGCGATTGAAGTCGAACATCTCTTCGACACGGAAGCCCGCGCTCGTCAGCGCTCGCTCCAAACTCTTAGGCGTATATCGCTCCCGGTGCTCCAGCGCTTCATCTAGTGTGCCGTGTAACGCCGGATGCTGCGGCACCAGGATGATGACTCGCCCGCCACGCTCCAACGATTGCCTCAGATTGCGCAGCGCCACCTGTTCATCCGGCACGTGCTCGAGGACGTTAATCAGGAGCGCGGTATCGAATCTTTGCTCCAGCCCTTCAAAATGTTGAGGATTGCTCGCGTCAATCTTGAGCACGCGGAGGTAAGGTTTGCCGAAAGAATACGAGCGCAGATAGTGCAAGTAGTGCGGATTGATATCCGACGCCACGTATAGTTCGCGCGGAATGAATTGATTAGTCAGCGTCCCTATCCCAGCGCCGATCTCCAAGACGCGATCGCCGACATAAGGGCGCAAGACATCACCCATCCAGAGATTGAAGCGACGCGCACGTTCGAGTTCTGTCAGGATGTGCGAGCCGTATTCGTCCTGCTGGTAGAGATCATCAATCAGCCAGAAACGCAGCATTGCCAGCAGCGCCCACAGGCCATCGCTTGAGCGGATTTTCTTGCCTTCCTCCTGCGAGCGCGGCAAGTAGCGGATCGGCGCTTCAAACACGCGCGCCCGCCGCTTGGCCAACTTGGAAACGATCTCGACTTCAAAGCGAAAGTCATGACTGCGCAGCGGAATAGATTTGAGCAGCGTCGTGTTGATGGCTTTGTAGCAGGTCTCCATATCAGTCAGATGGAGATCCGTCAGCCAGTTGCTCAGTTCGGTGAGCGTTTTATTGATTAGCGTGTGCCGGTGCATCAACGCACGGCGATATTGAGCCGACAAATAACGCGAGCCGAAGACAGCATCCGCGCCCTCTTTGGCAAAGGGCACAAGGAGCGAAGGAATGTCGGCGGGGTTATATTCGAGGTCGGCATCATGAATGATGCTGATGTCGCCGGTCGCATGCGCCACCGCCGTCCGCACCGCCGCGCCTTTGCCTTGATTGCGATGGTGCCGGAGCAGCGTGATGCGCCCGTCTTCGGCGGCGAGCCGCTGCAAAATCTCCCAGCTCCCGTCCGTGCTCTGGTCATCCACCACAATCACTTCGAGGCTGTTGATGAGTTCATGCTCAAGCTCCAGCACGCGGCGCAGACTGGCGGCGACGACATGCCGTTCGTTGTAAACCGGCACGAGCACGCTCAGCCGAAACGAAGTCGCCATGCTGGTTTCGTAAGCCGGGAGCAACTCAAGAAGCGGATTTAGTACCATCATCACGTCCTCGACATCGGATGGCCGATGGTGGTGGCATCGGCCAAAAAACCAAGAGGGCTGGCTGCACAGGTCAGCTTATCTGCTAATTTGCATGCCCTTCGAACTAGAGGAAGGCGGAGCGTTCCACGGCACACGCGAAGCAGGATCGCCCAAATCTACGACTCGGAAATTGCCATAGCCGCGCGTGCGATAGATAGTGCGGTATTTGCTCTCGGCAGGATCCACTCCCATTTCGTAGAGCGGGAAGAAAGCCAGATAACGCACCCCCATCCGGTAATTCTCTGCGAGATCCTCTAAACCGACCGTCTGGCGCCCGGTGTAAAGATAAATGAGCGGAGGGATATTCGTCGCGATTACGCCGTCCTTCGGCAACGACTGATTCATCCACTGGCACATCGTTTCGCTCTCGTGGAAGAGATTCTGGAGCGGTGAGATGTCCACGGAGGAACTGCTGCTATAGCGTTTGTATAGGTTCTGCACATTGCCATAGATGCTCACCGCCGCCATTAAGGCAGCCATCACGCCGACGCCTATCCACTGCGCGCGCGGTTGCGAAACCTGGCGTAGTCGTTGATTCAACCGATGAAGAGCGCGGCAGCCCATGAGAAAATAGAAGAGCAGGAATGGCAACAAGGGCATGACGAAGCGAGCAGTATCGAATGGCCACAAAACCGTCACGCCCAACGAGAGCAGCACAGCAATTTCTGCCAACGTGATCCTCTCGCGAATGATCGCCACAAACCCGGTAATCACCAGTGCGCTGAGCAGCAACGATAAGATCAAGGTATTGCCTATCACGCCCGGCGACCCGCCTTCCTGCCGCGCTTCCTCAAAGAGGTTCCTCATTTGCTCGAAGATTGGAGTGACCAGCAAATGCCCTGCATCGCGGCCCGCGATTTCGAAGATGTTGTGCCCGACGCGCTCCGGCAGATCCGCTACCGTCACCGTCCCAGAGTTAGCAAAACCCGCCCGCCGTTGCCAGAATTGTGTCGTGTAAGGTTGGACGATATGACCACCTTGCTCCTTTTGCTGTTCAGGGGTCGGCGTATGCACTCGCGCATAGATCGCCCACGGTCCGGCAAACACGGCCACGGCGGCGGCGAAGATCAAGGCCGCGCGGGTGAGCTTTTCCTTGAGTAGATACAAGAACACGGCGGCAATCAGACTGACCGCCACGGAACGCGTCAAAAAAGCGAATGACGCTAGTGCGGCGCCCAGCACGGCATAACGCCACACCGCCTGACCGTTCTTGCTCGCGCGGACACCGCGCTCAATCACGACGACTGTCAATAAAAAATTGAGCGTGAAGACGCACTCCGACATGACGGTCGAGGTGGCCATCACAACCATCAACGGATTAAGCACGCTGCCGACAGCGATGCCGAGCGCGACGTAAGGCGGCAACTCCCGATCGCGCATGAAGTAACGATAAGCCGCGATCCCGACGCCGAGCATGGCCACGATCGAAACCGACTTCAGTAACCAGAGATTGGATGGAAACTCCGGCGAGAGCCGGAAGACGAGCGAGAGGAGGAAAGGAAACGCCGGAGGATAGAGCGGCATGATGCCAGGTGAAGGCGAGTTGATCAGCGTGTAGCCATGTCCGGTCGCCAGCGCTTTGGCCAAGAGCACGTACCAAGCATCATCCGAAAACATGCCGATGACCTGATCCAGCCGGAGCAGATAGATCAACAAAAACAGTAGCACGCTCGCCCCGCACGCCAGCTTCATCCAACCTGAAGGCTTGCCCTCACCTATTTCTGTTTCTTGCTCTTGACCTGCTTGTTCTTCAAGCAAGGACTCAGCCTCTTGCGGCTCGATCATTACTCGTTCAGCCATGATAGTTGACCTCCAACAAAAACCGCGCGTGCGCTTCGGCTCGAACGACGAAGCGGAGCGAGACGGCAATGGTTAAGTTAAGCTTCCCAGCGCACAGACGCTGAAAAACGCTCGCTTATTTGGGGCTTTCTGGCGAGGCTGGTGAATTGAAAAATGGCGAAGATTGGCGCGCCAGGACTGGCTAGAGCCCAGCCTGCCAATCAGCATGAGAATCGAGGCGAGTTGGCGAGGGGCAAGACCTCAGGATCATCGAGGAGAGTGGGCGGAATCCAGAAGCGCTGCCGCCTGGCTGAATCTCCGCCCTTGCCATCTGTCTACTTTTTGGCCGCTTGCGCGCGCGTATCACGCTCACGGATGCGCGCTGCCTTGCCGCGCAGCTCACGCAGGTAATAGAGCTTGGCGCGGCGGACACGGCCACGCTTGATGACATCAATATGGTCAATGATCGTCGCGTGCAGCGGAAAGATGCGCTCCACACCAACCCCGAAAGAGGTCTTGCGCACCGTGAAAGATTCGCTCGCGCCGCTGCCTTTGCGGGCGATGACAACCCCCTCGAAGGATTGGAGGCGCTCTTTGTTCTCGCCTTCCTTGATCCTCACATGCACGCGCACAGTGTCACCAGGAATGAATTCAGGGATATTACTTTTCAATTGCAATTTGTCTACGCTATCTAGCCGATTCATATCGTTACCTCATTTGAGTTAGATCGCTCATCGAACAAGTAAACCGTCAATCTGTGTTTTTTCGCGGGCTATCAGGTGACGATTTGCCTCTTCAATCAGCCTGCATTTCTTCGAGCCATCGCCGCTCTTCATCAGTCAATACGGCTTGGGCGAGCAAGTCCGGGCGCATCTTCAAAGTTTTAAGCAGCGCCGCGCGCCGCCGCCATCGCGCCACTTCGCCGTGATGCCCGCCGAGCAGCACTTCCGGCACTCCCAGCCCGCGAAACTCCGCTGGCCGCGTGTAATGCGGACAATCAAGCAGGCCATCCGAAAAAGAGTCGTGCGCTGCCGAAGTCTCGCTGCCCAGCGCGCTCGGCAGCAACCGCGTCACGGCATCCACAATCACCATCGCAGGCAGTTCGCCGCCCGTGAGCACATAATCGCCGATGGAAATTTCATCCGTCACCAGATGCTCCACCACTCGCTCATCTACGCCCTCGTAGCGCCCACAGATCAGAATCATCCGCGAGCATTCTTGCGCAAACTTTGCGGCCTCAGCCTGGCAAAACAACCGCCCCTGCGGCGAAAGCAGCACCACCGCCACCCGCTTCTCTGTCTCGCCCGCTGGTGGCTCCGGCTGTTGCTCGCCGAGCAGCGATTCAACCGCGCGGAAGATCGGCTCCGGCTTGAGCACCATGCCATCGCCGCCGCCAAATGGGCGGTCATCTACGATTTGATGCTTATCGAATGTAAAAGAGCGCAGATCGTGAATGACGATCTCGATCAAACCTTGCTTGCGCGCCCGCTGCACGATCCCGAATTCGAAGGGGCCAGCGAAGAACTCCGGGAAGATGGTCAGCAAATCAAAACGCATAATTGGGGACTAGGGGTTAGAGATCAGGGGCTAGTTCTTCTCTCTAGTCCCTATCCCCTAGTCCCTGACCCCTATATTTCAAGCAGCCCTTCGGGCAATTCAACGACAATCCGCTTGCGCGCAATGTCAATCTCGGTGCAAATATCGAGCGCCAAGGGAATCAGGTATTCGCGGCCTTGATCCCGCACCGCCAGGAGCGGCGCCGCACCGTGTCGCTGCACCTCAGCGACGCACCCTAGTCGCTCGCCTTCGCGCGTGACGACTTCGCAATCCACCAGATCGAAGTCGTAGTAACTATGCGCGGGCAACTCGACCAGTTCGCTGCGACTGATCATCAAGCGCACATCGCGCAGCCCTTCAGCCTGGTCAATCGTGTCATAGCCCGCAAATTTCAAAACCACGCGCCCTTTGTGCAGCCAGGCGTGTTCGAGCTTGAGATCACAAACCTCGCCAGCGGGCCGGATGGCGCGCAGGGTGCCGAGCGATGTGAAACGTTCGGGGAAATCAGTGAGGAGCTCCGCGATGACTTCACCGCGGCGTCCTTGCGGGCGCAGGATGCGCGCAACGGCGATCAACTCATCGGCGGCAGCTCCGGGATGAAGCGGTGTGCTCATTCCAAAATTTCAAGCACGAAGCGTTTCTTGAGCTTCATTCCCGACGCGCCGAGAATGGTGCGAATAGCGCGCGCGGTGCGGCCCTGTCGGCCAATCACCTTGCCGAGATCGCCTTCGGCCACGCGCAACTCCAGCACCGTCGTCTGGTCGCCTTCAATCTCCCTCACCTTGACCTCATCGGGAGAGTCAACCAAAGACTTGGCGATCAACTCAATGAGTTCCTTCATCCTCCCACCTCCAGATTAGCTGGCATCCCCCTTCGCCTCGTCATCAAGGCCGGGCACAGCCGTGGCCAAAGCGCGACGCGAAAAATGGACCACCAGCGCCTTATGCCGCCTCCTCACTGGGGGCGGCCACCTGTTGTTGTGCTCCCTTGCGAATCAAGCTGCGCACGGTCTCTGATGGCTGCGCACCACGCGCTAGCCAGTAATCAATCCGCTCCTGGTTGAGCTTCAATTCCACTGGCTCGCGGCAAGGGTTATAGTAGCCGACGATCTCGACGAAACGCCCATCGCGCTTCGCCTCCTTCTCGGTCACCACGACGCGATAAAAAGGCTGCTTCTTAGCGCCTATTCTGGTCAATCTGATGGCTAACAAAATGATTCCTCCAAACTTTTGAGCCTGAGATTATAAACTCAGTTTCGTTTCTGACGCTAGTGAAAAGCAGTGGTCGGTAGCTCTTAACTGACCACCGACCACCGCTTTTCACCGTCTCTTTTTCTTCTTCTTCTTTTTGCGCGGGCCGATGCCGGTCAAGCGGCGGGCGACTTTGCCGCCGATGCCGCCCAACATCCCGCCCTCGGTCATCTGGCGCATCATCTTCTTCATCTCAACATACTGCTTGAGCAGGCTATTGATGTCGGTGACGGTCGTGCCGCTCCCCCCAGCAATCCGCTTGCGGCGCGAGCCGTTGATGATCGTGTGATCGTCGCGCTCGGCGGGCGTCATCGAATTGATGATCGCTTCGGTGCGCTTCAATTCCTTCTCCATCTGCGCCGTCATCTCCGGCGTCAGCTTGGGCATGCCTTTGAACATCTCGCCGGGCAGCAAACTGAGAATGCTTTCGAGCGAGCCGAGTTTCTTCATCTGGCCGAGCTGATCGCGGAAGTCTTCGAGCGTGAACGCGTTCTGCTCGAACTTCTCCTGTAGCTCCATCGCCTTCTGCTCGTCCACCTCCGACTGCACCTTCTCAATCAGCGAAAGCACATCACCCATGCCCAGGATGCGCGAGACGATGCGTTCTGGATAAAACGGATCCAGCGCATCGTACTTTTCGCCGACGCCGACGAATTTGATCGGCTGCCCCGTAACCTCTTTGATCGAAAGCGCCGCGCCGCCGCGCGCATCGCCGTCCATCTTCGTCAGAATGACTCCCGTCACTCCGACGCGGTCGTTGAATTCCTTCGCGCTCTTGACCGCATCCTGACCGGTCATGGCATCGGCCACAAAGAGCGTCTCGACCGGCTGCATTTCGGCTTTGATCCGCTGCAATTCTTCCATGAGCGTGTCGTCAATGTGCAAGCGGCCCGCTGTATCAATCATCAGCGTGTCGAAACCGATCTGCTCGCAATGCAACCGCGCCGCGCGGCAAAGTTCCATCGGATCGTTGATGCCACTGCCTTCAAAAACCGGTATCCCGATAGCCTTGCCGATGACGGACAACTGGTCGCGCGCCGCCGGGCGATAAACGTCTACTGAAAGCAATACCGGCTTGCGATCCTGATTCTTTTGCAGCCAGCGCGAGAGTTTTCCGGTCGAGGTCGTTTTGCCGGAGCCTTGGAGGCCGACGATCATGACCGAGTTTGGCCGCCGCGAAGTGAAGAGCAAGCGGCTCGAAGTGCCGCCGAGCATCTCGACCATCTCGTCGTGAACGATCTTGACCACTTGCTGGCCCGGCGAAAGGGCCTGCATCACTTCCTGCCCGATGGCTTTGGCTTTGACGCGCTCGATGAAGTCCTTAACGACGCGGAAATTGACATCCGCCTCCAGCAGCGCGATCCGAATCTCGCGCATCGCCAGATCCAAATGCTCCGGCGACAGGCGGCTCTCGCCGCGCAGGTCTTTGAGAACTTTCTTGAGTTTGTCTGAGAGTGCCTCGAACATAAACGGTACTCATGGCCGCACCTTGGCCGCATGCGCAAAGCGGTAAGAATAGAGACCCGAAGGTGAGCTTGTCAAGGACGGCGCGACAGCGCCAAAAGTGCGGAGAGTAGAAATTAAGATTGACGCCAAAGCTCATGAGGTAAGCCATTTCCCAAATTAACACTTGCGCCGCATGACCGCCTGCGCGGAAGCCATACATAACCGTGAAGGCATCACGCGGCGCAAGATCTTTGAGGAAGGCCTCAAGGTTGCACTTTACGCAAAGGCAAAAGCAGTGCCACTGATCGGCAGCAGCGGCACATGACTAACCATTGGAGTTAGCCGCTCAAATGAAAGCCAGGCCAAGACGGCCTCGCCAGCGCAAGCTGTCACTCGTCATCCGAATCTGGCACTGCCTGAGCAGAAACCGGCCTAAATTGACATCTCGCTGCGCCGCGTGCTAGCTTCCGGCAGCTTGTACCACGAAGTGATCGCAAAAACTGAATCAGGCCTCAGGCCGCGCGGCGCGCTGCGAACCTACACGGAATATGCAGCGGCGTGGATGATCCTGAAAGGCATTGGTGCGCTGCCGCGTCCGCTGGCAGTCAAAGCCGGGCAAGCCGTCGGCGCGGTTGCCCGTGCAGTGCTGCCGCACTTGCGCCGCCATGCTGAAACGAATCTACGCCTCGCTTTGCCTGACCTGGATGGGCGCGAGCGGAAGCGGATCTTGCGCGGCACATTCCGCAACCTGGGCCGCCTGCTTGGCGAAGTGAGCCAGTTCCCACGCTTCAACCGCGAAAACATCTCTTCGGTCGTCGTCTACGAAGGCCTCGAAAATTTTCTGGCAGCGCAGGCGCAGGGGCGAGGTGTGATTCTCCTGACCGGGCATATCGGCGCGTGGGAATTGTCGGTCTACGCGCATTCGATCTACGGCTATCCGATGTCGTTTCTAGCGCGGCGCGTGGACAATCCGCTCGTCGAGCGATTGGGGGAAAGCTATCGCGCGCGCTATGGCAATCGGAGCATTGATAAGCGCGGCTCGTTGCGCGAGGTGATGAAGACGCTCAAGGCGGGCGGCGTGGTGGGCATTCTAGCCGATCTCAACACTTCACGCGAAGAGGGAGTCTTCTGCGACTTCTTCGACATACCGGCGTGCTCGACGGCGGGCGTGGCGGCCTTGGCACTGCGCACGGGCGCGGTCGTGTTGCCAGGCTATATCGTGTGGGATGATGCCGCTCGCGTTCATCGTCTATGCTTCGAGCCGCCCATTGAAACGATCAGCACTGGCAATCAAAAAGAGGATGTGACAGTGAACACGGCCCGCTACATGAAAGTGATCGAGAACGTCGTCCGGCGCTACCCGGATCAATGGCTCTGGATTCATCGTCGCTGGCGTACGCGGCCCGAAGGCGAGCCGGAAATTTATTGAAGTCGGCGCAGCACTCCACCAAACCCTGTATGAACACGAAAATTTTTCTGACGACCTTCGGTATGATTTTTCTCGCCGAGATGGGCGACAAGACGCAATTGGCTGCGATCACGATGGCTGCCCAGACACGCGCGCCACTGGCGGTCTTTCTTGGCGCATCGCTCGCGCTCACGGCGGTCTCCTTGATCGGCGTCGCTCTCGGCAGCGTACTTGCCAACTACATCAACGCTGCTTATCTGCACAAAGCTGCCGCTGTCGCTTTCATCGCCATTGGCGTGCTCATGCTGTGGGGCAAGATGTGAAGAGAGGGGCTAGGGGTTAGAGATGAGGGGTTAGTGGCAGATAGTTCTTTTCTAGTCCCTAGCCCCTACCCTCTAGCCTCTAACAACCGATGGCTGAACGCATCCCATTGATGATTGTCGCGGGCGAAGCATCGGGCGACAAGCACGGGGCGAAACTGGCCGCCGCGCTGGTGGCTTTGCGCCCTGACGTGGCTTGGGATTTTTTTGGCGCGGGAGGCGATGAGATGAGGGCGGCAGGAGTTGAAACACTGGTTGATGCGCGCGAGGTGGCGATTATGGGCGCGCTCGAAATTGCCGCAGCACTGCCCAAGTTCCTCCGCGTCTTTCAACAATTGCGCGAAGCAGCGCGGACGCGGCGACCTCGCGCGGTGGTCTTGATTGATTGGCCGGAGTTCAATCTACGCTTGGCGCGCAAGCTCAAGCGCGACGGACAGCGAGTGATTTACTACATCAGTCCGCAGGTCTGGGCGTGGCGCAGTTACCGCGTCAATGCGATCAAACGTGATGTGGAGCGCATGCTCGTCATCTTGCCGTTCGAGCGCGATTACTACCAGCGCGCCGGAGTGCAGGTGGATTACGTCGGCCATCCGCTGCTCGATAGCGTTCACGTCACTGCAAGCCGCGAAGAATTCTGCGCGCGTCACGGCCTCGATCCATCGCGCTCGATCATTGCGCTCCTGCCCGGCAGTCGTCATTCAGAATTGAAATTCATTCTGCCGCCGATGATCGAAGCGGCACGTCAACTCAGCCAATCACACCCGGCCCTACAATTCATCATCGCGCGCGCGCCGACGATTGCGCAGGCTGATTTGGAACTGATGACAGCTTCCGCCGGGAAGCTCTCGAATCTGCGCTGGATTGAAAATGACACTTACAACGCGCTGGCCGCCGCGCAACTGGCCGTGGTCGCCAGCGGCACCGCTACGCTTGAGGCCGCGATCATCGGCGCGCCGCTCATCATCGTCTACCGCGCTTCGCTGCTCAACTGGCATCTCTTCCGCCCGCTCATCAATGTTCCTTTCGTGGGCATGCCAAACCTGATTGCCGGGCGCGAAATCGCGCCAGAGTTGCTGCAAGATCAACTCACTGGGCCGCGCTTGGCCGCGCAGATCATTGAATTGCTGAAAGACGAAGCGCGTCTTGATCGTCTGCGCGCCGATCTCGCTGAAGTGCGCGCCCGACTCGGCGAAGCGCGCGCTTCTGAACGTGCCGCGCGCCATATCCTCAATCTGCTCGAAAAAGCTAAAGATTAGAGATCAAAGATTAGTGATCGGTGGCTAATCCTCTGCTCTTCGCTTGCTCACTTACTTTTTGGATTTACTTGCCCAGCGAATTGGCTTAGGATTGAGTCCGCCCTAAAGCAGCAGCTTTCCTCATCGCTGCCAATAAAAACAAGCCCCGCTCTGAAGGTCAATGAGTAAGCCCAGGATACCTTTCATCTATTCGATCATTTTGTGTCTGATTGTGCCTGGTTTCGTTGTGGCGCAAAGCAGCGATTCGCCGTCACAGGTGGTCAAGAAGTTCTATCAACATCTGCGCGCGCGGCAATACGCCGTAGCCTTGCGCCTATCGGTTTACAGCCCGGCGATTGAAGGACTCTCCGAAGAGGAGATGCGGAATCTCGAACCTGAGTTTTCGCGTATCATTGCCAACTTGTCCGACGAAGTCGAAACGCACGGCGAACAGATCAGCGGCGACGAAGCCACGGTCTTCCTCAAGTTGCCAAAAGAAAAACGCATGCAGGAAGTCGCGCTGGTGCGCATCAATGGGCAATGGCGTGTCGGCGACGAGCAAACTTTTCTCCTCGCCACGCGCGAGGGCCGCTCTTTCTTCTTCAACGCGCGCATCCGCGTCGGCGAAGCGGAAGCTTACGACTGGCTGCTGGAGATCATCGGCGCGCAAGCGATTTATTTCAAAGCCAAACAGAGGTTCACTACACTCGATGAATTAGTCGGCTTGGGCGGCGTTTCCAAGCAACTCATCAATGGTTCTGAGAGCGGTTATCGTTTCCGCCTTTCGGTGAGCGATGACGGTCAGAGCTATCGCGTGCTCGCCGTGCCAGCGGAGTATGGCCGCACAGGCCGCCTCAGCTTCTATGTGGATCAGAGCAACGCGATCCGCGCCGAAGATAAAGAAGGCCAACCAGCCACTGCCGTTTCGCCGCTTTACCGGCCCGGCGGCGCATAGCCCGCGGTAGAGCAGTGCCCGATGGCTGCCCGATGGCTGCCCGATGGCTGCCCGATGGCTGATTGCTGATTTTCGTCGTCAATTACTGATTAAACCTACTCGCGACCCTCTACCCTCCTTCAGACCGGCTTCGTTAGGACGACTATGAGCAATTACTATCTAGGCGAGCACATGTTCAATTTCGTGCGCGGGTTTATCGCCAATCGGCGCAAGAAACGGCGCATCGTGGCGAAATTGCCAGTGCAGTTTTCGATTGTGCGGCAGCCGCGTGCGAGTAAAGCGCAGAAGTCGCGCAGCATTTCAGCGCGCACCTCCGACCTCAGCAGCAGCGGGCTTTCCCTCGAAACCAGTGTCATTCAACTTGACAACTTTCACGTCTCCTTGAGCGCCGATATGGCGTCCGAGCAGTTTTTAGAAATCGAGCTGGCGCTGCCTGAACGCGGTATTCGCATCCAGGGCATATCCTTGCGCTACCAACGAAAAGATGCCAGCAAAGGCAACTACATCGTTGGTGTGAAGATCACCTCGATGTCGGACGAAGACCGCGAAGTGTATGAACGATTTTTGAAGACAGCGGAGAAATAGGTTTGAGCGAGGATTGATCTCGCGGCTTGGAGAGTCAAACGCCCGTGGGGTTTTCCACGGGCGTTCATCAAAACAGTTGTGTAACTTTCCAGCGTAAGCTAGCCGCGTGAGTGAATTACCGATCGCGGCGATTGTGTTTGAGATGATAGATGTCCTGGCTCGCGTGATTGAGTTCGCGCTCGAGCCTGGCGCGCTCCCGCGCCGTAACCTCACCATCAGCTTTGACCACGGCTTCAGTGCGGCGAATCTTGGCCTCCTCAAGTCTTAGCCGCGCGGCTTCAACCGGTGTCAGGCGACCCGATTCAACGCCTTG
>Ga0070694_100001409_pt1 | contig 14070 bp, 10 predicted proteins | sample KBSK1251metaG_FD_65470 | JGI IMG/M metagenome (GOLD analysis project Ga0070694, IMG submission 65470) | Corn, switchgrass and miscanthus rhizosphere microbial communities from Kellogg Biological Station, Michigan, USA - KBS K1-25-1 metaG | ecosystem: Host-associated > Plants > Roots >... | reverse complement strand
TTCAAACGGATGCGGGCACCGGCACGCCGACCGTCACCTTCAAGCAGGACGGCGAGAAGCTCACGGGTCACTACTCGTCGCAGACCTTCGGCGAGGTCGACTTCACCGGCAGCGTGAAAGGCAGCGACATCAAGTTCGCGTTCGCCGCCGACGTGCAAGGCACGTCGCTGACCGTCACCTACACCGGCACGATCGAGAACAAGGACTCGCTCAAAGGCACCGTCGATCTCGGCGGCCTCGGGCAGGGCACTTTCACCGCCAAGCGGCAATGAAGCAGATCATTGTCGCCGCCATCATCGGGATCGTCGCCACGGTCCCGTTCGGTGGCGCCGCGCTCGCGCAAACGATCGATGCGGCTGCCGTCTATCAGAAAGCGTGCGCGAACTGCCACGACCAGCCGACGGGGCGGACGCCGTCGCGCGACGCGTTGAAGGACCGCACGCCGGAAGCGATCCTGCAATCGATGACGAGCGGCACCATGTCGGTCAACGCGATCGCGCTCAGCATGTCGGAGAAGCGCGCCGTCTCGGAGTACCTCGCCGGCAAGGCGCTCGGCGCCGGGGGCGAGACCGCGGGCACGTGCGCGAGCCGGCGGGCGTTCGGCGATATCCCGGCGTCGGCATGGAACGGGTGGGGCAGCGACGTCGCGAACTCCCGCTTTCAGCCCAGGCCCGGTCTCACCGCCGCGGACGTGCCGAACCTGAAATTGAAATGGGCATTCGGATTTCCAGGCGGCACGCAGGCGTACGGCCATCCCGCCATCGTCGGCGGCCGTGTCTTCGTCGGCAGCGACAACGGCAAGCTCTACGCGCTCGACGCGAACACCGGCTGCATGTACTGGTCGTTCGCGGCCGAGGGTGGTGTTCGTGCCGCGCCGACGGTGGCGAAAGCCGGGTCGCGCATCGCGGTGTTCTTCGGCGATCTCAAGAGCAACATGTACGCGGTCGACGCGGCGACCGGCGACGTCATCTGGAAGAAGCAGGTCGACGATCACCGGTTCTCGCGCGTGACCGGCGCGCCGAAGCTGCACGACGGCAAGCTGTACGTGCCGGTCTCGTCGGTCGAAGAAGTGCCGGCCGCGCAGCCGAAATACGAATGCTGCACCTTCCGCGGCAGCGTCGTCGCGCTCGACGCCGGCACCGGCGCGCAGATTTGGAAGACCTACACCATCCAGGAAAAACCGCAGCAGGTCGGCACCAACGCGACCGGTACCGCGCTCTACAAGCCGGCCGGCGCGGCCGTGTGGTCGTCGCCGACGATCGATTCGCGGAAAGGCGTCGTGTACGTCGGGACAGGCAACTCGTACACCGATCCGGCGGTGCCGACGAGCGACGCCGTGATGGCGATGGACATCAAGACCGGAAAAATCCTGTGGTGGAATCAACTGACGCCGTCCGATGCGTTCGTCATCGGCTGCGGTCCCAACAGCACCAACGCCAATTGTCCGAAGGACGTCGGACCCGATTTCGATTTCGGGAACGCGCCGATTCTCCGGAGCCTCGGCGGCCGACGGCGCGTCCTGGTCATCGGTCAGAAGTCGGGCATGGTGTACGGCCTCGATCCCGACCGCGAAGGCACGCTGCTGTGGAAATTCAAGGCCGGCAAAGGGAGCGCGCTCGGCGGGATCGAGTGGGGATCCGCGGCTGACGATCAAAACGCGTACATCCCGGTGTCGGACGTCCTCGCGCCGGCGGCCGAGGCCGGCGGTCTCTTCGCGCTCAAGCTCGCGACCGGCGAACAGGTGTGGCACACGCCGGCGCCGAAGCTCGAGTGCACGGGCGGCCGCGGCTGCACCGGCGCGCAGTCCGCGCCCGTCTCGGTGATTCCGGGCGTCGTCTTTTCCGGATCGGTCGACGGTCATCTGCGCGCGTACTCGACGAAGGACGGCAGCATCATCTGGGACTTCAACACGGCGCGCGATTACGAGACCGTGAACAGGGTGCCGGCGAAAGGCGGATCGATCGACGCCGCCGGTCCGGCGATCGCCGACGGCCTCGTCGTCACCAACTCCGGCTACGCGCTTTGGAGGGGATTGCCGGGCAACGTGCTCCTGGCGTTCTCGGCGAAGTGATCATGGCTCGCGTGGGGCGGGTAGGTCGGGTGGGTCGGAAGAAAAAACCACGATCGACGCGGCGCTTCGTGCATCTGGCCGAGTCTGTCCGGCGCGCACACGACCTCTCGACGCGCAAGGGCTTCACGCGCTGAAAGGCGTCACAAGCATGCGGTCGAGGTCACGGTTTGTCGCGCTTGATGAAGAACGCGGCGAGCGCGGCGCTGACCAGACCCTGCAGCGGTCCGAGCCACAGGCTCGACTGTTTGAGCATCGCGACGGGATCCAGTGTGCTGAACGGCTGCAGAAAGATCGACAGCGCCAGCATCAGCAGGTAGAACGTCGATAATCCAAACGCCAACAGGAACAGAAAACGGTCGACGGTGTCGACCTTCACGCTCTTGTCGAGCGCGTCCATCACCAGCACGCTGATGATGAGCGACAGCGTCGGCAGGATGCCCGGCATCAGCCATCCCCACGCTTCGTCCGGCTTCGGGTTGTAGTGCCCCATCACGGTCTGAAGCAGCACGAGCATGAACAGGAAGGCCGAACCCGAGAACCACAGGACGCCGAGGCGCTTCTTGCACAGGGCCATCGACATGGGCATGGTGTCTACTCCAGCGCTCCGAGCAACGACGCGCTTGCCAGGTGCATTCTCGCGGTGAGGCGGCCCGGCAATCGAATCGCCGCCGACGCGTTGATCTGCTCGAACTCGTACACCAGCGCCGTGCACGCGTAGTCGCTCGAGTAGTCCAAAGCCGCGACGTCCGCCGGAAGCCGGTTCGCCCCCATCGTCACGAACTCGATCGCGCGTTCGCGCGTCGGAGGCTCGGGTGCCTGCGAAAACGCGACGGGCGTGACGATGAACACCAGGACGCGGAAGTAGCCGGTCCTGCCGCTCAGCATCAGTTGCCGGAGATAGGACTCGATTGAGAATCGCTCTGCTCTCCGCCGAACTTCAGTGGCCCAGCGCTCGGCGCCCTCGAAAGGCCGGCCGTCCTCCGATGTCTGCTCCAATCGCGTGACGAGCGCGAAGCCGCGAGGGACGCCGAGATAGCTCCGCTCGTCGTAGCCGGCGCCGTCGAGCGCGGTCTGCAGAACAGCGTCGACGTCACCCAGGGATTTCGGACCGGAACCCGGCAGCCTGATCTTGAGCACGCTCTGCGACGACGCGCGCGGCGGCGGCCACGGCAGCAGACGGAGCGTTTGACCGGGTTCGACGCCTGGAATCGTCGGCGGGGGCACGGGACTTGGGAGCGGATCGGGCGTGGGCTGCGGAAGCGGACGAGGAGGAGACGTGGTCGAGCCGGGTGACGGCACGACGACGGGCGGATTCGTCGGCGTTGGATTCGGCGGTGTCGCACCAACAGTCGTATTCGGCGGCGCGGGACGGCTGCGCGTGTACGACACGGCCAACAGGCCAAGCGCGCAAACACTCGAGGCGGCCACAGCGATGATGACGGTCTTCACGGTCCTCATGACGGCTTCGCCGCGGCAAAAAGTCTAACGCGATGGCAGCGACCAGAGCTGTGCCTCGTAACTCCAAACTGTGAAGGCGAGCCGCCGGCCGTCGGGCGACCAGGCCGGCTGCGTCTTGTTCGAGGGATCGGTCGTGACCTGACGCGGCTCGCCGCCGTCGATCGGCGTGCGGAACACTTGAAAAAAACCGTCGGCTGCCGGCGCGATGAACGCGACCTCGCGTCCGTTCGGTGAGACACCGAGTCCCGGTGCGTCGTGCTCGGATGCGAATTGACGGACGATGCGCACGTCGATGCCGGTGCGCGGCACGACCACGATCGCGTGCCGCCCCGCGCCTTCTTTCACGACCGCGACAATCGACTTGCTGTCGGGCAGCCACTCACCGTGGCTGATCTCCGCGTCGAGGCCGGGAATGTCGATCTCGGTCGGTTCGCCAGGCACGTCGCCCGTATCTTCGTCGACCGCGATCACGTACAGCACCGACCGCTTCGTCTTGCGGCTCGCGCCGTCGAACAGCAGCCAACTGCCGTCCGGCGACCAGCGCGGCCAACCAGTCTCGGCGCCGCGCCCGAGATTGCTGATGCGTCGCGCCGGTCCATCGCCGTCCGCCGCGCGCAGCCAGATGTCGTCGGACTGATCCTTGTGCGAGTGAAACGCGATCCACTTGCCATTCGGCGACCAGCAGAGCGACTGATCTTCCGAATTCGAGTCGTGCACGATTCGTGACGGCGCGGCCGCCGGCTCGGCGGCGTCCGCCGAAATGATTCCGACGTCCTGCGCGATGTCCGGATACTTCGCATCGTCGACGACGCGCCGCCAGGTGCCGTACGTGATGCCGAGCCATTTGCCGCTCGAATCCCACGACGGCGTTTCGCTCTGAAACGCGGCGAGCGATCGCGCCGGTCCACCGTCGGCCGGCGCCGTCGCGACGGCGGTGCGATAGCTCTGGGTCTTGAACAGCACGGTGCCGTCCGCGGCGACCGTCGGCGCGTACGAATCGCGCGAGAACGCCGTCAGCCGGCGCGCCCGGCCACCGTTCGTCGGCGCGGCATAGAGATCGAGCGTGCCGCCGGCATTCGCCATGCCGACGTAGACAGTCGCGCCGTCTGGAGCGAACGCCATCGGACCGTACGCGTCGAGATCTGGATTGGGGCGAACCGGTGCCTGACCGCATGGGATGGTCACGCGCGAACGGCCGTCGACGAGCGCGAGGCAGGCGACTTTACCGCCTGGCGTCCACGCGGGAAAACTGGCGCGTGTCGCCAGTTTCGTCACCTCCGCCAGCCCGCCGCCGGCCGGCACGATCCACAACGCCGTACCGTCCCGGCCGTCGAGGATCGCCGCCAGCGATCGGCCGTCGGGCGACCATACGGCCTGCCGCAGGATGTCGGTCGCTTCGCGCGCGGACAGCTCGCCGCCATTTGGCCACACGGGCTGACGCGTGCGCGCAACGATGTCGTAGAGCTCACCGCCAGCGAGAATCCGCCGGCTGTCGGGATGCCATGCGAGATGCCGAATCTGCGCCTCGCCCGCAGGGAGTTCGACGACCGGTCCGCCGCCGATCGGCCGCACGCGCAGGAAGCGGCCCTCGGAGTACGCCACCCATCGTGCGTCAGGCGAGATCGCGGCCGCCGGATCGCGATAGCCGACCGGTCCGTACTGATGCGCGGTCGCGACCCAGCTCAGGGATGCAGGCTCGCCGTCCGACGAGCGGCGGACGCTCAGGCCGATCGCGACGGCAGCGATCGCGACGAGGACGACGAGAAGCGTCGCGCGCACGCGCAGATTCTATCGAATGTGGCGCACCCTGCGGCGCGTGCGACGTGCTGACTCCCTACGGCTGTGAGGTCGTTCGCGTCGCCTTTTTATGGGCGTCGAAGAAGTCGAGGATCGCGCCGAGGTTCGGGGCGACGACGCCGCCGTGCGAGCCTCCGGGCACTTCGATGTACTTCACCTCGACGCCGAGCTCCTTCATCTTCTCGACCATGTTGCGCGAGCCCGACACGTTGACGGTCGCGTCGTTGTCGCCGTGCACGACGATCTCGGGAATGCGGCGGAAGCGTTCGATCGTCGCCGGCACGCCGTTGCCCGCAATCGGTCCGATCGCCGCCCAGATGTCGGGATACTTCGCGGCGATCTTCCACGTGCCGATGCCGCCCATCGAGTGACCCATCAGGTAGATGCGCGTCTCGTCGATCCTGTACTGCTGTCGCACGCGCTGCAGCACCGCCATCACGTCCTGTTCGCTGAGCTCCTGCACGCGCCGCACGGTCGGATCGGCGGGCGGCGTGCCGACGCCCCAGCCGTACGAGCCGTCGACGCGATACCCGAGCGGCGCCGCGACGATGTAGCCGTGCTGCTCGGCGAGCGGCGGAAGCTGTCTGTCGTAGCCGTCGAAGAACGAGTCCTCGGTACCGCCGAGCCCGTGCAGCGCGATGATCAGCGGCGACGGTCTCGTGCCGGTGTACGTCGTCGGCACGTACATGCGATACGGGACGATCTCGTTCGCGCTCTCGAGCAGGTAGTGCCGCTTGAAGTCGCCCGTGCGTCCGGCGAACGGATCCTTCTTCGTCTTGAGCGCGGCGGCGAATGTTTCGGCGCCGGCGAGATCCCTTTCGGGATCGAACGTGCGCAGCTCCAGCCGGCCGCGGTTCACGTTGCGCATGCGATCGACGGCGAAGAGAATCTCGGCTCGCGCGGCGTCCGGTGCGCGCTTCGCCTCGCCCTCGAGGCGCGCGACGGTTTCATCCAGTCCCTTGCGCAGCGCGATGTTCAACGTCGCAGTGCCAATCGGCGCCGCACCGTTCGATACTTCAACGGCCAGCAGGTACCCGCCGTCGGCGACGTCGCGCACGTCGACCTCGAACGGGAAGGGCGATTCGCGCAAGTCGCGGCCGACACCCTCGAACGTCCCGAGATCCTTGACGATCTCAGGCGGCGCAGTCGCGGGAGGCGCGCCGGGCGCCGCCGGCGCCGGACGCTTCCGCAGCGCGACCTTCGCGGTCAACGGGCGCTCCAGGTCGATCGACGGCGCGTAGATCTGCTCGAGCCGAAACGCGTAGGGCTTCGCCGAATCGGCGACGACGCCCGTCGTCCGGACGACGAGCGAGCCTGCGAAGTCGGTCTCGTCGGTCCACGCACGGCCCGCGAGCAGCGTCATGCCTTTCGCGAAGAGCCGGCGGAGCTCGCCGTTCCTGCCGAGCCGGGCGGCCTCGGCAATCTGCGCGTCGAGCGCATCGATCTGCGCTTTCAACTCGCCCTGCGGTTTCACGGTGTTCTTGCGCGTGGCGTAACCGACGCGCACCGACGAGAGGTTGGTCAGCGCCTGCGGCCACGCGATGGCCGGCGCAATGATGACGACCAACGCGGCGGCGAGAGTGGTTCTGAGCTTCATAGCGGTGAATGCTACTTTAGGTCGGGTAGGTCTGGTAGGTCTGGTAGGCCTGGTGGGTCTGGTGGGTCTGGTGGGTCTGGTGGGTCTGGTGGGTCGGGCAGGGCGAGTACGCGCAGACCCACCAGACCCACCAGCCCAGTCGACCTACCAGGGCACTTGCGGCGATCGATAGAAGTTGATCCCGAGCGCGGTCCACCGCGGGCCGTGCGACGCGAGACGGCTCTTGAACTCGTCCCACCGGCGCCGGGATGCGCTCGACCAGCCGATTTCGGCGATCCCCGCGAGCCGCGGGAACGCGAGGAACTCGACGTCGCGCATGCTGGCCGTCGTTTCGGACCACAGCGGCGCTTCGACGCCGAGGATCGACGATTCGGGCACGCCTGCGAACAACGTCGCCGGATCCCAGTCGTACGCGTCGCGCGCCTCGACGTAGGCCGCCCAGTTCTGGCCGATGACCGTTTCCTTGTCGTACTTCATGTCGAGATACGTTCGGTTCGCGGGCGACGCGATGACCCTGGTGCCTTGCGCCGCCGCGGCGGCCGGCGACGCTTCCGGGCGCCAGTGCTGGACGATCGACGCCGGACGCAGCTCGGCCCCGGCGATTTCGTCCCAGCCGATCATCCGCTTGCCGTGCGCGTCGACGATCCCCTGGACTCGCGTGACGAACGCCGCGTACTGAGTCGCTGTCAGCGTTTTCACCTCGTCTCCGCCGATGTGCAAGTACGGCCCCGGCGTCATCGCCGCGATCTCGCGAACGACGTCGTCGATGAATCGATACGTCACGTCGCTGCCCACGCAGAGCGCGCTGAAACCGACGTCGATGCCGGTGTACAGCTCGGGTGCGCGGCCGTTGCAGTTCAGCTCCGCGTACGACGCGAGCGCCGCGTTCGTATGACCGGGCATGTCGATCTCCGGAACGATCGTCACGAACCGGCTCGCGGCGTACGCGACGATCTCCGCATAGTCCGTCTGCGTGTAGAAGCCGCCGGGCCCGCCGCCGACTTTGGTGCTGCCGCCGTGCCGCGTGAGATTCGGCCACGATTTGATCTCGATCCGCCAGCCTTGATCGTCTGCGAGATGCAGGTGAAGACGATTCATCTTGTACAGCGCGATCAGATCGATGTAGCGCTGCACCTCGTCTTTCGTGAAGAAGTGCCGCGCGACGTCCAGCATCGCGCCGCGCCAGGAGAATCGCGGCCGGTCGACGACGTGCGCCGCCGGCGCCCACACCTGGCGGGATTCATCCGGTCTGACACCGTCGTACTCGACAAACGCGGGCAGCAACTGGCGCAGCGTCTGCACGCCGTAGAACAGACCGGCCGGCTGGCTCGCCCGAATCGTCACCCGGTCGGGCGCGATGGTCAGCTCGTACGCGTCGTCACTCGGGCTGGCTGCGCCGGCTGGACTGGCGGGCGATGCGCCGAGCGTCAGAACGATGCTGGCGGGAGGAACCGACGGACCGGCCGCCTCGACGCGCGGCGGCTGCGGCGCGGCCGCGAGTCCGATCCAGTCCGACAGAAAACGTCCGATCGCCGCGACGCGGTCGTCGCCCGGTGGAACGACGATGACGGTTTGCGGTGTGACGACGAACCGCCGATCGTTGGAGATCTCGAGAGACTCCGGCAGCGGAATCACGGACGGTGTCGCACCCGGCGGCGGCGCCGCCGTCTGTGCGGCGCACGACGACACGACGGCCGCGAGCAGTGCGATCGGAACGCGGGCAATCACCGCGATCCGCGGGCGGTTGTGTTGGCGCGCACGAATTGAATGATCCGCCCGGCCGTCTCGTCGTTCGGCTCGGCCACCTTGCTCCAGATCGTGTTGTGCGAACGCGAGGCGATTTGCGCGACATCGACATGTGCGGCGCCGGCGCCCTTGAGCACCTGCGCCATCTCGACGTTCTGCTGCCGGCGCCACTCGTCGTCTCCGTCGGCGTAGAGCACCAGCATCGGCGGCGCGTCCTTCGTCAGGTGATGCGCCGGCGACGCGTCGATCCAGACGTTCTTATCGGTCCCCCAGACGCTCTTGTCCCGATCCGGCGCGACGCCGGTCCGTTCGACCCAGTAAAACGCGCTGACCGGCACGACGCCGCGGATGTCGCGCAGCGAGAGCCTGTGCGCCGCGACGTAGCGCTCGTCGGTGCCGAGCAGCGCGACGAGATACGCGCCCGCCGAATGGCCGATGACGAAAACCTGATCCGGATTGCCGCCGTACTTCGCGATGTTCCGCTTCACCCACGCGAACGACGCGGCGGCGTCCTGCACGTGCGCCGGATGCGTGACGCCGGGAGAGAGCCGGTAGTTGACGACCGCGGTCGCAAAGCCCGCCGCGGCGAAGCGCTGCCCGATGAACGCCTGCTGATTCTTGTCGCCGGCCATCAGCGCGCCGCCGTAGTACGAAACGATGACCGGAACGTTCGTGCGCCCTTCGGGCAGATAGAGATCGAGCTTGTCTTTGTTGTCCGCATAGTTCGCGTCCGGCAGATACACGACATCGCGGACGACGCGCACGCCCGCCGTGTCGGCGGCGCGGGCGCCCGGCGGCATGGCCAGCGCGATCAGCGCAAGAGTCGCAACGACGAGCTTCATGGCGCACTCCCTCTGCTAGTGTCGGGTCTCAGAAGTTCGTTGGCATTCGGCCGGCGCTGCATCCCGCCTGGCGGCGTTGCTCGTCGCTTACATATTCCCGATATGCTCGCTCCTCGCGCCTTGCCAGGCGGGCGCATCGCCGCCCTCGGTGCACAACGAACTTCTGAGACACGACACTAGGGTTTCTTTGCGACGAACTTGATGCCCTTCAGCGCCTCGGCGTCCGACGCCAGCTCCGACTGGCCGGCGGGAAAGCTTCCTCGCTGCAGGATGAACGCGACAACGTCGGCAGCCTCCTGGCGGCTCAGCGTACCAGGTTTGTCCGCCGGCATGCTGATACGAATCCGTTCGAACAGATCGTTCAGCGCGAGATCGTTCCAGTTGGTGTTGAAGTCGGCGCCGGTGAGCGGCGGCGCTTGATCGAGGCCTGCCAGTTCGGGTGCGTGGCAGCTCGAGCACTTCTCGGCGTAGATGCCCTCGCCTCGCTTCGCCTGTGCCTCACTGTACACACCGCTCCCGGTCGTACGATCGCTGGTCGTCGTCGTAGTGGCCTGCTCCGCGCGCAGCAAGGATCCTCCGATCGCCCCGCACGCGACAAAAAATCCGATTGCGATTGTTCTCATGAGCACCCCGTATCCCAAATCCAGCGAATCCCAAAGCGAATCCCAAAGGGAATCCCAAACCCCAAATCCCGAATGCCTAGTCTATGCGAGCGCAGCCAACGCCGCGGCCTGCCTCGCGAGGAATGCGACGCGCGCGTCGAATGTCGCGAAACGCTGATCGGTGGTCTGGCCCTGCATGTAGCGGAAATAGATCTGCTGGATGACGACCGCGATCTTGAAGACCGCAAAGATTTCGTAAAAGCGGATGTTCGAGAGGTCGCGCGTCGATCGCTGCGCGTAGTAATCGATGATCTCGTCGCGGGTGAAGTACCCCGGCCTGTGCGTCACCGTTGTCAGCGCGTCGCGCGCGAGCGGCGGCGCCGTCGGCGCCCAGTACGCGAGCAGGATGCCGAGGTCCACGAGCGGATCGCCGAGCGCGCTCATCTCCCAGTCGAGCACGGCGACGATGCGGCCGACGTCGTCCTGGTCGAGCATGACGTTGTCCAGCTTGAAGTCGCCGTGGACGATGCCCGGCGGATTGGCGTCCGGCGGCAGCCGTTCCCGCAGCCAGTCGGCGAGCGCGTCCATTTCGGCGAGCGGCGTCGTCTGCGATCGATGCCAGCGATCGGTCCACCCGCGCACCTGACGGTCGACGAATCCCGCCGGCTTGCCCAGAGCGCCCAGATTGTTGGCGGCAACGTCGATCGCGTGAAGACTCGCGAGCGTGCCGATCAGCGCTTCGCTGACGCGCCGCCGCGCGGCGGGCTCTGCGACCGCCGGCGGCTCCTCCGCGCGGACGACGAGCCCGTGGCGGCGCTCCATCGCGTAGAACACGGAACCGATGACGCTCGTGTCTTCGCACAGCAGATACGGCCGCGGCGCCAGCGGAAAAACCGTGTGCATCGCGGACAGCCAGCGGAATTCGCGCGCCATGTCGTGCGCGGTCGGCGCGACCGGGCCGAACGGCGGGCGTCGCACGACGATCTCGGTGCCGCCGAAGCGAAGGAGATAGGTCAGGTTCGAGTGGCCGCCGGGGAATTGCGCGACGTCCGGCTCGCGCGTCAGGTCGAGCCCCGGGATCTCGAACGCGGGCAGACGCTCGCGCAGCCACGCGACGAGCCGCGGCCAGTCGAGCTGTTCGCCGGATCGAACTCCCTGGGCATCCTGTGGCATCGTGTCGCGCCGGGCTTTCAGGCCCGCCAGTTTGGCGCTCGCATGATAGTTTAAGCACCCGCTATGCACTTCGAACACTCCGAGAAGTCCCGTGATCTTCAGCGGCGCGTCGCGGCGTTCATGGACGAGCACATCTACCCGAACGAAGCGATCTATCACCAGCAGATCGCCGAAGGCGATCGATGGCAGCCGGTGCCGATCATCGAAGAGCTGAAGCCGAAAGCGCGCGCCGCAGGACTGTGGAATCTGTTTCTGCCGGCGAGCGAGTACGGCGCGGGGCTGACCAACGTCGAGTACGCGCCGCTCTGCGAAATCATGGGACGCGTGCCGGGGTTCGGCCCGGAAGTGTTCAACTGCTCGGCGCCCGACACCGGCAACATGGAAGTGCTCGTCCGCTACGGCACCGAAGCGCAGCGCAGGCAGTGGCTCGAGCCGCTGCTCGCGGGCGAGATCCGATCGTGCTTCGCGATGACCGAGCCCGACGTCGCGTCGTCGGACGCGACGAACATTCGATCGAGCATCACGCGCAACGGGGACGACTACGTGATCAACGGCTGCAAGTGGTGGATCTCGGGCGCCGGCGATCCGCGCTGCAAGATCGCCATCTTCATGGGCAAGTCCAGTCCCGATGCGCCGAAGCATCAGCAGCAATCGATGATCCTGGTGCCGACCGCCACGCCGGGCATCACCATCCGGCGGATGCTGCCGGTCTTCGGGTACGACGATGCGCCGCATGGGCACGCGGAGATCACCTTCGAGAACGTGTGCGTGCCGGCGTCCAACATGCTGCTCGGCGAAGGGCGCGGCTTCGAGATCGCGCAGGGACGCCTCGGTCCCGGGCGGATTCATCACTGCATGCGGCTCATCGGCGTTGCCGAGCGCGCGCTCGACGCGACGTGCACGCGCGTGACGAAGCGCGTCGCGTTCGGCAAGACCCTGGCGGAGCAGGGCACCATCCGCGCCGACATCGCCGACTCGCGCATGGAGATCGAGCAGGCGCGTCTGCTGACGATGAAAGCCGCGTATCTGATGGACACGGTGGGCAACAAAGCGGCGCGCGGCGAAATCGCGATGATCAAAGTCGTCGTGCCGCGCATGACGCTGCGCGTTCTCGATCGCGCCATCCAGTCGCACGGCGCGGCGGGCGTGTCGAACGATTTCCCGCTGGCGTCCGCCTGGGCCCACGCGCGCACGATTCGTCTCGCGGACGGCCCCGACGAAGTGCATCGCGAAGCGATCGCCAAGCTCGAGCTCGCGAAGACCATATAGAAAGATGGGCCCATTCACGCAGGCGGTCCTCGTCCTCGCGGCGGCGCGCGTCGCCACGGCGTTGGCGCTGGCCGTGGCGCGCTGGTCCGACATCATCCACCCGGGCGATCCCGTTCCTCCGATCGTGTACGTCGTCGAGACGGCGGCGTTTGCCGGCTCGGCATGCTGGCTGTGGGTCGCCGGCCGCGGCGACGTCCGCGCGAGATACCTGGCCGGGTTTTTCATCGTCACGGCATCTGCGTTCAGCACGCCGCTCCTCAGAGTGACGCTGTCGGTGATACCCGGCGGCGACCGCTGGCTTCCGTTCGTCGAAACCGTGCATGCCGACGCGTTCCTGCCGGCGCTGCTGTGGCTCTTCGTCCGGGAGTTCCCTGATGCGCGATCGTTCGATCGCATGATGGCGCTCCCCAACGTGATGTTGCGGATCGGGTGGCCGATCGGCATCGCACTCTTCCTCCTGAACGCCGTCTCGCCGATCCTCGCCGGGACGCCGCCCGGCCGGACGGTCTCCGCGTTCGAACGGAACGACCCATCGGGCCTGTACTGGCTGGCGCTGTTCGCGCTGGCCCTGCCGGCGCTGCCGTTCGTCGTGTGGAAGACGCGGCGGGCGAGGATTCGCGAGCGCCATCGCGTCGGACTCCTCGTGCTCGGACTCGTTGTCGGCTTCGGCCCGCTGCTGCTCGCGGTCATCGTCGAGCAGATGGTCCCGCCGGTGCACCGGTTGATGGAGCAGCGCGCGATGCGACAGGCCGGCGCGCTCATCCTCTATCCGCTGCTGCTGTCGATTCCGTTGACGACCACCTACGCCGTCACCGTCGAGCGCGTCCTCGACGTCCGCATCATCCTGCGGCAGGCGGTCCGCTATTCCCTCGAGCGGTACACGATCGCGTTCGCGTCGCTCGTGCCATTCGCCTCGTTCGGGTGGACGCTGTACGCGCACCGCCACGAGTCGATTCAGTCGATCGTGACAGGATCGCGTGCGATCCTCACGCTCGGCGTACTGGCGGCGGGCATCGCGCTGCTGGCCGGGCGGCGGCGCCTGCTGATCATGATCGACCGGCGGTTCTTCCGCGACGAGTTCGACGCGCAGACGACGCTCACCGCCCTGGTCGCGCGCATCGGCGCGGCCCCGACGGTCGCGGCCTGCGCCGAGTTGATTGCCGCCAACCTCGAGCGCGCGCTTCACGTCCGCAGCGCAGCGGTGCTCGTGGCGCGCGACGACGAGCTCGTCGCGCCGGCCCACGTCGTCCGGGCGCTGCCGCTGTCGTCGCCGATCGTCGCGGGGCTCCGGAGAGATGGGGAGCCGGTCGCCGCGGATCTCACGGACTGGCGCTCGCCGATCCGGATTCTTCCGGCCGACGATCGTCAGTGGCTGGCCGAAACCGGCTTCCACCTCCTCGTCCCGATCGTGTCGACGGAGCACGGACTCATCGGCATCATCGGTCTGGGGGAGAAGAAGAGCGAGCTGCCGTTCCGGGCGGAGGACACGGCGCTGTTGGCGTCGGTCGCCTCGGC
>Ga0070694_100001408_pt1 | contig 14078 bp, 13 predicted proteins | sample KBSK1251metaG_FD_65470 | JGI IMG/M metagenome (GOLD analysis project Ga0070694, IMG submission 65470) | Corn, switchgrass and miscanthus rhizosphere microbial communities from Kellogg Biological Station, Michigan, USA - KBS K1-25-1 metaG | ecosystem: Host-associated > Plants > Roots >... | reverse complement strand
GCTGTCCCAATCATAACTGCCATTCCACGAGCGCACCAGCCGCAGTCGCTGCCGGCGTTTTGTCGTTAGTTCAGTAGGTTTGATTTCAATCGGCGTTTCCCAGCGCCAAAATAGCAGGCGATGCTTCTCATAAGCGAAAACCACGCGCTCAGCCAAGACATCGTCAATGAAATCAAGCGCTACTTGCATTACTACTTCCGCGCCAGACTCATTTATCCAAGCGAACTGCCGATGCCCACGCGTGTCGTAGACAACGACTACTTCTTCAGAGTTGGCTTCTATCGCCAAATCATCGCGGAGAAATCCTGGCCGTGCTGGCACAGAAACAATCAAAGCTCCAGTTTCCCGATCAGGCTGCTCTGACGAGGGATTTTCTACAGAAGCAAACTGCTGCCAATCTGGATGACGTACAAATAAAAATTCCGCGAACTTTTTTGCATGTTGACTCAAGCCTTGCATCTGAGCAGTGCTTAAAAGCGCCTTTACGATTGTAACTCCTGAACAATATCTTCGGCGATTCTCCGCGCGTCGTTCAGCGATTCTGGCGAGAGCGAGATGGCCGCCACGACCGCGTGCCCGCCTCCGCCGTACCGCTCGCAAATTTTCGCCAGATCGTGCGTGCGCGGACGCGGTGCCCATGGGTTAGAGCCGACGGAGATCTTCGAGCGGTACGTGGAATGACTGACGCCGACGCTGTAGGTGCATTCGGGGTGCAGATAATACGGGATGAATTTGCTGTAGCCTTCCATGTCGTGCTCGCTGACATCGAAGAACACCACCGGCCCGCGTACTTGCGCTTGCCCGCGGATGATCTCGAGCGCGCGTTGGTGGCGCTCGAAAAGCGGCTCGATGCGCGCTTGCACGTAATCCGCCGCAGCGACCTCGCCGAGCGACTTCACTTGCAGATCATTGATGATCCGCTCGATCAATTGCTGATCGCGGTCTGATTCAATGACCAACGCCAGACGCAGCGCCGCCGGTTTCATCTCGACCGCTTCCGCGGCTGATTCATAAAATGCGCCGTCAATTTTGTCGGCCCACTCGATCATCTCGCTCATCGGCGACGGATCGAAGCCGAAGCGCTCGCGCGCGGTGTCGGCGATAAACTTGGTGCATGACTTGTAGCCCGCGTCGAGAAACTTCTTGCCGCTTGTGTCCGCTTTGAAGTGAGCTTCATCTTCCAGCGTCAGAAATGCGCTTTTATGATGATCGAACCACCAGGTCAGTTTCGGCGAAGCGCTGTACTTGAAATCAACGATGGCATTTTCGTCGCCGTCGAAAGCGTTCTCGTCAAAGAGCGCGCCCGCGCGGTGCATCATCGGTTGATAAACGCGCTCCCAGCCGGGATGAACGCGCTCGTTGTAAAAGCGCCCGAAGACGGCAGCAGATGAAACGCCATCAAAGCAGTTTCCGTGATAACAGATTTTGATCCTCATGCTTATTTGTAGTTACCTGTGTTCAGCTTGCACTGAGTCAATGGGTGGTGGCGCAGTGCAGAGTAGATTAAGCTCTCCGCACTTCGGATGCAAGTCTGTCAAAGCGACACCATGCTTCCATCTGCGAAATTGACTCGCATCGGGAGGCATGCTCAAATTCACTTCAATTATAATTCAAGTTTCGCGGTGCCAAGCTGCGAGATCTAATCCAACAGGGAGCCTTTGTTATGCGCGCCGGTTTCGTGAAATTACTCATCGGCTTGATCGTCGCCGCATTGTTGGCGGTCAACCTGATTTACGCCCAACAGGTCGCCGATCCATCGTTCAATCCTCCGATTGCGAAGCCCGCTTACCCTCAAGGCCGTGGCCCCGTCGTGCTGCTTGACGAAGCGCACTTCAACTTTCACACTGCCACGGGCCGCTACCTGGCCTTCGCCGAATTGCTCAGGCGCGATGGCTACGTGGTGCTGCCGTCGAAGGCGCGCTTTAGCAAAGAGTCGCTCAAAGCCGGAAAGATTCTCGTCATCGCCAACGCGCTGAGCGAACGCAATCAAACCAACTGGTCGCCGCCTTGGGATCCGGGTTTCACTGATGAAGAGGTCGCGGCGGTGCGCCAATGGGTGCAAGACGGCGGGGCATTGATGATGATGGTGGATCATTTGCCGATGCCAGCCATCTCCGACAAACTGACCATGGCTTTCGGAATTCATTTCAGCAATGGTTATGCTCTCGATGAGAAGGTGCGGGGCGGGCCGCTGGTCTTCAAACGCGCTGATGGATTACTCAAAGACCATGCGATCACGCGAGGCCGGACGGCAAACGAAAAAGTTGATTCAGTTGCCACCTTCACCGGGTCGGCATTTCAAATTGACGAGGGCGCGGAGCCGCTGCTCATCTTCGGCCCATCAATAGTTTCGTATCTGCTGGCCACTTTCGGCGAACAGATCACACCTGAAACCCGTCACCTTCCGGTTAATGGCTGGTATCAGGGCGCGGTCATGCGTGTCGGCAAAGGGCGGGTAGCGGTTTTTGGCGAAGCCGCGATGTTTTCGGCGCAACTGGCTGGCCAGAATCGTCAGCCGATGGGTATGAACGCGCCCGTCGCGGCGCAGAATCCGCAGTTCCTGCTCAATGTGCTGCACTGGCTTTCGGGCCGCCTGAAAAAATAACCTTAAGTGCGACACCCCGCTACTCGAACGCCCCGCTCGTTTCCAATTCCTGCACGCGGGCAAATGCTCGGCGCAGATACGGGATGACAATCGAACCGCCGACCACCAGCGCGACATTGAAGCTTTCGAGCAACTCTTGCTTGCTCGCTTTCTCTTCCACGCAGCGCAGGATGTGATAGGTGATGCAATCGTCGCAGCGCAAGACCATGCTGGCGACCAAGCCCATCAACTCTTTGGTCTTGGCTGGCAGCGCACCGTCTTCGTAAGCTTGATGGTCGAGCGCGAAGAAACGTTTGAGGCCGAGGTGGCCGGAGTCCAAAATGGCGTCGTTCATCTGCGAACGAAATTGATTGAATTCGGCGATACTATCCATGATTTCTCTCCTCAGAAAATGAAACCACAGATGGACACAGATCAACACAGATGTTGGTTTTCGATCTGTGTTGATCTGTGTCCATCTGTGGTTTCATTTTGATTGGTTCAGGGCGGCGTCACTGACGACATGGACGACTCCTTAGAAAAAGCCGTCAGCGATCAGCCTTCAGCTTCAACGATGTGTCCGACCATTGCTAGCGGTTCGCCCTGGCTCACGGGCGGCGTGCCGAGAATGTAAAACATCTCGCCGCTAAAAGGGGCGCGCAACTCGAAAGTGCGCTGGCCAAAAAAATCCGTGATGTAGCCAAGCAGCGTCCCTTTCGCCACCGTGTGGCCGCGCTCCGCGAGCGGATAAAAGATGCCGGTCACGGGGCTGCGCATCACTTCGTTATAGTCAACGAAGAGCGGATGCTCGACTATCTGCGCTGCGCCGTCCACCATTTTGAGATGGCGCATGACGTTCATCACGCCCCATTCGATGCGCGCGATGGATTTGTGGTCGGTTGCGCCCATTCCGCCGGATTCGATAGTGATCGCCGGTTTGCCGCGCGTGATGGCGGTCGTTGAGCAAAAAGATGAGTTGGCCGGATCCTGCGGGCGGTCACGATCCAGTACGATGCGTTCGAGGCCGAAAGCAAGCGCCAGTTGCTTAGAGCCCTCGACCACCGCTGGATCAGTGGCGTTGACATCCCAGTAGCTGTAAGGCCGCAACGATTCGTTGCCGTCACCGCAATGCAAATCTATCAAGTAGTCGGCGCGTTCGATCACTTCTTTGGTGATCTGATAAGCGATGCGCTCTGAAACCGTGCCGTCAGTCTTGCCCGGATAAACGCGATTCAGATTGTGGCCGTCAACCGGGCTGTAGTAGACCGTGCGGCCAAGAAACGACGGCATATTCGCCACGTGAACCATAATTGCCGTGCCTGCCATCTGCTGCGGATCAAGGCTTGGAAGCAATCGTTGAAGCGCAAGGATCGGCGAATATTCATAGCCGTGATTGCCTGCGACTAAAGCTAGCACTGGGCCAGGACGCGCACCGTGAATGACACTGATCGGAATAGTGGTCGCGGCGTCTTTGCCTGCCGGAACCTCGATCGTGCCTGAAGATTTTTCGCCGGGCCGCGCGGTGACGGGGCCGACCGTGAAATGATCTCGCGTTGGTGTGCTCATCAGTTTTTCTCCGAAAATCTGTATCGCATTTGCCAAATTGTGGTACGACACTTTCACTCAATTGACGTAACGACGACGGACGATGCTAAAGGGAAAGAAGACCAAACGGCTGGGCAGATAACGCGCCAGCAACGAATCGAGTCCCCAGGTATTGCCCGCCGAAGATGCCCAGAAAGCCGCGAGCCATAAGCCGAGCGCGATCTTATCCAGGCTCAAGGCGAAGTATTGCCAGAAGACCATCTCTGGCCGATGGCCTGAAGCCAGCCCCAGGTTAATCATTAAGATCAGCCCGAAGAATGAAGACAGATTGACCAGCGCGCCGAAAATCAGCGAGAGGCCAATGAAAAGTTCTCCTAAACCGACCAGGTAAGCGAAGAGCTTGATGTGCGGCTGGACGACATTGAGGAGAAAAGGCTCGTAGAATGGATAGAAGGTTTTATTGGTGAGGTAAGTCGTGATCCATTGATTCATACCGCTTTCGACGAAGGTCGGCCAAAAAACTTTATAGCTTCCGAAGATGACGAACAACAGCCCAACTGCGATGCGGCAGACCGCGATGACTTTCGCCTGAAGATTCTCCATTCGCTCTTCCTCTCGCTCGCTCTCGATTTCTGGCTCAGTTGGCGCCGTGAAAACGTTTCTTCGGCGCGGGTGGCGGCGGCGCGGGCGGCATCTTTTCCGGCTCCAGCCAGCGCGTCATCAACAACCGCTCGTACTCGGCCATGATCTCTTTGCCGTCTGGCCGCGCGCGTACCACTTGGAGCAGCAGCGTCAAGCGATCAGGCGTTACCAGGCGAATGAGCGTCAGCGCGCGTTGATAACCGCTGATGAAATCTTTCGCCGCGTAACCGAGCGTCGTGTCGTTGACGCGCGTCAGATCGGGGTAATTGGCGGCGCGGTCGGTTTGCGCTTTGTTCTGAAACGACATCTCGAAGCGGTAAGCCTGTGCCACGGTGAACGGTTTGAAGCGCGCGCGCTTTTCCATCGCTTGTTTGGCTGCGCGCTCAATATTGGCGTGCGCTGTTTCCAGCGGCAGTAACTCGGCATCGGCGCGTCCCTTCGCCCGTTTGACCAGCGCATACTCAGCTTCGGGAAAACGCTCGGCGATTTGCCGCTGAAGCACATCGTCGCCGGAAACCATGATGACCGGCAGGCGGAAGCGCGCCGCTGAATGCGCGATGATTTCAGTTTCGGTGAGGTCGAGGCCGTTCAGGCGGAAGGCAGGCTCAATCGTGTAGGCGTGCGCCAGGAAGCCGGGTGTGTTGGCGCGGGCGTGCATGCCGATGCAGATGATCGCCTGGTAGCTCGCATCGGGCACGTCAATGTATGGGGCGAAGTCGTGATCGCGGAACTCAAACTTTGCCCGTTTGTCCATATGGTCCAGCAATATGTCAGGCTCATTCGCATTGCCGCTGCCGTGCGCGTCAGTGACAACGATTTCGCCCGCGCCGCCGGCGACCAGTCCGCGAATCGCGGCGTTGACATCTTCGGTCAGCCGCTGGCGTCCTTCGCGATAAGCTTCCGGGTGGCCGAAGCTGGTTTGCTCCTGGCGGTTGATGCCCGAAAGACCTTCCATATCGTAGTAAAGCAGCACGCGCGGACGCTGGGTTTGCGTGCTTGCAGCAACCGCGACGATCACAATCAGCAATAAGAAAGCGAAGCTCAGAATCTTCATCGGCGCTCCTCCGCTAATCACACTCCAGCGGTCTATAAGTGACATTGACCGGCTCACTCAATTGAAGCGATGAGTAAACTGAAAGGGTAAAATAACTTGTGACCCGACGGTGACGCGCACATTGTGCTACATCCGCCGCGAGTTAGGCAAAGAGATTCAGGCTTGGAAGTTGTAGCACGCCCTGTCTATGGATGATCGAACTTGATGACCGGTCGTGGAGCGTTGTCTTTGGGCGTCGCGTCGCTGGTTGGTTGAGGGCTGGCGGCGCGATAACCTGCGCGTGCGCGCACTACGACATTCGGTTGATTGACGGTCACGCGGATGCGGCGATAGGAATCATCACGCGCGGCATTTGCCGGGTAATAGCTGAGCGAGTATTGATGGCGCAGCTCTTCGGCAATCAATGCGAAGGCTTGTGTCACATCCTTGATCGTTTCCGCTCGGTAAAGCCGCGCGCCAGTGCGGTCAGATAGTTCGCGCAAGTATTTCGATGCGCGTTCATAAGCATCTGCCCCGATGCCGGGCATTCCCGCTGGCGGCTGCACCGGCTTGCCGTTGACGATCATGCTGATCCTGTTGCCGCCTCCCACATCACCCTCAGTGTCATACTGAATCGGATAGACCAGCGCGCCTGATTCTTCGACCAGATCAATCGTGCTCAAGGCAGTGGCGAGCGCGCTGGTAGTGTCCACGCCGTCAGTGAAGAGCACGATGGCCTTGCGTCCCGGCATTTGGTTGAGCCGTTTGGTGAGCACCAGATCTACTGCATCGTAGAGCCGCGTGCCGCCGCCGGTGCGCGTTTGCTGAATAGCGCGGCGCAGTTGGGTGCGGTCGCCGGTGAATTCCGAATCAACATAGACGCGGCTGTCAAAAGAGACGACCATGACGCGATCCTGCGCGCGCAGTTGATCCACGAAGGCAAGTGCGGCGCGTTGCATGTCTTCGACCTTGAAGCGCGTGCTGCCGGAGGTATCGAGCAGGAGCACGACGTTGAAAGGCGCTTCGATGGCGCTGAAGTGATCAATCTCTTGCTTGATGCCGTCCTCGAAAATCTGAAAGTCATCCTTCGTCAGATTCGGAATGTATTTGCCGTCGCGGTCGAGCACGCTCACCGGAATCAGCACGAGCGAGGTATCGAGCTTGATCGTCCCGGCATCCTGGGCGTCCGCCTGTTTCCCGGTCGTAGGGAGATCGCTGCCGGGCATTTTGAGTGTGGGCTTCGACTTAGGTACTTCAGTCTGAGGATTGTTTGGTGGAGGCGGTTGTTGCTGGCGACCTGATTGAGCTTGGGCAGAAGCTAACCAGAGCATAGGCAAAGCGACAAGACAAATGAACAGACTGGCAAACAGGCTGGTTTTCATCAATGCCTCCTTTCGGTCAGCACAAAACTTTGATCGGCCAAAGCTTTAATCAGCCAGAGCTTTAATCAAATTGCTGCTGGCCAGGCGCGCAGGCCGCGCTCTCGCAGGTTGATCTTCAATGCTTCTTTTTCAATGCTTCTTTGTGGAAACAGGCGATTAGATTCTGGAGCGAGATTCCTTGTTGCCCATTCCGTACGGCGACGCCTCTGCCGGTTCCGATGGCCACACCGCGCCACGGTAGGTCTTTCATCAAGACGCGGGTTTGCTGCTGTTTCTGGAACAGCGCCTCCATCATTTCGCCAAACGCGGGGCCAATCAGCTTCGCGACTTCCTGCTGTTTTTGGCGGTACAGGGCAGTCGGCACAGCCAGCGCGAGCACCGCTCTCAGAAAATAATCGTCCTTACTTGGAGCACCGAAAATCTGCCTGGGTGTCATCCATCCAGGAGTAGGTTCCACTAAAAGCCACAGGATGAAGTCCGCAGTTTCGGCAGAGTCCGCAATCTTGAACTTCTTCTGCTTCTGAAGTTCTCCTTCCACCACTTTTTTGAGGTCGGGATCTGGATTGATAGTCCAAGCAGGCATCGCCACCGGCTCCGGATCCAATGTTGGGCGCTGCGTCACAGGCCGATCCAGTGTCGGGCGCTCAGACCCAGGGCGATTTGACAGCGGGGAATGCAGGATGAGGGTTTCGATTTTTGAACAAGCCCGCAAGACTTGCTCCTCGCTGCCACAGGCCAGAATCGGCTCTCTAAAAGAAACCCCAGTTATACCTTTGACATCACCGTCACGCGCGAGAGCGGTCAGCAGAATGCGTTGGAAATTGCGCGGCGGCAATTCATCAACCGCGACCCAGGCAGACTGCCCCGGTGTGAAAGCGAACGATTCGGGTGGTGCGGGTTGCTGCGCAGCGACGCTTAGAAAACAACAGCAACTCAGAACACAAAGGCCAATGAGGAACTTGGACATGAAGTTTCTCCTCAAGCTGTGTGGTCAAGACTCGACTGAAGGCGAGTATATCCCGCAGCCTGCGCCGGAGCAATCACCTCAACCAAAAGCGATGGCCTGCGGGCCGTTGCTCATTTTTCTATCGCCTGACCGTCCGCTTTGAAAGCCTGGCTCATCGTCTGGGTCTGGCCGGTGCGCTGACCGGCTGCGGATGTTCATCGCTGGACGCCCGGTATCCTTCGCGCGCCCGTACCACAGCGTTGGACTGATTCACGGTCACGCGCACGCGGCGGTATGATCCGTCGCGCGCCGCATTCGTCGGATAGTAGCTCAACGAATATTGGTAACGCAGCTCCTCAGCAATCATCGAGAAAGCATTCGAGAGATTGCCGAGCGTATCGGCCTGATGAAGCCGCGCGCCGCTACGCTCGGCCAGGTCGCGCAGATATTCCGAAGCGCGACTGTACTCATCATTGCCGTTGCCTCCCGGAAAACGGGGAGAGGGCCAGGGGATCATAATCCCTCCGCGACCCCGGCCGCGACCGCCACCGCCACCGCGTCCGAAGGGGCCCATATCGTTGGCCGTGTTGTATTGAATCGGATAAACCAAGACACCGGATTCTTCGACCCGTGCAACAGTGCTGCGGGCGCTGGCGATTCGGCTGGCCGTATCTACGCCGTCGGTGAAGAGCACGATAGCCTTTCGTCCGTCAATGCGGTTGAGCCGTTCAGTAATCACCAGGTCTACGGCGTCGTAGAGCTTGGTGCTGTTGTCGGTGTACGTCCCATAAATCGCGCGGCGCAGCCGAGCGCGGTCGCTGGTGAACTCTGAATCAATATGCACATCTCTGTCGAAAGAAACGACCATGACGCGGTCGTTCGCGTGCAGTTGATCCACAAACGCGATAGCCGCCTCCTGAATGTCTCTGAGATTGAAGGCCTGGCTCGGCGAAGTGTCGAGTAGAAGCACGACATGAAAAGGCGTTTCCACGGTGCCGAGGTCAGAAACCTCCTGCTCCACGCCGTCCTCGAAAACGCGAAAGTCGTTCTTATTCAGATGCGGAATGTATCTGCCGTTGCGGTCAAGCACGCTCACCGGAATCGTGACGAGCGTGGTATCGAGTTTAATCGTGGCCACATCATCGCCCCCAGTTTTTTGAGTTTCTTCCTTCGCGCTGGCCGGTTTGTTGCCTGGCGCTTTCGGTGTTTGGCTCGGCTGCGGGCTTTCACTCTGGGGGTTGTTTGTCGGCGGCAATGGCCGCGGGCGGCCTGATTGCGCGAAGGTGGGAGAGATCATTCCAAACAAGAGCGCGCTGGCGACGGCAAAGCGCGCAAGGATGCGGCATTTCATGGACTACTCCTAACTGCTGGGCGAGCGGAAGCTGCAGGCGCGCACTCAACAAAAAGCTGCGGGCGCGTGGTCGGCACTGCTCGGTTATTGCTTAGTGATTTACTTGGGCGGAAAGGGGAACCGCAACGGAAGGATTATAGCGCACAAGAGCACGCTTTTGTTAAAGCTGAGGAAAATATTTGTGGAGCCGCTTGCCTGCCCACCGGCAGCGGTTTGAGCGCATTGTCACCGCAGGCTTGAGCGCGCCGCGCGTGATTTCGGAAGATCCGTGAAGATCAGTTCAGTGATTGTAATTTCAGCGGCATGATGCAGCCGTCATCTCACGCACAATCTCCCCCAACTCCGCCGCCGAGCGCACCTGAGTCCGGCCCAGATGACGAATGGACGCGTTCGGGTGCAAAGAGAGAATGTCTTCGGCTCGCGGCAATTCTTTGAGCGTGCCATCGTAGCCGATGGCCGAAACGATATGGCCATCCGGCGCCACCGCAATCGCGGTCATTTTCCACCGCTGTATTTCCGCAAAGACAGTCGAGAGGCTTTGATATTCCATCGCTCGTTCATCCTTTCTGAATCGAGTCTGAATTTGGGTACAGGGTAGAGTCGCCGCGCCAGCCATCTGCTGAAGTCCGCACTGCGTCCTGACAACGGTCAACTGCGGCTCATTATCCGAAACGATATTGCGGATTGATGGCTGAAACGATAATGGAAATGACACAAACCGAGTTTCACTCTGTGGCCGCTTGCTGCGGCAGCTTACCCGTCCAGGCTTTGGGCAAGACCTGCCGCGCTGAAAGGTTCGCGCCCAGAATGAAGATGAAGGACGAGATGAAGATCCAAATCACCATCGCCATGAGCTCGAACAATTGCCGGTAATTCCCCCTGAAATTCAGAAACGGCACCGCGAGCCGGTAACCGAATGTCGTCAACGCGAGCAAGACGCCCATCGCCACCGAAACGAAAAAGATCTGGCTTCCTTGCACCTTTCCATTCGGCACCCAGTAATAAATCAGAAAGAGCAGGAGCACGATGAAGGGCAAGGTGATGAGCATCCCAGCCGCGTGAAAAGTCCAGGTGCCGGCAGCAGCAGAATCAACTCTCAAAACTCCGCCCAGCGCATAATCCCACGCGCTGGCTTGCGCGGCGCAGCCGAGGATGATTGCGCCACAGACGACGACCAAGCCCAGGTAAGTCAACCGCTGTTTGAAAAAACCGCGCGGCTTTTTGAAGCCCCACGCCCGATTGAGCGCGATTTCCAGCGGCAGGAAGATGCCGGAACTCGAAAGCGCCAGCATCGCGATTGAAATCACGCTCGCCTTGCCTGCTGATAAGCGCGTGACTTCGTCCAAACTCCGAAAGAGCTGACTCCAATCCACCGGCACAAAAGCCCTCATCAAGCGGTAGACCGTTTCGTAGCCAGCCTGCCAATGCAGCACATGCACAAAAAAGCTGCCAAGCAAAACCACGAACGGGAAGAACGAAAGCAGTGCATTGAAGGCAATCGCTGACGCGAAAACATAAGTTTCCGATGTGCTCAGATCGTAAATGGCTGGCCACATCCTTTTGAAGAAGAGCCATTCGCCTTGCAGATAAAAGCCCACGCCGTGCGTTGATTTGGCGATAGGCGCGGTGTTTGCAGTAGCAATCTTACTGGTCATCGTTGCTTCGGTTTTGGGTTCAGGGTTCTCAGATGCTGGGTACGCTTCCGCTACCCAATCATTTTTTTCAATGTAACAAGCAGGCGGCGTGGCCAAGAATCCGGTCACCTTCGCGCAAGGGGCTGGGCGTTGGTTGCCACCCTTCACTGAGCCGCGCATCGAGCAATTCCTGCGCGCTCGGATGATGATCCCAAACGGCAACTGCCGTCACCGCGCCCAGTCAGGTTGTGTCGTAGACGAGCACCAAACCATCCCGCCACCGCATAACCACATCGTGAGTGTACTCATCCTGCGCCAGCACCTCTGCGACGAGCGCCGGAGGGCGGCCAGCCAAGCCCCAGTTGATGACTTCCAAGAGCGTGCCTTGCTGAGGCAGTTCTTGTGCGAGCGCGGCGAGCGCTTCGGGCAGCAAATTGGCGCGATTCATCAGGCGCACAGTTGAGAAGTGTAAGCGCGCGCAGGGGCAGCGTCAAACGCAAGCTTCGAGTTTCATTGATACCAATGCCGCCGGTTTTGATTTAGAATCTGGCGACCCTTTGAGCATTGTGTGTTGGCTATGTCGTTTCCATCATCCGAACGAAACTCCCGATCTGTACCTGTGTGGCGATGGTTGATCGCAGGCGTCTGCGTGATATTGATGGCCGCTGCTGGTTTCTTCGCGTGGCGCTGGTGGCTGCGCTCGCGTCCGCCGAAGCCGCTCGTGGCAGTTGTATCTGTGGCTGGCGCGGGCCCGAAAATTTCAGCCTCAACTTTGTCTGATCCATTTGGCGTTGCGGCGGACGATGACGGCAATCTTTTCGTCAGCGACGGAGCGGGCGGGCGCGTCTATCGCATCTCCGCCGAAGGCGCAGTGACGGTTGCGGCTGAGCAGCTTGATATGCCTTCAGCCATTGCGCTTGCTCCCGATGGCTCGCTCGTCGTCGCCAACACCGGGGCGCACACCATCGTACGTGTGGATCTGAAAACCAATCGCGTGAGCGTTATTGCCGGAGCACCGGGGTTGAGTGGTGATGCAGATGGCGCGAGCGCGGAGGCGCGCTTCAATGCGCCTGTTGGCGTCGCAGTCGGAAAAGACGGCGCGATCTTCGTGGCCGACACCTACAACGACCGCATCCGCGCCATCGCGCCTGATGGTCGCGTAAAGACGCTTGCGGGCGGGCGCGAGCCGGGTTATGTGGATGCTGCGGGAATAGAAGCGCGCTTTGATACGCCGTGCGGAATTGCCATGGCAACTGATGGCGCGCTGCTCATTGCCGACACGGGCAATCACCTGATCCGCCGCCTGACGCTTGACGGCGCAGTTTCAACCGTTGCTGGGACGGGCGATGCAAGTGAACGCGATGGCCCGCCGCATGACGCTGCCTTCGCCGAACCGACGGCCATCGCAGTGCGCAATGCGAATTCGTTTTATGTCGCGGATGCCGCCGGAGCCACCGTGCGTCTTTGCGTTTTGGGTGAGCAGCCCGCCGTCACTACACTCGCCGGCGGATTTCCCATCGGCTTGGTGGATGGCGAAGTAGCTCGCGCACGCCTTAACCGCCCCACCGGGCTTGCGCTCACGCCGGACGGCGCGCTCATCTTCGCCGACAGCGGCAACGGCCTGCTGCGCGCTTTCATTCCGAACGGATTGAAACTCGGCCATCGCTCGAACGCTGAAGTTGCGATTCTCAAAGCCACTGAAATTCGCGCTGCCGTACCGCCGCGGTGGCCTTTCGATCCGCCGACTGCGCGACGCGAAATCGCGGGCACTTTGGGCGAGATCAGAGGCGAACGCGAGCCGGAACACGATGCCTGGTTTCATAACGGCCTGGATATTCCCGGTGGTTATGGCGAAACGACGCGCGCGATTTTCAGTGAGCGCGTCTCGCGTCCGTTGGCCGTTGATGGCGTCGGGAGCACACGCGAAAGGTTGCGCTTGCCCTTCATCGGCTACATCCATGTTCGCATCGGGCGCGATCAAAATGATCGGCCATTCGCGGGCGACCGTTTCAGCTTTCGGCGTGATGAACAAGGGCACGTGATTGGCGTGCGGCTGCGGCGCGGCACGCGTATCAACGCGGGCGATCCGATTGGCACACTCAATCGCCTCAACCATGTGCATCTCATCGCTGGCCCCGCGAGCGCCGAAGTCAACGCGCTCGCCGCGCTCGAACTGCCGGGTTTGGTTGATACCGTGCCGCCGGTCATCGAAGGCGTGACGCTCACGACGGATCGTAACGAACCGCTCAACGAACCAGCCGCGAAATCGAAAGACAAGAAAGCCGCACGCACTGGGCCGCGCCCGCCAACCAATCAGCGAGTGCCAGTGCAAGGCCGTCTCCGCATCATCGTCCGCGCTTACGATCAAGCGGACGGCAACGCGAGCTATCGGCGACTGGGCCTTTATCGTTTAGGCTACACGGTGCTCAAGCCCGATGGCACGCCCGCGCCTGGGTTTGAACAGCCGCGTTACAACATCGTCTTCGAGCGTTTACCCGTAGACCCACTCGCCTCAAATATCGCTTACGCTGAAGGCAGTCAATCGGGCTACAGCGGAAAAACGATCTTTGCTTACCTTGTGACCAACGTCGTGCGCGATGGCGAAGCGCGCGAAGATTTCTGGGACACGGCGGGGCTTGTGCCCGGAGATTATACTGTGCGTGTGATGGCGGAAGACTTCTTCGGTAATCAAGCGCGGCGTGATGTATCGGTGACGGTCGTGAAGAATGATGTTCGATAAAGCCTGGGGGAGTTTGAGCGAAATTTCCCTCGGTTTCCTTGACCACTGTGGCTGACAGTCGTACTGTACCAACGCTCTTTAGAAAACCTGAATACCACACTCAAATAACCGCTCCAGGAGGAATCGTATGAAACACCTGTTGGGATGTGCGTTACTATTGCTGGTCATACCAGGGCCTTCTTCAGTGGCTCAACAAGCCACCACTTCAGCGATTCAATACA
>Ga0070694_100001407_pt1 | contig 14078 bp, 14 predicted proteins | sample KBSK1251metaG_FD_65470 | JGI IMG/M metagenome (GOLD analysis project Ga0070694, IMG submission 65470) | Corn, switchgrass and miscanthus rhizosphere microbial communities from Kellogg Biological Station, Michigan, USA - KBS K1-25-1 metaG | ecosystem: Host-associated > Plants > Roots >... | reverse complement strand
TGATTTTCAGGCGTCGCTACGCGACGCGAAGACTTGTTCCGTCCTTTCCCGGCCTTGAAAGGCCGGGCTAAACTCATACCGACGCTACGCGTCGAAGAACTTATTCAGAGCTTCCTTTAGAAACCGCAGAGCGCGAGATGACAGAATTCTGAGCGGAGCACACACAACTATTTCAACTAGCGCGCCAAGCGGAATGCCCCATTTTCGTCAAAGATGTTTTTTCTTGAGTTGTCACCCTCAGTAAGTTGTGCGGCCCAACGGCGGAGTTAACCGGGCCACCGCCCGTTGACACGAGTCATGATAGAACCGCATCAGTTTGATGAGAAGGTCGCTGGCGGTGGCTCCAGTTCAACGAGGTTGTTATGCGGGCGACGCGGAAAACGGTTCTACTTGGCCGGACCTCGGCTGCGGACTTCACCCCAGTTCGGAAACGCGTTGAGACCGGGTGGATTGGTCAACTGCTTCTCTCCCGTGCCATCCGCGTTGATCAAAAAAAGCTGGAATTGACCACGTTCTCCCACGCGCCTGTGGAAGACGATCTTCTTGCCATCAGGTGACCATGAGGGAGTTAGGTCACCGATGGCATTTTCAGTAAGTTGAACCTGGCCGGTGCCGTCCGCGTTCATGACGCAGATCTCTAAATCGGGGCCGCCACGCCTGCAACAGAAGACAATCCGCTTTCCGTCCGGAGACCACGACGGCGCCCTTTCCTCTTCGGTGTTGTTGGTCAAACGCGTCGGCTTGCCCACTGCGTCCGCATTGATCAAATAAATCTCAGCGGTGACATGATTATCGGCAACGTCGTTAACGGCGTGACTCGTGAAAATGATCTTCTGCCCCGTGGGCGACCAGTCCGGGTCGTCGTCGATCGCTCCCGGGTTGTTTGTGATGTTCTTCGGCCGCACCCCATTCTTGAGAAAGTCGCCTAAGTCCATGACAAAGATATCGCTATCGGTTGTCGCAGCGCCCGGTAAGAAATTGATCAGCTTGCCCGTGCCCGACGCCGAGGCGTGGAACGCGATCTTTCGGCTGTCGGGTGACCACGTGGCGGAGCTGCCCCGCACGAGCGATGTCTGCGCGGTGCCGTCCGCGTTCATCACGAACAGGTCTGAGGTGTTGAAGGGATCACCGTCTGTCCGCAGCCGATTGCTGTCGAACACGATTCGTGCCCCGTCCGGCGACAAGCTTGGGAAGCCATCAGCGTAAGTGTTGTCCGTCAAACGCCGGGGATTCGTGCCGTCTCCGTCCATCAGGTAGATCTCGGCGGCGAGCCAGGCACGCTGGGCGTCGACCGCAGGATCAGCCGCTGCGTCATGGCGGGTGCTTACGAACGCGATCGTCGAGCGCAGTAAGGCCTGCTTCTCGCCGCGACTTTGGGTCTGTGCCCACGCGCCGAGTAGGGCCGCGCCCGAGATGCCAATCACCATCGACGCGGCCAGCGCTGCCTTCGCGGTCTCCGCGCGCATGTTCATGATTTCTCCCTTCTTAAGAATGACCACGAAATTGTCGCTCGGGCGCACGCTTTCCGCAAACTTTTTGTCGAACGCGAAACGCATAACATCTGAGTTGACGCGGGCGAGCGCCCCCACAATCACAATCAACAAGACTAGTTGAGAAACACGCTATCGAGCCTCGCGTCCAACGATGTCTTGGCGTGCGCCGTCATTCGTCAAGGCTAACAAATGAGCGCGGCGGCGAAGCTCCAACGCTTCATTTGTCATCACAAAGCCGCGCGGCCTTAGTGTCAGAACCCGGAGCGGTAGCGATGGGATCATCGCGAAAGTTTCGTCTTGATCGGGTCGCTGCCGCTCCCCGTTCTGACACGCATAACGATCCAACGTTTGACGCGGGCTAACGACATCACACGCCTTAGAATCAGCAACGCAAGCTGAGAAACGAGCTATCGAGCCTCGCGACCAACGGTTTGGTTCGCTGGGGTCGTTACCAGGGAACCGGCGCGGGACCAGGAACTTCTTCGCACGCCGCAAAACACGATTCATGCGCCCACGCGCCCAGACCATATGAAAAACCTCGTGAGAAGTACGGATAGATGGTAACGGCGAGTCGAGAGCCTTCGTTTGTTGTAGTGCGGCCACACACCGGGCAAATGTCATCCCTACACCAACCGGAACTTTCGAACTGCGGGGGATCGACCGCAATGTCGACCCGGGTGATATCGCCCCAGTCGTCATTCGGCGTGGGTGAAACGTCGATTTGAATTGGATCGACGAGGCGCCGCAACGGTCGATCGCGCCACGCTGCGTCCCACGCGGTTCGGTCGTCGATCGTCAAATCCACTTCCATAGAATTATGAAGCCGCCCAACGTAAAGTATTATGCCGACGGTGTCGGCATAAACCTCCGGTCCGGTGTCTTATGCCGCCCCGTTCTTCAACATCGCTCCGGTCACGATCTCAACACGCATCCCCAATCATGTCGTGAACCTGTCGCCACCGTCCGCCGACCTTTTTGAAAATCAACAAAGCGTAGCCGTCAAAGCCGCCTTGCTGCGCGAACACTTCTCCCATACCGTCGCCGTCCAGATCGAGATGTTCGATGTAGTCGATGCTGGAAAGGAATTCTTCGGGCGGCGGCTGGTACGCCTGAAACTTCACAAAGTCGGCCACGAACTTGTCGCCTTGCGGCTTCGCGATCAGGAACAGGTCGCGTTCGAATTTGTTCTTCGCTGCGAGTGTAAAGCTCCCGACCATTTCATATTTGCCGTCGCCGTCGAGGTCAGTGGCGGTCAGATTTGAAACCTTAATCTGGGACATCAAGGTCGCGGGCGTGCGCTTCTGCTGATAGATGCTTTTCATCAAAGCCAGCACCGCGGTCCGCTCGGCTTCTGTCGGCGGCCGCCGCGATACCGAACGCTTGCCCAGCGTCGTCGAAGATGTTGCCAGCGCCATCACCTTGCCGCCCAGTTTGGCCGAAGTGGTGGACGTGACCTGGGCATGAATATTGTTGCAGCCCACGCTCCATTTATCGACCTTGACGGTGCCCGCCTCGCCGCCGCCAAAGATCAATCGATAAACTTTTCCGTTCGCGAAATATTGCTCACCAAACTTTTTCTGCGCGTCCTCTTTCTCGCTGTTGTAGGGCGCGCGCAGCTGTTTTCCGTCGACGAGGACGACCGCGTCCATTGAACCTTCGGCCCCGCTTCCAGATACGGTAAAGACCACCACCGGGGTGCGCGTCTGAGCCTCAGCGATACGCGGTTCCGGCCAAAACAAAACGGCAAAAGCTAAAGCAAATAGCAAAGCCGGCCCAGGCAGGCGCCGGCGATTCGTAACGGGGGATGTGATTCTCACTCTCGGTTACTCCTTTGCGAACTGATGAAGGTAAGCCGTGCCGTATGATACACGGCAAAGCCGCGGCTGTCTCAAAAATGAGGTCAGAACCGGGAGCGGTAGCGACCGGGTTAACAAGGCCAGGGTGCGTGTGGCTATCGGCTTTGGCCCGGTCGCTACCGCTCCCGGTTCTGACTCCAGCTCGTCCCGCTTTGCAACTTTCGTGATGGCCACTATACTCAGATCGAAGCGATTACCCGCGGACAACTTGCGAATCGAAACGGCACAGGAAGAGGAGAGACTGAGCGCAAAGGGTTTTCGCTTTGCAATCGTCGCCACCCGTTGGAACGATTCCCTGGTCTCGCGCCTGGTCGCGGGTGCGCTTGAAGCTCTGAAAGAATCGCAAGCCACTGATGACGCGGTGGAGATTTTTCGGGTGCCGGGCTCGTTTGAAATTCCTCTGTGCGCGCTCAAAGCTGCACAGTCGGGAAAGTTTGACGCGGTAATTTGTCTGGGCGTGATCATTCGCGGAGATACTCCGCACTTTGATTATGTGGCGTCCGAAACTGCCCGCGGTATTACGAACGCCAGCTTGCAGACCGGTGTCCCTTTGCTGTTTGGTGTGATTACGGCAGACAATGTCGATCAGGCAAACGCTCGCGCCGGCGCTAAGCGAGACAACAAAGGTTATGACGCGGCCCTGGCAGCGGTGGAAGTTGTGAATTTGTATAGTGAAAGTTTCGCAGTTGATTAGCGGCGTTGATATTTGTACTTAGTGCTTGGTACTTTGTACTTTGATTTTTGTGATCAAAGTACAAAGCTCAAAGTACAAAGTCCGTCTTTTAGTTTTTTATGGGTTCTCGTCGTAAGGCGCGTGAATGCGCCTTGCAAATGCTCTTTGCGGCAGATGTGGCCGGAACACGCGGAGATCAACTCGCGCGCACCTTCTGGTCTGAATTGTCGGATGGCGAGCTGGAGCCGGGGTCGCAGGAATTTGCGACGCGCCTGGCCATGGGCGCCCTCGCGCATCTCGACGAAGTCGACGAGCGCATCCGCTCACGCGCCGAACACTGGCGCATCTCGCGGATGGCGCTGGTGGATCGGAACCTCCTGCGGCTGGCAGTTTACGAGTTTCTCCACGAACCAACGCCGCGCACCGTCACCATCAACGAAGCGCTGGAAATTGCGCGCCGCTTCTCAACCTACGAAGCCACCCAATTCATCAACGGAATTCTGGACGCGATCAAACGCGATCTCGATGAAGAGGCGCCGGAAGGTGAAACCTCAAACGATGAGTCAGAAGGCAAAGCTGCCGAAGAAGGGTCTTGATTCACGCAGATCCGCCACAACCACGCGACATTAGACGTGAACATTCAACGAGCTGCGGAGCAGCGGTCAGAATTAAGCCCAAGGCGAGGCTTTGCGAGCCTTGGGTAATGTTTCGTTAGAGCTGGGGAGCCGCGAAGCGGCGACAGAGAGCTCACAACGGGCGCAGATCTGACGGCGATTCCTGTCGTCCCTTCGGGGCTCGATCACCTAGATGGTTTGCACCCAAGGCTCGCAAAGCCTCGCCTTGGGCTTAACTCTGTCCGCTGCTCCGCAGCTGGTAACCGGATGGACACCACAATCCAACCTCACAAAAGAACTTTCTCAAATCTGGTTTTGCGCTAAACTCTACGGCCATGACTGAAGAGCAGCGCCTCTTTGTGGCTGATGCCCAGGAGATCGTCGAGCGACTTCATCGCGATCTCGAAGAGCTTCGCGTCGCGCGCTCGGAAGGGCGGCGGCGACGAGAGCTGGCGGCCCAAATCTTTCGCCGCATGCATACCTTGAAAGGATCGGGCGCCTCACTCGGGTTCAATCAAGTCAGCCAAATCGCGCATGAATTCGAAGGCGTGCTTGACGGCGCCCGGCTGGGGCGTATTGAACTGACTGATGCGGTGCTGAATTCATTTGAAGACGCGCTGGATGCCATCGCGCACCACCTGCTGGTCCCGTCTGAAAAACCAATCGATGGCGCTTTTGCTCCCATTCTTCAAAGGCTGAATGACATTGCCTCGATCGGCAAGACCCAGGCCGCTGTGCCGGACGAGCTGCGCGCAGCCTTGCCGCCGGACATCTCCCGTTCCCTCAGCGAATACGATTTGCAACACGCGCGTGAAGCAATCCACGAAGGCGCCAGGCTGTTTGTCGTCGCCGCCGGCTTTGATCTGGAAACCTTCGATCGCGGTTTTCGCGACCTCACGAAATTGCTCGGAGAGAGTGGTGAGGTGATTGCCACGGTCCCGGGCAAACCTGCTACCGCCGAGCAGATCAACTTTCGCCTGCTTTATGCCGCCGAGCTGGTAACCGGCGAGACTCTGCGCCAGGCGTCTCCGCTCGGTCGCATCAGCTGTAATGAAATCGAAATCGCACGCGCAACCCCTGAGTCTCCGACCTCGAAAAGAGTTACTGCGGAACCTTTACGGCCAAGGGGCAATCTGGCAGGGACGTCGGTGCGCGTTGAAATGAAGCAATTGAACGAGCTGATATCGACGGCCGGGGAACTGTATAGACAAACGACCAATGCTCTGATGACGCTGGGCCACGCGTCGAAAACGGAAGCGGTTGAGGCTGCGGGGAAAAACCTGCGCGGCAGGTTCGTAGAACTTGAAGAGCGTCTGATTAAGCTGCGGCTGGTGCCAATCGGCGAAGTACTCGAGCGGGCGGCTGCCCGTGCCGGGCGGATTGCCGCGCGGCAGATGGGGAAAGAAGTCGAGTTCGAGATTTCCGGCGGGGATGTCGGGATCGAAAAATCTCTGGCGGAGGTTTTGGCGGACCCGCTCTTACATCTGGTGAGAAATGCGATCACACACGGCATCGAAGATCCCGACGAACGCAAAGCTATTGGCAAGAAACCAATCGGCTGTGTCAGGCTGGCGGCGGCGAATCAATCGGGCCGTATTCACATCGTCGTCACCGACGATGGCCGCGGCATCGATATCGAGCGAATTATTGCGGCCGCCGCTGAGCACGGAATCTCCGGAACCGAGTTGTCTGTCGACCAATGCCTGCGACTTATCTTCCGGCCCGGCTTTTCGACCTCGAGTGAATTAACCGAACTTTCGGGCCGGGGCATCGGCTTAGACATCGTGGATCGCGCGATGGACATCGCCGGAGGGGAAGTCCGGGTGGCGACTGAGAGCGGCGCCGGAACGACCTTCGCGATGATTGTCCCGGCGGCGCTGTCGATGCTGCGTTGTCTGCTGGTCCGTTGCGGGAATCAGGTTTTTGGGATAGACGCAGCCTGCCTCGACGATCCGCAATCGCCGGGAAGCGAAAACCTACCGCAGCTGCAACTTGGCTCGATGCTGGGCCAGGACAATGGCCGGACGCACTTTGAGGGTGCGAAGGTTGTTTGGCGCGCGCCGACCTACGCTTCAAGCAACAGTAGCGGCACGCCGAAGTATCGAATAGCGTTCGATGCGGTCGTCGGGACACAAGAGCTACTGGTCCGCAGTCTGGGCCGTCACGCGGCGCGCTGGCCGGGCCTGTGCGGAGCGGCCGAACTGGTCGACGGCACCATTGCGCTGGTCCTGGATTTGAATGAGTTGATTAATGACAACATGGAGAGCAACTCAGTTGGAACTTGAGAGTTCAGAATAGCTGCGGAGCAGCGATCAGAGTTAAGCCCAAGGCGAGGCTTTGCGAGCGTTGGGTAACGTTTGGTTAGATTTTGAGAGCCGCGAAGCGGCGACAGAGAGATTGAAGGTCACGCTGATTGCCGTTATGGCTGTCGCCCCTTCGGGGCTTGATCACTTTAGTTGTTCCGGACCCAAGACTCGCAAAGCCTCGCCTTGGGCTTAACTCTGATCGCTGCTCCGCAGCTGGTCTGAGATGAGATGACAATGATTCAAGGTTCACGGCACGCCGCAGGGATCACAAAACAGCGCCAGATCGCGGCGCTGGCCTGCGTTCTTTTCTTGCTTACACTTGTCATAGCTCCGGCCCTGGCCCAGACGCGCACTTATCCCGACAAAATTCGCGGCTACAAAGTCGAGCGGACTGTCGTCGAGATGAAGAAACCTGAAGGCCAGTCAAACGGCGCAGTTACCGAGTCAGATGTCGACTCGCTCATCAAGCTCGGGGATCCCAAAGTCGCCCGCATGACGCCACTGGGAATTACCTTTGAAGTGCCTATCGTGGTGGCGCCGGTGAAACAAAGCGGGCACGTTGATTTTCTGGTGTTCGAGGACATGAACATTAACGGCCGCTCGGTGGACGTTGCTGAGTACCAGCACGAATTTGAACTGCCGAACAAAAAGCCGGCGACGCTAAACTCGCCGCTGCGCATTTTTATCTACCTGCCCAGCGCGCTGCTGGCCGTGATTGGCGAGTCAGCCGAATCGAAAGACACCTGGCCGGTCACCGGGCGCGTCTATGTATTCGGAAAGTTCAAGAAGAGTATTTTCAGTTTCAAGCGGGTGGTGCCGGTCGAACTAAACATGACCATGCGAAATCCTTTGAAGGAGAAATAATTGTATGGGCGCCGAAGCAGCAGCCATAGCGGCGATGATCGCGAATGCAGTTAAAGCCAGCGGCACGGTCGTACGAATCGAGCCTGAAGAATTCCTGAAGATCTTGAAAAAGGTCGACGCTCCTCTGGTTATTTATGCCGAGGGCGGTATGATCTCGACAAACTATCAGTACATGGTCAGCTACAAGGGCTTCGCCTTTTATTGCAAGGCTGACGAGCCGATCGAATTGCCGAAGAAAGCGGAAGTCGTGGTCGCCGACAAGATTTGGATTCCGGGGTGATTGGTGCGAACCCGTCAGGTTGGGTGGCGTTATGCCTCTGTGGTTCTCTGTGCAGCCTCTGTGTCTCTGTGGTGAATTTCTTTCAGGCAGGCCCACCACAGAGGCACAGAGGACCACAGAGTTTGCACAGAGAAAACATTTCACTTCGGGACCGCGTAAACTTTCAAAATATCCGTGAAGTAAACTTGCTTCGCGTCCACCGCCAGGTATTTGATCCATCCGCCTTCTCCCTGATCGAGTTCGATCGGATTTCCGCCGGTCTTGGAAACTTTCATCAACGCCAGCGGACCGAACGAACCTTTACCCGGCACGTTGTCAAAGTAATAGACGTTCTCGCTGTCAGCGATAAACTCCATTACGTGATTGATCGAAGCGGTAAGCTGCGTCGCCTCTCCGCCCTTCTTGCTGAGTTTCATCAGAGCTGAATGACCGCGGTTGTTCATCTGCGCAAAATAAAAGTTGTCGGCATCCTGCAGCAAACCAAGGCTCGGTGACTTCGAAGTGTTTCGATAGACATCAACAACCTCGCCGCCTTTTTTAGAAATCTTCTTGATGCCCTCACCGGTCATCCAATAAACGTTGTCGCGATCGATCGAAATGCCGCTCGTCCCTGAATATCGAGGCGTCAACTCTTTCGCTTCGCCGCCGGCTTTCGGCGCGACCATCAGGGGTGAAGGCGGCGACCCTTCCCCGCCCCACACGAGCCAGTAAAAATTCTCCTCATCCATGGCGATCTCGTCAGGCTTGGGCGCGTTAGGAACGATCTTCTCGCTCTCGCCGCCACTCTTCGGCACGCGCATGATGTTCCCGCCATCTGACCAGTAAAGAAATTTATCATCAACCGCCAACATCTCGTCGGGAATAACCTTGCCGCCCTTAACCAGAACGCTGACCGTTCCATCCTTGAGCGAAATCTTCTTAATGTTATTCGTGCCTTCATTCATGCTGGCGACGGTGCCGCCAGTGATGAAGTAGACGGCGTCGCCGTCGGTGACGATTTTTGAAGGATGATCTTCTTTGTCAGAGAGGACTTTGAGTTTTGTCCATGATGGGCCGTTTGAAAGATTGGTTGAGCGACAGGCGAGGACGAGGACGGCGAGCAAGAATAGCCCAAGCGCGGTGGACAGACTGAATGCCCTTCCCGTGGTGTTGGTTTTATTCATCGAATCGATGTTTAGGAGTGACTTGAGCTTTCACACGCCGATCCTGCCCATTTCGCTCTTACCATCCGCCAACGAAGGAACCGTGGGGATGCGATCCGATTTCCGCTGCCATTGTCGGGCTGCTTCTCGCAACGCCGCTCGTTCATCCTTAGGTGGATAGTACCCTTCGAAACTATTCTTCTTGCTGCTCTCTTCGTCTACTTCATGGTCGAGCAAAGCTAAGAGCCAAGTTTCTATGCTCCAAGTGGGTACCGGAATCGCAATTCGCTCTTCATCTTGACGGGCCCTCAAGCCTTCGGCCTGTAACGCATGATCGAGTTGCGTCTTTCTCGTCTCCGGATCGTTATTATCGCCATCGATCGCTGTGATCAAAAAAATTCGCTCATAGGACTTTTTACGGAGGATACGGACCTCTAAAGGATATTGCGATTGAGCCCGGATCCAAGCCTTAGCATCGCCTCTGCCTTTCGGCGCAGGTCGAAAGCGGAGCTTATGACGTTCAAAGCCCAGATGAATTAGCAATTCTCTGAAGAATCTTTCTGTCCTCGTATCCTCGACGAGGATTGTTCCTCTAAACTTGCTAAGTTCACTTGGCATCTAAAAGCCCTCGTTCAACAATCTCCGAAGCTCTTAGACCTAGATCTTTGTCAAACGGATTCGATCGCACCCGGGTTGGGCCGCCTCCTAGTCTTTCAAACAAGATAGATTCCTCGGCAGCAAGATAGTCGATTACCTCCGGATGGTGAGAGACAATGAACAATTGTCCGTCGTCACCCATTCTGTCTTTAAGCTCCACTAACCAAGGTTGTATGAGTTCCAGACCAACATAATTCTCCGGCTCATCCAAGAGAAGCGTCTTTGGCAACAGATCGGCGTCCATTAAGACACAATAAAGGATTATTGTGGCTCGCTCGCCGTCTGAAAGTTCATCGAAGAAAATTTCGTAGGATTTCTTTGCCTCACCTTGACTAAAAGCGGCAACCAGTTCGCGTTTCATGCCAGCCCTAGCGACGCTTACTGCTCTCAGCGTGCGGAACCCAGGTAAAACTTTTGCCAGTCTCTCGGTTAATGGTTGAAGTGCATCCGGTCTTTCCTGGGAGAAATGACGGTACCAAGACGCAAAATTGGACCCGTCAGGATCAAGCGAATCGGATTCGATCTCACTCTCACCGCTGATCTCGATAGGGTTCAGTTTTATTAGCCAGACTTGCCTAAGATAGTCGAGAAACCAAGTTAGTAGAGTATTCTCCGGCCGCGCCTCAAGTTGCGGAAGGAACGACCGAGTCCCACGAAACGGAAACTTTGTGCCGAAGGTGCCTTCATTCTTGTGAAGCTCCAACATTCCATCTTCGTAAAGAAATAGAACGCGCGAATCAAACATCACAGTCTCGCGCAGAAGTGTCACGACCTGACGAGCGACGTCATGAGAAAGCTCGATGGTGTACCTGTACTTCCCACCATTACCATTGACATCAAGTTCCATTCGCTGGACATTCCTTGTATCCCAACGCGTCAGTGTATTAGTGGAAAATGCCTCATCGATCGGGTCGCCCGATACGGCCAACCCGACTATGCTGTGAAGCATTTCTAGGAAAGTTGACTTTCCAGTGCCGTTATTTCCAAGTAGAAGATTAACGCGGTTCGGACGAAGCTCGAAGTTTGTAAAGCATCGGCAGTTATCGATATATATGCGCGTTATCATTTGTCACCTCAAGGATTCGACGTTATAAACCATATCACGAGACATTCTCTGAGGCCTTGCCATCGTAATTACTACTCACGTCCAATCAACCTTCGGATGCATCGTGTGCCACTTTGTCGCTTGCTCAAATGCGAGCGCTACGCGCAGTGGTGATGCTTCGTCGTACAAGCCACCGGTGAACATGATCGCCCTCGGCAGGCTTGGGGTCCCGGTAAAGCCGCACGGTACGCAGACCGCCGGATGGCCGGTCAGGTTTGTGATGATTAAGCTCGCGCTGCCGGGCGCGGGTGAAACGAACACGTCCCATTGCGACATCAGTTTGTCCATTTCACGCATCAGCAGCACGCGGGCGCGTTGCGCGCGCAGGTACTCGACGGCGGGAATAAATCGCGAAGTGCGGAAACTGTTGGGCCAGTCGAACACTTCCTGACCGGACAACTGATTTACGCGGCCATCGCGAGTGATGTCGTCGAACGCAGTCGCGGCTTCAGCAGTCAGAATGTAACGCAGGTTCTGGGTCGGAAACTTCGGCAACTCAATGGCGGTCATCTTCACCCCGGCTTTTTCCAAATCAGCCAGCGCCTGCTTGTACATCGCGTTCCGGTCTTCGAACGCTTTTCGCTGCTGCTCGTTTGCGTTGATAACGGATTGCTCAAACTCGGTTTTCAAGTAAGCAACGCGCAAAGTGCTCAAAGGCACATCCGCCGACCAATTGAACGGCGCGTCGCCAACCGTCAAATCCTTTTGGTCCGGTCCATACATCGCGTCGAGCGCGGCTGCACAATCCTCGACGCCACGACAGATTGGGCCAATCTTATCCATCGTCCAGCTCAACCCCATCGCGCCGTAACGACTGACGCGACCGTACGTCGGACGCAGACCGGTAACGCCACAAGTCGACGACGGTGAAACAATCGAACCGAGCGTCTCTGTGCCGATCGAAAAACCAACCAGGCCCGCGGCTGTTGCCGATGCGGGGCCGGCCGAAGATCCGCTGGAGCCGTTCCGATTTTCGTCCGGCGCCCACGGATTACGCGTCACGCCCCCGAACCATCTAGCGCCCTGGGCCAGGGCGCCCATGGAAAGCTTCGCCACCAGCACGGCGCCGGCGTCGCGCAGCCGTTCGGTCACGGTCGAGTCGTAATCGACGATTTGATCCTTATAAGGCTCAGCGCCCCAGGTCGTCTTGATACCTTTGGTCGCGAACAAGTCCTTGGCGCCCCAGGGAATGCCGTGCAGCGGGCCGCGATACTTCCCACGCTTTAGATCGTTGTCGGCATCCTGCGCCTGCTTCATCGCCAGGTCTTCTGTGAGCGTCACGACGCAGAGGAGCTTTGGCCCGAACTTTTTCAGTCTGCCGAGATACATCTTTGTCAGTTCGACAGATGAAACTTTCTTTGTGCGGATCAGTTCGGCAAGTTGCGGCACCGTAGCGAACGCGAGATCGTCCACTGACTTGAACTGCGCCGGCTCGTTCCTGCCAAACTTGAATTTGATCTTCGCGGGAGCTCGCTTGACGTGAAATCCGGGCAAGGCCGGATGAAAGACCACGGCCGGCTCGGTATCGAGGGGCACGTCGATCTTGCGCACTACCTCATAACTGTCCAGGTTGTTGTTGACGCCGCGTTGAGCCAACGCTTCCTGCGCATCGGTAAACTCCAGACCCATTAACTTCTCGGCGGCGCGCATCATGTCTTTGGTGACGCGCAAAGGCGTCGTCGGCGATGGCGATGGACTCGGCGAGGGCAAAGGTGTCGGCGTCGGCGTTTGCGCGAAAGCCTTCAGCGGCATTCTGGTGACGGCCAGCCCGGCGGCGCCTGCTGCCGGCAGCAGTTTGACGAAGTTGCGACGATCGATTGATTTGCGTTTTGGTTTTTTCATGGTTAGTGCGTGGGCATCCTGCCCGTTGGGTACGCACGCCTCCGGCGTGCAGTGGTTTCAGTGGCACAGACTTCAGTCTGTGATTGTTTGGCTCTGACGCAAAAGCATCTGTGACCAGAGAAGCGGATCACAGACTGAAGTCTGTGCCACCTTGTTGCGGCACGCCGGAGGCGTGCGTACCATCACGGCGTCGATGCGCCATATTTCATCTTCACAACTCTTGCTTTTCCGACTCGATAGACGGTAACCACATAGACGTTGTCGTACTCGGTCTCCGGGATCGGCGGGGACTGCGGCCCGCCGAGCGCCGCGACGATCTCCGGCACAGTGTTGTTGTGGCCGGCGATGAAAACCGTCTGTCCGGAATGCTGCGCACGAATTTGCTCGATTAAATTCGCGCTATTGTTTGAATTAACGATCGAAACGGGTAAGCCCAGTTTGTCGGCGAGTGGTTGGACCGTCTGCCGCGTCCGCTTGTACTGCGTCGCATAGATCGCGTTGATGCCGGCGCCGGCAAATACCCGAACGATCTCCTGGGCGCGGGCCTGTCCCGACGGGCTCAAATCCACATCCGGATTGTTAGGATCGATAACCTTTTCTGCGTGACGAATGACGATAACGGTGAGCACGGGCCGGCGAAACGTAACGTAATACCCAAAGACCACGACTGCGCCGAGAATGGCGAACAACATGGCAAAGACCAGTGCTGTTCGCAGACCGGATCTGGGTTCGGGTTTTTCGTCTGGCATTCGCGGCGAATCTTTCTTAAGTACTCAGCAAGGCGTGGCCGCCTACAATACCATTGGCCCGGCTTTTATTCGAGCGGAATTTGTGCGACGCATCGGACTGGAGCGCAAGCGTCCTCGCTTGCCGACACCGCCGTCCAATTAGGCAGCAACCGAGACGGTTGCGCTCCAGTCTCGCGGATGCAATCAAAAACGGAAGGTGCTAACCTATTCGCATAACGAAAGACCCCTTATCCAAGACAACTTTTGCTGGCAAGTACTGGCGCAACCGCGCCCATGGTGATTCGATTGGCTCAAGAAGAGACTAAAATAAATCTGTCTGAAGTTATCGCCGACAACTTCGGCGCAAATGCTACCTATGTCGAAGGATTGTTGGCGCGTTGGCAGAGCGATCCCTCGCTCGTCGATGAATCGTGGCGAGCTTATTTCGAGGAATTGGTTGGACCGAACGGCGATCGGGCGACAGCGACCCCGGCGGCCGCCGAAAAAGAGACCCCGAA
>Ga0070694_100001404_pt1 | contig 14092 bp, 12 predicted proteins | sample KBSK1251metaG_FD_65470 | JGI IMG/M metagenome (GOLD analysis project Ga0070694, IMG submission 65470) | Corn, switchgrass and miscanthus rhizosphere microbial communities from Kellogg Biological Station, Michigan, USA - KBS K1-25-1 metaG | ecosystem: Host-associated > Plants > Roots >... | reverse complement strand
TTCAGTTAATCTCGCTTCCCTTGCGGGCCGCAAAATCTGTTTTCACAAATCTCATGTTTTCCCTTGCGGGATCCCATGGTGCCAATAGGTAGTTTTTTGAGGTGGCTGTCCTCCACCGCCGGTTACGTTCCCGGCAACGAGGCTCAACTTTCGTCGAGCGACTTGCTCACCACAAGCGGGTCCTCTCTCGTGGTTGCTACCCGTTTTTATCCGGGCGCTCAGAAAACCTTTCGGTCTTCCTGGCAAGCCTTTCGGCTTCAACTAAGGGCGTCATAGCAACTGCAAACCGCTCTGCCTTTGCTCTCTCTCAGAGCCTCACGACTCCGTTCGCCGTCCCTTCGTTGGTCTCAAAGACCGTAATCCTCGTGACGGGAGTGTTTATACCTAAAACCATTTTCAAGATCAATTTTTTGTGTGTTTTATTTTTTCGATTGATGATTTTTTTTGGATCCGTTCCTGTCAACCTCTCGTTTATGCACTGATTTATTTGGGTGTACAATGCGTTGAAAACATAGATTTAGGTTTTATCCGCCAGAGGAAATTCCTATGAATCCAAAATCACCTCGCATCTTCGTGACTTTAATTATCCTGTTGTTTGGTTGTTTTGCCACGATGAGAGCCCAAACCGCGGCCACAAAGCCGACACCTTCGCCAACCGCAAGCCCCGCGCCCGTCGTAACCGTGAGCCCGCTGCCAGAGCAGAAGGCTTACGATGAAGCCCGACGCATCAAGGATCCGGAAAAGAAAATTGAAGCCCTGGAAAAGGTCATCAAGGAGTTTCCTGATCGATTTGCCTCGTTTCAGGCCCGCAACGAGGTGCTGGATACATTAATCAGGAATTTTCCGACCCAAACCGAACGAATCAAAGCAGCCGCTGAACGCTATCTGGCTCCCTTGCCGGGACTAGTGGTAATCGGCAGCTCAAACTACATCGCGGTGGCGGCCAAGTTGATGGAAGCCGGTTTGATGCTCGATTGGGCCGAGGAACTCGCCAGAAAAGGCGCACTGCAATACGAAGACGAAACCGCAAAACAGATACGCCGGCAGCGGGCCCGGAACGAAGATACTCTGGGAAGAATTTATCTAAAGCAGGGGCGAGTAAAGGAAGCCAAAGCGCATTTGAAAAAAGCCCTGACAAATGACCCTGAGTTGATCACCACTTTGATTGCCCTCGGCCAAATTGCCGAACAGGACCGCCGTCACAAAGAAGCTCTCGAATACTTTTCGTCCGCGGCAGTCAAGTCGAGTTTAAAGAAGCCGGATCGCCAGCTGATGGAGGGTGCCTATCGCGCGACGCACAATGATTCGCTGGCCGGCCTGGAGGATTTGCTCGACGACAAATATCGGAAGCTCAACGCCGGAATGCATTTTGATCATTATCAGGCCAGTGCCAAACGCACCAATCGAATCGCTCTGGCCGAACTCTTTACGGGTTCGGGATGCGGGCCGTGTGTAGCCGCCGACCTTGGATTCGACGGCTTGATCGAAAGATATAGTCGCAAAGACGTGGTGGTACTCGTCTATCATCTGCACATTCCCCTGCCTGACCCAATGACCAACCCGGCGACAGTCGAGCGCGGAAAGTATTACGCGGTGCCGGGCACGCCCACGCCGGTTGTCGATGGATTCAAATTGCCGAGCGCCGGTGGCTCGCGCGAAATGACCAGAGGCTTTTTCGATCGCGTTACCCCAAAGATCGAATCACAGTTGGAATCACCGGCCCAGGCACAGATAACCCTGACCGGCACCCTGGAAGGCGATCTGATTAAAGCGAATGTCACGGTGGATGAGGTGACAGCGCCGGCCGCCGATCTCAAGCTGCAAATCGCTCTGACTGAAGAAGAAATTCGTTATACGGGCGAGAACGGGATCCGCTTTCATCCGATGGTGGTCAGAAGTCTGGGCGGTAAGGACGCGAATGGATTCGCTTTGACCGGTTCGGCGCCGACCAAAGTTGAATGGACGTTCGACGTCAAAGCGATGAGCGCCGAAATCAAAAAGTATCTCGATTCGTACGAGCAACAGGGACATCGGGGCGACACGTTTACGTTTAGCGAAAAGAAGTTTCAGATCGATCCAAATAAACTGTCGCTGGTCGCGTTTGTGCAAAACATGAAAACCAAAGAAGTCCTCCAAACGGTTTACATAAAGCTCAGTCCCACGGCGACCGCCTCCGCCCAGACGAATGCGAATTAAGAATGTGGCGACGCGGCTTATGTGTAGTAATCCTCTGGGCGGTGGCCTCCCTCGCATCAGTTGAAATTCGCGCCCAGGAAAACGAGACTTCAGCGAATCCGATCAAATGGACTGTCAAAGCAGTTTCCGTTGACGCCGCCAGGATTGATATTGAACTCACGGCCGAGATTGAACGGGGCTGGCATCTCTATTCCACCGAACGGGTTGAAGGCGGGCCTTCACCCACACGCATAACAGTGGCACCGAACCAGGGGTTCGAAATCGCCGGTGAGATCGACTCGCCCGCACCTCATTCAGCTTACGATCCAAATTTTCAAGTCGCGACCGAGTCATACGAGGGTTCCGTCACCTTCAAGATTCCGTTGAAGGCAGCAACGGCCAGGGCAGGTCCAGGCCGGTTACGAGTCCACGTCCGATATCAAAGCTGTACGGCAACCATTTGTCTTCCTCCTCAACTGCTGGAGTTGGAGACAGTCGTCAATGGCCCCGAGGCAAAATCAGTCCCAAAGGATCAGCTAGAGACGTCAGCGGGCATTTCCCTAGCCGTTGGCGCTGTTGTTCCTGATTTCGAGTTCATTGATTTCGACGGCAAGCGCCGCGCTCTCGTTGAATTTCGGGGACGCGCCGTCTTACTCGATTTCTGGGCTTCATGGTGCAGCCCGTGCCTCGCTGACATCGTCGAATTGAAGAATGTCTATCAGAAATTTCACACGCAGGGATTTGAAATCATTGGCATGAACAGCGAAGCGATTGGCCAGAAAGATGTCGATGCCGAGTTCCTTAAGTCGGGCGAGGCCAGGGCTCGTGAGGTCGTGGGCACTCGCGGCGTCAATTGGCCACAATCCGTTAACGCCACTTCGCTTCCGGTCGCGTCGCGATTTGGAGTCGAAAGTCTGCCGGCGAAGTTCCTGATCGATGGGGAAGGACGCGTGGTAGCGCGAATCAGTAAGGTTTCGGAGCTGGAGGCTATGCTGGGAAGTCTTCTGGGGTCGAAACCTTAGGGCGTGGATTTGTAGAGCCTACAACAATCGCAGAATGTCTTTCTTGTCGACGCGCTTTGCAATCGCCACTGCCCGCAGCACGGAGTTCAACGTTCCTATTCGTAACGGGTCATGATTCGGGATGGTTCTGGCATGGTCTGGTCGTAGAAGAAGGCTTTAACCGCTTCCTGGACATTTGTCCGCAAATCGGACCAGGAATCTGCCTGCGTGAAGATATCGTGAGAAAGACATTCAGCTACGAAACTACCGTCATTTTCCTGATACACGCTGAACACAATTTCCATGATCGGAATTCTGCCATTAACCAAACGCCAGCGGCAAGTCATTACTGTCTTAACCCACCTGCCGGTATCGAAAGCACTCCGCATCGTGATCGTTGACCATCCCCACGGCTTGCATGAACGAATAACAAATTGTCGAGCCGACAAACTTAAGACCCCGCACTTTTAAATCTTTGCTCAACGCATCAGAAACTGCTGTGGTTACCGGAACTGGCACGCCGCGCTTTCGTCGCAACGGTTTTCCCTTCACAAAACCCCAAACGAATTTATCAAAGCTGCCGAACTCTTTTTGTATAGCCAGAAAGGCTTTCGCATTCTGAATCGCCGCGTTGATTTTTAACCGATTGCGAATGATTCCTTCGTCATTCAATAATTTGTCGATTTGCTTTTGGTCGTAGCCGGCGACTTTTGCCGGATCGAAGTTATCGAAGGCTAGACGATAATTCTCGCGCTTCCGTAAGATCGTCTCCCAACTCAAACCCGCCTGGGCGCCTTCGAGAATCAGGAACTCAAACAGCGTGCGATCGTCATGGACGGGTACACCCCACTCGCGGTCGTGATAAGAGATTGATAAGTCAGTCCTGGCCCAGCGGCAACGATGAGCTTCTTTTGCTTTTGAGTTATTCATGCCCTCTTCCGGTTTTGCCATTGACCAGCTTTTCGATCACATCGACCAGCGCCTGAGGCTCTACGGGTTTGGAGAGATGGATCTGAAACCCGGCCGACAAGGCGCGCTGGCGGTCCTTTTCGGTGGCAAAAGCCGTTAACGCGATGGCCGGAATCTTCTTGAGATTGGTGGACAGCGCCCGCACCTGCCGAATCAGGTCGTAGCCACTTTCAAGGGGCAGTCCGATGTCGCTAAGCAGCACATCCGGTTTGAACGAGCTTAAGGTCCGCAGCGCCTCGCGTGCCGAATCGACGGCATAAACACTCGCGCCGGAAATCCTCAGAGTTATCGAGAGCAGTTCGCGAGCGTCGGGTTCATCTTCAACCAGCAGGACTTTTATCCCGTTGAGCGTCTGACTCGCCGCTTGAGAAATCTCAGCTTCGGTGGTTGTCGTCAGCGGCGCGCGATCTTCGGCCAACGGTACTCGGATCGTGAAAGTTGCGCCGTGACCCTCTCCATCGCTATGGGCGGTTACCGTTCCACCGTGCAGTTCGGTCAGGTGGCGCACGATCGCCAAACCGAGACCCATGCCCCGATGTGATCTTGTCACCGCGGACTCTGCCTGGCGAAATCTTTCAAAAACCCAGGGTAGAAAATCAGGATCAATGCCAATGCCGGTGTCGCGCACTTCCAATTCCGCAACTGTTTCGACCCGCCTGAGCTTAACGTAAACATAACCGTCGCGAGAGGTGAACTTGACGGCGTTCGAGAGCAAATTCCAGATAACCTGCTGCAACCTCGCAGGATCGCCGGCCACCCGACCAACTGCGGGCTCCGCCGAAATCTCGATCAAAACACCGCGAGCATTGGCGGCTGGTCGCACGATATCGACTGCTGCATCAATTAATGCCGATAGATCGACCGGCTGCATGTCGAGTTGTAGTTTTCCTCCGGCAATTCGCGACACATCGACCAAATCTTCGATCAGCTGCGCCTGTGCCCGCGCGTTGCGTTCCACCGTATCGAGCGCGTGTTTCGAGGTTTCGTCATCCAGTCGCCCACTGCGCAGCATCGTTAACCAACCGAGCATTGCGGTGAGCGGCGTGCGCAGTTCGTGCGAAAGAGTCGCCAGGAATTCGTCCTTGACGCGGTTGGCGGCTTCGGCTTCAGCTCGCGCGACATGTTCGCGCGCCAGCAGTTCCTCGCGCTCCTGCTCGGCCCGCTTCTTTTGAGTGATGTCGCGGGCGATCTTCGAAGCGCCGATAACTTTGCCGTGGTCGAAAATTGGAGAGACTGTGAGCGAGACATTGATCCGGTTTCCATCTTTGGTCAGGCGCACGGTCTCGTAGTGATCGATGAACTCGCCGCGTCGCAACCTGGCAAGAATTGCCGGCTCCTCGTCTGGTCTCTCAGGCGGGATGAGTCGCGAAATTTCCGTCCCGATCATTTCCTCAGCGGTGTAGCCGAACAATCTCTCAGCGCCTGAGTTCCAACTGGTGACCACGCCGTTCAGGTCCTTGCCGACGATCGCATCGTCACTGGATTCGACTATGGCGGCCAGACGTTTGGACACCATCTCAGCCTGCTTACGCTCGGTGATATCGAGTCCCAATCCCGCGAGCCGGTAAGGTTTGCCGCTGTCGTCGTAAAAGCCCCGGCCCCGCCCGAGCATCCACCTTTCGACGCCATCTTTGCGGCGATAGCGAAATTCCACCTCGTAATCGGTGAGCGATTCGACGGCGCTCCTCACGGCCCGGTAAACCACTTCGCGGTCTTCCGGATGAATGAACTCAAAAAAGTCTTCCTCTTTCTGGGAAAACTCGCCCGGTTCCAAACCAAAAATCTGTTCGAGCTCCGGAGACCAGACTACGCGATTTGTTTCGTCCAGGTCGCGAGTCCAGGTACCCATGCGGCTGCCCGCCATCGTCAGACGCAACCATTCCTGGTTCTGCAGCAGGGCTTCTTCGGCGCGCATTCGATCGGTAATGTTGCTGAAGTAGAGGTTCACATAATTAGCCTGCGGCACCGGCGCCAAATTAATCAGGTATCTCTCTTCGCCAATAGACATTTCGACGTCGCGCTTGTGGCCATCGGACAAGGTTGCCTGGGCGACCTCGACGATTTCGGGCGGCGCCGCATCGCCCAGATCCAGGTTCCAGTCAGCGAGCAGTTCACGGCCGGCGGGATTTACGTAACTCAGGATCCTGCCTTCGAGCAGACGAATTACCGGATAAGGATTCTCTTTGGGAAGCAGACTGGCTACCTCCATTGCCTCTTCTGCCTGCTTTCGTTCAATGAACTGTCCGATCTGGCTGCCGATGCCGGTGAAAGTTGAGAGCATGGCGTCATCAAACTCCCGAATCTCCGGACTGAAAAACTCCATCACTCCCAGGAGTCTCTCACCGGAGAGAATGGGAAAGGCAAAAGCTGCGTGCAGATCTTCCGCCGCGGCCTGTGCGGCTCGGGGAAAGTTTCCGTCCTGCGTGACATCGGGAATCCAGGCCGGCTTCAGGTGTTTCCAGACGCGACCGGGCAAGCCAATCCCTTTCTCGAATTGGATCTCATAACAAACCCGTTCGAACTTGCTGCGTTCACCTTGTGAAGGCCAGACCTTCAAACAATGCAAGCGGTTAGTATCCGGATTCAGACGCCACATCGCGCCCACTCTCCATCCGAACGTCGTGCAGATTCGTTGGATGATCCGCGGCAACGCATCAGCGAGCGCCGGCGATTCTGCCAGAATGCGTGTAACCGAAAGCCCACCGCTGAGGTTTCTTTGCGCCTGGCGCCGCTCTGCGACGATTGCCGCCAGGGCGAGTGTGGTGACTGCGAGGTCGGCAATATAGGCTTGCAGGTAGAGTAGCCCCTCGTGACGAGAAGAGCTGACAAATGGCCCGGTGCTGTGAATCGTGCCCCAAATTGCAATCGCGGAAAACGACGCGATTGCCGTTGACACGCCGCGTGGCCCAAATCGGAATGCCGCCCAGAGTAGTAGTGGGATAGCGATATGCCCCCAGAGTCGCGCCGAATTCGTAGCCAGAATCAGGTTCGTGTAAATCGTAACGGCCAGCACTGATACCGAACCCAGGAGCAGGAGCGCTTCGATCAAACGCAGGCCTTGCCAACGTTCGAACGATTTATCCAGCCAGCTAAGAATTAACGGAGTGACCACCAGGGCGCCGACCGCATCGCCCAACCACCAGGTAAACCAGAGCCGGCCGAAGGCTGCCCATTGCTCATTACCGCTGAGGCACAAAGTGATGTTGCCTATGGTTGCGGCGATAGCGGTGCTGAGAATCGCCGCATAGCCAACAAACTTCAGAACATCGATCGCGCGGTGGAAGGGATTCCGATGTCGCACACTGCGTTGCAGCAGGTAAACCGCTGTGAACGCTTCCAGACTGTTGCCCACTGAAATTCCCAACGCGGTAAGGAGGGAAACGTTGGTCAAGGTATAGTTTGCAATCAACGCGCCGATTAAGACTCCGGGCAAAGCGCGGTAGCCGAACCATAAAACCAGAGCTATGGCGATGCCGGTGGCCGGCCACACCGGCGAGACACTGGCGTTAATAAAGGCGAGCGACAACCCCAGCTTCGCACCCAGAAAATAGAGGGCGGCCGTCCCCACGACCAGGCCAAGGTTCTTCGGATTTAGGAATTCACGAGCTTGTTTCATTCGATCCGTTCGCTGAAAACCAGAATGTAACCGTTTGGATCACATACTTCGAATTCGGAAAGGCCGTAAGGTTGTCTGTGCAGGGGTTGCTTGATATCGATTCGATCCTTCACCTTCGCGTACAAATCGTTCAGGCCGCTGATTCGCAGGTAGGCATCCCAGACGCCGCCGCTCCGCCGATCGTAGAGGTCCGGCTTACTGTAATCGGCAACCCGCATGAGGAAAATTTCCACTTCGTCGCGGCGCATGATAGCGAAGACAAAAGGCTCCGACTCGGGAAAGGGATCGCCCCGAAACCCAAGTTCAGTTTCATACCAACGAAGCGTGCCCCCCACATCCGCGACCACAAAACATGGATTTATTGAATGGAATCGAGCCATGGTCTTCAGTCTTACGCTCCAGAGGTGGAGACTATTCGGACTGATCAGCTTCGCCGCCTTCGGGCCCATAAAAGAGAACCCAGACCGCAAAGTCATCGCTGAAGTTCTCAAAACGATGTTCTGTACCGGCCGCGGCAAACAGGAGGTCATGGGGAGAAAATGTTTGCCGCGCGGCGCCACATACAAACTCACCACTGCCTTGCGCCACGACGTAAATTTCATCGCGCGAATGAGGCATCTGCAGATCAGGGCCGCGTGGCTGGGACAACTTAACTACGAGGGAACCATGTTCGAACAACGCGACGTTGTGTTCGCCCTGGGGACCCGGCAAACGACGAAGCGCGTCAGCGAAAATAATCTTTACACATTCGTCGTTAGTCATGGTGACGATAGAAATAATACATTACAATGCGAGCCGCAACCGAACTCAATGAAGCGGTGCCGTATTAGTTTCGCAAGCGGTGTTAGAGTACCGGCTTTAGCCGGGCAGTTTTGCCAACGAAAGACCCGACTAAAGCCGTACTCTAACGCCCGCGCCACATCAAACAATCAGGTGGAATCTGATGCGCCGTGACGACCTCAGGGACCTGGCCGGAGATCCGAATCTCATTTCCGGCATTTACAACTACTGCGACCGCTGGTGTGAGCGTTGCCAGTTTACTTCGCGCTGCTTTTTGTATGCGACCGAACAAGCCGACCCTGACCTCGACGATCCGGAAGTTCGCGATATCAACAACGAAAAGTTCTGGCGAAAATTACAGGACATCTTCCGGAGCACCGCTGAGATGATCGCTGAGTGGGCGGCTGAAACCGGAGTCGATCTCAACTCGATCGATGTCTCGGAAGAGATGGCTGAGCGCGAGCGCGCAGCCGAAGCAGCGGAGCAAAGTGAGCTGTCACAGCGCGCGCAACAATACATAACGAATGTGAACAATTGGTTCCGTGATGAGTTCAAGTCGGAAGAAAATGTTCATACCGACATGCAGACAGTTTCGCGGACTGAAGATGAAGACATAACGATTCAGGATGCGGTGGCAGTCATTCGCTGGTATCAATTCTTTATCGCTGTAAAACTGATGCGGGCGTTGAGCGGCGCAATTGAGGTTGACGAGGACGAAGATCTTTCTGACGACGACGAGTTGTCGATGGACTTTCTGACCGACTACGAAGCAGCCGACGATGAAGAAGTGGATTACGACGAGATCACAGCCAGAACCGAACGTATGGATGCGAATGGATCGGCCAAGGTAGCGCTGGTTGCGATGGATCGCTCGATTGCCGCGTGGCGCTCGTTACAGATCTCTTTGCCGGACAAATCCGAAACCATCAAGTCAATGCTGGTTGAACTCAGCGGTTTGCGTGTTTCTGTCGAAGCGCGTTTTCCGCGGGCGCGGGACTTCATTAGACCCGGCCTCGATGAGGCTTTTACAGACTTTGTGAGCTAACGGTACGCACGCCTCCGGCGTGCCATACTCGTAACTGTCCGCCGGCACGCCAGAGGCGTGCGTACCGACAACCATGAAAGGCAACATCCCCATCCCCGAACTCCCATTCAACGAAGAAGTGTGGCTGATGGTGGCCGTGACTTCGGTGCGCGAACGGCGTACCCAACAAGGCAAGCGGTTTCGTGACGCATCAGCACGGAATGCAACCGGGAGCCTGCCGCTGAAAATCTGGGGCGAGGTCCTTGAAGGCCGTGAAGACTTGAGGCCCGGTCTTTGGGGGGTTACCGGCAAGCTCGAGTCGTATCAGGATCGCTCCCAATTTGTCGTCTCGGAATACCGGCCCATCACGATCGAACAATACCGCGAGTATCTGGGCTGCGATCCGCTGCTGCCGCGCGCCTTCACTCTGGACATCGAGACTTTGGCCCTGGACGGGTTTCGCGATCGGGTCGGTCCCAAACTGGAAAAGGATTTAAAACTCGGTTACATGCGCCTCGAACAGCAACAGCGTTATCTCGAGGACATTGCCGCCGAAGAAGATCGCGTCTACCAACTGGGATCGCTCAACGCAACTTCAGGGCGCATCATTTCAATCGCCGTTCACGTGGGACCGCTTGCCGGATTTCAAATCGAAGGCGTCACCAACAACGAGAGCGAACACGCATTCGGCATCGATGCTGAGGGAAACGAGCAGGACGAGGGCCAGGCGCTGCAAGACTTTCTCGCCTTGATGGCTGACTACGATTCAGAATGCGACCTGGTTGTGGGTCACAACATCGTCGGGTTCGATCTGCCTTTCATCTTTCAGCGCTGTCTGGTGAATAACATTGCCGTCAAACCGTTTGTCGATTTGAGCGAATTTCGGGTTCTGGGTGTGTACGACACGATGCGCGCCTGGTGGCTGGGCGGGCGGAATCGAGTGGCTCTGGATGACCTCGCCTGGGCCATGGGATTTGAGTCCAGTAAGACTTCAGAAGTCGAAGGCAGTCGCGTGTTCGAACTGTACCAGGCGGGCAAACTCGCCGAGATTCGCGAATACAACCTGAACGACGTGCGCGTCACGCGCAAAGTCTACGAGCGCCTGGTGGCCTGTTTTGGTGGGTGATTCATCCGCAGATTACGCAGATTGATAGCATGTGTCAGAAGCCCGACCGTCAGGGAGGGCAGCCGCTGGATCACGAGCCAGGTGCGATAGCACGAGTTAACGGCACTGCCACTCTAGGTAATCCGCGAACTCGGCGGATGATTCCGGCGTAAGAGGTGTTATGCATTGTCCCAATTGCGGAAACCAAAGTAAGCTCGAGCAAAAGTTCTGTCGCAAGTGCGGCTTTAATCTTGAGCCAGTCAGCAAACTGATTGTGAATAGTCCCGCTGCTGACCAACTCAAGCTGGAAAAAGCCGAACGCGAAAAGCTCGCGCTTCGCCGCATGGTGAGTTGGATGATGTGGGGCATGCTGATTCTGCTGATTGGTGTCGTCGTGATCGTCATCAACAAGACATTCAACCTCGATCCGCTGGTTAAGCTGATCGGCACCTTTATCACTCTGGGCGGGGTTTCGGTCACAATGTATGGCCTACTCGACACCATGCGTGGCGGCAAAGGACGACCGAAATCCGCAGCGATCGACATTGGGAGTCACACCATCAACTCGGAAGAAAGCGGTAAGGCAGATACCACCCGGGAATTGGAGGCGCGGCTGCCGGTTCCCTTGCCGAGTGTGACTGAGCGCACGACCCAACTGATTGGCGATCGGACGAAATCAAACTCCTAAACGTTGATTTCCCCTCCCGCTGGGAGGGGTTAGGGGAGGGGCGTAGCTACGTGTCGATATCCAAAAAGATCCCGCGCGGGCTGAAAGCCCGCGCAGGTAATTTGTTTTTCTCTTTGCCGTAGCTGCGCCCCTCCCCCGGCCCTCCCAAAGGGAGGGAGCAAGTGCTATTTTCAATTTGACCTTGATCAGTGCTTGAAGTTTGTCGGACATTTATTCCAAACCGCATCAGTGCCCGTACCTGCGACGCTGTTTCATTTCCGAAACAACGTCTGTTAGACTGAAATAACGATGGATAGTCTCCTGCCGGTGGTACTTCTTTTGTTTGGCGCCGTACTCGGCGCGACGGTTACCTGGTTGGCTTTGCGTGCAAAGTCAAAGCGCAGTTACGAAGACGGCCAGGCCGACCGCGCCACGGAAATCGCCACTCTCAACGAGCGCCTCGCAGCCAAAGATCGCGAATCGCAAAAACTCCAGGACGCTTTTGAGAAGGAAACCGCCGAGCGAGCTCGGGCCGGGGATGAAACTTCAACTCTGCGCGCCCAACTCGCCGCCGAGCAACGCGGGGCCCGCGAACGTGAGGAGTCTTTCAAGCAGGCCACTTCTGAACTGGCCGAAAAGTTCAAGGCCCTGTCACGCGATGCGCTGAAGGACAACAATCAGGAGTTTCTCAACCTCGCGCACGCCACGCTCGAGCAGTTTCAAACGAAAGCCAAAGGCGATCTCGAGCAACGGCAGCAGGCCATCGATCAGCTGGTCAAACCGTTGAAAGAATCGCTGGAGAAGGTTGACGGCAAGATCGGCGAGATCGAAAAGGCACGGGCCGGCGCCTATGCAGAGTTGCGTGAGCAGGTCCGGGGTCTGGCCACCTCGCAACTGCAACTTCAGGCGGAAACCGGAAATCTGGTCAAGGCCCTGCGCACGCCACACATTCGCGGCCGTTGGGGCGAGATTCAATTGCGGCGCGTCGTGGAACTCGCCGGCATGGTCCAATACTGCGACTTCAACGAACAGGCAACGATCACCAATGAAGACGGGCGGATCAGGCCTGACCTGATCGTGCGCCTGCCCGGCAATCGCACCATCGTGGTCGACGCGAAAGTACCCTTTGAAGCTTTCTACGAATCAGTCACCACGTCGGATGAAGTGATTCGAATTGAACGCTTGAAAGAGCACGCGCGTTTGGTGCGCACGCATATAGGCCACTTAAGCCGAAAATCCTACTGGGAAGCGGTACAACCGACGCCGGAATTCGTGCTGCTGTTTTTACCGGGCGAAAATTTCTACAGTGCTGCGCTGGAGCAGGATCCAAAGTTGATCGAGGATGGCATAAATCAAAAAGTCATCATCGCGACGCCCACGACCTTGATCGCTTTGCTGAAAGCGATTTCGTACGGTTGGCAACAGGAACAGCGTGCGGCAAACGCTGACGAAGTCGGCAAACTGGGGAAAGAGCTTTACGACCGGCTGCGCACCTTCCTGACCCATCTCTCGGACATCGGGAAAAACCTTGACCGCGCGCTCGAGTCCTACAACCGCGGCGTCGGTTCGCTCGAAGCGCGGGTGCTGGTGACGGCGCGCAAGTTCAAAGAACGAGGCGCCATCGCCGGCGAAGAGATCGAGTCTCCGGAACCAATCGACAAAACGGCGCGAGCGTTAAGTCTGGACGAGGGCGGACTGTTTCCGGAATTGATCGCTCCTCCTGCCGATGAGGAAGCTGACGAGGACCTGTTTCCTTTACTCAACTCGAAGACCGCGGGTGCGCAGGGTGGCTGATGATCAGAATTGTGAGGCTTTATGAATTTTGGGAACTATGGGAACGGTATAACCGGAACTAACGGGCGAATGACGATAAGAATCATCCTGGCGATATTCGTTTTGACCCTCGCGGTGCCTGGGTTCGCACATCAGCAGCAGCAAAAAAATGCAGCCACTGACGACCTGTTGCGGCAGTTCACGAGTGAGAGAGTTTTCTGGAAGCAGTTGGAGATAGCCAGGAAGCTCGTGGCGACTCAGGATCGGAGCATGCTGAACGTTTTAGAGGTATGGCTAAATGATGACGACCGGCACCTCAGGGGTAACGTCGCGTTTGTTTTCGCAGGCTTAGGTGACGAGCGAGGTTTCCCCGTGATCACCGCTATGCTTAAAGATAACTCGGATCGACCTGAAGGCCAGGGGCAAGCGTGGGGTTCCAGCGATGGCCGCTATCACCTCGAGCAACAAATACGGGCCGACCGGTATTACGCGGTACAGCTTCTCGGGAACCTAAAAGATCGGCGCGCGGTGCCGATTCTCATTCCGCTGCTAATCGATATCCAACTCAGATACGACGTGCCCTGGGCCCTCGGCGAGATAGGCGATCGGGCCGCGGATCAAGCGCTGATAGCGAGGCTGACCGATTATGATCCTTCGATGCGCGTGTTTGCGATTCAAGCCCTGGTAAAACTCGGCGCTAAAGAGGCGCTGCCAAACCTGCGTGCTTTGCTGAACGATAATGAGCAGAGTCGTCTCGGGACACCCGTTACTGTTGCTGAAACAGCCAGGGCGGCCATCCTCAAATTAGAAAGTAAGCCTTGATCGACTCGCCGGCGAGAGACCGGTCGCGAAGGTAACTATATAGTTGACTGACCTCAGCAACCCGAAGGGTTGCAAAGAGAGTAGCCGGTGGTCGGAGTCCGCGGAGACCACCGGGAATGCGAGAGATTAATTGGGTCGCACCCCGGAGGGGTGCCAGATC
>Ga0070694_100001401_pt1 | contig 14101 bp, 12 predicted proteins | sample KBSK1251metaG_FD_65470 | JGI IMG/M metagenome (GOLD analysis project Ga0070694, IMG submission 65470) | Corn, switchgrass and miscanthus rhizosphere microbial communities from Kellogg Biological Station, Michigan, USA - KBS K1-25-1 metaG | ecosystem: Host-associated > Plants > Roots >... | reverse complement strand
GTGAGCGGGACCGTCAGGAACAGCGAATCGTCGAGGCCGCCCAGGATCAGGTCGGCGATCTCGTTGTTCGCGAGCGTGTTGTTCAGCCCGTGGATCCGATACGACGGGTATGCCCCCTGGATTCTCGCCACCTCGTCGGGAATGGGCTTGAGGCGGGTTGCGAGGGTTGCGCCGTCGCCCTGGACCCGGCCCGAGATCCGGACGGTCGTCCGGTCCGGCGAGACGAGGCCCGCGGCCGCCGGGATGCCGATCGGGTCGACGAGCTGGCCGAGAACGGGGCCCGTCACTCCGTCGACGGTCGCCTGGAGCTCGCCGAGCCGTTTGGTGATCGCCGCGACGTCCGCGCTGAACCCCGGATCGTCGACCGTCCGATCGGCGTTCGACACGACGAGGAGAAACTGCTGCGAGGCGGGCGCCTGCTGACCGACCGAGGCGTTGGCTTCGTTCCAGAGCACGGAGGCCTCGCCGGCCTCGTACTTCGCCCGCTCGTCGTTGGAGACCGCGGCGACGGTGCGCGTGCCGCCGGCCAGGATGCTGGAGACGAGGATGCCGATCGTGACCACGAACCAGAGGGCGGCCACGGGCCAGCGATGCCGGGCGCTCCAGCCGGCGACACGCGCCGTCCACGGCGGACGGTTCGAATCGGACCGTGACGGGTCGAGCGCGGGTGACGGATCGGGTTGAGGCATCGCGGCGGTCAGGGTACCGGACCCGTGTTCCGATCGCGGATCATCGGCGTCCGTAAGAACCTCCACCCTCGGTGCCACATACGGAGAGACGGCCTCCGACATGGGATCGATACGGCCGCAGGACGCACGCGGTTCGCGGATCAGGAGAGGCCATCACATGACGACACATCGAAGCGGGCACCGATCCGTCGGGCAGGTCCGATCAGTCAACGTCGGGCGGGTCCGCACGATCGAATTCCGGGACGGATCCGATCGGACCGCGATCTGGAAGGCCCCGGTCGCGGGCCGGGTCGCCGTCCGCGGCGTGAATGTCGACGGCGACGAGCAGGCCGATCGATCAGTCCACGGCGGCCCGGACAAGGCGCTGTACGCGTACGCGTCCGAGGATCTCGCGTGGTGGTCCGATCAGCTGGGCCACCCGGTAGGGCCCGGCACGTTCGGCGAGAACCTGACGACGGCGGGTCTCGATCTGGCCGCGGCGGTCGTCGGTGAGACGTGGGAGGTCGGGTCGACGGTCCTGGAGGTCGTCCAACCGCGGATCCCGTGCTACAAGCTCGGCATCCGCATGGGCGATCCGGGCTTTCCCCGGCGGTTCGCCGCGGCCGCCCGTTCGGGCACCTACCTCCGGATCATCAGGGAGGGCGAGATCGGAGCCGGTGACTCGATCGCGGTGGTCGCGACGCCGGGCCACGGCGTGACGATCGGCATGGTGGAGCGGGCCTATCACGGCAACGACGATCTTGCGGCTCGTCTTCTCGATGCGCCGGAGCTTCCCGAGTCGTGGCAGGACTGGGCGCGGCGCCTGCTCCGCCACCGCGCGAGCTGAGGGGCGGCAACCGGGTGCGGGCATCCGGCGGAATCGTCGGGAGGCCGGTGCTGTTCGGACCGCGTGGCATCCTGTCGGCGTGGATCCAGAGTCGAGCGCCTGGCTCGCCGGCCTCCGGTCCGACGGCGCCGTCCGCGACCAGGCGGTCGCGGAGCTGCATGCATTTCTCGTGCGGGCAGCGCGTCACGAGGCGGCGCGACGGCGTGCCTCGCTGCCCGCGCACATGGCGGCAGATCTCGATGAGCTCGGCCAGCAGGCGGCCAACGACGCGGCCGTGATGATCCTCGACAAGCTCGACACATATCGCGGCGCGAGCCGATTCACGACCTGGGCCTGGAAGTTCGCCGTGTACCAGATGTCGGCCGCGCTACGTCGCGAGTCGTGGCGCAATCGGTCCGTGGCCGTCGACAGCGACGCCTGGGAACGGTTCATCGACGGCGGCGCCCTGGAGCCGGGCCGGGTCGTCCAGTTCCGCGAGCTCCTCGGCGAGGTGCGGGCCGCGATCGCGACCGACCTGACGCCTCGCCAGCGCGACGTGTTCGCCGCGGTCGTCATCGACGAGGTTCCGATCGACGTCCTGGCCGAGCGACTCGGATCGAGCCGCGGGGCCGTCTACAAGACCCTCCACGATGCACGGGCCAAGCTGCGAGCCAGGTTCGGCGCTCGGGCCGAGACCGGCGGCGGCGCGGCGGTCGAGGGCCCGGAGCGATGACCAACGGCGACGATCTGATTCGGCGGTTGTTCGGTGCTTCCGCGCCGGACGCTGGCTGCGATGGCGGCATGGAGGTCTTCGACCTCTACGTCGAGCTGGAAGTGGCCGGCCAGGATCCGGCCACGCGGTATCCGGCGGTGGCGAACCATATCGCGGCCTGTCCGGACTGCCGCGAGGATCACGAGGCGCTCGTGGCCCTTGTCAGGTCCGTCGACGACCTCGCCGACGCCTGATCCGAGCCGTCGCGCCATCCGAGCCGTCGCGCCCGATCGGGGGCCGGGCGGACGCCGGTGCCTCACCTCAGTCCTCCAGGGTCGACGCGAGGCGCTTCGGAGCGGTCCTCCGCCACGCCTCTCGGAGCAGGCTCGCGAGCAATGCCGGATCGACGCGGCCGAGATCCACGGTGATCCAGCCGAACCGCCCGACGTACGCCGACTTCGCGAACGTCGCGGGATCGAGCTCGATCAGCTCCGCCTGGGTCTCGAGACCGGCCTTGATCGAGACCCGGTCGGCGCCCTCCCCGCCGATCGCGAAGATCCTGTCGCGGACCCGGAACGTGATGTCGGTCTCCCAGGTCAGCCGCTCCTCGGCCTCGGGCAGCGCGAGGGCGATCCGGCGAACGTCGGCGAACGTCGTCACCGCGCGCCGATCGCCTTCCGCATCGCCCGGTCGAAGTCGACATACCCGAGGGCGTGGTAGAGGCGGATCGCCTCGACGTTCGCCTCGCTGACGTTGAGGATGATCCGCTCGACACCGTGGCTCGCGGCCCACTCCTCCAGAGCGCCGATCAGCGATCGGCCGATGCCGCGGCCGCGGAAGCCGTCGACCACGGACACGCCGAGCTCGGCCGACGGAATCGAGCGCATCATCGACCCGGGCTGGGGCGGGTCCTCGAGGAAGATCGTGGCCGAACCGACCATCCGCCCGTCGAGCATCGCGGCGACGTATTCACCGCTCTCGCCGCGGCCGTCGATCCGTCGCCGGAGCCGTGCGGCGACATCGTGCCGAGCCGGAACGTGGAAGCCCTCCGGATCGATCGCCGCGTGGTGGATCGCGGTGTCGAGGTAGATGTCGATCAGGACCTCGAGGTCGTCGGGCGTGACCGGCCGGATCTCGACGCTCGATTCGGCGCGGGGCTCGGCCATCGGCCCTAGTCCTGGTTGTCGATCTGAGCCCGTTGGAGGCGACCGCTGAAGTCGACGTAGATCGATTTCCACTCGGTGAACGTGTCGAGCGCCGCATGGCCGGCCTCGCGGTGGCCGTTGCCGGTCTCCTTCCAGCCGCCGAACGGGAGGTGCGTCTCGGCCCCGGTCGTCCCGGCGTTGACGTAGACGATCCCGGTCTCGAAGTCGCGCATCGCCCGGAACGCGGTGTTGGCGTCGCTCGTGAAGATCGACGAGCTCAACCCGTAGCGCGTCTGGTTCACCGCCGTCGCCGCCGCCGAGTAGTCGTCGACCGCGATGACCGACAGGACCGGGCCGAAGATCTCCTCCTGGGCGATCCGATCCATCGGCGCGACGTCGCGGAAGATCGTCGGGGCGAAGAAGTGGCCGTTGGCGAGCTCGCCGTCCCGTGCCGGCTCGCCGCCCAGGATCAGCTCGCCTTCGCGCCGCCCGATCCCGACGTAACCGCTCACCTTGTCGACGGCCCCCGCGTTGATGAGCGGCCCGACGTCGACGGCGTCGTCCAGCCCGGATCCGAGGCGGAGCTTCCGCGCACGGGCCTCGAGGCGCTCGAGCAGCGGCCCGACGACCGCCCGTTCCACGACGACGCGGCTCGCGGCCGTGCAGCGCTGGCCGGTCGTCCCGAAGGCCGACCAGAGGATGCCGTCAGTGGCGAGATCGAGATCCGCGTCGGCCATGACGGCGATCGCGTTCTTGCCGCCGAGCTCGAGACTGACCCGCTTGAGCCTGGCGCCGGCCCGCGCGGCGATCCCTTTGCCCGTCGCCGACGAGCCGGTGAACGAGATGACGGAGACGTCCGGGTTGTCGACGATCGCGTCGCCGACTTCCGCACCGCCGCCGGTCACGAGGTTGACCGTCCCGGCCGGGAAGCCCGCCTCGGCCATCAGCTCGACGAGGAGCGTCGCGCAATGCGGTGTGTCGCTCGACGGCTTGAAGACGACCGTGTTGCCGGCGACGAGGGCGGGCATCATCTTCCAGCACGGGATCGCCATCGGGAAGTTCCAGGGCGTGACGATCCCGGCGATCCCGATCGGCTGGCGGATGCTCATCGCCCACTTGTCGGGCAGCTCCGAGGGCGTCGTGTCGCCGAACATCCGGCGGCCCTCGCCGGCCATCAGGAAGGCGATATCGATCCCTTCCTGGACGTCGCCGCGAGCCTCCGCGATGACTTTGCCCATCTCCCGGGTCATCGCCCGAGCGAGCCGCTCCTTGTGCCGGGCCATGAGGGCGGCGAAGGCGTACATGATCTCGCCGCGCTTCGGCGCCGGGGTTCGTCGCCACAGCCCGCCGGCCGTGTCCGCCGCGCGCACGGCCATCGCGACGTCGGCGGCGGTTCCCTGCTGGAAACGGCCGATCACGTCGCGAGTGTCGGCGGGATTGACGCTCTCGAAGGTGGCCCCCGAGGTGGAGTCGCACCACTCCCCGGCGATGAAGTGGCGGAAGGTCGGCGGGGCGCCGGGTTCGGCGCTGCCCGCCCGCGTGACGGCGGTGTCGGTCATCGCCCGAATCTACACCGCGGGTGAGGGACCGCCGGGTGATCGCCGCGTAAGCACTCGAAGTCATGATCGTTCCTTGGACGATCAGCGAATCGGCGCATCTCTCCGGGCACTGCGTCTTCGGCGTCGGTTGCGACAGTCGGACGCGAGCGCAGCGGCCGGCATCCCGCGCGACGTCGCGATGCAGATCGAGGCCGGTCGCATCGATCGCGTCCGGTTCGGGGATATCCGACGCTACGCCGTGGCCCTTGGTGCGCGGTTCGACGGATCCGTCCTGTGGCGGGGCGCCGACCTGGACCGGATGCTGAGCCGTGGCCACGCCCGACTCCACGAAGCCATGTCAAGGTGGCTCGCGACCGTCGGAGGATGGGTCGCCGTGCCCGAGGTGTCGTTCTCCTTCCACGGCGAGCGCGGCGTCATCGACATCGTGGCCTGGCACGCTGCGTCGCGAACGCTCCTCGTCATCGAGCTCAAGACGAGGATCGTCGACATCAACGACCTGATGGCGACGATGGACATCCGGGGCCGTCTCGCGCAGCGGATCGGCCGTGATCGAGGATGGGATCCGGTGGCGGTCGGACTGTGGGTCGTCGTCGCCCCTGGTCGGACCAATGCTCGCATCCTGGCCGAGCACACGAGCGTGCTCCGAGCGAAGTTTCCGGGCGATGGGCGGCTGATGCGCCGGTGGCTCGCCCAACCTTCCGGGCGCGTCGCCGCGCTGAGTTTCATGCCACAAGTCCGCTTGGGCGACCTTGAGCAGGGTTCGACGACGCCGCGGCGGGTCCGTCGGTCGGTCGTGAGCGTGGATCGGGAGGTGGCGGGGCCTGGGAGGCCTCGAGAACCGCGGATCGGCGTGGCATTTCGGGACTAAGGTCGCTGGAGACGACTCCTGGCAAGGTATGCGCCAAGTGCGGCCGGCGCGGGGGCGAGGCGACGGCGAGGCGCGCACCGGGCGGCGCCGGCGCTCAGCCCCTGAGCACGTCGTCCGCGACGATCAGGCGGTGGATCTGGTTCGTGCCCTCGTAGATCTGAGCGCCCTTTGCATCGCGCATCAGGCGCTCGATCCCGGTCTCCCGCGAATACCCGCTCGCGCCGAACAGCTGGACCGCCTCGGTCGCGACGCGCATCGCCGTGTCGGAGGCCGTCCACTTCGCCAGCGACGAGGCGACCCCGATCGGCTCGCCACGATCCTTCATCGCCGCAGCCTGGCGCGTCAGGGCTCGTGCCGCCTCGACGTCCCGTGCCAGCTCGGCGACGAGGAACCGCAGTCCCTGCTGCTCGGCGAGAACCCCACCGAACGCCTTCCGCTGGCGGAGATACGCCGCCGCCTGCTCGAGTCCAGAGCGGGCCAGCCCGACGCACGCCGCAGCGATCGAGATCCGACCCTCGGCCAGGGCCGACAGCGCGATCCGGTAGCCCTCGCCTTCCGCCCCGAGCCGGTTCGCGACTGGCACGAAGCAGTCCTCGAACACGAGCTCGGCGGCCGGGCACGCCCGGATCCCCATCTTCTTCTCGTGGGCCCCGAACGTGAAGCCGGCCATGCCCTTTTCGACGAGGAACGCGCCGATCCCCTTCGACCCGGCCGAGGGGTCGACGGACGCAAACACGAGATAGCGATCCGCCTCCGGGGCGTTCGTGATCCAGATCTTCGTTCCGGTCAGGCGATAGCCCTCGGGCGCATCCGCCGGGCCGGCCCGCTCGGCCCGCGTCCGGATCGCCGCCGCGTCGGAGCCGGCGTGCGGCTCGGTCAGGGCGAACGCGCCGAGCGCCTCGCCCGCGACCATCGGGCCGAGCCAGCGTGCCCGCTGCTCCTCGGTTCCCCAGGCCACGACCGGGTACTGCGAGAGGATGTGCACGGACAGCGTCACCGCCGTCGCCATGTCGGCCGCGCCGAGCTCCTCCATCACGAGCGACCAGCCGAGATAGCTGAACCCGGATCCGCCGACCGATTCCGGGAGCGGGGCGCCGGTCAGCCCGAGCTCACCCATCCCGGCGAAGATCGAGCGATCGAACCGCTCAGCCTCGTCGCGCTCGATCGCGGTCGGGGCGACCGATCGCTGGGCGAACGCCCGAGCGGTGTCGCGCAGCAATCGCTCCTCGTCGGTCAGCGGCCAGGACAGGCGCGGCTCCTTTCGAGCTGTGCCACGGGCGACCCACTCGTCCGAGGGGCGGATCGGCGGGCTCGGTAGGTAGGATAGCCACGTGAGTGCCGATCGGATCGTCGCCGGCCCGTCATCGGCGGCAGGAATCTCCGATGCAGCGGCTCCATGGGCGGACGACGCGGTGCGCGCCGAGCTGGTCCAGCAATCGTTGGACGCCCTGGTCGTCACCGATACCGAGCTCCGGGTGCGCCTCTGGAACCCGGCGGCCGAGCGCCTGTACGGGATCCCGGCAAGCCTGGCGATCGGGCAGATGTTCACTGCGGTCATCGCGACCCTCGATCTCGATGGCACACCCGTCGACGACGGTGTCTCCCGCACGGAGCTCGACACGACCGGTGTCTGGCGCCAGCGGGTGATCCATCGGCCGGTCATCGGACCGATGGCCGGCCAGGAAGTGGTGGCCGACGTCCTGGTGACCCTCCTGCGCGGACCCGACGGTCGACCGACGGGCGCGCTCGGGGTGAACCGCGACGTCACCCACTCGGCCCGTCTCGAGGCGGAGCTGGCCGCCCTGGGGTCGCTGGTCATCGCGACAGATCGAGCCCGGTCCAAGGCCGAGGTCGCCGAGGCCGCGCTCGGCATCCTCTGCCGGTCGACCGGCGCGGATGCGGGGCTGGTCACCTCGATGGACACCGTGTACGAGGCCACGGCGCATGTCGGCGTCGAGCCGGCCACGATCGAGGTCATCCTCAATTACGGCCAGCTGGGCGGCCCGCTCGCTCACGCCCTGGAGGCACCGGATGCCTACGTGAGCGCCGACGTCGCGACGGCGCCCCTGCGCGAGGATGTGCGTGCGGCCGTCCTGGCCGACGGGATCGAACACCTCGTCGTGGTGGGCCTCCGGCTGTCGGGACGGTTGACCGGGATCCTCGCTCTCGGCTGGCGGAAGCGCGCCCCGCGCGAGCCATCGCGGGCGATCGTCCACCAGGCGGCCGCCCTCGTCGCGGCCGCCATGGAGAATGCGCGGCTCCTGGCGGCCGTCGAGAGCGGGTTGCGCGAGGAACGGATGCTCACCCATCGGATGCGCGCGCTCGTCGAGCTGACCCGCCTGCGTGACACGGCCGGCACGGGATCCAGCAGCCTCGAGCGGCTCATGGCCGACGTCGACTCGGTCATCGGCGGCGATGGGACGAGCCTCGTGTCGATCGTCGATGACCACCTCGTGCTGGCCGCCGTCCATCGTGTCGACCCGTCCTGGGCGATGCCGCTCATGGACAAGCCGCTCTCCTCGCTGCCGATCGCCGCGCGCCTGCTCGACGGCGCCCAGTCGGTCCTGGTCCCGCTCGACGTGGACCACGTCAGCCGTGGGGCCGCTGCCGCGACGGCCGAGCAGGGCTATCGGACCCTCGCAGCATTTGCCATCCGTGACGACAGCGAGCTCGTCGCCATCCTCATCGCGGTCTTTCGACGCACAGCCGACGAGCTCGACATGGACGAGCGGACCCTCGACGCGATCGGCCGGGTGCTCGACATCTCGTTCGCCAACAGGCGGCTGCGCGAGGCGATCGTCGCCGGAGAGCGGCGCTACCGCGAGCTGTTCGAGTACGCGCCCGATGCGTTGCTCGTCCAGTCTCTCGACGACGTCATCCTCGACGCCAACCCGGCGGCCCATCGGATGTACGGCGAGGGCCTGATCGGCAGGCGGGCGGAAGACCTCGGCGTCACGCCACCGGTGGCCGCTCCGATCCAGTCCGACGACAGTTCGGTCGTCGTCCGGAGCTCCACCGGGATCGGCCGCCGGCTCGACGGAACGACCTTTCCCGAGGAGGTCGAGCTCCGGACGATCGAAATCGACGGCGAGCGCAGGGTCATGGCGATCGTTCGCGACCTGACCGAGCGGACCAGGATCCAGGCCGAGCTGATCCAGGCCCAGAAGATGGAGGCGATCGGCCTGCTCGTGGCCGGCGTCGCCCACGAGCTCAACAACCCCCTGGCCGCGATCGTCGCCTTCAGTCAGCTGCTGCGGACCGATCCCGACCTGCCGACCGACCTTCGAGGCCAGGCCGACCTCCTCGTCCAGGAGGCGAACCGGACCCGGGTCATCGTCCAGAATCTCCTCGACTTCGCCCGTCAGCGGCCCCCCGAGCGAGTGGAGACCGAGCTTCGCCCGCTCGTCGACAGCATCCTCGGACTGCAGTCGTACGTGCTCCTCCGAAACCAGGTCAAGGTCGAGGTCGACATCCCGGACGATCTCCCATCGCTCCTCGTCGACCGGTCGCAGGTCCAGCAGGTCCTGATCAATCTCACGGTCAACAGCGCTCAGGCGATCCGCAGCGCCGGCCGGCCGGGATCGATCCGGATCGAGGCCCGGGCGATGTCGGACGCGCACGGTCCGACAGTCAGGATCGCGATCTCCGACGATGGGCCCGGCATCGCGCCGGAGATCATGGACCGTCTCTTCATGCCGTTCCTCACGACCAAGGAGCCGGGTATGGGCACAGGTCTCGCCCTCTCGGTGTCCTTCGGGATCATCGCCGGCCACGGGGGGGCGCTGCGCTATGAGCCGAGCTCGACCGGGGGTGCCACGTTCGTGATCGAACTGCCCGTCGGCCGCGACGAGCACGGCCGGGTGCGCGACCCGCTGCCCGTGCCCGAGGCGGTGCCCGTGCCCGAGGCGGTGCCCGTGCCCGAGGCGGTGCCCGTGTCGGAGGCGGTTGCCCCGCCCGTGGCCACGCCCGACACGGCGCCCATGCCCGAGCCGGCGCCCGAGACGGAGATCGAAGACGTCGCGGCCGCCGGCTCCGGCCGGCCGCTCCGCGTTCTCGTCCTCGACGACGAGCCCTCGATCCGCGACTTCCTCGGCCGGGTCCTGACGCGTGCCGGCTACGAGCCGATTCTCACGGGAACCGGCGCGGCGGCCCTCGATGCGATCCGCGACGACCCGCCGGACGCGATCCTGTGCGACCACCGCATGGCCGGGATGAGCGGGACCGAGTTCCACGAAGCGGTCAGCGAGATCGACCCGCTCCTGGCCCGGCGGTTCGCGTTCATGAGCGGCGACGTGCTCAACCCCGAGCTCCGCGACTTCGCCGTCGCCCGCGGCGTCCAGCTGCTCGCCAAGCCGTTCGACATCGCCGCCGTCGGCTCTCTCGTGGCCGCGCTCGTGGCCGCTCGACCCGCCTGAGCCGGCCCGCCTGAGCCGGCCCGCCTGAGCCGGCTCGCCTGCGCCGTCCCGCCTGTGCCGGCCGGTCAGGCCCGCGGATACGTGTAGAAGCCGCGCCCCGTCTTCTGGCCGAGGTGGCCGGCCTCGACCAGCTCGACCAGAATCGCCGGCGGCGCGAAGTGCTCCTGCCCGAACCCCTCGTGGAGGACGCGCATGATCCCGAGACAGACGTCGAGACCGATGAAGTCGGCGAGCTCGAGCGGCCCCATCGGGTGGTTGAGCCCGACCTTGGCGCCCGCGTCGATGTCGTCCGCCGTGCCGAGACCCTCCTCGTACGCGCGCATCGCCTCCGCCAGGAACGGCATCAGGATCCGGTTGACGATGAAGCCGGGGCGATCGGCCGACACGATCACCTGCTTGCCCATCTCGGCGGCGAGCGACCGGATCGCCGTCTCCGTCGCGTCGCTGGTCGCCGACCCGCGGATCAGCTCGATCAGCGGCATGACCGGCACCGGGCTGAAGAAGTGCATCCCGAGGAACCTCGCCCGGCGCACCTCGCCGACCGCCGACGCGAGCCGGTCGATCGCGATCGACGACGTGTTCGAGGCGAAGATCGCGGCGTCGGGAGCGCGCCGGTCGATCTCCGACCAGAGCGTGGTCTTGACGTCGACGTCCTCGAAGACCGCCTCGACGACGAGATCGACGTCGGACGCGGCGTCCAGGTCCGCCGTCGGAGCGATCCGCCCGAGCATCGCGTCCCGCTCGTCGGACGAGATCCGGCCCTTCGCGACCGAGCGCTCGAGGTTGGCGGCGATCCGGTCGCGGCCGGCGTTCGCTCGCGCGAGGTCCGGCTCGTACAGCGCGACGGATCGGCCCGTCGCGGCGAGGACCTGGGCGATCCCGTGGCCCATCAGCCCCGCCCCGGCGACCAGCGCGCGTTCGTGCGTCATCGGCTCAGGCTACCGCGCCGGACCCGTAGCCGGCCGGATCGATGACGCGTCGGCCACCGACGAGGAGCGCGCAGCCCAGGGCGGCCAGCCCGGCGGAGACGAGGAAGGTCGGCCCGTAGCCCGTCGCGCCCGCGATCGAGCCCAGGGCGACGGGCGCCGCGCCGAACGCGAGATCGAGGAAGAGACTCGCGGTCCCGACGACGGTGCCGCGCTCGCCGGGTGCGACGCGCGACACGGCCAGCGCCATCAGGGCCGGGAACGTGAACGCGACGCCGACCGCCATGATCGCCGTCCCCACGATCAGGCCGAGCGCCGTCGGCACGCTCCCGATGATCGCCAGCCCGGCAGCCGTCGCGACCAGCGCGCTGCCGGACAGCCGGACGGCGCCGAATCGATCGGGCAGCCGGGCGCCGACGAGGCGGAGCACGACGACGATCCCGGCATAGATCCCGAGCGGGACGCTGGCCGACAGGCCGACATCGTCGACGTAGACCGGGACGAAGGCGAGAAATCCGGCCATCCCGAAGACCCCGAGGAAGATCAGGATGCCCGGCACGACGCCCGCCGGATGGAAGAATCGGGCCCGTTCGGCGGACTCGCGTCGCGTCGTCGGGACCGTCTCCGGCATCAGCCAGGCGAGCGCGAGGGCGATCGCGGCGGTGCCGGCGGCAACCAGCCACACGGCGCCGTACGAGCCGATCCCGAGAACGGCCTCGCCGATCAGCGGGCCGATCGCCAGGCCCAGGTACAGCGAGAGCGAGAAGAAGCTGAGCGCCTCGCCGCGCCGGTCGGCCGGGGCCAGGTCGCTCGCGGCGGCCAGCGCGGCCACGAAGAAGAACGCCTCGCCGACCCCGAACAGCGCCCGGGCGGCGACCAGGAGCCCGAGCGAACCGGCCGCGAGATGAAGGACGAGTGCGAGGACCGTCACGGCCGCCCCGCCGATCAGGTTCGGTCGTCGCCCGAAGCGGTCCGTCGCCCAGCCGACCACCGGCCGCACGACGAGCGAGGCAACGCTGAACATGGCGATGGCGATGCCCACCTCGGCGGGACCGAGGCGGAGCTGGCGTTCGCCGAACTGGGGAACGATCGGCAGCACGATTCCGCCGGCGACGAAGAAGACGAGGGTCGCCGCGGCGAGGCTGACGAACGCCGGGGTGATCAGGCTCTGCCGACTGCCCACGGCCGCTGCACCGGGCTCGGTCAAGGGTCGATCTCGGCCTGGAGCCTGGCCAGGAGCTCATCGGCGGCCGCGTACGGGTCGAGGCGATGGGCCGCGACCCGAGCCAGCGTGTCGCTCGTCGAGGCGGCCAGATCCGGCGCGCGCAGGCGACCGCGCAGCCGTTCGGCCACGATCGCCCAGACCAGGGCGTCGGCCCGGGCCAGGCGGGCGGAGTCGCTCGGCGTCGCGGCAACGGTCGCACGGTGCCGGTCGAGCGCGGCCAGGAGCTCCGGCACGCCGTCCCCCGTCGAGGCCGTCGTGATCAGGACCTCCGGCCGTTTCGGGCGAGGCCGCTCGCCTCCGTCGGCCCCGGCGCCCACGGCCGGGCCTCCCCCGGCCACGAGCATCGCCCGGAGCTGGGCCGCCGTTCGCTGGGCGCCCGGTTTGTCGCCCTTGTTGACGACCACGAGGTCCGCCACCTCGAGCAGCCCGGCCTTGATCGCCTGGACCTCGTCGCCCATCTCGGGCGCCTCGAGGACGACGGTCGTGTCGGCGGCCGCCGCGACCTCGACCTCGCTCTGGCCGGTCCCGACCGTCTCGATGAGGACGAGGTCGAAGCCCGCCGCGTCGAGGACGGCGGTCGCCGCCCCGGTCGTCGAGGCGAGACCGCCGGCATGGCCGCGGGCGGCCATCGACCGGATGAACACGTCCCGGTCGCCCGCATAGCTCTGCATCCGGACGCGGTCGCCGAGGAGCGCGCCGCCGGTGATCGGCGACGACGGGTCGACCGCGACGACGGCCACCGCCCGGCCGGCCTTGCGGACCTCGCCGATCAGCGCCGAGACGAGCGTCGACTTGCCCGCTCCGGGTGGCCCGGTGATTCCGACGACGTGCGCCCCGCCGGCCAGCGGGTACAGCTCGCGGAGGGCCGGCTCGGCAACCGCCGTCCGGTTCTCGACTGCGGTCAGGAGCCGCGCGAGGGCCCGCCGGTCACCGGCCCTGGCGGCCGCGACGAGGCTTGCCGCCCGGGCTGCGGCCTCGGCCGAGTCGGTCAGTCGGGACACGCTAGTCGCGCGGCCGGGCGTTGGTTCGCAGGTACTCGGCCACTTCGGCGATCGTCGTGCCCGGCCCGAACACCCGGGCGACGCCGGCCTCGGACAGGGCGGCGACGTCGTCGTCGGGGATGATCCCGCCGGCCGTCACGAGGACGTCGTCGAGGCCTTGCTCGCGGAGGAGCTTCGTGATCCGCGGCAGGAGCGTCATGTGCGCACCGGAGAGGATCGACAGCCCGACGACGTCGACATCCTCCTGGAGTGCCGCCGTCGCGATCATCTCGGGCGTCTGGCGGAGACCGGTGTAGACGACCTCGAAGCCCTCGTCGCGGAGCCCTCGTGCGAGCACCTTGGCGCCCCGATCGTGGCCGTCGAGCCCCGGCTTGGCGATGAGGACCTTGATCGGTCGATCGTTCATGACCCGATTGTGCCATGCGCGATGGACGGTTCCGCGGCCGGCTTGCCAGCCGTCGGTCGGCTGGTCGATGATCCAGACGTGACGGTCGACTCCGGGTCCCTGGTCCGCAAGCTCAAGCTCGGTTCGGCTCGCCGGCCCGTCGTCCTCGGCGGTCCGAGCGGTTACCGCGAGGCGCTCGCCCTGGCCCGCGACGGCGCCATCGGCGACACGGTCGACGGTCGCCATGACTGGATCCAGCTCTTTGCTCGCGACCGCGCGGCGCTCGAGGCCGGCCTGCCGGCCGCCGCCCAAGCCCTCGACGATCCGGGAATCCTGTGGATCTCGTACCCGAAGGGCTCCTCGAAGATCCA
>Ga0070694_100001398_pt1 | contig 14113 bp, 10 predicted proteins | sample KBSK1251metaG_FD_65470 | JGI IMG/M metagenome (GOLD analysis project Ga0070694, IMG submission 65470) | Corn, switchgrass and miscanthus rhizosphere microbial communities from Kellogg Biological Station, Michigan, USA - KBS K1-25-1 metaG | ecosystem: Host-associated > Plants > Roots >... | reverse complement strand
CCTCGCCTCCATGATCGACTTCATGAACCGGAGCCGGAACGACCACATCGTCACCATCGAGGACCCGATCGAGTTCGTGCACCAGGACAAGAAGTGCGTGATGAGCCAGCGCGAGATCGGGCACGACTCGATGAACTTCGCCCAGGCCCTGCGTGCCGCCCTTCGTGAAGACCCCGACATCATGCTGGTCGGCGAGCTGCGCGACGTGGAGACCATGGAAGTGGGCCTCCACGCGGCGGAGACCGGTCACCTGGTGCTGTCCACGCTGCACACCCTGAACGCGGCCGAGACCATCAACCGGATGATCTCGATGTTCCCCCCGCACCAGGAGGATCAGATCCGAGGCCAGCTCGCCTCGGTCATCCAGGGCATCGTCTCCCAGCGTCTGGTGGTGCGCGCCGACGGCCGGGGTCGCGTGCCCGCGGTCGAGGTCATGATCGCCACCGGCCTCATCCGCGACTGCATCCGGGAGGCGGACAAGACCCCGCAGATCCCGAGCGTCATCGCGGCGGGCACCGCCCAGTACGGCATGCAGACGTTCGACCAGTCGCTCCTGCAGCTCTATCGCGAGGAGCTGGTCACGTACGAAACCGCGCGCGACGCGGCGACCAACCCGGACGACTTCGATCTCAAGGTCAAGGGGATCTTCTCCACCGGCGAGATGACGTGGGAGCACCCCGGCGGGAGCACCACTGCCTCCACCCACACGCCCCCGGCCCAGCCCACCAGCCTCAGCGGGGCCGCCGCACCCGCCGCTCCGGCGGCGCGGAGCCCGTTCGTCAAGCGGGCCTAGACCCCGGTGCCGGGGCGTCGCGCCCGCCGTCCCGGGGAGCCGCGCCCGCAGCCGACGCTCGATGAGAAGGCCGCCAGACTGGCGGCCTTCGATCTTTTGGCCCGGAAGTCCTGGAGCGGGCGGGAGCTCACCCGCCGTCTCCGTCGCCGGGGCGCACCCGCCGAGGTGGCCCAGGCGGTCGTGGCGGACCTTACCACCCGCGGCTACGTGGACGACCAGGCCTTCGCCCGCTGGTGGGCGGAAGCCCGGGCCCGCGGCCGGCGGGTAGGCAGCCGGCGGCTTCGCCAGGAGCTCCTGGCCAAGGGCATCCCCCGCGAGATGGCCGAGGCCGCCATCTCGGCCGCGTTCGAGGAGGTCGGCGAGGCCGACCGGGCGCTCGAGGCCGGGCGCCGGCGCCTCCCCGGGTTGCGGCGGGGCCCGGGCGCCCGGGTCGCCGCGCGGCTGTCCGACTACCTGCTCCGGCGTGGCTATCCCGCCTCGGCGGTGCGCCGGGCGGTCCGCACGCTGCTCGCCGACACGGACGACCTCCCGGCCGCGGAGGAGGAGGACGGCGGCGTATAATATCGCTCCTATGAACGGGAGCGAGATCCGGACGCGATTCCTCGAATACTTCCGCCGCCGCGGGCATACCGTGGTGCGCTCGTCGCCCCTCGTGCCCGCCCAGGATCCCACCCTGCTGTTCACGAACGCGGGGATGGTGCAGTTCAAGTCGGTGTTCCTGGGGGAGGAGCGTCGCGACTACGTCCGGGCGGCCAGCGCCCAGAAGTGCGTCCGGGCGGGGGGCAAGCACAACGACCTCGAGAACGTGGGCCGGACCGCCCGGCACCACACGTTCTTCGAGATGCTGGGCAACTTCTCCTTCGGCGACTACTTCAAGGAAGACGCGATCCGGTTCTGCTGGGAGCTGCTCACCCAGGAGCTGGGGCTGCCCAAGGACCGCCTCAAGGCCACCGTCTTCACCGACGACGACGACGCGTTCGCGCTCTGGAAGTCGGTGGCCGGCCTCGGCGACGACCGCGTCCTCCGCCTGGGCGAGAAGGACAACTTCTGGGCCATGGGCGACACCGGACCGTGCGGGCCCTGCTCGGAGGTCCACTTCCACCAGGGCGACCATCTCCCCTGCGCGGAGGAGAAGGCCGGGCGGGCCTGCCTGGGCCCCGCCTGCGACTGCGACCGCTGGCTCGAGGTCTGGAACCTCGTGTTCATGCAGTTCAACCGGGACGCGGGCGGCCGGATGACCCCGCTGCCGAAGCCGTCGATCGACACCGGCATGGGGCTCGAGCGGGTGGCCGCGGTGCTCCAGGGCAAGCAGTCGAACTACGACACCGATCTGCTCCGGCCCCTCATCACCCGCGTCGAGGCGCTCGCGGGCAAGAGCTACGGGCGCGACGAGGAGGCCGACGTGTCCATGCGGGTCATCGCCGACCACGCGCGCGCGGCCACCTTCCTGATCACCGACGGCGTGACCCCGTCGAACGAGTGGCGCGGCTACGTGCTGCGGCGGATCATGCGCCGGGCCATGCGCCACGGGCGCATGCTGGGGCTCGAGGCGCCCTTCCTCTGGGACGTGACCGGCAGCGTGGTCGCGGTGATGGGCGACGCGTATCCGGAGATCCGCGAGGCGCAGGCCCGCGTGGCCGAGACGGTGCGCCAGGAAGAGGAGCGCTTCGCGGAGACCCTCGATCTGGGCATGAGCCGGATCCGCGAGTACGTGGACGCGCACCGGGGCGACGCGCCGCGGGTGGTGGACGGCCGCTTCCTGTTCACCCTCTACGACACCCACGGCTTCCCCTCCGATCTGGCGCAGGAGGTCCTGCAGGACGCGGGCTTCACGGTGACCCCGGAGACCCAGGAGACCTTCGACGCCGAGATGGAGGCGCAGCGCGAGCGGGCCCGCGCCGGGGCCTCGTTCGGCGCCGGCGAGTCGGGCGATCCGACCGTGGCGATCTACCAGCGGCTCTCGAGCGAGCTCGCCAAGCCCCAGTTCCTGGGCTACGGCTCGCTCGCCGCGCCGGCGCGCGTCCTGGCCCTGGTGGCGGACGGACAGCGGCGGCGGGAGGCGCGCCAGGGGGAGACCGTCGAGATCATCCTGGACCGGACGCCCGCGTACGCGGAGTCGGGCGGCCAGCAGGGCGACACCGGCCTGATGGTGGGCCGCGAGGGGCAGGGCACGATCCGGGACACGTACTACCGCGGCAGCCAGCTGATCGTGCACCGCGTGGCGGTGACCCAGGGCCGTCTGCGCGAGGGGGAGGAGGTGGCGGTGACCGTGGAGTCGCAGCGCCGCCAGGGGCTGCGGCAGCACCACACCGGTACCCATCTGCTCCACGCCGCCCTCCGCCGGGTCCTGGGCACGCACGTCGCCCAGGCGGGCTCGCTGGTGGCGCCCGACCACCTGCGCTTCGACTTCTCCCACGGCGCGTCGGTCAAGGACCGCGAGCTGGAGGCGATCGAGAGTCTGGTCAACGAGCAGGTGCAGGCCAACGTCGTGGTGAGCCCGGCCGAGATGGACCTGCAGGCGGCGCTCGAGAGCGGGGCGATGGCCCTCTTCGGCGAGAAGTACGGCGACCGGGTGCGGGTCATCCGCATCGGCGACTTCTCGACCGAGCTCTGCGGCGGCACCCATCTCGACGCCACCGGCCAGATCGGCCTGTTCAAGGTGACCGACGAGGGCGCGGTCGCCTCCGGGGTGCGCCGCATCGAGGCGGTCACCGGCGAGCACGCGCTCGCGCACGTGGGTCGCGAGGAGGCGGCGCTGCGCGAGTCGGCCGGCCTGCTCAAGATCCCGCCGCTCGAGCTGCCCCGCCGTCTCGCCGCGCTCCTGGAGGATCAGAAGCGGCTCGAGAAGCAGCTGGCCCAGCTCGAGGGCAAGCTCGCGCGTAGCCAGGCCCAGGATCTGGTCGCGGCCGCGCGGGAGGTGGCCGGCGTCCCGGTGCTGGCGGCCCGCCTGGACGGCCTCGATCCGGACGGGCTCCGCTCGGTGGTGGACACCCTGCGCGATCGGCTGCCGTCGGGGATCATCGTCCTCGGCAGCGCCGTCGACGGCAAGGTGAGCCTCGTGGCCGCGGTGTCGAAGGATATGATGAAGCGCTTCCCCGCGGGCCGTCTCGTGCAGGAGGTCGCCCGGCTGGTGGGCGGCGGCGGCGGCGGCCGGCCCGACCTGGCCCAGGCCGGCGGCAAGGACGCGTCCAAGCTCGACGACGCGCTCGCCACCGTCGCCGGCTGGGTGGAGCGGATGGCCCGGGCCTAGCCCGGAGGCCGACGCGGCCGGAGCATGGCGGAGCACCGCGGCCCGATCCTCGTCGGGGACGACGAGCCCAGGATGGCGCTCGGGCGGCCGTGACCTCCACGCCGGGGCCGACCGCGCGCCGCACGGTGCGCACCATGTGCCCGATGAACTGCCATCCCACCCTGTGCGGCATGCTCGTCACCGTCGAGGAGGGGCGGCTGCTCGAGGTCGCGGGCGATCCGGACAATCCGGACAGCCGCGGCTTCCTGTGCGTGCGCGGCCACGCCTCGCGCGAGATCATCGGCAACCCGCGGCGGCTGCTCCGGCCCCTCGCGCGGGCCCGCCGCGACGCGCCGCTGCGCGAGGTCGGCTGGGACGAGGCGCTCGATCGCATCGCGGATCGCATGCGCGCGGTCGGGCGCGAGGCGGTCGGCCTCTGGTCGGGCCACGGCTTCTTCGCGACCAACTACGGGGTGCGCGTCAACTCGGAGCTGCTGCGCCGCTTCGCCAACCTCTGGGGCTGCCAGTGGTGGGCGCCCACCATGATCTGCTGGGGCCTGGGCGGCTTCGGCGTCGGGCTGACCGGGCCGCTCGAGACCAACACCAAGGAGGACCTGGGCGCACACTCGCGCCTCGTCGTCCTGTGGGGCGCCAACCTGGCGAGCCAGCCGAATACCGGCCGGCATCTGGTCGAGGCGCGCCGCCGCGGGGCGCGGGTCGTCACCATCGACGTGCGCCGTACCGAGGCGGCCGCCCAGTCGGACGACGTGCTGATCCTGCGACCCGGGACCGACGCGGCGCTCGCCCTCGGCCTCATGCACGTGCTGATCGGGGAGGGGCTCCACGACCGCGAGTTCGTGGCGCGGCACACCGTGGGCTTCGACGCGCTGGCCGCGCACGTGGCCCGGCACACGCCCCAGTGGGCCGCCTCGATCACCGGAGTGGACGCGGGCGCGATCGTGGCCCTCGCGCGGCGCTACGCCGCGAGCCGGCCGGCCATGATCGTGCTCGGGGGCAGCAGCATGCACAAGGGCGCCAACGGCTGGCAGGGCGCCCGCGCGGTGGCCTGCCTGCCCGCGCTCACCGGCAACCTGGGCATCGCGGGCGGCGGCCTCGGCCCCCGCCACGGCAGCAAGGGGCACGGCCACGGCCTGGCCGACATCGCGGTCGCCGCGCGGCGACCCCCCGGTCAATACATCCCGAACCAGATGCCGCGGATCACCGAGGCCCTCGAGGACGGCCGCGTGCGCGCGCTGCTCCTCTTCGGCACCGACATGCTCTCCTCGTTCGCGGACAGCGCGCGGGTCGAGCGGGCGCTCGCCCGGCAGGACCTCATCGTCACCCACGATCTGTTCCTCAACGATACCGCCCGGCGCTGCGCGGACGTCGTCCTGCCCGGCACCGCGTGGCTCGAGGAGCTCGGCTGCAAGGCCACCAACACCCATCTCTACCTGATGGAGCCGGCGCTGGCCCCGGCCGGCGAGACGCGCCCCGGCGCGTGGGTGCTGCGGGAGCTCGCGCGACGGCTCGGGGTCGCCGACTTCTACCCGTGGGCGGACGACGCGGGGCCCATCGACGCCATCCTCGACCATCCCGCCACCGGCCACGCCACCGTGGCCGCGCTGCGCGCGGAGGGCGGCCTGCGGGCGCTGCGGGTGTCGCACGTGGGCCACCCGGACCTGGTCTTTCCGACCCCCTCCGGCAAGGTCGAGCTCTACTCGTCGCGCGCACGCGATCTGGGGCTGCCGCCGCTGCCGGTCCACGAGCCGCTGCCCGCGGCGTCGTACCCGCTGGTGCTGCGCCAGGGGCGCACGCTCGCGCACTTCCACGGCTTCTACGACCACGGCCGCGCGCTGCCCTCGCTGGCCGCGCTCGAGCCCGAGCCGGTGCTCTGGATCTCGCCCGCCGACGCGGCGGCCCGGGGAGTCGGGGAGGGCGCATCGATCCGGGTGTTCAACGAGCGCGGGGAGATGCAGGCTCGGGCGCGCGTCACCGATCGGGTGCCCGCGTCCACGGTGTGGATGCGCGACGGCTGGGACGGGCTCAACCGGCTCACCTCGGGCGAGGCGTGCCTGCCGGACCACGCGGTCGACGTCTTCGGGTTCTCGGCGGGCCAGGCCGCGTTCGACGCGGCGGTGGAGGTCGCGCCTGTCTGATCGACCGCGCGCCCTGCTGCTGGACTTCGGCGGCACTCTCGACGCCGACGGGCTCACGTGGAAGGAGCGCTTCTTCCGCCTCTGGCGGGCGGAGGGCGCGGCCGCCTCGAGCGAGGCGTTCGATCCGGTCTTCTACGTGGCCGACGACGCGCTCGTGGGCACGATCCCGCGCACCCTCTCCTTCGAGGACACGGTGCGTCGCCTGACCGCGGGTCTCGCCGACGCGCTCGCGGTGCGCGACGCGTCGACGATCGACCGCGTGGCCCAGCGCTTCCTCGCCGACGCGCATCGCCACCTGCGGCGCAACCAGGTGCTGCTCGACCGCCTGCGCGCGCGCTATCGCCTCGGCATCGTCTCCAACTTCTATGGCAACCTCGACACGGTGTGCCATAATGTGAAAATTCTGCCCCTCTTCGGCGTCATCGTCGACTCCGAGCAGGTGGGGTGCTCCAAGCCCGATCCGCGCATCTTCTTGACGGCGCTGGAGCGGCTCGGGGTGACACCCGCGGACGCCACCTTCGTCGGCGACTCGGCGGCCCGGGACATGGCGGGCGCCCGGGCGCTCGGCATGCGGCACATCTGGCTGACCGGAGAGCCCGCACCGCCCGGCGGGCCGTGTTGCCCCGGCGACGCGATGATCCACTCGCTGGCGGACGTGGAGGCACTGCTGGCCTGATGGCGGCATCGGTCCGGGGGGGCATCATCGCGGCGGGCGCGGGGAGCCGTCTCCGCGCGGACGGCTGGCGCGTGCCGAAGCCGCTGGTGGAAGTGGCCGGGCTGCCGCTGATCGGCGCGGTCCTGCGCAACTTCCGGGCCGCCGGGATCACCGCGATCACCATCATCGTGAACCAGGACGAGCAGGACTGCGTCGAATGGGTAGGGGGGAGATACCCGGATCTCGACATCGACTTCATCGTGAAGACGACCGCCTCCTCGCTGGAGAGCTTCCGGGAGGTGACCGCGCGGGGTCCGGAGGGGCCGATGCTGGTCTCCACGGTGGACGCGTGGTGCGCGGCGGCCGATTTCGCGCGGTTCGCCCGCCAGGCCGCGGCGCGGCCCGACGAGGCCACCGTGCTCGCGGTGACCCCGCTCGTCGCCGACGAGAAGCCGCTCTGGGTGACGCTGGGTCCGGACGGGCGGGTCGAGGCGATCGGCGAGCCGGGCGGGCGCCTGGTCACCGCCGGGGTGTATCGTGTGTCGGCACGCGCCCGACGGGTCGCGGCCGCGCCGCCGCTCGGACGGCTGCGCGAGTACCTCGGGTGGCTCTGCCGGAGCGGCGAGCCGCTCTACGGAGAGATCATCGAGGCGGTGGTGGACGTGGACCGCGGCCTGGACGTGGCGGCGGCGGAAGCGCTCGCGCGCGAAGGACGGGGCGCGTGAGCACGAGGAGGAGCGGGGTGAGCGAGCGGACATACTGGGGTCTCTTTCGGGAGCGGGAGCACTCGCCGGGTCGCGAGAGCGACGACGCGGAGATCCTGCGCCTGACCGGCAAGCACCTGGAGAGCCAGGGGGTGCAGGTGGAGCTGCGGGCGCCCGAGGAGCTGAGCGCGGGGGAGACGCCGCCCGACGGGATCTTCCTGATGTGCGAGCGCATGGAGGCGCTTCGCGTGCTCCTCGCCTGGCAGGAGCGCGGGGTGCGTCAGGTCAACGCGCCGCTCGCGGTGCTCAACACCTACCGCGAGCGCATGATCGCGCAGCTCCGCGAGGCCAACGTGCCGTTCATCGAGAGCCGCGTCGTCTCCACTCAGGGCCCGGCGGAGCTCCCGGCGCCGATCTGGGTGAAGCGGCCCGACGTGCACAACACCCAGGAGGGCGACGTGGTCTTCGCCCGCACCCGCGACGAGGCCGCGGCCGCCCTCGCGGCCCTGGCCGAGCGCGGATTCGAGCGCGCGGTGCTCCAGCCGCCGGTCGAGGGAGACCTCATCAAGTTCTACGGGGTGGGCGGCGGCGGGGGCGCCGACGGCGGGCCGGCCTGGTTCCGCTGGTTCTACCACAAGGATCAGCGCGTGGCCGGACACCCGTTCGAGGTCTCACACCTGGCGCGCCTGGTGCGGGCGGCCGCGACCGCGCTGGGGCTCGAGGTCTACGGCGGCGACGCGATCGCCTCCGCCGACGGCCGGCTCGTGCTCCTCGACGTCAACGCGTGGCCGAGCTTCGCGCTGTACCGGGACGAGGCCGCGCCGGTGATCGCGGCCTACCTGGCCCTGCGCTTCGCCGCGTCGCGCCCGGCCGCGGGAGGCGGGCGGTGAGCGCGCCGCGCGAGGTCGGGCCGCGCTCGCGCGAGATCGTGGCCCGCGAGGGGCGCCACATCGCGCCCGGCTATCAGTCCTTCGCCCTCTACTCGGGACTGGCCATGGCCCGCGGCAGCGGCAGCCGGCTGTGGGACGAGGACGGCAACGAGTACATCGACTTCATCGCCGGCATCGCGGTGGGCAGCGTCGGGCATTGCCACCCGCACTACGTCGAGGCGCTGAAGCGCCAGGCGGAGCGGCTCACCTTCGGCAGCTTCACCACCGAGACCCGCGCGCGCTTCCTCGAGCTGATGGCGAAGGTGACGCCCGAGGGCCTCACCCGGATCCAGCTCTTCTCGGGCGGCGCGGAGGCGGTCGAGGCCGGCCTGCGCCTGGCCAAGGCCGCGACCGGACGGCAGGAGGTGGTGGGATTCTGGGGCGGCTTCCACGGCAAGACCGGCGGCGTGCTGGGCCTGCTCGGCAGCGACTTCAAGCATCACCAGGGTCCGTTCCTGCCCGGCCAGTACTCGACGCCCTACGCCGACTGCTACCGCTGCCCGCTCAAGCTCCGCTATCCGGACTGCGGCATCGCGTGCGCCGAGTACGTGCGCGACGCCATCCGCTACCAGACCGCGGGGGAGATCGCCGCGATCATCGTGGAGCCCATCCAGGGCACCGCGGGCAACGTCATCCCGCCCGACGGCTTCCTGCGCGCGATCCAGTCGGTGGCGCGCGATCACGGGGCGCTGCTCTTCGCCGACGAGATGATCACCGGGTTCGGCCGCACCGGCTCGATGTGGGGCACCGACCACGAGGGCGTCGTGCCCGACCTCATGACGGTGGGCAAGGGGGTGGGCGGCGGCTTCCCGCTCGCCGCGGTGGTCTCCACCGACGCCCTGACCAGCGCCAAGCCCTGGTCCAATCCGAGCTTCAGCTCGTCGAGCTACGGCGGCAATCCGCTCGCCTCCGCGGCGGGGCTCGCGGCCCTCGAGATCATCCTCAACGAGGATCTGGTCAAGAACGCGGACCGGGTCGGCGCGATCATGCTCACCGAGCTCGAGCGCCTCAAGGAGAAGTACCGCACGGTCGGAGAGGTGCGGGGCCGGGGCCTGCTGCTCGGGATCGAGCTGGTCGAGGACCGGCGCACCCGCAAGCCCATCGGCAAGGACGTCACCCGCGATCTCTACCAGGAGTGCCTGCGGCGCGGGCTCGTGGCGATGACGTACTCGCCGACGATCCGGATCAATCCGCCCCTCCTCATCACCGAGGACCTCGCCCGCGAAGGCCTGGCCATCCTGGACGAGGCGCTGGGAGCGGTGCTGCCGCGGCATGGACGAGACTAGGCGTCGGCGCGGCGCCCTCATCGGCCTCGGGAACGTAGCGGTGCACGGCCACCTGCCCGGCTGGCAGGCGCGGCGCGACTGCGAGATCGTGGCCGCCACCGACGCGAGCCCCGCGCGGGAGGCGGACTGCCGGGCCCGGCTTCCCGCCGCGCGCTGGCACGACTCGGTGGAGTCGCTCCTGGCCGCCGAGACGCTCGACTTCGTCGACATCTGCACCCCGCCGTCGAGCCACGCGACCCTCATCGAGGCCGCGCTCGCCCGCGGCCTGCACGTGCTGTGCGAGAAGCCGCTGGTGGGCGACCCGGAGGAGCTCGCGCGGCTGGCCGGGCTGGCGCGATCGGCCGGCGCGGTGCTCCACACCGTCCACAATTGGCACCACGCGCCGCTCGTGCGCGCGACCGACGCGGTGATCCGCGCGGGCCGGATCGGCCAGGTGCGCGAGGTCTCCTGGCAGACCCTGCGCACGCAGCCCGCGGCGGCGGCCGCCGGCCTTGCGTGGCGGGTCGATCCCGCGATCGCGGGCGGCGGCGTGCTGACCGATCACGGCTGGCACGTCTCGTACGTGATCCCCCGCTGGGTGGGCGAGGCGCCGGTCGCGGTGAGCGCGCGGCTCGAGACGCGGCGGCATCACCGCTTCGCGGTGGAGGACACCGCGACGGTGCGCCTGCACTTCGCCCGGGCGACCGCGGACGTCCTGCTCACCTGGGCCGCCGACACCCGCGAGAACCGGGTGCGGGTGACCGGCACCGCGGGGCGCATCGAGATCGAGGACGCCACGCTCGTGGTGACCGCGCAGGGGCGGCAGGAGCGGCGGCCGTGCCCGCCTCCGCTCTCCGATGGCTCGCAGCACCCGGACTGGTTCACCGCGGTGGCCGACGAGTTCCTCGCGCGCCTCGACACGGCCGGCGAGCGGGCGGCGAGCCCCAACCTGGACGAGGCGGCGGTCTGCGTGGCGATCGAGTGTCGCGCCCGCGAGTCCAGCCGCCGCGGCGGCGAGCGGCTGGCCCTGCCCGCGCGCCCCTCGAGCCCGGTGCGCGCCGGGGCCGCGGGATGACGGTCCTGGCCGCGCCCGCGCTGGATGCGCCGAGCCTGCTCGTGGTGCTGCCCGCCCCGGCGGGCGCGGGAGCGCCCCCGCCCGAGACCATGATCGCGGGGCTGCCCCTGCTTCGCCGCATCGTGCTGGCCGCCGGGCGCGCGGGCTTCGACCGGGTGCTGGTGCACCCGCGGGCGTGCCCCGAGCCCCGCCTGCTCGAGGGCACCGGCGCGTCGCTACTGGGCGCCGATTCGCTCAGCGGGGCGCCGGGGCGGCTGGTCCTCCTGCCGGCCAACGTGCTGCCCCAGGCGCGGTGGCTGCGCGGGCTCCGCGAGATGCCGCTCGAGCCCGGGACGCCGGCCGTCGACCCCTCGGGCGCGGCCACGGTGGACGGCGTGGAGGGAGGCGAGCTGCTCCGCTCGGCGGGCGTGGGCGGGCCGGACCCGATCGCCGAGCTCTCCCGGCGCCGGCCGCGCGTCGCTCCCGACGGCGACCCGGCGGGCCGGTTTCCGCTCCTGGGCGCCGACGGCACGAAGGCCGCCGAGGACTGGCTCCTGCAGAGCTTGATCAAGGATACCGAGGGGTTCATGTCCCGTCACGTCGAGCGCCGGATCTCGCTGGCGCTCACCCGGCGCCTGGTGGGGACCTCGATCACGCCCAACGCCATGACCCTGGTGAGCCTGGCGGTGGGGCTCCTGGGCGCGCCGTTCTTCCTCTCCGCCGATCCGCTCCGGCAGGTGACCGGCAGCCTGCTGTTCCTGACCCACTCGATCCTGGACGGGTGCGACGGCGAGCTGGCCCGGCTCAAGTTCCTCGAGTCGCCCGCCGGGGCCCGGCTCGACTTCTGGGGCGACAACCTCGTCCACGTGGCGGTGTTCGCCTGCATGGCGATCGGCTGGAGCGTGGCCGCGGGCGCCGCCTGGCCGCTCGTGCTCGGCGCCCTCGCGGTGACCGGCACCGCGGCCGCCGCGGTCCTGGTCTCTCGCCGGAGCGCGGCGGCTCCCACCGCGTCGACCGCCCGCCTGGCCGAGGCGGTGGCCAATCGCGACTTCATCTACCTGGTCGTCCTGCTCGCGTGCTTCGGCCGGGCCCACTGGTTCCTGCCCCTCGTTGCGCTCGGCACGCCGATCTTCATGCTGCTGGTCCGGTGGGGCGCGCGGCGGCGGCAGACGTCCTGACGTGACCGGGTTCCTCGACGTCCTGCTGCGCGGGTTGATCCTGGCCGCGCAGGCCGCCTCGGTGGGGGGCGTGTGCTTCGTCCTGCTCGCGCTGCGCGCGTCCGCCACGCGCCCCGGGCTCGATCCCCCGGCCTTGCCGCGCTCGCTGGCCCTGATCGCCATCGGCGCGGCCACGCTCGCCCTGGGCCAGGCGCTCGCCCTCGGGATCGAGCTGTTCGTGCTCCTCCACGACGCGGTCTGGCCGCTGCGGGCCGCCCTGGGGACGCTCTACGTCCAGGTGAGCGCGGTCCGGGTGGTGGCCGGGGCCGCCCTCGCGGTCTGCGCCCTCGGCCTCCGGCGCCGCGACGGCTCGGATGGGCTCCGGCCCGGCCTGCTGAAGGCGGCGGTCCTGCTGGCCGCGACCCTCGCGGTCGTCGCGCCGTGGACCAGCCACGCGGCGGCGCGGCTCGAGTCGCGCGGGATCCTCCTGCTGCTGGACGGCGCCCACCAGCTCGCCGCCGCGCTGTGGATCGGCGGCCTCGTGCACCTGACCCTCGCCGCGATGGGGCGGCGGGAGCGGCCGTGGTCGGTGGCCCTGCTGCGCCGCTTCTCGAACCTCGCGCTGGCTGCCGTCGGCGGCCTGGTGGCGGCCGGGGTGGGGCTCACGCTCTACTACGCCCCCGGGAGCACCGCCCTCTTCGGCACCGCCTACGGGCTCATGGTGCTGACCAAGATCGTGATCCTGGGAGGCCTCCTCGCGCTGGGGGCGTTCAACTCACGGGCGATCCGCCGGATGGACGGCCGGGTGGACGGAAAGTCGCCCGCCGCGGATCAGGCCACCCTGCGGCGCTTCGTCGAGGTCGAGGTCGGTCTCGGGCTCACGGTGCTGTTCGCGGCCGCCTCGCTCACCTCGCTGCCGCCGGCCGTCGACCTGACCAGCGACCGGGCGACCCTCGCCGAGGTGGCCACCCGCTTCACGCCGCGCCTGCCGAGCCTGCGCTCGCCCTCGCTCGCCGAGATGCCGATCGACGACCCGAGCGCTCCGCGCAACGACGCCGACCGCGCGTGGTCGGAGTTCAACCACCACGTCTCCGGCATGCTCGTGCTGACCATGGGCCTGCTCGCCATCCTGCACGCCACCGGCCGGGCGCGCTGGGCGCGCCACTGGCCGCTCGTCTTCATGGGGCTCGCGGCCTTCATGATCGTGCGCAACGACCCCGGGTCCTGGCCGCTCGGACCCGAGGGGTTCTGGGAGGGCTGGCTGGTCGCGACCGTGCTCCAGCACCGGCTCTTCGTGCTGCTCGTGGTGGCCTTCGGGGTCTTCGAGTGGATGGTGCGCACCGGCCGCATGCCGTCGCGGGGCGCGGCCCTGATCTTCCCGCTGCTGTGCGCGGTCGGCGGCGCCCTGCTCCTCACCCATTCGCACGCGTCGCAGAACCTGAAGGACGAGTTCCTCACCGAGGTGACCCACGCGCCGCTCGGCGTGCTGGCGATGGTGGTGGGCTGGGCGCGCTGGCTCGAGCTCCGCCTGCCCGACGCGCGCCGCCGGGTGCCCGGATCGATCTGGGCGGTCGCGCTGGCGCTCATCGGCGTGCTCCTGATCTTCTACCGCGAGAGCTAGCGCTCGCGGGTGGCGCGGGCCCGGGGCGGCGGCCGCGGGGGCCGGCGGGCCTCCCGAGAACACGCTGCGTCGCAGGTAGTCTGCCGCCATCTCTATCGAGCCACGAGAAGGATCCGTCGCCGGCTTCGCCTACCCGCAGAAGACACGGTTCCCGGGAGGCCCGCCGGCCCCCGCGGCCGCCCCGGGCCCGCGGTCACCCGTCTTGACTCACCGTTTGGGGTCAGGTCTTACATTCCGACATCTTCGGCGGCGAGCGATCGCGAGATGGCGGTCAGGAGAGCTCGAGGAGGAGGCCGGTGAGGTAGCGGGTCTCGGGGATGGTGAGGATGACGGGGTGGTCGCGGGACTGGGTGAGGCTGGCGAGGATCCGGACGCGCACGCCGGCGTCGCCGGCCGCCTGGCGGCAGATGTCCTCGAAGAGGACCGGGGTGACGTGGTGCGAGCAGGAGAAGGTCGCGAGCAGGCCGCCCCGCTCGAGCAGGCGCAGGCCCCGGAGGTTGATCTCCTTGTAGCCGCGGGCGGCCGCCTCGACCGCGTCCTTGCGACGTGT
>Ga0070694_100001394_pt1 | contig 14127 bp, 7 predicted proteins | sample KBSK1251metaG_FD_65470 | JGI IMG/M metagenome (GOLD analysis project Ga0070694, IMG submission 65470) | Corn, switchgrass and miscanthus rhizosphere microbial communities from Kellogg Biological Station, Michigan, USA - KBS K1-25-1 metaG | ecosystem: Host-associated > Plants > Roots >... | reverse complement strand
CCGATGACCGGCTCGCTGAACGTGACGGAGACTTGCGTCAGATTCGTGAGCAGACTGTTCGGCGCCGGCACGCGTCCCGTCAAAGTCGGTGCAAGGCGATCGATCAGGTTGTAGGTCCAGCTTGCCCCCGGAGCCGTTTCGTCGAAAGGCAGGTTTGACGGATAGCCCAGATCGGTGATGCCGTGCTCCGGTGCCCAGGTGATTGTCACCAAACCAAAAGCAGGCTGCGGGAAGGTGAACGTATAATTTGAACTGCTCCCGCTCACGCCTGTCGCCGGCACACCGTTGACGCGCAAATCGCCGGCATTCACGCCGACCACCCATTCGCTGAATATCACCTGCACGGAGCTGAGATTGGTCACACTGGCGGAGGCGGCCGGAACGCGCGATGCCACCGTCGGAGCCACCGTGTTGGTGGGAGGGACCGTGATGACGACTCGCACTGGCGCCGAGACGCCTTCGACGCCATCCAAATCGAACGCCGCGGCTTCAAGCACGTTGGTGCCGAAGGGGGCGTTCCACAAAAATGCATACGGCGGCGACGTCACTTCTGCCGCCACCGAGCCGTTCACTCGAAACTGCACGGAAGCCAGACCGGCGTAAGCACTGGCGCTGGCGCTGACCAGAAGATTGGTAGGCCCCTCCATCATCGCGCCGTCGGCCGGACTGGTGAGCCGGGCCAGTGGCGTGCCAAACGCGTCATAGACCGCAATCAGGATCGAACTCGACGTCGACGACGCCCCTTGGTCATCCGTGGCAACAGCGTTGAGGACGTGTTCTCCCAGCGTGGGATTTTGCCAGATAAATTCGTAAGGCTCCTCCGTGGCTTCTCCAAGCTTTTGTCCATCGACGAAAAACTCAACGTTCGTCACCGCGCCGTCTGGGTCGGTGGCTGCAGCCGCGAGGGTGAGAGTTGCGGGAGCGACGAACGGTTCGCGATTGGTTGGCGCGGTCAAGTGGACCAGGGGCGATTGATTGCGGATGAGCGCGGGCAAACCGGTCAACTCGAGGTTAAAGCTGATGTCGGAGCTGGTGGGAGCTTGTTGATGAATCTCCACGGCAATCACGTTCACTCCCCGCACCAGGTTGGTCGGACTGGCGGTGAACGTGTCGACGGTGTCTTCGATCCCCTGCCCGGTGGCAACGGTGGTAAACGCGATCGGGGTCGGAGCCGCGGGCAGATTGGGACTGCGGAATATCTCCCGGCCATTGAGATACACCACCCCGGCGTCATCCCGTTCCAGCGCGAAGTGTAACGACACAAATGCCGCGGGGTCCGGCACGTTGAATGCGCGCCGGAAATACGTCGTGATGTAACGATCGGTATCGGTCTGAGTGTAGCCGGGCGTGCCGTTGTCGGCCACGACGGTCGCCTCGTCGCCGTCGCCATACCCCAGCTCCGCGGCGCCACTGGCCCAGGCCTCATCATCGAAGTCCGGGGCCGACCAAGCCGTGCCTTGATCACTCCCATTATCCAGGTATTTCCAAACCGAGTTCGAGAGCACCAGCGATTGCGCCACGCCGATGTTGATCGCCTGTGACATGTACGTGGCGCCGGAGTCCGAGGTGCCCACCGCGGTGAGGCGATGCGACCCTCCTGTAACGCCGGCCCACGACGCTGCAAACGGCGGCACCGAATCCTGCCCGAACTTCTGGCCGTCGACGAAAAAGTCTACATTGGTGATGCTCCCGACCGGAAGTTGTACGAGCGCGGAGACGGCAATCGGATCGGTGTTCAAGTAAAGAGAACCGTCCGGCGGCGAGAAGAGCGTCACCCCCACATTCAGCACGGCCACATTCACCACTGCCGACGTCCACCGCGCCCCTGAACTATCCACCGCCACAACCTGGAAGCCATTCGACCCGGCCGGCGAATTGCTGGCGACGGCACTGAATGGCGCTTGCGAGTCCGAACCGAACAGTCCGCCGCCCCGGTAAAAATCAACGCGCTGAATCGGAGGCACCGGCACAGTGCCTCCGACTGTCAGCGTGATGGGCGTTCCGATGGTGAACGTCGCGTTATTGATCGGAGACGTAATCGCCACCGACGCCAGCGTTCGCAGGGTCAAAACGTAAGGGCCGCCGGCCGGAGTGAAGAAATTGCGGGCGGCATCTACCACGATGCGATAGGCCGTGCCTTGGACCGCTTGGAATTCCACCAGGCTTGCCCCTCCGGTCAGGCCCGGCCCATCGTTATTGGAAACAATCGGGGTGAGTGCCGTCACGGCGTTGCCGATGTAGACCGCCAGCAGGGTGTTAAACCCGCTGCCGCTTGTATCAACGCGGATTTGGCCTGACGCGGGTGCCGTCCAGCGAAACCATACGGAACGTCCTCCTTGATTGCCGGCGTGATTCGGTTCTCCCGCTTCCTTGCTGGCTCCTGTGGAGACGCCATTGGTGGTGACGGCGCTCCCGGTCAGAACCCAAGCATTAGCGAACGCGTCATTCCCTGGCTGAGCTATCAACCTTCCTTCAGAGGCCAACACTGCCCCTACCACCGCCCACCCGAGCAAACGTTTCATCGCATCACAACACGCCACCGTGTCCTAATACACGGAGTCAGCGGTACATGCGCAAACCAATGGCGAACTCCGCAATATTTTCCTCCGGCCGCATCCCAGAGCAGGCAAAAACGTGCGCCACCGTCACTGCCAGCAGCGGCGTTACCAGCCATGATCCCAACCACATGAATAAGGGTTTTGAATTAAGGCACTTACACCGGCGGGTTAGGGACGGACCTCTCACCGGCGGCCGCGCCTGACGGCGCGGCGGACGGCGTTGCACGCCGCCCCTTCCGAATAAGGATTTTCACAAGCCGTAAGGAGAACTCGTCGCTGGTCACGTAGGGCTGTCGGGTCGAGGGTTCTCTAGCGCAATCGCACCAGGTGTAGGTATCGGCTAGTGCCTCACAGAATGCGGCTCGCTGCCGAGAGCCGCTGCCTCGGCGGTCGGCCGACGGCCGTTTGGACAGCGCCAAGAGCTGCCCCAGTGAAGATTTCAGAGCTTCCCAGCGTCTCGAAAAGCTGTCATAGACGATGCCTCACGCAATGAACTTGAGATCTGCTTTGTTTGTCGCCGTGGCCGCCGGCGGCCTTTATCCATTCTGGCCGGGTTACGGCCAAGCTCAATCCCCCGCCCTGCTGCAACTCAAGCCCGGCGAGCATATCGCGATTATCGGCAATGCCCTGCCGGATCGGATGCAGCATTTCGGTTATTTCGAGACTTTGTTGCACGCGAAATATCCCAATCATCAACTCGTCGTTCGCAATCTTGCGGCGGCTGGAGACGAGGTGGCCGTGCGGCATCGTTCGGAAAACTTCGGCACACCGGACGATTGGCTCAAGAAAACCCAAGCCGATGTGATCCTGGCCTTCTTCGGATATAACGAATCGTTTAAAGGCTACGGCGGCATTGAAAAATTCCGCGCGGACCTGGAACACTTTCTGAAAGCAACCCAGGCGCAAGACTATTCCGGCCGCGGCGCCCCCCGCATCGTGCTCGTCTCTCCCGTCGCCAACGAGAAGCATCAAGACCCCAATTATCCTGACCCGACGGCCAACAACGCCAATCTGGCGGATTACACGGCGGCGATGGCGGATGTGGCGCGGGCGAATGGGGTGCCGTTTGTGGATTTGCTCAAGCCATCGCGGAACATGCTGGCCGCCGCCAACCAGCGCAATCGTTCGCTAACGGTCAACGGCGTTTACTTGACGGAGGAAGGCGACAAATCGCTCGCGCCAATTCTTTACCGGGCGCTGTTTAATGAAGCTCCGCCCGGCGCGAACTTCGAGAAATTGCGGGCTGCAGTCAACGAGAAGAATGCCCAATGGCACGCGCGCTACCGAACGATCGACGGCTACAATGTGTATGGCGGGCGGTCCAAGCTCAGCTACGAGTCGGGCAAGGGCGGGCCCAAGATCTCCAATTACCAGGTGATGCAGGAGGAGATGTCGCAGCGCGATGTGCTGACGGCCAATCGCGATCAACGCGTTTGGGCCGTGGCCAAAGGGAAGGACCTCAAGGTGGACGATTCGAATCTTCCGGCGATTACGGAGGTTAAGTCCAACAAGCCGGGCGAAAACCCGGATCAGAGCCACACATTCTTAAGTGGCGAAGCGGCGATCGCAAAGATGAAGGTTCACTCGGGCATGAAGGTGAACCTGTTTGCCAGCGAGGAGCAGTTTCCGGAGCTAATCAAGCCGGTCCAGATGGCTTGGGACACCAAGGGCCGCCTTTGGGTGGCAGCCTGGCGAAACTACCCGGAACGGACACCCACCAGCAAAATCGGCGACAGCCTGCTCATTTTCGAGGACACCAATCACGACGGCAAAGCGGACAAGTGCATCCATTTTCTTGATGACTTGAATGCGCCGACCGGGTTCCAGTTTTATCGCGACGGCGTGCTGGTGATGCAGGCGCCCGATTTCTGGTTCGTGCGCGACACCAACGGCGATGACAAAGCCGATAGCAAGGAGCGGATCCTCATGGGCATGGACTCCGCCGATTCGCATCATACCGCCAATGCCATCTGCCTCGACCCCGGCGGCGCTGTCTACCTCAGCGACGGCGTGTTTCATCGCACACAAGTCGAGACAGCCTACGGACCGGTACGCAACAACGACGCTGCCATCTACCGCTTCGAGCCGCGCACAGGCAAATTTGAAACCTACGTCTCCTACGGCTTTGCCAATCCGCACGGGCGCGTGTTCGATTACTGGGGCAATGACATCATCACGGACGCCACCGGGAACGAGAATTTCTTTGGGCCGGCCTTCAGCGGTTTTCTGGATTATCCGGCCAAGCACCCGGCGATGCGCCAGTTTTGGGCACGCCCGTCGCGGCCTTGTCCGGGCACGGGTCTGTTGACCAGCCGCCATTTCCCTGCGGAGTTTCAGGGCAATTTTCTCAACGCCAACGTCATCAGTTTCCAGGGCATTTACCGCGTCAAAGTCTCCGCCGAAGGCTCCGGCTTGAAGGGAGAATCGCTCGAGGATGTTGTCTCGTCTTCGGACGCGAACTTCCGTCCGACGGCGGTGAGCGTCGGCTCCGACGGCGCCATTTACTTTTGCGACTGGCAGAACCCGATCATTGGACACATGCAACATCATTTGCGGGATCCCAGTCGTGATCATGAGCACGGCCGGATTTATCGCATGACGTATGAAGGCCGCCCGTTGATGACGTGGCCCAAGATCAGCGGCGCGGCGATCCCGGCGCTGCTCGAACTGCTGAAAGAGCCCGAGAATCAGATTCGGGAGCTGGCCAAAGTCGAACTCGGCGCACGCGACACGACGAAGGTACTGGCGGCCGTCGACAAATGGGCCGTCGCGCTCGACAAGAAAGATCCGGCTTTGGAGCATCATTTGATGGAAGCGCTGTGGGTCCATCAATGGCACAACGTCGTCAATGTGGAACTTCTGGGCAAGATGTTGCGCTCGCCGGAAGCCAAGGCCCGCGCCGCTGCCACCCGCGTGCTGTGCTACTGGCGCGACCGGGTGCCGGACGCCATGTCCCTGCTCAAACGCCAAGCCGAGGATGAGCATCCTCGCGTCCGGCTCGAAGCCATCCGCGCCGCCAGTTTCTTCCGCGTCGCCGAAGCCGCCGATATAGCCCTGGCCGCCCTCAAGCGGCCCACGGATTATTACATCGATTACACGCTGAAGGAGACGCTGCGCCAATTGGAGCCGTGGTGGCGCAAGGCGATCAGCGAGGGGCATCCGATCGCCTCAGACAACCCGGCGGGAATCGAGCATTTGATTCGGAGCGTGAGCACGGCCGAGTTGCTGAAACTGCCGCGTACGCCTGGCGTGCTCATGGCGATTGTCAGTCGCGCAGAGGTGCTCGATGCCACGCGCGTCGAAGCGCTCGAGTCGTTGGCCAAGGAACGCAAAACCACGCTGATGACTGAACTGCTGTCCGTGCTGCAAAAGCCGACCAGCAGCGAAGCCGGCGCCAGCTTGGCTCGGCTGCTGCCGATGCAACCGGGTTCAGAGCTGCAAAAAGCTCGAGAGCAAATCGCCCGGCTGGCCAGTCCCTCCGCTCCCGGGGAAGTGCGCCCCGCGGCCTGGGTGGCGCTGGCGTTGGCGGACGATAAGTTTGACGGCGTGTGGGCCGATGCTTCCAGTTCACCCACCCGGCTGTCCGAACTCCTCACTGGCATCCCGCTGATTCCGGACCCGGATTTTCGCAATCGCGCCTACGACAAAGTGCAGCCGCTGCTGGCGGGAATCCCGTCGGAACTTCAGGCCGCGGCCAAGGGCCAGAAGGGCAGCTCGGGACGCTACGTGCGCATCGCGCTGCCCCGGCGCGGCACGCTGACCTTGGCCGAGGTGCAGGTCTTCAGTGGCGGACAGAACGTGGCACCCAAGGGCAAAGCCGCGCAGTCGAGCGTGTCCAATAGCGGCGACGCTTCCCGGGCACTGGATGGACGAACGGACGGGTCCTATGGAAGCGGCACGCAAACGCATACTCAGGAGAACGAACGTCAGCCTTGGTGGGAGGTGGATCTCGGGTCGGAACTCCCAATCGATGCAGTGGCGGTTTGGAACCGGACGGACGGCGAACTGGGGCGCCGATTGGATGGGTACGTGCTGACGGTTTTGGATGGCAACCGGCGGGAGGTTTTCCGCAAGGCGGACAATCCTGCGCCGGAACCGATGGCTCGGCATGAGATTTCCGGCGGGGATCCATTGGGAGGATTAAGGCGCAGCGCGATCCGGGCCGCGGTGAGCATGACGCGCGACCAGGACAAGACATTTGCCGAGCTGGCCCAATGCATCGCCAGGAAAGAAGAAGTGCCTGCGTCCGCGCAAGGTCTGCGCGTTTTGCCGCGGGCCAGTTGGCCGAAAGCCGCGGCCGCATCTGCAGCGACGGCCTTAGTGGCGTGGGCCAAGACAGTCCCCTCCGAGGGGCGGACCGGGCAGGAATATATCGAGGCCGTCCAGTTTGCCGGCGATCTCGCGGGCTATTTGCCTGCCGCCGAAGCCACGGCGTTGCGAAAGGAGTTACGTGGGATGAGCGTGCCGATATTTGTGTTGCGCACGGTGCGGGAGCAGATGCGCTATGACACACCGCGGCTGGTGGTGGAAGCGGGCAAGGCGTTTGAGCTCATCCTGGAGAACGACGATTTTATGCCGCATAACCTGGCGGTCGTTCGACCCGGGACGCGGGAGAAAGTCGCGACCCTGGCGGCCGTGATGAAGCCGGACGAGCTGGATGCGCGCGGCCGAGCCTACATTCCCAATTCCGCGAACGTGCTCTCGGCCACTCGATTGCTCGAGGCCGGGCAGCGGGCGCGGCTGAGTTTGACCGCACCGAATGAAACGGGGACGTACGAGTATGTCTGCACCTATCCGGGCCACTGGATGGTGATGTGGGGTCAATTGATCGTGACCAAAGACGTCGACGCCTACCTGGCGGAGAATCCCGCGGCGACGCTCCCGGCGGCCAGCCCCGGCGCCGAGCACGAGCATCACAAGTGATTCCGCTGCGGAAACGGGAACTGCTGCTTTCGCTGAAATACTGCACCATCGAGGGGTGTTTCAGCATTCCGATGCTCAATCTGACGATGGGCAACTTTCCCTTCGTCATCGGGTTTGCGGTGAAGGCGCTGGGCTGGAGTTCCGCCGGAGTGGGTTTGCTGGCGTCGCTGCCGTTTTTGTGCCTGTTCCTCCAGCCGCCGGTCATGTTGTTGCTGCAGCAGTTCCTCTCGCTGCGCCAAATCATGGGAGTGATGTTCGGCTTCAATGCCCTGCCCTGGTTGTTGGTGGGATTCTTTCCGTGGTTCGGCCCGCATCGGGATTGGATTTTCGCCTGCATTGCGTTCGTCTCGACGCTCGCCAACGCGGTGTGCGGCGTGGCCTGGTCGGCCTCGATGTCGGAGCTGGTGCCGTTGGGAATTCGCGGACGGTTTTTCGGGGCGCGGAATCTGGCGTTTGGATTTTGGACGTTGTTGGCCGTTCTGGTGGCGGGACGGATTGTGGATCACTACCAGAATTCGCTCGCTAGTTTCAGCGCGATATTTGCGGTCGCGGCCGGCTCTCGCATGCTGGGGCTTTACTTCCTTTCGCGCATGAAATTCCCGCGCTCAGTCGTGGAGCATCGTGCGCAGGCCTCGCCGTTGCACACGTTCACGGCGGTTTTTCAGGACCGCAATTTCGTGCGCCTGATGGTTTTCACGGGATTGTTTGGGCTGTGCCTCTATCTGGGCAACCCATTCTATAGTTTGTATGTGCTCAATGGGCTGCCACTCACGGTAGGGGATTTGACCGTGCTGACGACTCTCTCCACGCTGGGTTCACTCCTTTCGCTCAAGACCTGGGGAAAGCTGAGCGATCGGTTCGGCAGCAAGCCGATCATGGTGACGAGCGCGCTGCTCTGGCTCCTGGCGGCCGCGGCGTCGTGGCTGTTCAGCAGCCCCGAACATCATCGCCACCTTTACGCCAACTATTTCATCACCGGCTTCATGATGGCCGGGTTCCAGCAAATCGGTCAGTTCAATCTGATGATCAAGATGGTTCCGGCCAAGGACACGGCTCATTACATCTCTGTCTATCTTAGCTTCACCAACATGCTCATCGCCCTTGGGCCGCTGCTGGGAGGCATCATCCTGAACGGCCTGCCGCCCGATGCCGGCAATCTTTTCGGCACGCCCCTCACCCGCTATCACGTGCTCATTGTCGGCTCGCTCGTCTTGTGTCTGCTTTGTCTGCACCTGCTCCAATTCGTCCGCGAACCGGCGGCGCGCACGGTGCGGGAGTTGGTGATGGTGATGCGCAACATGCGCGAGTTCAATCCGGTGCTCGGCTTGTCGACGCTCGCCGAGTTCATGCTGACCCCGCGCGGATTAAGTCGCCTGGCCCACTTCAGCGTCCGCACCCTGCGCCGGCAGTCCAATGTCATGTCGGATGTCGGCGAAGAGCTCGTCGGAGAAGGCTGGCGCGCCATCAAGGAACCGCTCAAGGCGCTGACCGGGCGGGAAGAGAAGGACAAACCGGATTCTTGATTTTAGATTGGATTTTGGATCCCACAACAGTTGCCACCTCCCAATCCAAAACCCAAAATCCAAAATCGATTCATCCTTTAAAGAGGATAAAGACGCCGTAGTCGGTGACCCAATCGCGGGTTTCTAGATCGCGGTGGGCGTAATTAAAGGTTTCGACTTTGACGATGTTTTGCTCGCCGATCTTGTTCAGCCAGTTGGTGACAATCTCGTCAAAGTGATCCTTGCCGACCTCGACGCAGTCGAAGTGGCGGATGCATTTGACGCGGAGCTGAACTCCTTCATGCGCGGCGGCTTCCAGAGGTCGCAGCGGCTTAGTGATGAGCGATTCGGTAGGCACGGCCCGCTGCGGCACGCTGAAATGCTTTTCCTCCCGCGCCGCCGCGGAGGTCGAGATGGGATTGACGATATGCGGAGTCGCGGGTGCTTCGCCGCCTGCTTCGACGGCCGGGATGACCAGCACCCCCCCGCACGATGGGCATTGGATTTCGCTCCCGGCCCCGCTGGCTTCTACGGAGAGATCCTGATCGCAATGACGACATTTAAAATTGATGTCCATAGCCGGTAGTCGGGTTGCCGAGGAGCGCCGCCATGCTAAAGGACTGACCGGGTGGGGGCGAGCAAAAAGTGCGGCGGGAAGCCGGGTTCAGGTGTCGCGGGTCAGGGGGGTGGGTTCGCTGCGGTCGTACGGGATGTGATCCACCCCCCGCCTAGAACCAGGTCGTCCTGGTAAAAGACGCAAGCCTGGCCGGGGGTGATGGCGCGCTGGGGCGCCTCCAGGCGGACCTCCGCCGTTCCATCTGCGCGCGGCGTCACTGTGGCCCCAGTGCCAGGATGATTGTAGCGGATCTTGGCACTGGCCATGAGCGTCGCCGGCGGCGTCTCCCACGGAATCCAATTACAACGCTCCACCACGAAGTTGTCGGCAGCCAACGCGTCCTCATCGCCCACCACGACGCGATTCTGCCCGGGGTCGAGGGCGACCACATAGAGGGGCCGCGGGGAGGAAAGGCCAAGCCCTTTGCGCTGGCCGATGGTGAAGAATTCGATGCCATGATGACGTCCCAGCACACGGCCTTGCTGGTCGACAATCTCCCCTTGGTGGCGTTGCACGAGCTTGGACTGCTCCAGGAAACGCCCGTAATCCTTGTCGGGCACGAAACAGATCTCCATGCTCTCCTCTTTCTCGGCCGTCTTGAGCTCGCATTCCCGCGCCACTTCGCGCGTATCGGACTTCGTCATCGCGCCCAAGGGAAACAACACGTGGGCCAACTGGGATTGCTTCAGCGAGAACAGAAAATAGCTCTGATCCTTGCGGGGGTCGCGTCCGCGCTTGAGCAGGTGCCGTCCGGTGACGGGACAGGCTTCGACGCGGGCGAAATGGCCGGTGGCCACGAACTCGGCTCCCAAGCGGCGGGCGCGGGAGATCAGGGTGCCGAACTTCAACCGTTCATTGCACATCACACATGGATTGGGAGTGCGCCCGGCCTTGTATTCCTCAGCGAAGTATTGAATGACTTGCTGCTGGAATTCCTCCGCCTCATCCACGAGGTAATACGGAATGCCCAATTGATGAGCGACCGCCCGGGCATCGGTGACTGCTTGCGGTCCGCAACACTTGTCTTCGGCCCGGTTGACGCAATCCTGCGGCCACAGTTTGAGGGTGATGCCGACCACGTCGTAGCCCTGCTGCATCAGCAGAGCTGCCGCGGCGGAGGAATCCACGCCGCCGCTCATACCGAGCACTACTCGTGTTTTGAGACGATCAGTCACGCTGAAGAGGGTAGGCGACGCCGGAGCAGATGGAAAGCCCCATCGAGGCAACCGGAATTCACGCGAATAAACGCGCATGGGTTAAGCGCGCAGGAAATAGCCGCGCTGCTTCTCGCTAATGGTCATTTCCAGGCGCTCCATCACTTGCAGCATGTCTTCCCAGACCTTGCGCTTCTCCGCCAATGCCTGGTTGCGCAGGAGATACGATGGATGAAACGTCGGCATCAGCGGAATCCCGCGATATTCTCTCCAATGTCCGCGTAATCGGGTGATGCCCTCGGTCTTACCCAAGAGCCCTTCGATGGCCGTCCCGCCCAGCGCCACGAGCACCTTGGGGCGGATGAGATCGATCTGTGAATGCAGATACGGCACGCAAGTTTTCATCTCTTCGGGCGTCGGCTTGCGATTGCCGGCAGATTGACCCGGCGTATCCGGACGGCATTTCAGGATATTGGCGATGTAAACGGTCTGCCGGGAAAGGCCCATGGTCTGGATGATGCGCGTCAGCAACTGCCCGGCCGCGCCCACAAACGGTTCGCCCTGGGCGTCTTCGTCCGCGCCCGGCGCCTCGCCCACGAACATCAGCACTGCCTCGATATGGCCGACGCCGAAGACAACATTCTTCCGGGAGCTGGCGAGATTTGGGCATTTCACACAAACCAGGGCGCGTTCCCTCAACTCGGCCATGGCGGCGCACTTGGCCGCGGGGTCAAGTGTGGCAGTCGGGGCCAGCGTCATGCCGAGAACCACTGGTGCTGGAGCCACGGCGGGTGTCGCAGGCAGGCTGCTCGGCGCCGCCGTCATGGGCGCCGGTGGAAGCGCTGGACTTTGGGCGGGTGGCGGTGAGTCGCTCGCTGGTTTTGTGACGGGAGAAAGGTTGGAGATTAGGGACGCAGTTGGCCTGACGGTGACAGGCGCGGGCGGCGCGGGCGGCGCGGGCGGCGCGGGCGCAGGAATTGAAGTACTTTTCAGCGCCGCCAACGTTGCGGGGGAGACATCGGCAAACCGGGCGCCGCCGGCTTTAAGGCGCTGGACGTGATCGAGGGTGGCGATAAGCAAGTCGTGATAGAGGTCCGGCATGCGCGGCATGGTAAACGTCAACGACCCGAGCGCACGAAAAAATTCGCTTGTTCACGGCTTGCATCATTGACAGCGATTCGTAAGGTCGTGCGCAACGCATGGACTGCTTCCTCATTGTGACTCTGCTGTGGATGCTCTCGCTGTGTCTGCACGAATTCAGTCATGCCTGGGTCGCTTACCGTGGGGGAGACTACACGGTGGCCGAGAAGGGTTATCTCACATTGAATCCCATTCGGTATCTCCATCCATTTCACAGTTTGGTAATCCCGCTGTTGTTTTTGCTGCTGGGTGGCATTGGACTTCCTGGTGGCGCCGTCTACATCAATCGCTCGCTGCTGCGTTCGAGAGGCTGGGACACGGCGGTTTCGCTGGCAGGCCCGGCCATGGATTTGGGACTGATCCTCCTTCTGGGGCTGGCGTTCAAAACTGAGCTGATTCCGCCGGACCGCACGCAGCACCTTACTATCGCCTTGGCCTTTCTCCTGCAGATCATGGTGGGAGCGCTTTTTCTGAATCTGTTGCCGGTGCCGCCGCTGGACGGTTTTCAAGCGTTGGCGCCGTGGCTGCCGCGGGTCTGGCAGGAGCGAATCTATCCGTTCTCCGGGGGCGCCATGTTCGCGTTGGTGCTGGCGCTCTGGTTCATTCCGCCAGTCAGTCACGCCTTCTGGGACAGCGTCCGTTTCGTGTGCGCGTTCTTCGATGTCGAACCTGCCTGGAGCCATCTGGGTTACCGGAGATTCCGTTTCTGGGAGCAGTAGGGCAAGGTCCACGTCGCCGCGAGCCGCCATCCACGGCCCTGAGAGTTTTCACCCTCCCCGATCTTCTGCTGGTGGCGGGGCGAGTGACAGGAGCTGCGCTGTTGGCGGGGCGGCGGCGTTCAAGGCTTTTTGGATAGCGCGAGTGAACTCATCGAAATCGACCGGTTTCATCAATACTTCGGCAAAGCCCAATTGCCGGCCTTTTTCGCGGGTCAAACCGGCGCCATAACCGGTGCAGATGATAATAGGGACCCTGGCTCGCACGGTGAACAGCTCGCGGGCGAGATCGACTCCGTTCTTTCCCGGCATGGAGTAATCGGTGATGACCAAATCGAACTCATCCGGCGAGCGACGGAAGTGTTCGGCGGCTTCTTGGGGATGCGCGCAGGCGGTGACGTGGTAACCTGCCTGGCGCAGCAGTTTCTCGTTGGCCTTGCGCAAGACTGGTTCGTCATCGACAAAAAGAATGTGGCCCTGTCCGCGAATGGGAGAAGGGTGATTGGAGCGCTCGGGAGTGTGGGGACGCTCTGGTGGCGAGGCCGGGATATACACGTCGAAAGTCGTGCCCTCACCCGGACTGGTTTGAACCGTGATGAGACCATCATGAGCCCGGACGATGCCGTGGACGACGGACAAGCCGAGTCCGGTGCCATGGCCGGGTTCTTTGGTGGTAAAGAAGGGCTCGAACACGCGGTCGAGAATGGCGGGGTCGATACCGGGACCATCATCGCGGCAAGTGAGGCGGGTGTGCAGGCCCGGCTGGAGGCCGGGATGCGCCGCGGAGAATTCCGGAGAAACGGTAAAGGGGACCAATTCGATGGCCAGCACCCCGGTCCGAGTTCCCAGCGCCTGGGCAGAGTTCGTGGCCAGATTCAACACGACTTGTTGGATAAGGGTGGGATCGGCGGCAACAGGCGGAATGGGTTCTTCGACTTTGGCGCGCAGTTCGAGTGTGGCGGGCAACGTGGCTCGGAGCAGGCGGATGGATTCTTCGAGGACCGGGACGAGGGAGATGACGGAGCGCCGTTGTTCCTGCCGGCGGCTGAAGGTGAGGATTTGCCGGATTAATTCGCGCGCCCGCCGGCTGGCCGCCAAAAGATCCTCCACATTCTCCTGCACTGGCGGGTGGGAAGCGGAATTTTGGCGGATCAGTTCGGCGCAGCCGATAATGGAGGCCAGGATGTTGTTGAAGTCATGGGCAATGCCTCCGGCCAGCGTCCCAATGGCCTCCATCTTGTGAGCTTGCCGCAATTGGGCCTCGAGCTGCGCCTGGGTCAGTTCAGCATTCTTGCGGTCTGTGATGTCGCGGAAGTTCCACACCACCGAGCGCAAATTGGGATCTTCGAGACGATTGGCCTTGGAGGTTTGAATCCAGCGCCAAGTGCCGTCCTTGTGCTGGACGTGCAACTCGGTCACCGCCCGCTCCGCGGATACTGCCGTGGGATTGGTCGCGGAAGCGGTGAAAAACCAGCGGCTGGGCTTGCCCATGAGTTCCTCGGGAGTGTAGCCGAGAAT
>Ga0070694_100001393_pt1 | contig 14132 bp, 16 predicted proteins | sample KBSK1251metaG_FD_65470 | JGI IMG/M metagenome (GOLD analysis project Ga0070694, IMG submission 65470) | Corn, switchgrass and miscanthus rhizosphere microbial communities from Kellogg Biological Station, Michigan, USA - KBS K1-25-1 metaG | ecosystem: Host-associated > Plants > Roots >... | reverse complement strand
ATCAGGCCAAAAGCGATGCCAGATATGTGAAATATTCATAAAATGGGATGGCCTTTGGTGCCCGTGCTGCGGCTATAGACTTCGGACAAAGCCCAGGAACTTGAAGTACAAGGCGAAGCTACGCTCTAAAGTCAAATTGCTAGAGGCAAGAAAAATACGAGAAGAATTGCCTGCATTGTCAGTTGCCAAAGAAAGACCAAATGTCAGATCAGTTTCGCACCGTCAGTCACTATCAACCCAATCGGATCGCTTGCACTATCAGGCGAACTAGGTGCCTCGCAGTTCCTTGTAGATTTCAACCATTATCCTGTGTCGTCTTTTATTTCCCTCGAAGTCAGAATAATCTGCCACAGCCTTATGATATTCAATATTAGCTTGCATCGAACGTCTAAAACTACCTGCTACTTTAGTGGCGATCTGATTATCACTCAGACCATCTTGCAACATCACCGCATCTATCCATTTTTCAAGATTATCCAGGTATGCGGAATTTTCAATTAATATCCGCTCGTCGTCGTATTCCATACCACTAATTATCTAGTCCATTACTAAAAGGCTGACTCCATGACATGTGAATATTCAATTTCCTTTTGAATCAAGATACCAACTAAATTTAGTCAAACAAACCACAAAACTTGAGGCTATGGGACTGTTGCTCATGCAACGTGCTGTATAGTAGAATTTTATAGTAAATCGATTATTTGAGGAGGCACAGAGGTTTTTCTTCCCAAAACCCGAACGATTTCGGTCCACATTACTTCCTTGACTCCCTTAGTGGCTTTCAATAACTCCATCATTCTGAGTATCTCTCCATTGTCTTTCAATATTGTCTCTACCCTCAAATCTATAGTATGTTGCCCTATGCTCTTGCCAACATAGATGACTTCATCACGCTTGAGAAGCGTATTTCCGATTAGGTCGGTCTTGCCGCTTTCCGTAGCTATTAGAAAATCCACCCTATGCCAACCGAACCTTTCTAGGTCCAAAGTGTATACGACCTTCAAAAATTCCTTCTCTAGCCGCGTTCTTCTTCGCTGTAAAGTGCTGGGAGGTATTCCAATTCTTCTCGCCAATGCTTTGGAAGATGTTCTTCCATCAGGTGTCAATAGTGACTTTAGAATTTTCCTATCCACTTCAGACAAATAGAGCACTTTACTCATACCCATGATCCCTGATGAAGTATTGCATCTATCTATTGGCATATCATGAATATAAAACTTGAGGTTCCGATACTCTGTCGTTTTTGAGTCACGCCGATTACCAGGCTTTCCATTTGGACTATATTCGAGATTATTTTAGTGCAAAAGCTCATAACAATCTTCAGACGCCTCGGCCATAAACAATGTAAGACCGTCTCGGCAAGCATCAATGAACAACCAATGAATAGGGAAGCCAGGAATCCTAAGAATCAGATATGATAAAAAGACGAAGCGAAGGTAGAGGTCTATTTTGAATTATCGCTCTAATATTCGCTCATGAACCATCACGGCATTTACCGCATCAATGAACCTAGCGATCCCAACGGGTTTGTTGATAAGTACGTCAATGCGACATGAGGGAAATACGCTGTCAAATTCAGATTTGTTAATTTCAAACGATGTCAACATCATTATCTTCATCTCTGGGTGGACTTTGTTTGCTTCGTGAACTAACTCGAAGCCACTCATTCCGGGCATACGAATGTCAGAAATCAATAACTGAGGACTATCTACCGATTTTAGATATTCTTTTGCTTCAACCGGATTATCAAAACCATGCACCTGATAATTGTTTGACTCTAGCGCACTTTCTAAAACTCTGACAATATCCCTATCGTCATCCACCAATACCACGCTTCTTTTGGTAGGCAATGAGGACACTGGTAGAATGCTGGCATTGTCATTTAAGGTTTGCGCGTAGACCCAATATACTCACAATAATGGTCCGCTTACTCATAGCGGCTTACATTTGCACCGTCTCTACTGTTGAAATAAATTCTGGTTAACGCGGTCTAAAGTTGTATTTTGCAAATGATGGAAAATACTATTGAGACCTTTTCTTAGCATCCGCGGACTTTCTGCCATCGCTCGAATCGGCTATGTTTTCATTAGTCGCACCATACAATCGGCCGGATTAACTAGCGAGTCCGCCACAAATATGAGCAGATTGAATTCTCTCTTTGTGAGCTATATGCCCCTCCATAATCCTTATAGACAGAAAAAACTAGTAATATTAAATGAAGCTTAAGGTCTTAGCACTCCCGATAAGCTTTTCGTTCGTGATTGGGCTATTTTTTGTTGGCAGTCCAAATGCAGGGTATTCTACCACCGCTACAAGTTGTACGGTATCGCTAGATGGATCTCAGGAGGTGCCATCTGTAGAAACTGAAGGGGATGGTACTGGAACTGTGGACTTTGATCCATCCGCCAAGGAAATATCGTGGTCTATAGAGTTTAGTGATCTGTCTGGACCTGCGACAGCTGCGCATTTCCACGGACCTGCAGCAGCTGGAGCGAATGCAGGAGTCCAGATTAACATTGGTGACGTATCTGGCCTTGAATCTCCAATGGAGGGCTCGGCCGAACTAACTGCAGAGCAAGCGGAAGCGCTTCTGGATGGAGAACTCTATGTGAATATTCACACTGGAGATAATCCGAATGGTGAAATCAGGGGACAGGTGGAATGTGAGCCTACAATAGACGATGAAACATCTCAGGTCGCGACTGTTGAAATCGGTGACGAAGAGTTTGAGGTCCAGTATAACATTACTGGCGGAACTCTGAATGACATTACTGCAGACCCAGCAATTCAAACCTTGTTCGTTAATATCTCGTCCACTTCTGATGGTAACCTCACTTTGTGGCTGCCGACCGAGGCAATAGACGCAGAGGACGAATTTGGAGTGTTTATCGACGGTGAATTCGGGAATTTCATCGTTGATGAGCTAGAGCCAACTGACGATGCTAGAGTCCTCCAGATAGCGTTCGAGAATGGAACGGAAGCAATAGAGATTGCTGGTACTTCAATGCTAGGTGCTGAAGAACCCGAGCAGGAGACAGTGTCTGTCGAAATTGAAGGTCAAACATATGACATCCCATTTGAAATTTCAGGCGGCTCGATGGAAGGCGTCACTGCAGACTTGGAATCAAAAAGTCTGTTGTTCATGATTACGTCAAATGCCAGCGGGACTCTGACTTTGTGGCTTCCGACAGAAGTGATAGACGCGGATGGAGAATTTTCGGTCTTTGTTGATGGCAACGAGTCAGCATCCACAGAGCTCAATCAGACAGCGGACGCAAGAGTCCTTGAGATTAATTTCGATGAGGGAGCCGGCGAAATTCAGGTTATGGGAACTTCGATTGTCCCGGAGCTTGGTTCTTTGGCACTCTTGGCGACAATAGTGGGCACAGGAGCTGTCGTCATGGCATCGAGGTACCGTAAACTCAGCGGATTAGGAGCATAGCGGATTTTTTTTCCGCCCACATCCAATCTATGACACTTAATCGAGCGACATCAGCGCCTTAAGCATACGGGAATATCGACCAGAACTACGGAAAGCAGCAGAAATGGATAGTAGACTTTGCAGGAATGAATGTACCGTATTGGGGGATTCCGCTCCCGGAAACAGTGTAGTTTTCTCAAATAACCTCCGTAGAATGTCTAATTAGCCTCAGCAATCCCATAGTGTCTTTTTCGGCAAGTACTAAGCTTCGATTAACTGTCATAGTAGGATGTAACAGGGACGGGTTTCACAAGCCTTTAGTGTTTTACAGGTCGGCATTCGATGATGAGATATTCAGGAATAGCTGCGGCCACAGGAATCGGGGTTCTGAGCCTCGTCTTGGTCTTGGCTGCTATCAACCCAGCGACACTGGCAAAGCACGTTGTCGAAGAGGATGACGAAGAGGACGAACTCCACGTTGCAATGCAAGTTGACATCGCGAACACGTTTGAGCCGTTCGGAACTGCCGGCTTTTTCAAGCTGCTTGCAGATTTTACGGACATGAGCGCAGATGATGCGCATGTTGCGATAAGCAACGTGCAATGCGACGAAGATGGAACAAGCCCGTTCGGAATAGTTGCCGCGAATGCCAACGTAGGAGCAGGGAACTCCGAGCTAGCCGTTATCGAGCTAAACTCGTCGAACCTTGTTGACGACGTGTCATTCAAGGGCGAAGCGTGCACCTACCATGTGGATATCGAGGGAGATGCCTATGACTTTCCAGTGACTGACATTGCACTTGCCAACACCAACGATACCGAATCGTTTACACCATTGTCGACTGCGTCAGCGACAATCCATGCTGACCTTGAAGAGATAGGCGACGAAGTTGTTGCATCACTCGGAGATAACAGCGAGGCTTCTATTGATACTGAAGGAGGCGGAGTGCTCGAAGTAACATTGAAGGAAGGCGACCTGGCCAACGGAGTGTATAACGTGACACTCACTTGCGCCTCGCCTGCCGTTGACGAAGAATTTGCCGATGCATTGGATGTTAGACACGGCGAAGGCCTATTCGAAACCGAACTCGGACTGGCAGAGGGGACTTACGATGGCTGTGAAGTTGGTGCAGGAGAATTGCAGGCGAACTTTACCTCATTTGATCTGATAGCTGACGAGGACGATGAGGCAGAAGAGGAAGAGACGTAAAATAACCGCACTAAGGATGGACATAGATAAGGATGGAAACATCCTTTCCCCCAATTTTCTAATCTCGAATTTATTAATCTGTCAAGACCGGCATTGTATTCTGCAGTCAGATTCTTAGACACCCGGCCTAGCATTCAAACGCCGAGTCGGGATCGCCTAAACAGGTATCTGCATTAGGACCACCATCCAGATAATCGTTCATGGAAGTACTATCCTTTGCATCGAGAGTATCTGTTCCAAACTGACCCAACAATGTGTCAATGCCAGTTCCCCCTACGAGCTTGTCGTTGCCCTCTTCCCCGAAAATAGTGTCATCTCCATCTCCGCCAAACAACTCATCATCCAATAGTCCACCCATAAGGAAATCATGCCCGCTGTCGCCGTACAGCTTGTCGTACTCCTCAAATCCATTCAGCCTATCGTTGCCGTTTCCTCCATAGAGGATGTCGTTTCCAGTATCTCCAGTCACCCAATCGTCACCATCGTCTCCATAGACTGTGTCTGCTCCTGTACCCCCTATCACTCTCACGTCATTTCCCGGCCCGCCATGAATCACATCATTCCCGGGGTCTCCAAAGACCCAGTCGTCGCCTGCACCTCCGTCGGCCGTGTCTGCATCCATTCCACCCATAAGGTGGTCATTATCGTCGCCGCCGACAAGGTTATCATTGCCGTTATGGCCAACTAGATGGTCAACGCCCAATTCACCATACAACTTGTCCAGTCCTATGCCGCCGACGACATAGTCATCTCCATCTTGTCCATGCAGCTCGTCGTTAGCTCCCTGACCATAAATAAAGTCCATTTCAGCCCCTGCAAATACCAGGTCGGAATCGTCGCCAGAATCGATCATGTCAATTCCTACGCCAGTGTATATCTCATCTATTCCAGAGTGTGCAAAAATGATGTTATTGCCTGACATGTCTGTAATCTTGTCGGCTCCCACCCAGCCATGGATGAAGTCATTACCGTCGCCGCCAATAATTGTGTCGTCTCCAGCATCTCCGCATATTATGTCGTTACCTCCAAAGCCGTTGATCATGTCGTTACCACCGCCTCCGACTATGACATCGTCGCCGGGAGTGCCATTCAGAACGTTATTGCCCGAGGTGCCAACAATGGTGGGGTTCTTGCACGGATAGCTGCCTATTTGATCCATATCGGTGTCGCGGCCGTCGCCTCCGTCTATAGTGTCAACATCAGCGCCTCCAACTATATAATCGTCGCCACCCTCGCCAAATATCTTGTCTGCACCGTCCTGCCCGTAAATGAAATCAATGCCGGATCCTGCATAAATTACATCGGCATCGATGCCTCCTTCGATAAGGTCGTTTCCGACCCCAACGCGAATTTGATCCATGCCTGCTTCTCCAAATACAAAGTTGTGTCCAAGCAGATCAGTTATCTTGTCGTCGCCCAGACCACCAACGTGGAAATCAGCCCCATCGCCATCCACGAGGACGTCATTTGCGTCACCGCCAACGAGGTGATCGTTACCAAGCCCGCCCTCAAGATAGTCGATACCAGCAAGGCCCTCTAGCCAATCTCGGCCTTCTCCTCCATACAGCTTGTCGTCGCCGTCGTTGCCGGCCAGCCAGTCCCTGTCATTTCCGCCGTCAAGATAGTCGTTCCCTTGCGACCCATAGAGCTGATCGTCGCCTGGCCCACCGCGGAGCACGTCGTTGCCATATGATCCATAAATGTAATCATGTCCTGCTTCGCCGTTAAGTTCATCGTCGCCTCCATTGCCAATCAAAACATCATTGCCGTCGCCGCCATAGAATACGGTCTTGACTACTGAGCCCCTCAGCCAGTCATTGCCGGCGCCACCGCGCAATGTGGCGCCCTCGCTCCCTGCGTCAATCAGATCATTGCCATTATCTCCACTGAGGTCATCGAACCCTTCATGTCCGAAAATAATATCATTCCCGTCGCCACCATATACGGTATCAACGCCAGCGCCTCCGCAAATTACGTCGTTGCCACCGTTTCCATATATCACATCATTTCCCAGTCCGCCAAAAATGATATCAGTCTGTGCCGTGCCCTGTATCACATCGTTTCCCTTGGTGCCGCGAATAGTGGGAGTGGCACATGGATCGTCAGAACTCGTTGTCACCTGCGCCAACACAGAGTATGACGGAATAACTAACAAAAGTGATAATAGCAATATGAGAAATCCCAATTTCTAACACCTGTTCAAAAGTATCATTGAAAAGCGCTTGTTAGTGTAGTGGAGCTACGTACTATTATGATTTTTTCTGCTAATAGAGTCGAACTATAGAAGCGTAAATCAATATTGTCGTGAATCGCTCGGATTCTTCAAAATCAAAAAATCAAGCCTTCCCTATGTTGAAGCGCAGTCTGGCTATACTATCAAGATCCAACAAGCTGATATCTGACTAGGTATCAGTCTGAATAATATTCGTCAGGCTTTGTCATTAATTGTGGCTATTTTAGGAGCTTGCATGATGATATGAAAAAGCGGGAAAAGCTGATACAGAGGACAGCAATGCGAATACTTGGGCAAGGGAGCAGAGTCGGAAAGGGAACGAAGTGCAAAACTACCCGGTAAACGGGCGGGAAGGCATGAAAATAAAACTGAAAAGAAAATGGGACAGGCAGCAGTTAGCTGGGCGCCACCTGCCCCCACGGTGTATGAGTCGAGGGATGGTTCCTCTTAAGCGATTAAGGGAATTCATTGCATTTATGTCGAAGCATGTAAAAGATCATCGACCGTATTTTCCAGGGCAATAATCACCAAGAGGGGCTCTCTATAAGATGAACGCGCCAAAAGATAGTCTTTATCCAAAACGTCTGAATAGTACTGACCAAACCTCATTCCCATTATGAACTTTCACTGTCATTAGTTTAGAGTCATGAACGTTTCTCAGGACTGCTCGTAGAAATTCATTTTCCAATGTCTAGTATTCAGCCTCTAAAACATTTAATATTCATCGAGCAGTCGAAAGAGTATCCCTATGGCTTTCGAGATACTCGCATTCGAAGGATCTACACTAACTTTGTTGATAATAGCCGTCATAGCGGTGGTAGCCCTTGCAGTCTTTCGTTTTTTGATCCCATTGATAATTGCAGGAATTGTTGTTGTAGTGCTCTTGATACTGATATTCGGTGGAATTCCTGTTCCTTCTTTTTTGTTACCTCTGCGCTAGGTGAATCAGTCCCAGTCTAATGGTCAAGCAGGTCATAGTTAGCCACACTCGGTAAAACCGGGAAAAGTTACGAGGAAATAGCGGTCATAAGAGGCTGACGACTCAGTCCAGGATTCCTAGCTAACATTTCATGATAGCTGGAAATCGCAATGCTTTTAATGGTATTCGCAACCTATTAGGAAAATGGAAGCTTTCATCTTCGTGAATTGTTTCCTATCGATGGTAGGTGCTGTTGAAGGCGTAGCAAAGATTACAGAGGGTGTTTCGGGGGCATACGCCACGACTGGGATATACGATCTCATTCTTAAGGTCAAAGCTCCTGATGAAACAAAACTTAAGGAAATGATTCGCCACCTTAAACGGATCCCTGGAGTGGCGTCCTTAATGACCAGCATCATTTTGAAATAGAAGACTCACAAAGAAGACAGACTCCCTCCCACCAGATTGCCAGCACCATTTTGACTAGCCAGTTTCTGCTCGCCCTATGACTTGTCGCCACATGCGCCTGCGTCTAGGGATTCAGGACCAAAACGGAAGCTTGTATGAAGGCTACATGTATTGCACCAAATTCGCCATTTATCTAAAGACCAGGGAAACCAGGTGTTCTTGCTGTGGAAGAACGCTCCAGATCAAGAGTAGAGGGAACACGGTCGATCGGTGCTGCAAGTGCAACAGACGGCTAGGTCCGCGACGGTTCCCTGAATTGCCGGGGATAGGCCATAAGTGCGCTACCCTGCTCGAGTAAAAAATCTAACAGGAAAAGCAGGTAGAGAAGCCAAACTGCTTCCCCGTTCATCCCTTGCTCCTCTCCCCTGCCAGCGGTCTGAATTCGGCAGCTGGCGCTTCTGCGATTGACTACAAATGCTTTATGGTGCTATGCAATACGGCTGCGCTACGGAGAAAAACGAAAAATGAGCTTCAAGTTATCGTAAATATCCTGCTGTCTTCGCTAGGCTTTCTCGTCTCTATAGCAATGATAGACCTGACATCAGGCATTTCGCGGCAAGAGCCATTTCCTCCAAAACACTTCTGGTATCCTACGCTGGCAGTGGCGTCCAAGTGATGGTGTTTCCGCTGACAGGTTAAAACCGGCAACACGATCATAATCAAGATGAAAAACTGCGACAAAACGCTGAATATCCGCTACAAAAAAAGGTTAGCTATCGCACCAACAGGACGGGGCAGCCTGCATGCATCATAACAGCACTGGCCACGCTTCCAAGCAAAAATTTCTTTGCGCCCGTCTTTCCTTTCGTGCCCATCATAATCAAATCCATATGTTGCTCATTGGCGTATTCTATTATAGCATTTGGCACTGACGGGACATCAATAATGATTTCAGTTGTTATGTGTGCCCCCTCTTTCATGGCTATTTGTTTGACATCACCTATCAATTTTTTGGCGTGTTTTTCTACCCTACTGAAATAGAGCGCTACCAGAGCAGGGTTCATCCCTTTTAGTAGCGGAGGAGTGTCTATCACATGGACACATGTTATTTCCCCAGCCAAGAGTTTTGCGATTCTGCAAGCATATCTTGCAGCTTTTAATGAGGCATAAGAGCCATCAACCGGCAACAGTATCCTTTTTGTCTGGGTGCCCAAATGCTTACACTTCACAGCTGGTTGTCAGTGCCATATTTAGATGCGTTGCACGACAGTGCATTCGCGGTACATATCTATCATGAAGTGCAAAGGAATGCAATATGAGCGACCATACAGTACCGCTTGATCACGATGCTCTATCGGGGTTGCTGAAAGATCCGGTGATGATCAGGATTGTTACGGCAGTAAACCTGACAAGCCTGTCGATCCTCGAGCTACTAGAATATGGCTTTACGCGCAAAGACGTCAGCAGGGCAATGGCCAAAGGAGTCATCGTGTTCGATAAACCACCCGCGCTGCCTGAGACCATGAGCAAGAGAGACATCACCCAGCACGTACTTGAAACCGGGGATTACTACTTTGGATTGCTAAGCAGTAAAGTGAAATTGACCAAGCTCGGTCTTTACATGTTGGAAATCATTCAAGCTGATGAGATACAAGCAATGGGGGCAACAGGTGATCTCCCAGGGCCGGAAGAAGAGGCGGGAAGCCCATTTAGTGAGTCAGCTCCCCATCTTTAGTGGAGTGCTGAAATATATTATAGAAGGATCCGCCTTGTCAAATCCTGAATTTTAGATAACCTTCCACTGCTGGTGCCTCGTACCGCGCCTAACCATCAATTCAACCGCCTTTCCAATGTATCTGAAGCTTGGGCGGATACAAGTGGAGAGTACATTGGCAGAGCTGCTGGTATCGATTCCTGCAGGCGGTTTTGGGAGCAGGCTTGCCTCACATTATCGCGTTCTGTCACTATCCCAACAAGTTTGCCTTCATGATCTACAGCCAAGATAGAGCCCACCTTCTGACCAGCCATTTTCCTTGCAACATCAGCGGCAGAGCTCGCAAGTGGCATGACTATCACGTTTCGACTCACTATGTCTCCAATCCATGCGTCAATAACAAGACGTGTCATAGCATTAACCGGAGAGGGAAGTTTCTATATTACGGATATGAATGCAGAGCGTAATGCGCAATATTCCACCAGTATATATCACCTGATGTATACGATATCGATGATATGGTGCAGATAGATAGCGAGGCGACGGTTGCGGACTATATGGCAACAAGGATGATCACAATGGGATGGAAGGAGAGCGTGCTTGATGCTGCAAAAAGAATGATAGAGCGCAAGATCAGCTCGATAGCGATAATGAATGACGAAAATAGGATAATTGGCATAATTACGGAGCGGGATGTTGTAAAGATCGTTGCGAACGGGGTGCCTGCAGGAGGTATTACTGCCAGTTCATTGATGTCATATCCTGTCGTGTCCATAGAAAAGGGGTCATCTATTGAAGATGCCGCGCGTGTAATGGCTAAGAAAAAGCTGAGGCACCTGTTGGTAGAAGATGCTGGCAAAGCGATAATGGGCATAATTACGGTTACCGACCTTGCAAGATATCTCAAGAAAAATCTAGCCGAGGAGGATCTCGCAGCGTCTGAAGTATGGGAATTATTGTCCCAAGATTGAACCCATTTTATGGGGTCTCACAGCAGTCTCGAAGAACCACAAATCTATAATCTTGGTAAATTGTGGTATCTTCCCCGCATCCCTTGCCGTAAGGGCCGGGTCGAATGCTGCCTTCGACTCTTAATCTTCTTTATGAACCCCAGGAAGAATTGAATCACATTAGCGGTTGGCAGCGCCTCTCCTGCAGCCTTTACCACTGCACCATCCGCAGTGTCGCAATGCGGTGCCAAGTTTAGAATCCGCTCGAGCGATTCTTGACTATGTGGATTATTGTGCAATGCACTGCATTCTTGCTTTTTATTACTCGCGGCGGGAGCATGATGACGAACATGTCTGTTAGAATTGCCACGGTTGACGGCGTACCTGTTCGGCTCCACTTTACACTGATTATCGCATTCCTCTTGATATCGTGGTCGCTTGCTACCTATTTCATGCCGGATTACCTACCGGGCCTTACCGCAACGGAATACTGGATAATGGGAGCGGCTGGCTCGGTCATCCTCTTTGTTTCTGTCCTAGTTCACGAGCTTGCGCACTCTAAACTTGCGACCAGATATGGAATCAAAGTCAACCAGATCGTCCTCTTCCTCTTTGGAGGAGTTTCAGACATTGCAGGGGAGCTAAAGGATTACCGCAAAGACGCCAAGATGGCAATCGCCGGGCCGCTAACAAGCTTTGCGATCTCGGGAGCGTTTGCCATGGCATTGCTGGCTGTAACGATCGCCGTCCCCGATGGCAGCGCGGCTGTCAAGGTAGTCCAAGGCATACTCTACTACGGTGCGCTCATAAACATCATGCTCGGCGCGTTCAACCTAATCCCTGCATTTCCGTCAGACGGCGGCAGAATTCTAAGAGCGATGCTGGTGAGAAGGAAGAAGGATTACAACAAAGCTACAAAAACGGCTGCTAACGTCGGGATTGCGATATCTTATGCATTTATGGGCTTTGGCTTCTTTGCAATGCTGGCCGGCTCCTTTGTAAGCGGGTTGTGGATTCTCTTGATAGGGTGGTTTCTCAGAAGCGGAGCACAGTCATACCTTTCACAGATAGAACTGTCCTCAGTGCTATCTGTCCTCCGGTTCAGGGATATCATGAATACAAACGTCGTATCAGTTAAAGCGTCTTTTCGGGCAGACCTGTTGCTGGAAGGCTACTTCCGGGCTTACATGAAGGGGGCCTTTCCGGTTGTCGACGATAGAAATGTGCTGCTTGGGATGGTCACGCTGAAAAAGTTGCTTCAAACAACCGAAAACCAGAGGGCAAAGCTCACCGCCGCTGAAGTCATGATTCCAAAAGAAGACCTGTCAGGAATGAGTCCTGACGCAACCGCAGACATCGCGCTGATGCAGATGACAAAGACCAAGATAGGCAAGGTATTTGTCTGCGACGAAGGGAAGCTGATCGGGTTGGTGAGCAAGACCGACATACTGAACGTAGAGATGGAGAGAGACGAAATCGCGCAGACTCTCAAGGGTTACAAACCCTAGCAGCTGACGCTACTTTGTTGTACTGTCCCAGTAATCGTCTACCCTTTTCTGCAGCTCTTGAATCACTTTTTCCTCCCTGACAGGCTTGAACTGGTGCTCAAACCACGTCGGCGTGCACGGCGAATGCGCAATGTGCGGAGACACTCGGGGAGATAAAGACAGACGAGAAAGCTAGGAAGCACCGCAATTCCATCAATAGATTCGTCCACAACAACTCAGACACATAGAAGGATAAAACGGACAACTAGAAAAAGGTAAAAGCACTATTTCATCAGCAGCTGCTCAGTCTTTGCAGCACAGAATCACAGTATTGCGTCAGACAGGAGAGCAGGTCGTTTCAGAGTCACAGTCTATCAATGAGGAGGTCTATGTCCTCTCGCTCTTCATTGAAATTGTGGCAGTTGTTGTGTCTTTGGTGTGAGAAATATACGATTCAACATTGGAGAGTCTTGCAAAGACAATTGCCAGTAATTCCTGGATCAAAAGCGTCGCAGCCTTGTCCTCAGGAATATTTCCGATTTCAAATACCAGCTTTTCGGTCTGAACACTCGTTTTTATGGTCAAGCCTGCTCTTTCACCGATTTGTGCCAGGTTCGACAGCACCTCCCACAGATTCATTTGAGTATAACCTACTAATTGCGCTATTTTGGCAGATTTTCGTGTTTTGGACCTTACTTCTGACATTCGCTCGTGTATCTGTTTCTTCTGCGATGACTCGTCTGTTATCCACTTGTATGCTGATTCCGCTGCACGTTTGGTTTCAAAAGTGTCTAAAAATTGCAAAATTTCTGCCTTGGAAGGCTTCGCAGAGACTGCATTAATACCCCCGAATTTCTCCATAATGCACCATCTTCTGCTATCTCTTTTCACGGATCTACTACTTAAGGGTGACATTCAGCTTGATGCGGGTGTTGTCAGTTCTTCGATCTCATGTATTTTGTGATGTATACCACTAGATCTCGAAATGTCTTCACGAAACTCGTGGTGAAATAGATTTCTGCGTGATCCTGCTCGGACGAGATTCGCTCAACCTCAATTGATAGAATATTCTTGCCATTTCAAACATACATTGTTTCACCTAGATGGGAACCTACGACCTTCAAAAATTGTTGTTGGGCCTCAGTCACAGAACCCTTCTTCATCCACCAAAAGAACCCTTAGGACATTGTTCTATGCGACACATGGTTGCACTTGGTAGATTAATTTGCTTGGCTGGTTCGGTGTGGGTGCGTAATTAAAAGTAAATAGGCATAGTTAATCCTTCAGATAACTTCTTTGGCCCTATCTTTGTAGGAATATTGATGCCATGCGACTCGTTCTTCCTATTCGGAATCCGGGACAGCAGATCTTCCCATTCTTGAAGTCTGATCATGGCTTCCGGGTCAGAACTGATTCTGGCTCAAAGTCGAACGCCTGAACTATACCAGTTCCCATGGGCTGATTCTTGGAAGAGTATGATAATTTCTTTTTTCGGGACTTTCAATATCCGGACAACATCCTCAGTAATTGCCTCTGCCAGCCTGTCTTTTTCGGCTTGTGTCTTTCCACTGTACATTGCGACAGTCACTATGGGCATGATATTGATAATGGCCAGTGTTAAGATAAACTTTATCAATTAACCAAATTGAAATGCCGTTCAATTTAATGAAATAGTACGATGAAGAGTCAATCAATTGTCGTGTGGGGATATTATTACTGCGTATCATGTTAGGCACTCGGGAAAGAGGTTTGTGAACATGCTGAAGTGTAGAATTGTTCGAAAAAGAGGGA
>Ga0070694_100001390_pt1 | contig 14153 bp, 21 predicted proteins | sample KBSK1251metaG_FD_65470 | JGI IMG/M metagenome (GOLD analysis project Ga0070694, IMG submission 65470) | Corn, switchgrass and miscanthus rhizosphere microbial communities from Kellogg Biological Station, Michigan, USA - KBS K1-25-1 metaG | ecosystem: Host-associated > Plants > Roots >... | reverse complement strand
AGAATTTCGAGATTCCCCAGAACGTCGAACTCTTCAATCGCGCCACCGCTGGCCGGCAAATAGTCCGCGTTCGAATCGCCGATCCTAATTGCGCGCGGAGCGGTTGGCGCTTCATAGACGGTCTTCGTAAGTTCGACTTCAAAGAGCGGAGTATCTTCCTCGGCCGCTTCGATCGCCGCCTTCGCTACCAGGTAAAGCGATGTTTCAAGACTCGTCATAAGGTCGGCAGCACGTTCTCTAAAACAAAGTCGATCGCGGGCGCGAGAAACGGACGATTCAGCAATCCTTCAACTCCGGTTTCACCCGCAAACGGCGGCTCAAGAAATCCTGCATAGCCGGCGTTCACTGCAACCTCTGCCGACATCGCGCCAGTCCGTTTTGCGCGAATTGAATTCACCAGGTTCGTCGTATCGGGCGACGGCGGTTCGCCTGGAGCACTTGCGCGATGGAACCGGTAACCGGCAACCACCGCTCCCTGCCGCCGCTTGCTGAATTGCAATCCCATGCGGAGCAGAGCAATCGACGCCGGCTTATTGATTTCGCTGCGGCGATAGGTTCGACCAGTCGGCGCGCTCTGCTGCATCAGCCGCTTAGCTTCAGCTTCGACGCCGGCCGCGATTTGCCAGGCGAGATCTCCGACATCTGTCTCAACGCTCTCAGCGAGCTTTGGCAGGTTCGCGCCGATTTTAATTTCGACGTTCATGCGAATTGAGAAAGAGCTAATTGATGCGCGAGCCGGACGTGGTTTCTGTCCGCCATCCGCCTTGCATCGTCACAGTCGCGGCGCCAACTCCCTGACCGCCCGATGTGTTCTGCATAAAATCGGCGGCGAGAACCTCTGCCTGCTGGTAATATTCTCGGCGCATCTTGATCAGTTCGTCGGGCGAATAGAATTGATTGACGACGTTATTACCAATCGGGCCGGCCGCGTCCTGCTCAGACTTAACAATGCCGTCCTTGCGAATGCGCGCGCCGGTGTTCAGCAGCGCGTGGTACATCGACAGGTAAAGCTCAGCTGCCACCAAAGCGGAAGCACGCTCTTCGTCGTCCGGATCTTCACTCGCCGCGTCGTTGTAGGCGTCAGCGCCAACCCACGAGCGCAATGTGCGGCCGGCATTCTCAATGCAGAACGTCAACCGCTCGGGTTTGATCGACTGCGCGATATCGAACGTCGAGCGCAACTGATCGGCATCAATGAGCGTCTCGATCGACATTACTCTTTGGCTTCGTCAAGTCCGACAGCGCCGCCGTTTTCGGCATCGGCGGCTTTTGAATCATCTGCCTTGGAACCCTTCGCCTTCGATGAGCCCTTAGCCTTCGAGCCGCCACCAGTCCGGTTGCCGCCCGACTTCGAGTTGACCTCAGTTGACTCACCCTTGCCCGCGCCGCCGTCCTTAACTTCGTCCGTCGCGCTTTGCTCATCACCGCCGACAAGCGTGAATCCTTTTTCGCGATAGATCGATTCGAACGCCTTGCTCGAAACCGCCAGTTCGCGACCACCTTTTTGAATTCGAACGTATTCAGCCATTACGTCTCCTTAGAACGAAAGTGCGACCTAAGTTCCTCTTGCGGTCCAATTCACATGAAGCGCAGCCCCAGAAGCGATCGGCGTGACATCATTGCTCGCAGTCGGCTTCCAACATTTGATAACCACCGAGCCGGCCGCGGGCGCACCAGACTGATCGCCAACGCTACCTGAGCAACCGATCCCGTTCGTCAGCGAGAAGTCCTCTTGCATCGTCGCCGTAACAGAAACCACCGTCGTCAATCCAGTCGCCACCGTGGCCGATCCGGTAACCGTGGCGACGCCGGTAGCGAGCTTGTAACCAGAGCCAGCGGCCAGAACCGGATTAGTCAGCGCCGCCTGGTAGCCAGAGCAAACAGAGTTAGTACCACAGAGAGTTGTAGCAGCATCCGGCAGCACATAACTTCGCGCGGCAGTGGGGCCGGTGAAGGTCAATATCTGCGAGATGATTGGAAGGGTCGTGTTCGAATTCGGAAGCGTCAACGTGCGCGTCGTCGCATTGCTGATATTCGAAATATCCAGCGTCAGCGCCTTAGTGCCACTCTTAACCGTCGTCGTCTTAGTCGCCACCGCCGCGAGATTGATTGAACCATCAGTCTCAATTCTGACCTGACTACCGCCGCGCTGAATATTGAAATCAGCAATCGCAAGCGTGCAAAGCGCCAACAGAGCAGCGACTACAACGAAAGTGCGACCGGGATACTTTTTCATTGAACCTTCCTTTTTCAATTCAGCCGCTACGCGGAGGTCGGACGCCGCGCGATCGTAACGATGACGATGCCGCCCGGATCGGCGAGACCGGTCGAACCGCTGTGAGCAGACGAGAGTGCCAGGATGTCGCCTTCCGCAACATTCAGATCGGCCGCGGTGGCAGACAGCGTCAACGGCTTTTCGTCGAACGCCGCGGCGTTCACGCCGTTGGTAAAGCCTCGCGAAGCGACTGAGGTAGTACCAGCGCCCGCCTGACCTTTATTGACGACTGAGAGCGACCGCGTATCAGTGTCCGCTCCGGTCAAAGTGGATCGCGGAACGAACGTCACGCCGGTTATGGTTCCGTCGAAAGGAACGCGGCCGATCGGCTCAGAACCATCAGCGCCGGCAGCACGCGCCGGAATATTCCCAACAACCTCTTTTGCGATTGGCGCCGGTGCGCCTCCGGTTTCTACGCTCATTCGAATCTCCTTTTTGAATTCAACTTCGTTGACCTTTGGGCGGGTCACCTTTCCGCAAGCCCGCCCTCCGGTCCCGTCGCGGCATGGGGTGCATCTTTCGAAAAACCTACGGCGTAAATCCAGCCGGGCGTAGCACCGCAAACGGATAGCGCGTTGCGGCGTTTTGATTCTTGCGAGTGACCGGATTCGGCACCTGCCAGGCGAGACGAATAGTCAGATCGAGCGCCACCATGTGCTGCTGCGCCAGGTTGAACACAAGATTGCCCTGGTTATCGAAATAGCTCGCCTCGGTGAAGAGCTTCCACGTAATATCCTGACGCAGGCCGATGATGCCTTTCGTGAAATTACCGCAAAGCAGATCTGCCTGATCGTCGTCCCAATAGTCAGTCTCGCAATAAGAAATTTTCTGTCCGTAGAGAGAGTCGGGCGTTTCGGCTTGCAAAGAGGGCTGGAAAATCAGACCGCCGTTCTGATCGCGCAGTCCGCGAAACGCCGCTTTGATTCCCGAGCGCGCGACGAACCCGTTAACCGAAAAGCCGTCATCTTCGACGAACTTCATCGTGTCGCTAACATCGACGCTGATATCTTGATCAGGGACCGATGCGCGCACGAAGGTCGAGCCGGCCGCGGCAGCGCCTTCAACAATCGAAGCGCCCCAGGTCTCGGGTCTATCCGTGCCAAAGAAAACCGCCCCGTCAATCTTCGCGCCGGCAGCTTCCGCAATCTTCGGTTTGGCCTCGCCCCAGATGTCGAATTCCGAGTCCGACAGGACCGTATCAGGGATCGGCACGACCACATTAACCTCTTCAACGTTGAGGTACTTGTTGGCCCATTCAAGCTTCGAAGTCTGGGCCATTCCTGTATCGCCGTTGCGGAAATAAGCAATCGGCAGAATGGACGCCACTGGAAGCCTTTGCTGCTTGCGCGACAGGCGAACTGAGCGGAACATGGAAAGAGCCGCCGATTGTTTCGGCAGTTCCTGGAAAATCTCATTGCTGACTTCCTCGGGAATCAGCGCACTCGCATCGTCGCGAGTAATGATGTCGTTATAGCCCATTCAATTCTCCTTAAAGTTGAGGGGTCCTGTTGCTTAACTGCGAATGCCGGCAGCCCGGCGAATGATGTCGTTCATGCCAACGCCAACATCGCCGCCACCGCCCGCGCCACCGTCGCCCGAACCTTTCCCTTTCGTGGAAAGCTCTTCCGGGAAATCGCGCTTCGCGATCGAGATCAAATCCTTAACGTTGTCGGGCTTGCCTGAATCGTCGAAAGACAATTCGTCTCTCACCAGGCGATAGATTTTTCCGGGGTTGGCAAAGCCGGCTGCTTTGGCTGCGGTTTCGACCGCATCGCGCGCGTCACGAACTCGCAGTTGGGCCTCGGCTGCATCGGCTCGCTTCCGCGCTTCGGTTAGTTCGGGCGATTCATCCTCTTCGTCGCCACCGTCTTTCTTCGCAGGCTTGCTGGTTGATTTTGACGGTTTGCCTTTCCGCGCACTCTGCCGAGCTTCCGCGATCGCGGCTTCGTATTCCGCTTGCGTATAGGTCTTCTCGTTCGCCGGTTTATCGGCGGGCTTATCGCTGGGCTTGTCGGCCGGCTTGTCTACCGGCTTATCCGCAGGCTTGTCGTTGGGCTTGTCGTTCTCTTCGGGCATGGGCCGCACACTACGAGAAACGCGATCTTTTGTAACGAGTCAGATTTGAGCTATTTCTGATTTTTTTGATTTTTAGAGAAGGAAGATGCCGCGAGAGATGAAAAGCAGGGTTAGGACTTTAGAAAATAGAGGCTGTGGGGCGTCGCTATACTGTCCCAAATCGTCCCTGTGACCTCGACTTTCAAAACGCGTAGGGTAAGACGTTGTTTTCGACACAGGGCCAAATAGAGCGGAATTCATTTTTGAGGCGATCTGAGTTTTCGCACCGTCGCGCGACCCAGAATGTCTTCGAGGCTGCGACGATACCGCGAATCGCCCCATCGATAATCCGATCTGAACCCGACGAAGTCCTTCAGCTCCAGCATTCCAGATTCGTAAGCACTGAAAGCCGTGTCACCCAGGATGCTGCGCTGCACACCGATCTCAAGCTTCGCAAATGCGTCAGGTCCGGCTTCGCCCGGCGACTGGCCGGGCAACAGCGGCCGCATAGTGCACTGGCAACCTATGTGAGAAATCTTCGGTGCGCCGGCCGGAAAGATCGTCCCGTCCAACGCCCAACAGATTATGCAAGTCGTCGGCGATCGCCTGGCCGTCCACACCCAGCCTTCCAACAATTGCGCATTCTGTTCATAGCCCAAACGCGTCGCCTCGTTGTAAGCGCCAAACACTTGTTCGCGCATCGCCATATTCAAACGGCGCGCTATGCGCGGATCTGTTTGGGCGTTTGATCGATCGTCAACTTGTTGTCTTATGCGCCGCGCGATCGTCCGCGGATTCGATCCCAACGCCATGCCCTGTAGCAGTTGGTCCTTTATGACATCGCTCGATTCCAACTTCATCACTCGCGCCAACTGCTTGAACATATCGGCAACCGGCGAGCCGTCTCGCGCGATTCCCACCAGGTGAGTCAGCTCATCAGTCGCCAGCGAAGCAAACGCGACGCGCGCCCCGGCATCGCTGCCGGCTGCGCGCATCAGTTCGACTGCCTGCAACCGCGCGGCTTTGATGACTGCTGATTGATTGCGAACTGTGACGTTCGAAGCGAAGGACGAGACGCGATCGATTTCCAGTGCGAGTTGATCCTGAAGGTGTTGCAGGCGTTGCTGCTCGAAGATTAGAGAGGGCGAGTTGCCGGCTTCGGCGATCTGCTGGGCCACGCGTTCAATCTCGGCAGAAAGACGTACCCAAAGCTTTTCGTATGCCCTTAGGATTTCATCTTGCGCGGCCGCGTCCTGCTGGAGTAATCGCGCGCGAAATTGACGAGCAAGAATGAGAGCATCCGACATCGTTTAGAGGCCGGCTATTGCCCGCCGCCCATCCCGGCATTGAAATCCTGCACGGCCTGCTGGCGCTTCGCCGCTTTGCGCTGCTGCATCGCCTGAATGTCTTCGGCGCTATAGCCGGCTTCCTTCAGTAATTGTTCTTCGTCAACGCCAAGCGACTGTTTGACTACCAACGAATCGAGCACTTCCTTTTCGGTTGGACCAAACGGATCGACCCATTGAGTTGAGAACCTCAACGCGCTACGCCCACTGCTGATTTGTACCGCGAAGGCCATCACGTCTTCCCAAACGTTGCCAAAGGTTGTCATGCGATCCTTTACTTTCTTCACATGGCGACGTTCGAGCGTGTCTAACGCTTTGCCTGACGGAATCGCTCCGTCTTGCAAATGGAAGTAATGCAGCGGCGTTCCCGACACCAATGCAATATCGAGTTTGAAATCTTTCTTAACGGCGAGGAACTTTTCCAGATCCGCACTTTCGAATTCGCCGAACTTGGCTTCAGTCGAATCGATGGTCCATAGACGCTCTGCGCCGGGAACAAATGGAGAGACCGGCTTGCCGTCTTTGTCGAAGCTCAACTCAATGCCGGTGGCCCATCGCTGCCGAAACGCGGCGAACTCCATCGCGATCATCATGTCGAGCACGCTTTTGTTCAGAGCGTCTTGCAGTGGCACTACCGGAATGAGTTCGGAATTGCCCGCCTGTCCAACGCCCGCATTATTGGCAAAGTGGAAGACAGGAACGACACCGTATTCATTCATTAGCGGCCAGCTCTCGCCTTCAGCTTTGAACTTAATAAATGAGCTGTCTTTTTCGGGTAGGCCGTTGGGATTCGGGCTGCGCGTTACATACTTCTCAATCCGATCTGTGTAATACAGGTTCGCGCGAATCCGATGATCGGCAGCGCGCCAGAACTTCGCACCCCAAAGGATTCGTCCTGGCTGCTCAACGTCATAATAGACAGTGCAGATCGCACCGCATTGGGGATAGATAATCGGATCGCCTTCGCTGTTGGGCCATACGATTACATAGGCGTCGCCGGTCTTGACCGCTTCCAGATGCACTTCGCCCGCCCGTTGGTCCATGCGATTGTCCTGCCAGATCGACAAGGCATTTTTGCCTAAACTCGCCGGACCTTTTTCGAGTCCGAATCCGCTCACCTGAAGGTTATCGCTGACTGCATCACAGACGGCCGGACACATATTTAGCGCGAACGCGCGAAACAGATCGCCAAAGGCATTCTTGAACTTGTCGGTGGCGAAGGCGAGTTGATGCCGGCCGCGATAATAGTTTTCGAAAACACTATATCGATAGGCGCGTGAACGAACCTGCTTCAATGCTATGGTCAGATTCGAATCGCCAACCGCAGGCTCATAGAGCCCGCTGGCGCTCGCCAGTAAAGCCTCGATCGCCGATCTCACCATCCGTATATCCTCCCGCCACCTTTGGCTTGCATCTCAACGCCGCCCGAAACGGTGTCGATCTGATCGTCATGCGTATCGCCTTCGCCGGTGAAGACCGCAGCTTCATTAAGAAACGCTTTAATCCAGGGACCGCGAATCAGCACAACTTTCCCGGCCGCTGCGCGTTCAGACCAAGCGAGCGCACGAGACAATTTGTCTTTGACAACTTTGATACCCCGAAAAGCCACGTTCACGATCGAGCGCTCGCGGCGTAAGTCCTGGACCGCAGCCAATCCATGCAGCGCTTCTTCGACGCCGTGACGGGTGCGCGGCTCAGCCTTCATGCACTTGATGATTTCTCTTTTGGCGTCGGGCCATTCCCACCGTCCGCGGATCATGTCGCGAATGTAGAGAGTGCCGTCTTTCGCTAATGCCACGGCGGCAGAGCAGGTGTAATCGGCGCTGGTCTTCGTGCTGGCCGCGAGATCCCAATAGCGCGTCCATCGCAAACCGTCCGGCGCGCGATCTTCGATTCGGTTAAACCAATCGACATCGAATACCGCGCCTTCGGTTGCGATCGGTTCTTGCTGATAGAGTGAAGCCCACGCTTGCGGGCTGAGGTTGGCTTTAATTCGCCGCAGGGCCGCTTCATCGTATCGCTCAGGGCAAAGCGCTTGGCCCATTGAGCGCCCCAACGGATCTCGCTCCATTTGCTGCACGGTCTCAATTAGCGCCGCCAGGCTGAGGACGTACCATTGATCGCCACCATTCTCTTGTTCTTTGAGTAACCATCCGGGCAAATCTTCGACGTGCCAGCGAGTGGTTGTCAGAATGATTGCGCCGTTTGGTTCGAGAGTCGGATAGAGATCGTCCGTGTACCAGTCGATGCACCGATGGCGATATTTTTTCGATTCGGCTTCCGCGCGATTCTTAATCGGATCATCAATCTCGATGATGTTCGAGCCGTAGCCAACGACGCCGCCCTTGACGCCTACGGCGCGCACGCCGCCACCTTCGGGCAGCTCCCAATCCTTGACCTGCTTTAGATCGCGCGAGAGGTTCAGGCGACTTTCGACTATGCGGCGAATCTTGCGTGAGAATTTATCGGCAATATCCTGATTGTAAGTGCCGACAATTACGCGCGTCTCGGGGTTCTTTTCCAGACGCCAGGCAGGATAACGAACTGTGATTTTTTCAGTCTTAGTATGGCGGCGCGGAAGAAAGAACATGACGCGCTTCAGCTCGCCGCGAGTCACGCGATTCAACACGGCATCGATCGCCAGTTGATGTTTCCACGTCCAGGTCCATTGCGGCGTCACCTGTTGCAGCCAGCGCCGGTGTTCGTCCGCTGGGCCATATTTTCGATTAGGCGATAAACGACGAAGCGCCGCTTCCGACGCGGCGCGCATTTGATTCGTCAAGTCGGCCGTCGAATTCTTAGCTCTTACTGGCATCGGTGTTCGCGTACTTTCTCTTGGCCCACTCGATAATCACGTCGGTAAATTTCACCAACACCCGAATAGCCTGTTCGGGAACCTCTTCTTTCGGCGCCTGCATCAGGTCGAGCCAGAACTTTGCAAAGCCCGCATAGTTGTCGCGAGCAGCTTCCAGACGCGCCATCGCCTCAATACAAAGCTTGGCGATGTCGCGATACTGATAAGTCAGATCGCGCTCAGCCTTGGGTCCTTTGGCAACTAGCTGCTTGTAGAGCTGGCGACGAACTCTTTCGAGTTCCAGAAAAAGCAATTCAGCCGACGTAGTAGTGCCATCGGCCGAAAGTGCGATCTTTATTTCGAGCGCATCTTTCCAGTTGCGCTCCTTGGCCCATTTCGAGATGTTTGATTTTGAGAAGTTGACGTAGCCGGCTTCGCGCATCCCGCGCGCAATGGCTTCCTGATTACCGCCGTTGTGCTCCAGATAGAGCCGCAAGCAGGTGTCGATCGCATCTGAGTCGTAGCGCGGCATTCACTTATCGTGTAATTCCCAACTTCTCGTTGATAGCGGTAAGAGCGATCGCCGTGCGGTCCTGAGAGGTGGCGATCGCTTCCAACATTTGGTTGTCTTTATCAGCGTGCTTGCCGAAGCCGTTTAAGATTTCGCGATTGTTCTCTTTGAGGGTTTCGGTAATGCGAAGCTGGATGGCGAGCGTTTCCCGCTTGAGCGTTTCCATCACTTCGGTGTGGTGCTGGCTAACTTCGGTGCGCAGCCCTTCGAGATTTGTCTGCGATTCCAGAGTAGTGATGCGCTGCAAAAAGCCGTCGCGCTCTGCTGATAAACGCGTCGATTCCGCCTCGCGCAATTCCTTCGCCTGATTCGCGAGCGAGACCGTGGTTTGAGCTTCAACCAGAGACGCCTGCAAACTCGACACCTGATCGCGCAGCCGGCGCTTGGATTCGCGGTTCCACAAATTCACGCCGCTAATTACCAACAGAGTTGTAGACCAGAGCGCGAGGACGATCGTGGTCGTATCTGGAATGCCAAGCAGGAGTAGCATTGTTTCGCCTTCTCAAAAAGATCGGGCCACGCATCACCGGCAATTCGCGGTTTAAGTGGTGCGCAATGTGGCGCGGCGAAGCGTGGCCCGAAGTCGTTACAGCGCGGAGGCGTATTCGTCGAACCGCGCGCCGTCATAGGCCGTCGCCAGCAGATTGAATTTCACTGGCTCATACTTCACGCCAATCTGTCGGCAGATCTCGATCGCTGAATAACCGGATGCCTTCGCGCGACTGATTTGCAACGCGAAGTAAGAACCCAAGACGCGCAAACCAATCTCGACCGCAGCAAAGAACTTCTGCACCTTCTCGTTATTCACCAGCGAAGTGAGGCCGCGCAGGTTAGCGATGATGTCAGCGACCACCGGGGCCAGGCCTCCAAGCGATGGCTTATCAGCAAGCAGCGCATCGGCCAATCCCTTTTCGGCAATGCGCGCACCGCTCAATGCCTGGTCGATAAATTTCTTTACCGTTGCAAGCTGATCGGCCGTGATGATCTTCTCGGCGAGTAGCTGATCCGGCAGTGAGATATTTGTTTCGATTTGCGTAACGACAATCTGCGCGCCGGCGTGCAGCTTCGCGATCGTATTCTTACTCGGCGGTCCGCACGCCAACTGCGAGGCGAGCAGCACAACACAGAGCATCATCGTCATCGTGCTCTTGCCGCCCTGCACTCGTTCAGTGAACGCGTTGATCATCGCGGCTACAGCGACGGCATAGATGGCCCACTGCGGACGAATCGCGCCGAAGGCAGTTGCGAAGGCGGTACACGCCGCCGCGATAATCGAAAGAATTCCAATGATTCGACTCAAACTCATAAACTTCTTCCCTTTCTCTGCTCAACTGCGAATTGATTTGGTTGCGGGGGCCGGATTCGAACCGGCGACCTCTGAGTAATGAGCCCAGCGAGCTACCAGACTGCTCCACCCCGCGCCCACTTAACTCAACAATCGGATCACGATCGAATGCGATCGCTTTTCTTTGGCGAGCTTCAACAGATCCGAGCGATACTTTTCGACCTTGCCAATCAGGACCTTCAGGCAGCCAAAGAACTCGCTGGTGCGGTGGCCTGCCTTCACGGCGTCAAAGAAAGCTTTAGCGTCCATGTCGCGTTGCGTCGTCGTCTTCACCTCGACAATCGCGCGTTCGGTAACGACTTGCGGCAGCGCCACTTCGCCATCGACGGAAATTCCGCGCTGCATGGCGTCGGTAATTTCTTTTTCTAATCGGGCTTTGGTTGCGAGCACTGGCGCGAGTTTCTCTTCCGCGTCCTCGTTAATTGGCGCGAGCTTTTTTTGAAGAGCCGTGACGTGCGGTTCCAGCGCTAAATCACGATCGGCTTCAATGCGCAGGCGCTTGCGTTCGTTCCTGGCCCACTCTTCCAACTTCGCGGCGATTTCAGTTTTCTTTGGCTTGTTCATTGGTGAGGCGCAGACTACGCCTCACTCGATGTGAGCGGCAGATGCAGATTTTAGCGATTCGAGATTTTTGTGATTTTTATAACGTTAACGAAAAGCACTTGTGCTAGATTACGCGCCAATGCAGTTCGATTTCGGCTTTAAGATACGTCCTCAATTGCGGCTCGGCGAGATAGAGGAAATTCTGCGCGCGTCGCGGGCCATAGTTCCGATTCCATCACGGCCAACTCTTGTGGCCATGTGTGAAGACGGAACTTTGGAAGGTCAGAAGACTAAGTTCGGTTGGGTGGTCTATGAGGACAGTTTCAAAGCCTGGGTAAAGAAACTTCAACAGCAGGCCGCGTAATTTATCAACGAAGAAACTCGACAGCTAAGTCACGGTTCGCCTTCGCTTTCGATAGGGCATTCTTAATACACCGATCTACCACTATCCCAACGTAATTGCCGCGCCGATCTCTCGCTGCGCACTGGTATCGATCAGCTCCGGTTTCTTCCAAGGCAAACTGCTCGTCACGACTAAATTTGTTCCACTGGCGCTTAGCTATCTCAAAGTGCTCGACGGCAACTAGCGCATATCGCGCTTTCTGCAACGCGTCGGTGGCCGACATAGGAGTATCGTCCCACCTCCAATCGGCGGATGGCGGTCCTAAGTCTTTTTCAATTTCCCTGACCAGGCTAGAAGCGCGTTGCACGTTTTTGCCCGACGAATAGATCGCGATGGCAAGAGAGAGATTTTGAGCCGTCCGATCCAATCCAGCTCGCGGCGCGACAATGCTCAACGTCTGCGCCGTAATACAAGACGCAACCGAAAACGCAAACACAATGGTGATCGTAATTCTCATCATGCCGACCTCCTGACCGGTTCGATCCTTCGTTGAGAGCGGATTACTTGAGTCACCACGCCCTGACAACTCTCAGTGGAACGGTTGCCCTCACGAACTCTTTCAACTATCAATCCGTCGAAGCATTGAGTCACGATCAGTTGGTTCCAAAACAGCCGCTCGATCTCTTCTTCAACAATCAACACGTCGCCATCATAGATGCCACAGACGTTCAAGGCGTCGCCGGATACGCGCACGAAAAATGGATGTGACCTCATTCACCTGAATCTCCTTTGGATGATTCAGCCTGCGAGGGCTGAGGTACTGCTTCGGGGAAACGGTAGACTGGAAAGTCATAACGCCTTTCGTGGTTGCTAAGATGCCTTTTTCTGGTTTCGAGTTCCCGGCGCCACCGCGCGGGCCTCAAGAACCTCGTCAGGCTTTGCAAGCACTTTCGCAAATCCGACTAACTTCGCCTGGTCGCGTTGACTGAGAGAGTGAAACATCCCTACTAGCTCAGAAACCGCGAAATATTCTTCAATCAAATCGCGTAATTCCTCAGGATTTTGGAGTGGTGTTTTAGTTTGGCTTTCGTTCGCTTGCCGCTTCTTTTCTGCGCCAGACGACTCCGACATAGACTCTCTGCCGAACAAGAGCCAATCAATTGACCGCCCGGTCTTTTCGCTAAAAAGTCGGAGTTCTGTAAAGCCGAGTTCCTGACTGCCATTGATTACCTTATAGATAGATTTGTCCGACTTGTAGCCTAACGCCGCCGCAACTGCCGATTTTGTAGTAATTCCCCTATCGGCAAAGGCTCGCAACAATCGTTGACCAACCGTCTCAGAGTCCGGCATTTTGGCGAAATATTTATTGACACTACCCGACGTTTTGGATACTATCGCGGCTCGTCATTCTTTATGACCGGCGATTAAAGCATGTCTACTAACCAAATCAAAGGTTTTTTCATCACGCGCGGTCTCACGTTGCTGGACGTGGCCGAAGCCACCCAGGAGCACTACTCAGAGATTTGGCGCGTGGTCAATTACGAACGCGTGAACGAGCGCCTTCGCAAAAAACTTGAGCGCAAATATCGCGGCCTGAAGTTCGACCGCACCATTGAAAGGAAAGCAGCGTGAAAAACCGAGCGACGACCCGCCACGAAGTCTTGCGGAAACGCGACGGCAGCTTTGATCGCGAAATCGTTAGCTGGACTGATCCAGAGGGCAAAACGCATCAGTTTATTTCTCTCTCGCAAAGCTTGAGTGCCGCCCGCGCAATTTGGAACTCCAGCATGCGCAAGGACATTTGCGATTGCCTCGATGAAGAGCATTGCAATTACCGTTTCCACTTAACCGACGAAGGTCGCGCCTTCATCCTCCCCGAACGACTGAAAAGGCTGGCTGCCGCTATCGAAGCAGTCAATAGGTGTCAACCGCGCGCAGCCTAATCGATTCTGAACACGTTCCGCAATTTGTTTATGCAAGAACTTCGCACCACTCAACAGACCCCAAACGCCAACGCAAGCTCGATAGTGGACTTGTCTTTTGTCGCGGAAGACAGCCAACCCCGAGGCCAATTGATCCAGTCATGGCAACTACTCGATAGGTTAATTCCGCGCGGATTCGCCCACGTCGTTGCTTCACATATGCGTTGTGCGATCAAGTACGTCAATGCCTGGTGCCGTGAATCACAAGGTGAGACCGCCAGCGGTCAACGTAGCCCTATTGATCGCGTCTGCGCACTAATCGAAGCGGTCCACAAATTCAATCCTCTTAGTTCCGGTCTCATCGTCGAATTCATCGTCAACTTTCACCGTCAGTTAGCGCGCAAGGAAGCGGTTCATGGTTTCGAATCCTCTGAGGCCCGTCGCGACGAGACTGCCGAGCTGTTGAACTCGGCTGCAAAGTGCGTCAACACCCTCAACACGATCGCGGCTACCGATGAATCACTCTTCGCGTTGGTCGAACTTCGCGAACGCTGCAACCACATGATTGAGGGAGTTCAATCCGAAATTGTGAACCGCGCGCGGCAGAGTCATGTACGGAGGGGCAATGAGTCTTAAAGCAGCCGTTGGCGATCTCATTCAGTACCGGTTCCAGCCGCCGAAGGATGTTCCGCACACAACGGTGCGTCGCGTTACGGCAGTGGTCGAGTCTGAGGCTAAAGGGCGGCTGGGATACACGGTCGAAGGTGGTTTTTTCGTGCCGAACAAAGACGTATTCACGGTTATTCCGATGCACGAAGAGCAGAGAGCTTTTCCGTTGGAGGGCAAAGTCAATGATCACATTCGTTTTGATTCTCGCCCTATTCGATTCGGCTCAATTCGGTTTCGCGGCCAAGCCGCGCTTGCACAAAGCACAAGTGGTGATAACGGCAACCAACAGC
>Ga0070694_100001388_pt1 | contig 14164 bp, 12 predicted proteins | sample KBSK1251metaG_FD_65470 | JGI IMG/M metagenome (GOLD analysis project Ga0070694, IMG submission 65470) | Corn, switchgrass and miscanthus rhizosphere microbial communities from Kellogg Biological Station, Michigan, USA - KBS K1-25-1 metaG | ecosystem: Host-associated > Plants > Roots >... | reverse complement strand
GGCGAGAAGCCAGGCGATCGCGATCTGGGCGGGGGTGGCGCCCACTTTCTTCGAAAGGGAACGGACCCGGGCAAGCGTGAGCGCCGCGCCGTCTCCGAGCGGATACCAGGGCAGGAAGGCAATGCCGTGCTTTTCGCAGTAGGCGAGGACGTCGTCGGACTTGCGGTCGCCGAGGCTGTAGCGGTTCTGCACCGAGACCACGGTGGCCACCTTGCGCGCGCGCTCGAGCTCCTTCACGCTGAAGTTCGAGACGCCGAGGTGGCGCACCTTGCCGGCGCGCTGCGCGTCGACCATGGCGCCGAGCGATTCCTCGAGCGGGACCTTCGGATCCGGCGCGTGCAATTGCCACAGGTGCAGGCAGTCGAGCTTGAGGCGCTTGAGGCTGCCTTCGAGGTCGCGCTTGAGCTTTTCCGGGCGGCCATCCTCGTCCCAGCGGCTCGGCTTCGGCCGCACCAGCCCGCATTTCGTGCCGATGACAAGATCCTTCGGATAGGGATGCATCGCTTCGGCGATCACCATCTCGTCGGTGTGCGGTCCGTAGCTCTCGGCGGTGTCGAAGAAGTTGACGCCGAGCTCGTAGGCGCGGCGCAGCACTTTCTTCGCGTTGGCGGGATCCTTCGGCGGGCCCCAGATGTTGGGATCGCCAAGGATGCGCATCGCCCCGAATCCCAGGCGGTTCACTTCGAGATCACCGAGCTTCATTCGCGAGCTCCTTCAGCATGGCTGCCAGCCCGAGCGTCACGCGCGCCATGCGCTCGTAGTCGAGCTTGTCCGGGGTATCGGTCGGAAGATGGTAATGCGGGTAACGGTAGAAAGCGGTGTCGGTGATCATCAGCGCGGGATAGCCGTGGCGGCGAAACGACCAGTGATCCGACCAGGTCACGCCGGGAATGAAGCCGGGCGCCGCGACTCCCTCCGAGGGAAAGACCGCGCGATCCCGGAACAGTTTCAATGATCGACGCACCAGGCTGCGCGCTCCCAGGTCGCCGACGAAGGCGACGAAATCGGCCCGCTCGGGATAGAACACGCTGAGCGGAAACGGGTAGCGCTGCGTCCCCGGCGCGTCGCGGTAATAGCCGAGCATCTCGAGTGAAAACATCGCATCGATGCGCTCGCCGCGCTGGCGCGCGCGGTTGGCATACGCCCAGCTTCCCATCTCCTGGCCGCGGAAGTAGGGCATCTCCTCGTTCGCGAAGGCGACGAACCGAACCGGCAACCTCATCGCGGCCAGCTCGATCAGCACCGCCACCGCCGAGGCATTGTCGTCGGCGCCGGGCGAGCCCGGCACGGTGTCGTAATGCGCGCCGACCACGATGGCGCCGGATCCGGCCTCGACGTTGCGCACTTTGCGCCCGCCGCTCTCGAAGTATTGCGACTGCGGCTGCAAGCCGATCTTCGAGAACGCCGCCTCGATGTAGCGCGCCGGCGTTTCGAGGTCGCGATTCCTTTCCGCGGCGGCGAGCGCGGCGACGTGAAGCCGCAGCCGCAGCGAAAGCGCGCGAGCCTCTCCGGGCAGCGCAGGCAGCGGCCCGGCGTGCGAGCGGCCCGGCATTGCGATCATGAAGTAGAGAAGCCCGGCCAGCGCGAAGCCGAGAACGGCGAGGACCGTCAGAAGAACGATGGCTCTACTCGAGAGCGTGTTTCAGCTCGGCGATCAGGTCGTCCACGTTCTCGATGCCGACGGACAGGCGCACCAGGCCGTCGTCGATGCCGAGCCCCGCGCGCACGTCCTGCGGGAGCGAGGCGTGCGTCATGATCGCCGGGTGCTCGATCAGGCTCTCGACGCCGCCCAGGCTCTCGGCGAGCGTGAACAGGCTGCAGCGCTCGAGGAAGCGCTTCGATGCGGAGAGCCCGCCCTTGAGCACCGCGGTCACCATGCCGCCGTAGCGCATGTTCATCTGCCGGGCCGCGAGCTGGTGTTGCGGGTGGCTCGGCAGGCCGGGATAGATGACGCGCGCGACCTGCGGATGCTTCGCGAGCCACGCGGCGACGTGCATCGCGTTGCCGCAGTGGCGCTCCATGCGCACCGCGAGCGTCTTGATGCCGCGCAGCGTGAGGAAGGCGTCGAACGGGCTCGGCACGCCGCCGACGGCATTTTGCAGAAAGGCAAGGCGCTCGCTCAGCTCGGTTTTCTCGCGAAACACCGCGGCGCCGCCGATCACGTCCGAATGGCCGTTGATGTACTTCGTGGTCGAGTGCACCACGAGGTCGAAGCCGTGCTCGAGCGGGCGCTGGATCCATGGGGACGCAAACGTGTTGTCGCAAACGCAAACGAGCTGGTGCTTGCGCGCCGCTGCGGCGACGGCTTGCAGGTCGACGATCTTCAGCAGCGGGTTGGTGGGCGTCTCCACCCAAACCATGCGCGTGTTGGGCTTGATGGCTTTTTCGAGCGCCCCGGGTTCGGACAAGTCGACGAAGCTCGCGCTCAGATTGGCAGAGCGCTTGCGCACCCGTTCGAGGATGCGGTAGCTGCCGCCGTAGAGGTCGTCCATCGCCACCACGTGCGAGCCCGAGTCGAGAAGCTCGAGCACCGTGCCGATCGCGGCCATGCCGGAGGCGAAGGCAAATCCCGCTTTGCCGCCTTCGAGCTCGGCGAGGCAGGCTTCGAGCGCGTCGCGCGTTGGATTGCGCGTGCGCGCATAGTCGAAGCCTTTGTGCTCCCCTGGGCTTGACTGCGCGTACGTGGACGTCGCGTAGATCGGCGTCATCACCGCGCCCGTCTGCGGGTCGGGCTGCTGCCCGGCATGGATCACCTTGGTTTCGAACTTCATTCTTGTTTCCTTCTTCTTAGCCAGTTCAGGAGGTCGATGCGCGTGATAAGGCCGAGGAACTCGTCGCCGTCGACGACGATCGCCACCAGGCCGCGATTGAATATTTCCATCAGCTGCTCGACCGTGGCGCTCGGCGGCACGGTGACGAGGTGGCTTTCCATGGCGGCGGTCACGGGCTCGCGGAAATGCGCCGGATTCTCGTACACCTCGAGCAGGATGTCCTCTTCGTCGACGATGCCGACGATCCTGCCGTCCTTCAGCACCGGCAGCTGCGACACGTCGTACAGCTTCATTCGTTGATGCGCGGCGAGCACGGTCTCGTCCGCGCCGACGGTCGCGACGGCGTGCTCCTTGTGACGGCGCGCGATGAGATCGCGCAGGTCGTGGTGCGTTTGGCGCTGGATGAAGCCCTGGTCGATCATCCAGTAGTCGTTGTACACCTTCGACAGGTACTTGTTGCCGCTGTCGCAGACGAAGCTCACGACGCGCTTCGCGACCGTCTGCTCGCGGCAATAGCGCAGCGCCGCGGCGATCAGCGTGCCGGAGGAGCTGCCGGCGAAAATTCCCTCCTCGCGCAGCAGCTCGCGGCAGACGCCGAAGGCTTCGCCGTCGGGAATGCTGTAGGCCTTCCTGACCCGCGACAGATCGCAGACCGGCGGGATGAAGTCCTCGCCGATCCCCTCGACGAGCCAGGTGCCGACGTTCTTCGAGACGTTTCCGGTGCGGACGTACTCGGCCACGATGGAGCCCGCCGGGTCCGCCAGGACCATCTCCGCCTGCGGCGCGACGCGCGCAAAGAACCGCGCCAACCCGGTAATCGTGCCGCCGGTGCCGACGCCCGCGACCACGGCGTCGACCTTGTGCTCCATCTGCTCCCAGATCTCCGGCCCGGTCGTTTCCTCGTGCGCGCGCGGATTCGCCTCGTTGGCGAACTGGTTGATGTAAAGCGCGCTGTTCTCGCGCGCTACGCGCGCCGCCATGTCCTGGTAGTACTCGGGATGGCCTTTCGCGACGTCGGAGCGCGTGAGCATCACTTCCGCGCCCATCGCCTTCAGGTGGAAGATCTTCTCCTGGCTCATCTTGTCGGGCACCACGATGAGCAGGCGATAACCCTTTTGCGAAGCGACCAGCGCGAGCCCGAGCCCGGTGTTGCCGGCGGTCGCTTCCACGATCAGCGAGCCGGATTTGAGCTTTCCCTCGCGCTCCGCGGCTTCGATCATCGCCAGCGCGACGCGGTCCTTGATCGAGCCGCCCGGGTTCTGGTTCTCAAGCTTGAGGTACAGCCGGCAACGGCCCGTATCGATGCGCTGCACTTCGACCAGGGGGGTATTGCCGATCAGCTCGAGGACGTTGGCGTTCATGCGGTCAGGCTAGGCGACCCGTCGTGACATGTAAGCCTCTGTTTAATAATAGTGGGAGATTGCCCACACCGCCGTGTGGTTGCCATCCCACTCGGCTTTTGCCCACACTACCCGCATGGAAGTCGCGGCCGGCGGCAGCCTCCTCGGAAGTATCTCGGAATTCTGCCGGCGTACCGGCATGGCGGAGTCGACCTTCGGCCGCCGCGCGGTCAACGACGGCAAGTTCGTCGCGCGGCTGCGAGACGGCGCGCGCGTGACCCCCGAAACCCTGCAGCGGGTCAACCAGTTCATGGTGAAGCACGGCGCGCCCGGCGCGGGCGATGCGCCGCCGGAATTGCTGCCGCTGATTCGTGCCAGTGCGGTTCAGCCCGTGATTGCGCCGCCGCGCGATGCGCCGCCGGAAAAGAACTTCCGCTTCTTCGACAACCGCCAGAAGTACCTCCTCTTCGTCAACACCTGCAGCGAGAAAGACGTGGTCGCGAGCCGCGTGGGACTCGAGCTCGCACACATCCATCCGCATCCGCCCGCGGTGCGCCTGTTCGACGCGGGCATGGGCGACGGCACGGTGCTCGCCCACGTAATGCGCGAGATGCACCGGCGCTTTCCGACGGTGCCGTTCTACATCGTCGGCAAGGAGATCAGCCTCGAGGACGTGCGCCTGAGCTTGCGCAAGATGGTCGACCGCTTCTACGAGCACCCGGCCACGGTGCTCGTCGTCACCAACATGTACTACACCGAGGCGCCGTGGCTCACGCCGCGCACCGTTCCGGCGGCGACCTCGATGGTGTGGCACGAGGCGGCGCTCACGGGCACGACCGCGCACGACTTCGCCGAGCAGATCGCGGCGCTCGAGCCCTTCCTCGCCAAGAACTGGCAGGCGCGCCATAGCCCGAAGACCGGCAACCCGGTGTACGAGCACCCGGTGGCGCTCGTCATCTACCGCGACGATTACCTATTTCTTCTCGACGAGGTGATCCCGAAGCGCGGCCAGGGCAGGGCGGACTACGACATGGTCATCGCCTCGCAGCCTTATCGTCTGCGCGCGCCGCTCGAGTTCAAGGCCCAGAAGGTGATCGCGCCGCTCGTGCGGGCGCTCGGCAAGGGCGGACGCCTGCTCGGTATCCACTCGCACGGCCAGGACCCGGGCCTCGAGATCATCCAGAAGGTCTGGCCCGGCGAGAACCCGTACACGCAGAGCCGCCACGACATCCTGCGCGCCACCAAGGCCGAGATCGGCAAGGAAGCGCGCCGCTACAACTTCAACGCCTACGCCGACGCGCGCGCGATCTTCCGCTACGAGATGCACACGCTGCCTTCCGAGATTTCGGACAGTATCGGCACCTCGACGCTGTTCGCCGCGTGGAACGCGGCGATCTACGTCGCGCAGATGGACGACGTGCGCCTCTCCGAGGCACTGCGCGACAACCGTTACCTGGACGCCACCCGAGAGGTCTTGCAAAAACATGGAAGCCTTTGGTTCCTCGACGAGTCTTACGTCGTCTCGCGCAAGCGCGACTAGCCGCGGGCTGGACGCGCGCATCTCCGAGCTGCTGGTCGCGGGCTCGCTCGAGCTTTCGCCGCGCGAGCTGCACCGCGCGGGCGACGTCGCGGCGCTGCTGCCCGCGAATACCTGCGTCTACATCCCTTCGCTCCCGGGCCTGCCGCTCGCGCGCACGCTGGAGGCGATTGCCGCGATTCGCGCCGCCGGACTCGACCCGGTGCCGCACGTTTCGGCCCGCAGGGTGCTGAACCGGGAAGAGTTCGAGCGATTCATCCGCGAGGCGGTGAGGCGCTACGGTGTCCACCGCGTGCTGCTCCTCGGCGGCGACGAGCCGCGGCCGAAGGGGCCGTTCGCCGACAGCCTCGAGATCCTCGAGTCGGGGCTCCTCGCCGACTCGGGAATCCGCGAGATCGGCGTGGCCGGCTACCCGGAAGGGCACCCGCGCATCTCGAACCTGGGCGAGTCCCTGCAGCGGAAAGTCGAGCTGGCGCGCCGCCAGCGGCTGGGGATCTACGTCGTGACCCAGTTTTCGTTCGCCCCCGGGCGCGTGGTCGAGTACTGCGCGCGCCTCGCGCGCAGCGCGCCGGAGGTCTCGATCTATGCCGGCGTCGCCGGACCCAGCGATCCGATGGCGCTCGCGCGCTACGCGCAGCGCTGCGGCGTCAGCGTATCGCTACGCGCGATGCGTACGCTCGGCACCGGCATTGCGCGCCTGGTCACGCATTCCGATCCCCACGACCAGCTGATCGCGCTGGCGCGCTACAGCCTGCAGCGCGAGCCGAGCAACGTCGTCGGCGTGCACCTCTACAGCTTCGGCGGCGCCGTGCGAACGGCGTCGTGGATGCGCGAGCAGATCTAGCGGTACAAAACTTGCAAGCTTCGCCCGCATGGAACTCGGAAACCAGCGGGCGAGCGGCAATGTCGAGGATCGCCGCGGCATGGGCATGGTGGGCGGCGGGCTCGGCATCGGCGGGATCGTCGTCGCCGTCATCGCGTACTTCCTCGGCTTCGATCCCGGCACGGCAATCCAGGTCGGGCAGCAGGTTTCCGCGCCGCAAGAAACACGTCCCGTGCAGAAGGGTGCGCCGTCCGACGAGATGGGACAGTTCGTCTCCAAGGTGCTCGGCAGCACCGAGGAGGTCTGGGGACGGATTTTCCAGCGCTCGGGAAGCGAATACCGCGCGCCGACCCTCGTGCTGTACGACGGCCAGGTCCGATCGGCGTGCGGCATGGGCCAGGCGGCGATGGGCCCGTTCTACTGCCAGGGCGACGAGAAGCTCTATATCGACCTTGCGTTCTTCCGCGACCTGCAGAACCGCTTCAGGGCGCCGGGCGATTTCGCGCAGGCCTACGTGATCGCGCACGAGGTCGGGCACCACGTGCAGAAGCTCACCGGCAGTTTTCGGCGGGTGGAAGCGGCGCGCGGCCGCTCGCAGGCCGAGGCCAACCGCATCTCCGTGCGCCTGGAGCTGCAGGCCGACTGCTATGCCGGCGTGTGGGGACACCATGCCGGAGCGATGAAACAGCTCGACGACGGCGACCTCGCCGAAGCGCTTGCCGCGGCGACCGCGATCGGCGACGACCGGCTGCAGAAGCAGACGCAGGGCCGCGTGGTCCCCGAGTCGTTCACGCACGGCTCCTCGGAGCAGCGCGTGCGCTGGTTCAAGCGCGGCATCGACTCGGGCAACCCGCAGGCCTGCGACACTTTTTCGGCGAGCGCCCTCTAGGGTCGCGGGCTGCGCAGCCCGGTGTGCTCGGCGGCGAAGGCCCAGCGGTCGGCGACCTCGGCGATCTCGCGCTCGGTGGGCCGGTAGCCGTGCGACGCCTTCGCTTCCACGCGTAGAAGGACCGGCCGCTCACAGGTCTGCGCCGCCTGCACCGCGGCGGTGAACTTGTAGGAATGGCTCGGCACCACGCGATCGTCGTGGTCGGCGGTGGTGAGCAGCATCGCCGGGTAGCAGCTCCCGGGCTTCACGTTGTGCAGCGGCGAGTAACGCAGCAGCGCCTTGAATTGCTCCGGGTCGTGCGGTGATCCGTATTCGATCACCCAGGCACGCCCGCCGGTGAAGCGGTCGAAGCGCAGCATGTCGAACACGCCCACCGCGGGAAACACGGCCGCATACAGGTCCGGACGCTGCTGCGACACCACGCTCACCAGCAGGCCGCCGTTCGAGCCGCCGAGGATGCCGAGATGCGCGGGCGAGGTGACCTTCTCCTTGACCAGGTGCTCGGCGACGGCGATGAAATCGTCGAAGCCGTTTTGCCGCCGCTCCGCCTTGGCCGCGTCGTGCCAGGCCTTGCCGTATTCGCCGCCGCCGCGGATGTTCGAGCTCACCCAGACTCCGCCGGCCTCGAGCCATGCCATGACCGACGGCCGGTAGACCGGCCGCACGCTGATGGCGAAGCCGCCGTAGCCGAAAAGGATCGTCGGGTTGGCGCCGTCCTGGCTCAGGTTCTTGCGCGCCGTGATGAAGAAAGGCACGCGCGTTCCGTCCTTGGAGGCCGCGAAGAGGCGCCGCGTCTCGTAGCGGCTGGTGTCGGCCGGCGCGCGCGGCGCTTCGAACGGCGTGCTCTTGCCGCTCTTCACGTCGTAGGCGAACACGGTCGTCGGATAAAGGGCCGAGGTGAACTCGTAGAAGATCGGGCCGGTGCGCTCGCGGCCTTGCAGGTCGAGCACCGCCCCGGGTTCGGGTAGCGCGACCTCGCCGCGCGGCTTGCCCGCGCCGTCGAAAAGCGCGAGCCGGCTCTGCACGTCCGACAGATATTCGACCACGATGCGCTCGCCGATGACGTCGGTATAGCGCATCGCCTCCTTGCCCTCGGCAACGAGCGTCTTCCACGCCGCGCGCCGCGGGTCGCGCAGGTCGATCGCCACGATCTTGCCGTTGGGCGCGGCGTCGTTTGTCTTCACGATGAGCACCGGCCCGGCGTTGCCGATGACGCGGAACTCGGCATTCTCCTCATCGACCACGGGCTTGACCGCTGCGCGAACGTCGGGGTTGAGTGGATCGCGCAAGTCGGCGACGTAGAGCCGGTTGAACGGCCCCGCCCCGGGCGCGATCCTCACCTGGAGATAGCGTCCGTCTTCCGTGGTCCAGGCGGCGATGAAGTGCCGCGGCAGGTCCGCTCGCGCGTAGACCAGCACGTCCTGCGACTGCGGCGTGCCGATGCGATGGTAGTAGAGCGCGTGGCCGGTGAGCTCCGCCTGAAGCGCCTTGCCTTGCGGCGGCTCCGGATAGCGCGAATAGAAGAAGCCCTTGCTGTCGCGGGTCCAGGAGATCGCGGAAAAGCGCACCCACTTCACCGTGTCGGCCAGGTCGCGCCCGCTCGCCACCTCTCGCACGCGCACGGTGCGCCAATCGGCGCCGCCCTCGGCAAGCGCGTAGGCGACGCGCCGCGCGTCCGGAGACGGGCGGAAGTCGGCGAGGTGCACCGACCCGTCGGGAGAAAGCGCGTTCGCGTCCAGGATCAGCGCCGGCGGCGCGTCGATCGCCTTTCGCAGGTAGATCGACGACTGGAGCTCGAGGCCGTTGTTGCGCCGGTAGAAGAGGTGGCCGTTCTCCACCAGCGGCGCGCTGGTCTTCGAATAATTCCAGAGCTCGGTGAGGCGCTTCTGGAAGTGCTCGCGCAGCGGCAGCCGCTGCAGGTAGCCGGCGCTAAGCTCGTTCTGCCGCGTGATCCAGCCCGCGAGCTCGCTCGAGGAAGCGTCCTCCATCCACCGATACGGATCGCTCACCCGGACGCCGAATTGCTCCTCGACGACGTCGGACTTGCGCGCTTCGGGGTAGGAGAGCTGCGCATGGACGAGCGCCGGCGCGACCAGCGAAGCGATGGCGAATGCGACGAACCGGTTCATGAAAACCCTCCCCAGGGCAAAAAACTCTACCCGCGGCCGACGAAAGGCATCTGGGTCGCCATGATCGTCATGAACTGCACGTTGACATCGAGCGGCAGGTTGGCCATGTGCAGCACCGCGCGCCCGACGTGGTCGACGTCCATGAGCGGCTCGGGGCGCACCGAGCCGTCGGCCTGCGGCACGCCTTTCGCCATGCGCGCCGCGAGCTCGGTCAGCGCGTTGCCGATGTCGATCTGGCTGCAGGCGATGTCGTGCTTGCGGCCGTCGAGCGAAAGGCACTTGGTGAGGCCGGTGACGGCGTGCTTGGTGGCGGTATAGGCGACCGACATCGGCCGCGGCGCGTGCGCCGAGATCGAGCCGTTGTTGATGATGCGCCCGCCCTTCGGGTCCTGCGCCTTCATGATGCGGATCGCTTCCTGCATGCAGTTGAACATCGCGTTCAGGTTCAGGTCGACGACTTCCTTGAACTTCTCGAACGGCAGCTCCTCCATCGGCACCGCGGGCGCGCCCATGCCGGCGTTGTTGAAGAGCACGTCGAGCCGCTGCCATTGGGTTTTCAGCTCGGCGAAGATGCGGGCGACCTGGTCGGGCTTGGTGATGTCGGCCTGCAGCACGAGGGTGCGGTCCTTCGCGTCGGATTCGGCCGCGGTCCTTTCCAGGAGCTCCTTGCGCCGGCCGACCAGCCCGACGTGATAGCCGTCCTTGAGAAGCGCGAGCGCCGCCGACTTGCCGATGCCGCTGCCCGCGCCCGTGACGAGCGCCACTCTTTTTAGCGTCATGCGAGCTCCTCCTGTCTCAGCAAAAAATTCCTGACGATGCGGTTGAAGCGCTCGGGCTGCTCGAGGTTCGAGAGATGCCCGCAGCCGGCGATTTCCACCAGCTTCGCGCCCGGAATGCGCTGCGCCATGGCGCGCGCGAGCGACGCAGGATACACGCGGTCCTCGCTCCCGGTGATGACGAGGGTGCGTGCGCGGATATTCTCCACCGGCGCCGCACGGTCCTGTGCGACGGAAGCTTCCAGCGTCTTCAGGTACGAGGCTTTGCGCAACGCCTTGAAGCTTTCGAGGAGCGCTTCGTAGGCGCCGGGCCGCGCCCGGCTGCCGAGCAGCGCGCGCATCGATTCGGGGGTGCGGTTGCGCCGCTCCTCCACGAATCGCCGCACCTCTTGCGGGCTCAACGCGTCGAAACCGGGATGGGTGTTGGCGAGCGTCAGCGTGGCGAGCCGCTCGGGGTAGCGCAGGGCAAAATCGCGCGCGATGCGCCCACCCATCGAAAGACCGACGATGTGCGCTTTCGGCGCGCGGAAAAAATCGAGCACCCGAAGGACGTCTGCGGCGAAGGCGGAGAAATCGAGCGGGCCGTCGTAGTCGTCGGAATCGCCGTAGCCGCGCGCGTCCCACGCCGCCGCCTTGTAGTCCTTGGCAAAGAAAGACAGCTGGTCGCGCCAATGGTGGCGACTGCCGCCGATGCCGTGCAGGAAGAGCACGAGCTCGCCCTCGCCGGCGACCGAGAGCGCGAGGCGCGGGGCGGGACCGACGACGACCGTGTCCAGGCCTACTCCGCCCTTGCGCCCGAGATCTTCACCGCGCGGGCCCGGCTCGCGCTGTCGGTGCGCAGGTACGCCGCGAATTCGTCCGGGGAGCTGCCGACGACCTCGTAGCCTTTTTCGATCAGCTGCTTTTGCCGAAAGTCCGGCTCGGAAATAATTTTCCTGCTGTCCTCGTAGATCCGCGCGAGCGCCTGCGGCGCTGACCCGGCGGGGAGGAACAGACCAAACCAGGCGTGCGTCTCGACCTCCGGATAGCCGAGCTCCGAGAACGTCGGTACCTGCGGCAGCAGCGGCGAGCGCTGCGCGCCGCCGATCGCGAGCGCCTTGATGCGGCCGGACTTGAGCGGCGCCATCGAGCTCGCGATGCCGGCGAAGGTGAGCTGGACCTCGCCCGCCATCACCGCGGGCACCGCCAGCGAGATTCCCTTGTACGGCACGTGCACCAGGTCGATCCCGGCCTTGTTCTTCAGCATCTCGCCGGCGAGGTGCGGCTGGCTGCCGCTGCCGTAGGAGGCGTAGTTGATGGAGCCGGGCTTGCTCTTTGCCAGGGAAATGAGCTCCGGCAGGCTGTTCGCCGGCAGCGAAGGATGCGCAACCAGGAGCTGTTGCAGGAGCACGAGCATGGTGACCGGGATGAAATCGCGCTGCGTGTCGAAGGGAAGCTTGGCGTAGAGATGCGGGTTGATCGAGAAGGTCGCGTCCGTCGTCATCAGGATCGTGTGGGAATCGCCGGATTTCGCCACCGCGTCGGCGGCGAGGATCGTGTTGGCGCCGGGCTTGTTCTCGACGACGACGGGCTGTCCCCAGGCGGGCGTGAGCTTGTCGGCGAGCTGGCGCGCCAGGACGTCGATGCCGCCGCCCGGGGGATAGGCGACCACAATGCGCACCGGCTTTGTCGGCCACGCGTGCGCCGCGAAACAGCAGAGGGAAAGAAGCAAAGCCGGTAGCAGTTTCACCGCGGGCAGATGATATCTTAGGAGCATGTTCCTCAACATGAAGCTGCTCGCGCAGCACACGCTGAACGGCTTCGGCGGCATGGGCGAGGGCATGTCGATGCAGCTCGCGCGCGACGGCCGCCGCGTGCTGTGGCTGGCGCACGAGAGCGCGCCGAAGAACTTCACCGCGCTCGACGTGAGCGACCCGCGCGCGCCGAAGGTCATCGTGCAGACCGACCTGCCGCATGCGCAGATGCGCTCCAACTCGCTGGAAGTCGCGGGCGACCTGATGGCGGTCGCCTACCAGGTGAGCAAGTTCGGCCTGAAGCCGGCGGGCTTCGAGTTGTTTGATGTTTCCGTTCCCGAACGGCCAAAATCGATCTCGTTTTTCGACGCCTCCGGGCCGCACTCGCGCGGCTGCCACCAGCTGTGGTTCGTCGACGGCAAGACGGTGCACATGGCGTGCGCCGATCCGGAGCTCCAGCCGCGCAACCCGAAGGACGACCAGGTCTACCGCATCGTCGACGTCGCCAACCCGGCGAAGCCCGCCGCGGTCGGCCGCTGGCACCTGCCGGGCACGATGGAAAGCGACGACGCGCCGCCGCCCGAGCGCCTGCCGGCCAGGTTCGACGCGGGCTTTCGCGCGCACAACACCAACGTCTATCCCGAGCGCCCCGACCGCTGCTATCTCGCCTATATCGACGGCGGCATCATGGTGCTCGACATCAGCGACCGCGCGCGGCCGCAGCTCGTGTCGCGCTGGACCAATTCGCCGCCCTACCACGGCTTCAACCACACCGCGCTGCCGCTCTTCGGCCGCGGGCTCCTGGTGGTGAGCGACGAGTCGGTGCAGGACAACGCCGCCGACTGGCCGAAGCTCGTCTGGCTCCTGGATGCGCGCGACGAGCGCCACCTCGTGAGCGTGGCGACGCTGCCCGCGCCGCCGCTCGACGCTTTCAAGAGCCGCGGCGGCCGCTTCGGCGCGCACAACCTGCACGAGAACCCGCCCGTCCCCGGCGCCTGGCGCTCCGAGGACGTGGTCCTCGGCACGTTCTTCAACGGCGGGGTGCGCGCCTACGACCTGAGCGATCCGTACGCGCCGCGCGAGATCGCCTACTTCGTGCCGCCGGCGCCCGAGCGCTCCAAGACCGGCGCGATCCAGCTGAACGACGTCTTCGTCGACGACCGCGGCATCGTCTTCACCGTCGACCGCGGCGGCGGCGGGCTCTACGCGCTCGAGATGAACATTTGACGCCGGACGGCAGGACCCCGGTCGTGGTGGTGACGGGCTTTCTCGGCAGCGGCAAGACCACGCTCGTCAACCGCCTGGTGGCGCGCTTCCCCGAGTCCCTCGTCATCGTCAACGAGCTCGGCGAAGTCCCCGTCGATCACGTGCTGATCGAGAACTCGACCGAAAAAACCGTGGCTTTACCCAACGGCTGCCTCTGCTGCCATCTGCGCGGCGATCTCGAGGAGACGCTGATGGGGGCGGCGATGCGCCGGCGCCGCGGCGACATCGCCGGCTTCGACCGTGTCATCGTCGAGACGAGCGGCCTCGCCGATCCGGGCCCGGTGGCGCAGACGCTCTATGCCGATCCAGCGCTGGCGCGCGACTACAAGCTCGGGCCGATTGTCGCGGTCGTGGATGCCGCCGGCGCCGAGGCGAGGAAAGTGGCGCCGGAGATCGCGCGCGGACAGATCGCCGCCGCCGACGTCGTGGTCCTGTCGAAGATCGATCGGGCCGCCGACACCGCCCGCGCGGAGCGAGAAGTGTCCGAGATCAACCCCGCAGTGCGGCGCCTTGCCGCGAAATTCGGCGAAGTCGACGCCGCGGCCCTCCTCGAAGCCAAACCAGGGACGGACCACGTTTTTTCCAGCACGCCGGTGCACGGCTCGACCATCCGTACTTTCGCCATGCACTTCGCGCAGCCGGTGCGCCGCGAGCTGCTGCAGCAGTTTCTGTCCACGCTGGTCGACCTGCGCGGCGCGGACCTCCTTCGAGTGAAGGGCCTGGTCCCGGTCCGCGAAGGCCTCGTGCTGGTGCAGGGCGTGCGGCACGTGTTCGATCGCCTCAGACCCGCGAGAGAAGGCGAGCCGGCGCTGGTCTTCATCACCAACGGCGTGGAGAAGCACGAAGTGCAGGCACTCTGGGATGCGATGAAAGGACTGGCATGAGAAAGCTGCTTTGGAT
>Ga0070694_100001386_pt1 | contig 14172 bp, 13 predicted proteins | sample KBSK1251metaG_FD_65470 | JGI IMG/M metagenome (GOLD analysis project Ga0070694, IMG submission 65470) | Corn, switchgrass and miscanthus rhizosphere microbial communities from Kellogg Biological Station, Michigan, USA - KBS K1-25-1 metaG | ecosystem: Host-associated > Plants > Roots >... | reverse complement strand
TGACCGTTCGTGACGGGGTCGAACGTCCCCGGACACAGGGCGGTCAGGCCCATCTAAACCTCCCGGAATATGAAGACGAGGGTGTCGCCGTAGGACAGTCGCCTCGCGGCAAGCCAGTGTAGCGGAATGACAGGCGTGGAAGACCGTTTCGGGCGCGTCAGGATCACGCGCCAGGCGGGCCCGGAGGGCCCGGCGGAGCCGATCGCCGCCACCAGCCGGTCGAGCTCGTCGTGGTTCATCGCGTACGGCGGGTCGACGAAGATCAGATCGAACTTCTCGAGAGACTTGTCATCTCTGATGACAAATGCGAGGACGTCCGAGGGGACGATCTCCGCGGCCTCCCCGAGCCGCGTCCGAGCGAGGTTGTCGCGGATCGCGCCGACCGCGGCCCGGTCCCGCTCCACCAGCGTCGCGTGCTCGGCGCCCCGCGAGAGCGCCTCGATCGCCATCGCGCCGGTCCCCGCGTACAGGTCGAGGACGCGTGCCCCCGGCACCCCGGTCCCGAGACTGGAGAACACGCCCTCGCGCGCCCTGTCCGAGACCGGGCGGACGCCGCGCGGGACCGGGCCCAGCCGAACGCCCTTGGCCGTGCCCGCGATCACCCTCACGAGTGGAACAGCCAGTCGATCGATCCCTCGAACCTCGACCGGAGTTCCGCCAGCAGTCCCGGCTCCCCCGCGAGGTCGGGGTCGCGATCGATCGCCGCGAAGGCCCGGGCGCGCGCACGCTTGACGAGGTCGAGGTCGTCGGCCAGACGCGCGAGCCTGAGATCCGGCAGCCCCGACTGCCTGACGTCGAACAGCGTCCCCTCCCCACGCAGCCGCAGGTCCTCGTCGGCGAGCTCGAACCCATCCGTCGTCCGGACCATGGCCTCCAGCCGCGCGCGCGCCTCGAGGTTGTCCTCCTCGGACTCGTCGAACAGGACGCAGGTCGACGGGTGCGTCCCCCGTCCGATCCGGCCGCGGAGCTGGTGCAGCTGCGCGAGGCCGAAGCGCTCGGCGTTCTCGACGAGCATCACGGTCGCGTTCGGGACGTCGACGCCGACCTCGATCACCGTCGTCGAGATCAGCAGGTGCGTGCTTCCGGAGCGGAACCCTTCCATCACGCGCTCCTTCTCGGCGGGGCGCAGCTTGCCGTGCAGCAGCTGGACGGACAGATCGGGGAAGACGTCGGTCGCCAGGCGCTGCGCCTCCCCCTCCGCCGCGCGGACCTGGTTCCGGTTCGTCTCGTCGATCGCCGCGCAGACCACGAACGCCTGCCGCCCCGCCTCGACCTCGGCCCGAACGAGCTCGTAGGCGTCCTGCCGCTCCGGCTGCGTCCGCGCGACCATGGTTCGGATCGGTTGACGCCCCTTCGGCATCTCGTCGAGCACGACGACGTCCAGATCGCCGTAGTAGGTGAGCGCGAGCGTCCGCGGGATCGGGGTGGCCGTCATGATCAGGACGTCCGGCGACGCCCCCTTGCCCTTGAGCGCCATCCGCTGGTGGACGCCGAACCGATGCTGTTCGTCGATGACGGCCAGCGAGAGGTCCGCGAATGCCACTGCCTCCTGCACGAGGGCATGGGTGCCCACGACGAGGTCGACTCCTCCGGCCGCGATCCCCTCGAGGATCTTGGCTCGGTCCCTCCCGGTCACCGCGGCGGTGAGCAAGGCGTACGTCACGCGCGGCGCGATGTCCTCGTCGGGACCCGGTTCCAACAACGAGGTTTGGGCTCCGCCCCCGCTCGCGGCGGACGCGAGCTCCAGGTAGGGAACCGCCCCCGAACCACCGAGGAGCGCCTCGACCTGACGGAAATGCTGACCCGCGAGCACCTCGGTGGGAGCCATGATCGCCGCCTGGTGGCCCGACCCGATCCCGACGAGGGCGGCGTGGAGCGCGACGAGCGTCTTGCCCGAGCCGACGTCGCCCTGGAGCAGGACGTTCATCGGTCTCGGGCGCGCCATCGCCGCATCGATCTCCTGCGTTGCCCGGCGCTGCGCGGCGGTGGGCTCGAACGGCAGCGTTCGGTAGAGGCGCTCGAGCAGCGGTCCGTCCGGCACGTGCGCTACGCCGATCTCGGCGCGTTCGACTCGATGCTTTCGGAACGCGAGCCCGAGCTCGAGGACGAACAGCTCGTCGAACTTGAGCCGTTCGATCGCGGCGGCCAGCTCCGGTTGCGAGCCGGGGAAGTGGATGTCACGGATCGCGCGGTCGAACGGCGGCAACGCCTCCGCGCGGATCAGGTCCTCGGGCATCGGGTCGGGGATCGGACCGAGTCGCCCGAGCGCGCGCCACACGAGCTCGCGGATCGTCCGCGTCGTGATGCCCTCGGACGCTCGGTGGATCGGCGTGATCCGCCCCGTGTGCACCAGGTCCCGGTCGTCGCCCCCGAGCAGCTCGATCTCCTGGTTCGCGAGCTGGAGCCGGCCTCGGTACAGCTGCGCGATGCCCGAGACCGCGACCTCGTACCCCTCCTTGTACATCGACCCCGTCCAGGGCTGGTTGAAGAACGTCAGGTCGAGGTAGCCCGAGCCGTCGTACAGCGTGATCGTGACCATCGACTGCCGGCGCCGCGTCTGCCGCTTGGTGACCCGCCTCACGCGCGCGATCACGGTCGCGTAGGTGCCGATCCTGAGCTCCCGGATCCGCGACACCTGCGAGCGGTCGATGTAGCGGCGCGGGTAGTGGTGCAGGAGGTCGCGGACGGTCCCGATCCCCTGTTCGGCCAGGACCTCGGACGCCGGCGGGCCCTTCGTCCTCAAGCCGACCCGTCGCGCGGCGAGCTGGCGGTCGATCGCGCCGACGGGGCTCTCGAGCGTCAGGCGTCGGGCGCGGGGCTCCTTGGTCCGGACGTCGTCCACGCCGTCGGTTCTACCATGCGCTCCGTGACGCTCCGCCGGCTCGGTCTCGCGTTCGCCTGCGGGGCCCTGCTCGCATCGGCGTGCGGCTCGAACGCACCGTCGACGCCCGCGCGGCTCCCCACCGACCCGACCGCCCTGCCCGAGTTCACGCTCGCGGACTACCGGCATGCGCTCGGCCGGCTGCGAGGCACGCCGGTGGTGGTCAACGTGTGGGCGTCGTGGTGCGGTCCCTGCCGGGAGGAGGCCCCGCTCCTCGCGGCGGCGAACCGGAGCTACGGCGACCGGGTCCGGTTCATCGGCGTGGACATCCTCGACGAGCGCGGATCGGCACGGGCCTTCATGCGCGAGCACGGGTGGACCTATCCGAGCGTGTACGACCCGAGCGGCGCGATCCGCGACGGCCTCGGGCTGCTCGGCCAGCCCGTGACGCTGTTCTACGACGCTTCGGGGGAACTGATCGATACGTGGACCGGGCCCCTCACGTCGGAGGCGCTGAGGTCGCGTCTTGAAACGATCCTGGTCCGACGAGCAGCTCCCTCCCACCCCTAGGAATCCGCCGGAGCCCTTCCTACACTTCGGACGTGAGGCGCTGCCTCGTCTGTGGCGCGGAGAATCCCGGCGACGCTAGGTTCTGCGTCGATTGCGGGAGCTCCCTGGCCGCCCTCTGTGACCGATGCGGCGCCTCGCTGCCGACAGGGGTGCGCTTCTGCCCCGCATGCGGCGCCAGCGTCGTCCTCCTGGCGGCCCCCCGTGAAGAGCGAAAGCTCGTGACGGTCCTGTTCGCCGACGTCGTGGGATCGACGGCACTCGGCGCCCGCTTGGATCCGGAACGCTTGCGAGAGGTGACGGATGCCTACTTCGATGCGATGCGTGATGAGCTCGAGAGCCAGGGTGGAACGGTGGAGAAGTTCATCGGTGACGCCGTCATGGCAGTGTTCGGGGTTCCGGCGGCGCACGAGGACGACCCGACCCGCGCACTTCGCGCCGCCCTCGCGATGTGCCGACGACTCACCGAACTGAACCGCTCCCTCGACACGCTGCACGGGGTCACGCTGGCGATGCGGATCGGCGTGAACACCGGGGAGGTCCTGGCGGTCAACCGCCCACGACTCGAGGGCAGGATGGTCACGGGCGATGCGGTCAACGTGGCGGCTCGCCTGGAACAAGCCGCAGCGTCCGGGCAGATCCTGGCCTCCGAGCGAACGGTCAAGGCGGCCCGCGGGCTCCGCTTCGTCGAGGTGGGACCGCTCAGTCTCCGGGGCAAGGACGATGAGGTCAGAGCGTTCGAGGTTCTCGACGCCACGACCAGCCGAGAGATGGAGACATCGGCTCGAGCGCCGATGATCGGACGCCAGCAGGAGATCGAGCTCCTGCAGACCTTGTACCGACGCATGGTCGCGGATGACCGACCGGACCTGGTGACCGTCTACGGCGAGGCGGGCATCGGCAAGTCGCGTCTCGTCGAGGAGTTCGAGACCTGGGCGGAGCAACTCGAGCGCCCTCCCACCATCGTCCACGGCAAGTGCTTGCCCTATGGGGAGAGCATGACCTACCGGCCCCTGGCGGAGATCCTCAAACGTCAGGCCGACGTCCTCGACAGCGATCCACCCGACGCGGCACTCGCCAAGGTCCGAGCTCTGGCCTCCGACCTGCTGTCGGACAGCCCCGGCCTCGATCCGGAGCGGACGGCTTCGGCGCTCGCCCTGACCGTCGGACTCGAGGATCCCGGCTCTCCGATCGATGGCCTGGAGCCCCGCCAGGCAAGGCTCGAGGTCGCCTCGGCCTGGCGGACCTTCTTCTCGGCACTGGCACGAGCGGAACCCGCGGTCGTGGTCCTGCATGACCTCCACTGGGCTGACCCGGCGATGCTGGACCTCGTCGAGGAGCTGGCGGATCGTCTGGAGAGCGCCGTGATGTTCCTCGGCTCCGCCCGGCGGGAGCTGAGCGCCGAGCGACCCGGTTGGGGAGGGCGATCGCGGAACTCCACGAGCATCATGCTCGAACCGCTCGGCGCAGGCGATTCCGGGCGCTTGCTCGGCTTCCTCCTCGACGGCGCGGAGGACGAGGTCCCTGCGTCCGTGAGGGGTCGGATCCTCGAGCGGGCCGGAGGGAATCCCTTCTTCTTGGAACAGATCGTTCGCCGGCTCGTCGAGGAACGGACAGCTGCCCGCGGACATGCGGGCACCTGGGATCTCGAGCACGTGGATATCCCCGACACGGTCCAAGCGGTGCTGACGGCCCGGATCGACCTGCTGGAGCCCGTCGAGAAATGGGTCCTGCGGTCGGCGGCCGTGGTGGGGAAGGAGTTCTGGGGCGGTCCCGTGTCTCGACTGCTCGATGACGAAGTCCTCGGTGGAGCAGGCGCGGTCGAAGAGATCCTGTCTCGCCTGGAGGAGCGCGGTCTCATCGCCGCGCGACTGAGTTCGATGATGGAGGGGGAGCGCGAGTACGCGTTCCGACACATCCTCACCCGAGACGTGGCCTATGAGAGCCTGCCTCGCAGGGAACGCTCGGAGGCCCACGCCCGAGTTGCCGGTTGGATCAGGGAGCGAGCTGGGGAGCGCGAAACCGAGTTCGCGGAGCTGCTCTCCTATCACTACGCCCAGGCCTATCGAGTGGCCAAGGACGATTCGCGCGGTGCCGGCGACGAGGCCGAGAGCCTTCGCGCGGAGGCGTTCCACTATGCGCTGGTGGCTTCGGCGCAGGCCAAGGGCAAGCTCGCGCTCAGCGCCGCCGGACGGCAGGGGGAGTTGGCGCTGTCGCTCGCTCCCTCGCCGCTGGAGCGAGCCGAAGCGCTCGAGGTGCTCGGGGAGACGTCCTTCCTGGATTCGGACGGCGACCGGGCATGGGAGTGCTTGAAGGAGGCGGTCGACATCGTGGTGGCCAACAACCCGGGCGACCGGCGGGAGATCGCGCGACTGTGCGCCAGGGCTCTCGAGGTGCCGACGCGGGGTCGCGGATCCATGCGCACCCGGCTGCGCCGAGAGCAGGCCGCCCCTTACCTGGAGCTTGGGATGAGCAACGTGGATGCCGGCGACAGTGAGGAGCTCACGAGGTTACTCATCGTCAAGGCGTTCTGGCCCGCCTCGCTGGAGGAGGGTCGGGGAACCGCAGATGAGGAGCGGGAGGCTCTCGAGTCCGGAGAGAGGGCGGCGGCGATGGCCATGCGCCTCGGGAAGCCCGAGCTCGCATCGGCGGCCGAGGACGGTGTCGGCCAGTACTTCCTCGACCGAGGCCTGTACGGCGCCGTCCAGAGCGTGATCGAGCGGCGGCTCGACCTGGCCGGTTCGCTGAGCGACCCGGCCGAACTGGGTGACATCTACGCGATGGCCTCGTGGTGTGCGTACCACATCGGCCGGTATCGAGACTCGGAGCGGTTCGCAGGCCTGGGCATCGACGCGACGATCGCGGGAGCGCCGGCGTGGGCCCTGTATTGCCTTGACTGGAGGGCGGTGGCACGGTGTCGCCTCGGGGAGTGGGAGGCCTTCTTCGAGGACGTCGCGCGGGTCGGAGACCAACTCGGCGATCGGAGGGAGCAGCCTCCAGGGTATGCCTCAGACCACTTGGGAGCGGCCGCATTCGTGCACGAGGTCCAAGGTGATCCGGCGGCCGCCGATCGTGTCGGTGAAGTGATCAGGTGGTTGGAGGGGGAGGAGGAACGGTTCTCCGCTGGACTCGCGGTTTGGAAATCCCTGCTCCTCACCCGGCGAGGCTTGTTCGAGGAGGCAGGCGACGCTCTCATCCTGCCCGACACGCTGTGGCACGGCTATGCGCGAGGCATCGTCCTCGAGGCGAGGTGCGACCTTCTCGCCGAAGAGCAGGCCTGGGACCAGGCGCCCCTCGTCGTGGAGGCGTCTCGTGAACACGCCGAGGAAGCCGGGCTCCGTGCGCTTCCCTGCTTCGCGGATCGGCTCGAGGGCTTGGCGGCACACGCCGCCGATGACGTCGAAGCGTCCGTCGACAAGCTTCAGCGCGCGCTCACCGGCTTCACGGAGCTGGAGGCCGGCTGGGAGGCCGCGAGGACCGGGTTGGCGCTGGCCGAGGTCTTCGCCAATGGCGGCACAAAGGAGAGAGCTCGAGAGCTGCTGGGCCGGACCCGGCCGGTGCTGGAGAGCCTGCGATCCGCCCGGGAACTGGCGCGAGCGGACGACCTCGCCAGCCGCCTGAGCTAGCCTTCCTCGTCCTCCGGCCGGCAAACCCGGCGCTTCCGAGGTCGGTAGTAGTACAACTCGCCCGTGACCTGAGCCGCTTCAACGCCGGTGACGCCGGGGATCTCGGCGAGGCCCATGAGGAGGTCGCACACCTCATCAGGGTTGTCCGAGCCCATCTCGACGAGGATCTGGAACTTCCCGGAGACGATCGCCGAGCCGCTGTATCCGGTCCGGCCGTCGATCCCGTCGAGCACCTCGCTTGCGTGGCCCACCTGGACCCGCAGCCGCGCGAACCCGAAGCACGGGAAATGCGGCGGGCTGCGCAACACCTTGGATCCGTGCTTCACGGGCTTCGCGGTCTCGTCCGGCGGGTCAGGAGGAGCGACGATCCGATTGGCCGCCGTCGAAAGCTGCAGCATGTCCGCGACCTCGATGACCGCGAACGCCGTCCATCTCCACGGAGACCCGGGGCAGGGCTCCATATCGGCGAGGAAGCGGAAGTCGGGATTCTGCGCCGGATCGAAGTGACCGACCTTGTCCGACGTGTCCGTGTAAAAGACGTAGACATCGCTGCTCCGTGCGGCCGATTCGACCGGGTCTATCTCCGAAGCCATGACTCCCTCCCCCATTCAGCGCGCTGCCGGTAGTTGACGCCTTCTTCGCAACGGTTTGCAACTCCGCTGCCGGCCTGTGGTCGGTCCGATTTCGCCACAGGCCGTCTGCTACCCTCGGTGGGCCATGGCCGCCGTCTGCGACATCTGCGGGAAGAAGCCGTTCTTCGGCATGCAGGTCTCCCACTCGCACCGCCGCTCACCCAAGCGGTGGGACCCCAACGTGCAGCGCGTCCGTGCCATCGTGAACGGGACGCCCAAGCGGCTGCACGTCTGCACCAGCTGTCTCAAGGCCGGCAAGGTCCAGCGCGCCGGCTAAACGTCTCGGACACCCGATCTCGCTCGCCGGCGAGCCGGCCAAGGCCCTACGTCTTGATCCCCCAGAGCTGATCGACGGGCCCGATACCGCCGCCCAACGGGAGCGCGGCGCGGATCGCCTCGGTGACGAAAGCCTTGCCCTCGCGAACGGCCTCGAGGAGCTCGGCGCCCCGAGCGAGGTGGGCGGCGATCGCCGAGGACAGGGTGCATCCGGTCCCATGGGTGTTCGGCGTCTCGATCCGCTCCCCCGCGACCCACACCATCCGGTCGCCGTCGAAGAACAGGTCGTCGGCGCCGGTGGCGCCAAGGAGGTGGCCGCCCTTGACCAGGACCGCGTTCGGCCCCATCGCCTGGATCGTCTCGGCGGCATCCTGCATCAGGTCGCGCTCGGTCACGTCGAAACCGGCGAGGACGGCGGCCTCGGGCAGGTTCGGCGTGACGAGCCTCGCGAGCGGCAGGATGCGGTTGCGCAGCGCTCCGACGGCGTCCTCGTCGAGGAGGCGATGGCCGTGCTTGGACACCGAAACCGGATCCACGACGAGGTTCGGGATCGCCGTCTCCGCGACGGCCTCGGCGACCGCCTCGACGATCTCAGCCGATGCGAGCATCCCGGTCTTGGCGGCGTCCACGCCGATGTCGGTCACGACGGCGCGGATCTGATCGGCGACGACCTGCGGCGGGAGCGCTTCGTACCCGCTCACACCGAGGGTGTTCTGGATCGTGACGGCCGTGATCGCGGTCATCCCGAACACGCCGAGCGCGCTGAACGTCTTCAGGTCGGCCTGGATCCCGGCGCCGCCGCCCGAGTCCGAACCGGCGATCGAGAGCACCCTGGGGCGGGGTGGTCGGAGGTCATCGTCCACGAGACCCAGGCTACCCCTGGGCGAAGTGATCCCATCCCGAGGGCGCGAGGAGCGTCGTTCGGCCGTCGGCGTCGAGTGCAACGACGGACGATCCCTCCACGATCTCGCCGATCTCGGACAGGTCGACGCCGAACCCCGCCTGTAAGTCTGCGCGGGCGGCCTCGACGGCGTCCCCTTGAAGCGTCGCGAGCAGCTCGTAGTCCTCGCCACCGGAGAGTGCGAGCGACCGGGCGTCGACCTCGAGCATCTCCGCGCCCATGGAGAGGGTCTCGGCGACGGGGACGGCGCCGAGAACGACGCGCGCGCCGACGCCGCTCGCTTCGCAGAGTCGGGACAGGTCGGTCGACAGGCCGTCGGACAGATCCATCATCGCGGTCGCCCCGACGCGGGCGAGCACCTGCGCCTCGCCGACGCGCGCGACGGGTCGCTCGAGCGCCTCGATCAGCGCCCTCCCCCACGGCTGCGACAGGGCGTCGGCCGCTCGGCCCGACGCCGCCCGCGACAGCGAGAGGCCGCCCGCCGCCGCGCCGAGCGAGCCGGTCACCACGATCCGGTCCCCCACGCGGGCGCCGGAGCGCAGCACCGCGCGTCCCGGAGCCACCTCCCCCACCACGGCCACCGAGACGACGACGAGGTCCGCCCGGTTCGTGTCGCCACCGACGAGAGCAAGCGCGTACTCCGCGCAGGCGTCACGCATCCCGCCGACCAGTTCCATCACCCAGGCCGCGTCGACGTCGCCCGGAGCCGCGATCGCCACGAGCGCGTACCGGGGGCTCGCCGCCATCGCCGCTACGTCCGAGACGTTCACCGTGATCGCCTTGGCGCCGAGGTCCCGCGCCGAGATCGATCCGCGCTCGAAGTGCACGCCCTCGGCCAGGAGGTCCGTCGTGAGCACGAGCTGGCCGGCGCCGGGTTCGACGACCGCGGCGTCGTCGCCCGGACCCACCACGACGCCCGGCTCGCCCCCGGACAGCAGGCGCGCGACGGCCTTGACCAGCTCGTCCTCGGACAGTTCCATCGATCCCTTCCGCTTCTTCGCCCGTTCCGACGGCCCGGTGTTGCGGCGGTCGAACGTCTCGCCTTGGGTAGGATAAGGGCCGCTCCGAGCGTGCCCGAGCTCGCGAGCTTTCCTGACGAAGGAGCCAGCCGTTGAAGGTCGAGGCACGCACGGTCCACGACAACCCGTCCGCGGACGAGCTCCGCGGCTTCACCGAGGCGATGGCGCAGTGCCGGATCACCGAGTTCGGCAACGTGAACGTCCAGACCCGGGTCACCTCGCGGAGCTCGGGCAGCACGTACGTGGTCGGGGAGCGCTCGAGCGGCCTGACGATGACCCGTGAGGCCTTCGAGGAGATCGCCCGGCTCCAGGACGACTACCTCCGCGACAAGGACGTCATCGTGATCGATGGCTTCATCGGCAACGATCCGACCTTCCGGACGCGGGCCCGGCTCACGATCGAGCAGGCGAACGCGAACATCGCCGGGATGCAGCAGAAGCTCTACTTCCCGACCGACCATCGTGGCGGTGCGGGCGGGGAGCCGGAGGTGCACGTGATCTACACGCCGAACATCGAGGCGCCCGGCTACCGGGACGACCGCGTGATCGCCGTCGATCTGGAGCACGGCGTGACCCGCGTCCTGAACTCCGACTACTTCGGCGAGTCGAAGAAGGGCGGCCTTCGGATGTGGAACGCGAAGGTCTACGACCTCGGCGGCCTGGCGCTGCACGCGGGGCTGAAGGTCGTCCCGACGGCGGCCGGCGAGAAGGTCTTCATGATCATCGGGCTCTCGGGCACCGGGAAGACCACCACGACGTTCACGACGCAGAACGACTCGTTGCCCGTGCAGGATGATTTCGTCGCGCTCATGCCCGGCGGCAAGCCCTACGGGACGGAGAACGGGTGCTTCGCGAAGACGTTCAGCCTCGACCCCGACTTCGAGCCCAACATCTACAACGCGGTCGTCAATCCGACGACCTACCTCGAGAACGTGTATCAGGACGAAGACGGCAACGTGAACTTCTTCGAGGAGCGCTACACGCAGAACGGGCGCGCGGTGTTCCGCATGGACGACCTCGCTCGGTTCCGCGACGCGATGGACGTCGGGACCGTGGACTACCTGCTGATCCTCAACCGGAACGAGAACATCATCCCCGCGGTCGCCAAGCTCGATCAGGAGCAGGCCGCCGCCTACTTCATGCTGGGCGAGACGACCGGCACCTCCGCCGGCGGCGCGTCCGAGGCCGGCAAGTTCCTGCGGGTCCCCGGCACGAACCCCTTCTTCCCGCTGCCGCACGGTCTGCAGGGGAACCGGATCCTCGAGCTGCTCGCCACCCACCCGATCGAGACCTACCTCCTGAACACCGGACGGGTGGGGGGCGTGGACGACGACGAGCGCTCGAAGAAGGTGAAGATCCCGCACACCTCGGCGTGCGTGAAGGGCATCGCCGAGCGCTCCATCTCGTGGAACGAGGACGAGGACTTCGGGTATCGGGTGGCCGAGGCGGTCCCGGACCTCGAGGACGAGGAGCTCCTGCAACCGCGTCGCCTCTACGAGCGGCAGGGGCGCATGCAGGAGTACCGCGAGATCGTGGATCGCCTGAAGGCCGAACGCATCACGCATCTCGAAGGGTTCCACGAGCTCACGCCCGAGATCGTCAAGGCGGTCGGGTAGGTCTCAGGTCTCGTCCGCGGGCGAGCGCCGACCAAGGAACCATCCGCCGAGCAGCTGCATGGCCGCAAGGACGAGCGGGACCAACAGGTACCAGCGGAACTCCTCGAGATCGTCCAGAGCCGCACGCCCCTGGACCTCGATCGAGGCATAGATCAGGAAGAGGCCCGCGAACGCGAACCACAGGCCGATCCGACCCGTGAGGTACAGCGCGTAGAGCAGGTGGTCGACGACGTCGGTGCCCTCGAACGGCCGGCGACTCCAGTACCAGATCGCGCGCACGCCACCGAGCACGAACAGCCCCGCGACCACGAGTTCGAAGATCCTCACGCGCGCGTGCCCGCCGCGCGGGCGAGCGCCGAGACGACCTGCTCATCGGTGGTCTGGTCGAAGTCCCGGTACCACTCGCCGACCGCGAGGAACGGCTGCGGCGTCTCGAGCACGACCACCTCGTCGGCCTCGGCGCGGAGGCGCTCGAGCGTCTGCGGCGGCGCCACGGGCACCGCGAGCACCACCCGCTCGGCGCCCTGCGCCCGCGCCCATCGGAGCGCGGCCACAGCCGTGCTCCCGGTGGCGACCCCGTCATCGATCACGACCGCCGCGCGACCCGCCACCAGGTGCGGCGGCCGGCCGCTCCGGTACGCGTGCTGGCGGCGTTCGATCTCGGCCTCCTGCGTCGCGATCTCTCGTTCGAGGTAGCGCTCGGTTACGCCGAGCGCGTGCACCATCCTCGGATCCAACACGCGGATGCCGGGCGCGACCGCGCCGATGGCGAGCTCGGGGTTGCCCGGCGCCCCCACCTTGCGCGGGACGACGACGTCCAACGCCGCGCCGAGCTCGCGCGCGACGACGTCACCGACGATCACACCACCTCTTGGGATCGCGAGCACCACGGCATTGGGACCCAGATGCCGGAGCGCCCCCGCGAGCCGGGCGCCGGCGTCCGCCCGGTCGGCGAAGATCACCGCTCCTCCTCGATCTCGCGGCGCGCCTCCTCGTCCTCGATCTCGCGTCGCTTGTCGGGCACGATCCGTTCGGGCGGCGGCATCGGCTTTCGGATGCGCCGATACACGCGGAGCGGGTCGTCGTCGCGATTGGATCGCTTCCTCTTGGAGACCACCCTCCGATTATGCGGCGCGGCTCACGAGGACGACCGGACCACGGCCCGCGGTCCGTTCCGGTTCGATCGACGAGGAACCGGCGGCACGGACGAGCGTTTGTCGGGCTTCGGGGTGCCCGCATAGCATGAGCGTCTCGCGATCGAGGAGGTCCAGCGTGGTCCAGGCCTACATCCTGATCCAGACCGAGGTCGGCAAGGCCGCCCAGGTCGCCAAGGAGGTCCGCGACATCGCCGGCGTCGCCGAGGCCGAGGACGTGACGGGGCCCTACGACGTGATCGTGCGCGCCGAGGCGAAGAACGTCGACGAGCTGGGCAAGCTCGTCGTCGCGAAGATCCAGGGCGTCGAGGGGATCACCCGGACGCTCACCTGCCCCGTCGTCCACCTGTAGACGCGAGCCGGCCTCGGTCCAGAGGCGTCAGACCCCCGTTCCTCGTTTCCGTTCGGCCTCGTGGCGCTCGATCGCGAGCTCGATCAGCCGGTCGACGAGGTCGGGGTAGGGCAGACCCGAGGCCTCCCACAGTCGCGGATACATCGAGATGCCCGTGAACCCCGGGATCGTGTTCACCTCGTTGACGAGCACCCGCCCGTCCTGCATGAGGAAGAAGTCGACCCGGGCCATCCCCGCCCCGTCGATCGCCCGGAACGCGGCGACCGCCAGGCGTTGGAGCTCCTCGAGGGTCCCCGCCGAGATCTCGGCCGGGATCACGAGCTCGGCGCCATGCTCGTCGAGGTACTTGGCGTCGAAGTCGTAGAACGCGTGCCCCCGAGGCACGATCTCGCCCGCGACCGAGGCCACTGGGTCGTCGTTGCCCAGCACCGAGACCTCGAGCTCGCGCGCGCCGGTGGCCTCGCGTTCGAGCACCGCCTTGCGGCCGAACCGGAGGGACGTCTCCAGCGCGCCGCGCAGCCGCGACGGGTCGTCGACCCGTTGGATCCCGATCGAGGACCCGAGCGCCGCCGGCTTGGCGAACAACGGGTACCCGAGGTGCGAGGCGCGCGCCTCCACGGCCTCGGGATCCTCCTCCCACTCGCGCTCGTGCACGACCTCGTAGGGAACGCCCGGGATCCCCGCGGCGGCGAACAGCACCTTCTGCACCGCCTTGTCCATCCCCACCGCCGAGGCCAACACGCCCGCACCGACGTAGGGCACGCCGGCGACCTCGAGCAAGCCCTGGATCGACCCGTCCTCCCCGAACGGGCCGTGCAGCACCGGGAAGACCACGTCGATCGGCGTTCGCGAACCTTCCGCGGACACCAGCGCCTGCGCTCCCGGCTCCTGGTCGAGCGCGATCTCGGTGCCCGACCCCGGCGCGACCTCGGCGAGCGCCTCCGGCGTGGCCCGCGACGGCAGTGCCGGCGGACCGGCCGGCAGGAGCTCCCACCGACCCTCCTTCGTGATCCCGATCGCGACGACCTCGTACCGGTCGCGGTCGAGCGCGCCGATCACGGATCGTGCCGAGAGCACACTGATCTCGTGTTCGGCCGAGCGACCCCCGAAGACGACGGCGACGCGCCGCTTCACACCTTCTCCAGCGCGCGCTCGACGTCCTCGATCAGGTCCTCGACGTCCTCCAGACCCACGCTCAGCCGGATCAG
>Ga0070694_100001385_pt1 | contig 14177 bp, 10 predicted proteins | sample KBSK1251metaG_FD_65470 | JGI IMG/M metagenome (GOLD analysis project Ga0070694, IMG submission 65470) | Corn, switchgrass and miscanthus rhizosphere microbial communities from Kellogg Biological Station, Michigan, USA - KBS K1-25-1 metaG | ecosystem: Host-associated > Plants > Roots >... | reverse complement strand
GTGTGCGACTGCCCTCGGGGTAGCCGATTGAGACGAACTGGCCATGTATCCACTCCGGCACCTTGGCGATGCCGGCTGAATAACTCCAACGCGTCTTGTAGCTGGCGAGGTGGGAGACAGTCTGCCGCAGACGAGCCGGCTCCACGAGCCCCACTAGATTCTCGATGGCTGGGTTGGGCTGATCCTTCTTCTGAGCAACGGAGGCGTGACGACCCGGCGCCTCGGACGGCTTTTTGCCGCACGGGTTGAACTCCAAAAAGCTTTCGATCAGTGGTGGGAGGTCTGCGAGTCGTTCAACGTCACCGCTGTCCTGCCCCGGCGCGCGGAACTTAATCGCGTTCATCCCGAGCCCGCGCGCGCCTTCAACGTGCTTGTCGTTCTCGGTGACGAAGATGGCGTGGTTGAAGGGCAAGTCCTGAGTGATCTTGTCCAACGCTGCGCGGAAGATCTGCGGATCAGGCTTCCGAACACCGGCTTCGGCCGAGATCGTAACTCTCTGCTCGAAGGGATCGAAGAAATGGTCCAGGCCGAGCCGCGTCAGGAGGGAGCGGAACTCTTCGCGTAGCGCGGCGAGTTCCTCTGCTGAGGCGGCAACGTGCCCCGTCGTCGCTTGGTTATCAAAGTCGGAGACCAGCGCGACTAACGGCGGCGCGCCTGCGGAGTCGCGCAGCGCCAGCACCACCTCCAGCATCTCGATCGCGCCAGGCATGAGCACGTGGGTCCCGTCCGCCGTTGCCCGCTCGAGTGTGTCGCCCAAGTCAAACAGGATAACTCTCATGGCCGGTCTCCGAGTTGGAAGTGATGGGGTTGATCTGGAAGCGGCGCGCGGTCTTGTGACGCTCGTGCTTCTCGACCCTGCCCTTCACTGTTTTGAACGTAGCCATCTTTTTCTCTTCGTCACTAAGGTTCAGATTCGACTCAGTTGTCGCCTGTCAGCGCCTCTTTGACCTGGCGCAGCGGCAGGTTGACGCCGAAGATGAACTTCCTGACGCGTTTGGTTTGGAAGTCGGCTTCGAGCTGCCCCTGTGTAGCAGGGTCACCCGTGTTCAGAGTGCGCGGCTCACGCACGCGGTTGAAGACGACACCGGCGTAGAAGTCGAACTTGACTGAGAACTTGCGAATGCCGTAGCCAAGGCCGACGACGGGGCGGTCCAAAGGCTTCTTGGAGATGGGCACACCGAGGACGAGGTGCGGGGTGTTGAGGAAAGAGTCACCTGTGAGGTCCTGCTTCTGGAAGAAGATGTTGAGGAAGCCGTACGCGTTCTGGCGTGTGACTTCCTTGGCGGTTACCGTCCCGCCGTCGGAGTTGAACTGCACCTCCTTGACTTCCTTGAATGGCACACCGAAGCTCACATCCCACCAATATTTGCCCTCGTTGTCGTAGGTTTTGTTGTAGGTCTTCGGTTGCTGTAAGGCAGTGCCATCCACGGCCCTCACGACAACCTCGGCTTGCACCTCAATGTCCGAGGGCAGGGCGTTGATGCACATCAGACCGCCCCCCCACCTGTCCTGTTCTTCGGGCTTGGCGTCCCCTACCGCCTTGGCCACCTTGCCGGACGTGATGATACTGAGTAGGTCCAGCGCATTCGCAACGTTAGTCGGCGTCTTCTTCTTTACACTGACCGTGTAATCTATGTCCCACGTGTCGCGCGCCCTCAGGTGAATGGCTAAGACGTGCACCCTACGCTGCCCGTAGATTCGTGTTCCCTGTTGTGCGCTCTGCTTCTTCCACGCGTTTCCGTCGAACTTGTAAAGAGTCCATCGTTCGCGGATGGCCTCGAACTTCCCCTGCTCGGGCGCGGCCGTTCCCCACTCGATGATGTGGACGACTGCGTAATCCTCCTTCTGCGGGCTGCCTCCGGTACTGTACAGCGTATTATCAAATACGGTTGCCAGTGCGGTCTCGGGGATACTGTTCTTATTACTGACGATGTAAGCGCGCCACGAATGTTTATCGTCGTCCTTGAGTTTGTACGCGACGGTGTACGTCACATCGTCGCCGTCGGAAAGAGGCTTCTCGCAAGTTATGTCTGGCGGCGCCGTCGTATCTTCAAAAACTCCCGCCGCGATCTTCGCCTCCCTCCTCCGCTTCTCTTCGGCTTCTTTAGCGTCTTGAGGAACGGTTCCACCTGCGTCCAAGATCGCTGGAATAACCTCGGCGACCGTCGAATCCTTCGAGGGCGCTTCGCCGCCGAGGGACTGAAGCTCGGCTTTGAGATTCCTGATCGCAGTACTGACGGCGTCAGCCTCGGACGAACTGAGGATTCCGGCGCCAGAGGAAAGGTAAGTCTCCAGCGCGTTGACTCGCTTCTTCAGCGCGGCGCGAAGCTGCGCACGGCGCGCGAGCAGGAAGTCGCGGTTCAGTTCCCTGACCTCGGCCGACGTTTCAGGATCGCGCTCGATGGATTCAAGTCTGGCGATCTGCTCCCGCAACGTGTCGCTCGACGCGGAGGCAGATAACTGCTGCGCCATCACCGCCGGCAACGGGGCGAGAACATTCAACAGGACGACGACAATTAACACTTTGCTTAGTCTCTTCATGATTTTTCTCCTGCGATTAAAATCTTCCGACCGGCCTGGCGGCTGGCCGCGAGGTCCATGTGGCTACTCATTGACTGCTTCCCACCTCTTCCACTTCAACTCCCGGTCGAGGTAAACGAGGAACTGCTGCCGATCCGCTGCCTGCAGCTTGCGCGAAGCTTTCCACACTGCCACCCAGGCGTCGGGTAGCGTGTTAGCGTTCCGCAACACGAAGTTGCTCAGGTTTAGTGCGGAGATGCCGGGGTTAAGCGCCGTCTCGAGCAGCGAGTCGAGAACAACGCAGTCGTCAACTGCGGCTTGCGCTAAACCTCTGAACTCTGCTTCCTGCTCGCTGCCCGGCGACGACGTGATGTCCTGCCTGATACGATCCAATGCCGCGTTGGCCTTAGCCATCGAGCGGTCGTACCTGATCTTCGCGAACTCGATCTGCGACGAACTGAAGTCCTTCTTCTTGAAGCGGCTGACCATGTCTTCGGTCTCGGTCCGCTGCCGCAACACCAAACCAGCTGCCTGCACGTCGGAGGGCGCGAGCCCTGCCGGCAAGTTCGCCGTCGGCTGTTGTTGACCGCCACGACCGCACTTGAACGCGCTCAGCGCAATGACCAGGAAGCAGAACAGGAAACAACCTCTTGTCAGCCGCACAGCCACGGCGCTACTTAACGTTTTCATCGTTCACCCCTCTCTAATATTTAATGTCGTTCGCGGGCTCTTTCGCTGACTGCTAGTGCCATCTGCATGCCAGACTTATTCGCTGCGAGGCGAAGGAAAAGTTTGCGAAAAAGGAATGCACACACCGCCTGCGCTCGCGGAGGGGTCATGAGCGGTTGCAACGCGGTTATCAAAAGTGATAGCCGGGTTATCAGAACTGATACTTTTTTCGTCGGGCTTGCGGTGTGAAAGGTGGGCCGTGTCCTACTTGTCGGGATCGGTTTTGAGGCCGAGGTTTTTGGCGAGGCGGTGGAGGTTGGGTGGGTGGAGGCCGAGATGTTTGGCGGCCTCAGTGTAGCTGCCGCCCACCTGCGCGAGGACGTCGAGCAGGAATTGCCTTTTCAACTCTCGAACGGCCTCGTGATATTTCATCGGGTGCGACGCAACTGGAGCTGCGCTTTCGAGGACGGCCTCAGGTAAATCTTCAGGCAGGATGGAGTCGCTCGTGCCGAGAACGACGGCGCGCTCGATGACGTTTTCAAGCTCGCGCACGTTCCCCGGCCAATCGTAGTTCTTCAGAAACGCTTGCGCCTCAGCCGTGACGCCAGCAACGTAACGCTTGCACCTCTGACTGTACTTCGCCGTGAAATAGGTCGCCAGTAGCGGGATGTCTTCGCGCCGATCTCTGAGCGCGGGCATCGTTACAGTCACCACGTTGAGCCGGTAGAACAGATCACGGCGGAAGCGACCCTCGGAGCAGGCCTCCTCCAAGTCCCTGTTCGTCGCAGCGATCAGCCTGAAGTCGCTCTTGACGGTGCGCGTGCCGCCGAGCCGGTCAATTTCGTTCGTCTCCAAAACTCGCAACAGTTTGACTTGGAGAGCGAGTGGCATTTCCCCGACTTCGTCGAGGAAGATGGTGCCGCTGTTGGCAACTTCGAACTTTCCTTTTTTCTGCGTGTTGGCTCCCGTGAAAGCGCCCTTCTCATGCCCGAAGAATTCACTCTCGGCGAGCTGTTCGGGTACAGACGCGCAGTTAACCGCAACGAATGGTCCCGCTGCCCGCGAGCTCGCGCGGTGGATGGCGTGCGCCGCCAACTCTTTACCCGTCCCGCTCTCTCCGAGCACTAACACGGGCGAGTCCGCGCGGGCTACGCGCGCGATTACTTCGAAGACACGGTGCAGTGCGGGGCTTTCGCCGACGATGCCGTGCTCGGTGTCAAGCAGCCGGTCGTATTCTCCCTGCAACCATTGCACGTGACGCGCGTTCGCCAACGCTGCGGCCGCAATACCCGATACGGCAGTCAGCAGTTGAAGGTGGCCCTTATCGAAGCGCACTTTAGCGTCTGTTGTGTCCAGGTAAATGATGCCGAGCATCCGATCGAGCTTAATGGGTACACACAGTAGCGAGCGAATAGGGATAGTCAGCAGGCTCTCGGCGGAGGCGTACGCCTCGTGGCCGACCACGTCCTCAAGCAGCAGGGAGACAGCTTCACTCAGCACTTTGCGCGTGACGGTACGGCTAACCCTGACGGGCCGCCCGGGGCCATTGGCGCGATCAACCGCGAACACTGACTCAGGCTCATCGCGCTGGTCCTCCACGAGCATTATGGCGCCACGCTCAGCGGGGATTGCATCGAGGATTGACTCGAGCAGGCGTGCCTGGAGAGCCTCAACGTCGCGAGTCGAACTGACAGTCTGACTAATGCGCAGCAGCGTCCCAAGGTCGCGTGCCATGATGCTGAGCGCGTCCTCGAGTCGCAGCAGCGTCGCCGCTTTTGTGATCGGGCTCCCGTCCACCAGCTCGACACGGTTTGAATCGCGCTGTGACTCGGGCTCGTGCACCATGAAGAGGAAGATCGAGGTCCCGATCTTTATTGTGTCGCCGTCTTCGAGGATCTTGTTGTGAACCGGAATGTCGTTGACGAAAATGCCGTTGTGACTCCCTAGATCAACTACCTTGTACCGTCCCGCTTCTCGTCTAAACAGACAGTGTTGGCGCGACACAGACTTGTCATCGATGACTAGTCCGTTCGAAAGCGAACGCCCAACCGATACTTCGGGTTTGTCGAGCAGGTGGGTTTGTGCTCTCAACGGACCGGCGATACCTATCAGTTTGGGAAGGGACTCGCTCATCGGGGCAGTACCATTTGATTCGAGGTGTGTTCGTCCGCTGTGCGATAGTTTTATACCACATCAGCAGACTGACCTACGTGCGGCACCGAAGTTGCCCGCTTACAGAGCACGGCCATGTTAGGATTCACCGCTCGATCAAGGCCCAACCATCTTTACTGAGATCGTTAGTTGAGGAGAACTGAGATGAGCACCAACATCCAAGAACTTGAGGCGAAGGTCGCCAAACTCGAGACCAGACTCGAGAAGCTGATTGAAAATCTCGCTGACAATAACGCCAAGTTCATCGAGGCGTTGTTCGAGATAGCGGATAGCGACAAGCGCGAAAAGAGGCTAGCTGCAGCAAAGAAGTGTGAGGGTGGAATCTGTCCTAATAATCCGCCCAGTTGCAAGAACAAGGACAAAGATAAAGACAAGGACGAGAACTAATCGCTGGCACGGCCGGCGAAGGACGCCCGTCAACGCCCGGCGAGCATTACAACGTCGTTTATTTCTACTCCGCGTTCGCAGGCGAGCAGCTTGAAGTCGGGCGACCATTCATAGGAGAAGATCGTCTCGCCCTTAAAATCGGTAAGCGGCGCAGGGGAGCCGCCGTCCAGCGGCTGACGCCAGAGGTTGTACACGCCTGCACGCGCGCCAACGTAAGTCAGGGCACGACCATCAGGCGTCCACCTAATCCGCTGCCAGTTGATGATAGGGATTGGGAACAGCTTAACCGGCTCACCGCCGGACGCGGACAGAACTGCGATCCCCTTGGTCTCGCCTTCAATGTAGTAGCGGCAGGCCACTAGTCCACCATCGGGCGAGACCACGGGCACACTCGCGTACTCCTCTGTCAGCTGGGACGCCGTTCCGCCCCCAATCGGCACACGCCAGACGTTCTGTACCCCTTGGCCTTGGTGCTCGTAATAGACCCAGCCGTCGGCGGAACAGTGCGGGTAAAAGTCCGCGCCGCCGTTGGTCAGTTGTGTGGGCTGACTGCCGTCTTCCGCATTGATCCTCCAGATGTTGAAGCTGCCGTTGCGGTTAGACGAAAAGACAATGAAGCGGCCGTCCGGCGAGACTGACGGGTGATAGTTGTCGCCCGCACCCGCTGTCAACTGCCGCCTTGCGGATCCGTCGGCGTTGATCGCTGAAAGGTTTAAGTTACTACCCGCCATTGAGGAAAAGATGATTCTGTTATCCGGCGCCCAGGCGATGCCATAGCTCGCGCCGGCGGCAGTGGCGATCTGCCGCTCCTGCCGAGTATCGTCGCGCGGTGTGACCCAGATCGTCTTGGTACGGTTATTCTGGACAGTGATCAGCACGCCGGCATCGCCCGAGATGCTCAGGCCGATGTAGTCGTTAAGATCATTAGTGACGCGGTCAACCACGCCATCGGGGTAAGAGACTTTCCATATTTGGTTGGGCCCTAACGAGCTAACCGATGCGCTTAGCAGCAATTCTGACTCGCCCCTCCAGGCTAATTGCCATACCGAGTACCAACGCTGAGAGGCGACGGTCTTCTCAGTTCCGTCAGCGAGTGATAGCTCCACGAGATCAGTGTGAAATCCACCCTCAAACTTTCCGACGCCGTAAACGAGACTCCGCCCGCTCGGCGACCATGCAGCACCTCTCGCGGAGAACCTCTCGCCCTGACGTCTCGTCGCTACGACGCGCTCGCCAGCACTGTCGGCTCCGGCGACCATCAGTTTATCCTGCCCGCTTTCCTTATCCTTGCGAACGAAAGCGATGCTACGACGATCGGGCGAGAAAGACACCGCACTATCAACGCCCGAAAGTAGCTTCTTGGCGCCACCACCGATGAGCGGTGTTTGGTAGAGGTGTCCTATGTCAGTCCCTTCATACCTGACGAAATAGACGTAATCGCCGTCGGGGGAAAACGTTAAACCCACATAATTGAAAGGGCCTAGCGCAACCAATGTCACGGAATCGCCCGTTCTCACCCCTCGGACATTCAACATTTGCGACTCGCCGCTCTCTTCTATATAAGCGATATATCTCCCATCTGGCGAAACGGCGCCGACGATCGCCGTTCCGATGTTAGTCAAGTTCACGGCCCCCGTCTCAGAATCGGACCTCGCGCCGGGCGCGTCCCGACCTGCTCCAAGGAAGTATTTATAACCCAAGAGACTCACGGCGATCGCCAGCATCACCCCGATGAGTCCCACCAAAGGCACGCGATTACGGCGACTGACTAGCCTTTGGAGCAGGCCCGTGTGGGCCTCAGTTTGTTGCGGTTGGGGCTCTATGGCGGTCTTGCGCGCGCGGCTGTTCTCATTGTCCTCCGTCCCGCCGGGACGCGGCCGCTGCTGTAGTTCGTCCGAGCCGAGTTCCAGCTTCCGCTTTACGTTCTTAAGCTCTTCGTAAAGTTCCTGCGCCGTGCGGTAACGCTTCTCCCTGTCCTTCGCTAGGCACTTCTGGGCTACTTGTTGCACCTCGGCCGGCACAGAGGGGACATACTGGGTAAGCGGCGGCGGGTGATGTTCCAGCACGGCTGCAATCTTGTCACTCTCGGTCAGCCGTTCGAACGGCGAGCGCCCCGCGACCATCTCGTAGAGGATGACGCCTAGACTCCAGATGTCGGTACGGCCATCGAGATCGTAACCTCGTAACTGTTCCGGTGACATGTAACTGACGGTGCCCACGACAGCACGCGAGTCCGTGTAGAGCGAGACGGTCGACTGGTCGTTGGGGTGCGACCTGCCCGACCCGAAGTTCTCGGAACGAACATCTTCAGCAAGTTTTGCGAGGCCGAAGTCCAGGACCTTTACATAGCCGTCCTCACGCACCATGACATTCTCCGGCTTAAGGTCGCGATGAATAATGCTCGCCTTGTGCGCCGAGACAAGCGCACTCGCAATCTGCATGGCAATGTCGAGGGCCTCGCCAAGATTCTTCAGCCTATCCCTGATGTACCGACGCAGCGTCATACCATCGATGAATTCTGTGGCTATATAGGGGATGCCGTCGCACTGCTCCGCGTCGTAGATGGTGAGGATGTTGGGATGGTTGAGAGCGGAAACCGCCCGCGCCTCCCGCTTGAAGCGGTGCCAATACTCTCTATTGCCGCTGAGCTCTTCTTTCAAGACTTTAATGGCGGCAAGGCGCTCAAGGGAGGTGTCATGGGCCAAGTACACTTCCCCCATCCCTCCCTGACCCAGTAGAGAGCGAATTTGATATCGGTTCAGGCGCGTGCCGGGAGAAAAGGGCATTTAGAGATGAGGCCGTCCTTTCTGCCTCGTGCCGTCTGGCTGCATGTTAGGTTCGTTGCCATATTAAATCAGGAGTCGAGTTAAGTATAAGCCCTTCATGGCGGACGCGAGAGACTCGATTTTCACAGGCGGCGAATCTGTGGCCAGAAAGAGCGGTAAAGATCAAGGATCCGCCATGGAGCTTGGAGATCCATAAACATCTCAGCGCAGCTCCGGATTACACGATGGATCTGGATCAGACGCTAGAGGCCTTCCTAATGAACGATGAGGACTTCCCGACGAGGTCTAATATCGCCTTACGTGCGGCTGCGATGTTTTCGAAGGAGCAAGTGGTTATTCGTCTCTGCAGGAATAGCACTTGAACAGGCTAAACGTTCGGGCAGAATCCATGACAAATTAATTAGCTTGCTTGATGGGAGTCTTGAATTGAACGCGGCTTAATCGACGCCAGAAACTTTCGAGCCGCTGTCGCAGTGATGTTGAATTAATGAATCTGAAGTCTGGCACGTTCGACAAAGCCTCGGTTTCGGTAATCGGCCTCGGCACAGTGCACTCGGTCGAGTGCGAATCAGGCCGAGACGTTGACCTTCGCAGATTTTCGACCAAACGTTATGATCTTAACAGATAGCGCTGAGTCGATTGAGAAAGACAGATGAGTGGGCTGGACATTGATGTTTGGTGAGGGGACAACGGAGCACCCACGATCGCAGCCACCGGGGTGACCATGAGGGACGAGCGATACTTTGAGATGGTAAATTATCTCAAACGCTTATTGGAATCGATGTCCAAGTGGCCAATACGTGGACGAAAATAACTGCACGCTACGGGTGCCATGGTAAGGTGGTCCAAGAAATTTTGTCACGCTGTAGTCACGTGACTCGATGAAAATCGATGTCAAAGCATGTCAATCGATGCAAGTTCAGATGGTCCAGTAACGGCGGCAAGCTGTAATGAATGTTAAAGTTATGTCACTCGGTGTAATTAAATACACGAGTAACAGGACGCTTTCATAACTCCAAGGCCGTCGGTTCAAGTCCGACCCCCGCTACCAATGTTTTCAACAACTTACGGCGAGCTGATGGCTCGCCGCTTTTTCGTTTGTCACGCTGGTGTCACGTGAAATCCGAATCACTTACCTCTCCAGGCTCTTAACGCTGGCAGTCCGAGTTGTCGAAAATCGCGTTTATCTCACGCGCAGAGATTGTGGTTGACCCTTCAAACCACCACATAAGCAAACCGACAGCGGCTGCAAGGGAAGCCTTGATCGATGAAATCTGTCTAAGTTGGTGGTGTTAATTCCCTTTAACATTAATTCAAGGAGTGGTCCAAATCGTACGAACAAATTCGAGACTATTAACTCTGCGTGGTCCTAGTGATGCGTGGCACCGGTTTTTAGCCATTCAGCGCGGAGCAGAAAACTTCCGTCAGTCATTATTCGCTCGCCTACAGTCAAACCCTCAAGCACAGGATATTGACCATTCACCTCAGGACCAAGTTTCACCGGCCGCATTGCATATGTATTCGGAGTCCCGGATTAGACAAACACAACTTGCTGATTGTTGACGTTTTGCACCGCGCTCATCGGTATGGAACAACTATGATTTGATTGTCTATGCGTCCATGTTGGAATACCTGCCACAAGACCGGTTCGGTCGATGCACTAAGTTCTCTACGCACGCTTCTGAATAAAGATGGGACTTTGTTGCTTTTTATCACACGGAAAAGTTGGATTATGCGGGGCCGATCGGGGACAAGCAGCTCATGCTTGAAGCGATCGCGAGCGCTAAGGACGCCGCGAAACTAGTTCCTCATTAGATATGGAGTCCCCAAGCGTCTCGAGTTGATAAACCTTTCCCTATTTTGAAAACCTCTCAATGTGGCCTTGCCGATCCGCCTCCAAGATTTCGGGCTTTTGATTCCCAAGAGCGCACTGCGATGCAATTGGAAAGGACTTTCTACGGCGAAAGTGAAGCTGCGCGAATATTATCCTGAAAGGACGATTGTAAAAATTTCAAAACCTGCCTAGGGGTCGTTACTTCCCACTCTCAATTTAGCACGAGTCGATGTTAAGCTTGATCCACATATTGCCGACAGATCGATCATAGCTAGCTCGACGTTAGGAATCTATGAAGGCAGATAGTCTCAAGATCTCGAAAGTCTTTAGCAGCGGCGGAGACATTCATTACGTATTGCCACATTTTCAACGTGAATACACTTGGGAACGTGTGCACTGGGACACATTACTGTCGGATGCGCTCGCACTTCATGATGAAATGCCAGCTGCATCCGAAGACCCATTGCTGTCAGAAAAACTAGAACACTTTCTTGGTTCTCTTGTGGTCATTAACGACGGCACTCGTAATGCCACAGTGCCAGCCTTTAAGCTCGTAGATGGTCAACAACGACTAGTTACTATTTCTTTGCTATTGTGCGCGCTAGGTCGAATCGCGGAAGATTCACATCCATCGCTCGCGAAGAAAGTTCGAAAACTGCTGGTCAATGCAGACGAAAGCGGCGATGTTTTCTACAAACTGCTACCAACTACCAAATATGGTGACCGCTTGGCCTATATCTCAATTCTTCAACGAGAGCCTATGCCGGTCATCGATTCACGTATACCAGCAGCTTACAGTCACCTCCATCGAACATTAGACGTGAAGATTGCCGCCGGAGAAATTGATCCAGAAAAGTTATTCCTTGCTGTGACCAATTCGTTTCAAGTTGTGTTTATTGACTTGAATCAAAACGAAAGCCCCTACCGAATCTTCGAGAGTCTCAACGCCAAAGGCAAGCCGTTATCGCAGGCGGACCTAGTTCGCAACTACATCGCGATGAAGTTGCCGGCAGCGAGTCAGGAAAAAGTATTTGATCGCCAATGGTCGAAAATCGAGGAACTATTACAGGAAAAACGCGCCGTCGGGAAATCGAGACTAGGAGAGTTGACGGCATTTTTGCGGCACTACCTTGCTATGAGGTCACATGTGCTTTGCAGCGAGGAACATGTTTATGCTCGCTTTCGCGATCGCATAGAAAAGGAGTTTAATAATGCCTCTGACTTCGCAATAGAGATCGAGACTCTCCGCCGATTCGCCCAGTACTATGATAGGTTACTTCGCCCAGAATCGGAGCCTAATCCGGAAGCGAGGATTCGACTTAGGGACCTTAATACGCTAGAAGTATCGACTGCTTATCCCTTTCTCCTTGCTGTGTATGAAGCTTATGACACCGGAGTGGTTTCGGCTGACGGGTTCCAAGAAGTTCTAGTCGTATTAGACAATTATCTGGTACGAAGACACTTGGCCGGAGAACCCACGAACTATTTGAATAAGTTGTTTCCTACACTCTGGAGTCAGTTAGAGAAAAATAGACTGGGGGTCTCCCTGGGCGAGCTTCTTGGTGCGAAGAATTATCCTGGTGACGCCAAGTTGCGACAAGTTCTTCTGACGCGCGCCATGTACGACAAGAGCGGCGTAACAAGAGGACGTACCGCGCTGATATTGGAACAAATTAATAAACACCTCTCAGCCGGCACTGGGGGTTATACAGTCTTGGATCATGGCGCCACTATCGAACACATAATGCCTCAAACTCTGGGGTCAGATTGGCAAAGCATGATCGGGCCAGGATGGGAAGAGACACATCGCGACTACCTTCACACACTTGGAAATCTTACTCTGGTTACGCAGGAGTGGAACTCAACGCTTTCGAACGCCTCATTCAGTATTAAGAAGGCAAAGTTGGGAGCGCACGCATTACGACTGAATAGTGAATATTTCAATAAGGAGATTGAGACATGGGATGCTTCAGCCATCCTCGAACGGGCTCGCCTACTCGTTGATAAGATTATCGAAATTTGGCCTTCGCTCAGCCAAAAGAACGATGAACTCGATGGGGGGACGCGACGGTACGCGGATTTTTATGCGGCTGCCTCGATCGAATAATGGAGCATCTTGACCTAGCTCTTCTTCGACTAGATGACTTGCGCTACGCTAGTGCGGACAAACAGACCAAGGTCGTTTGCAGAGTTTCCAAGACCTATCCTCGGGCGAACGAAGATGAATTCTGGTTTGCTTTTCATGCCTCAGAAAGAGAGTTCCTTGGGGATGCGACAAACCCTTACGTGGCATATGGCTGTGGGTCACCTAAGAACGTTATATTGATCCCTCTTGGAGACTACGAACCGCTTGTGTCTAATATGCTTTCGTCCGGTGGTAGTGATGAGAAGTACTGGCACGTCAAAATATTCGCTCGCGAAGGGAAATTTTTCTTAGCACAGCCAATTACAGGAGCACGGCTCAATATTAGTCGGTATCTATTAACTCCATAGTGTGACCACTATTTTGCGTTAGAGTGGTCAGACACCGACTTTGAGCACGCGACGGCGATGGTCCTACGCGTGCTAATTCGTCAAAAGCAAAGTTGTACGTTTGATGAGCCTAAGACGAAGGGCATCGCGCTACCCCTCATTTCAAGACTTCGCGGAAAACCTTAATGAACTCTTTTGTGTCTAAAAAATAGTTAGGATACGCCTTATGAAGTGCCGCAACAGAATCTACTGATGCCAGAACCGCTTGTTTCGTCGACTGTCCTCCCATGCTTTTCTCAATGCGTAAGTATTCCTCAGAAGCTTCGGCTAAGTCCTCCTTACGATACGACGTAATAGTCGTCTGACGAGTCTCTGAGTCCAGAACAACCAGGTAGTGCGCGAATCCCGCTGCCACCATCTCCGGCACCTGGTTAATGATAGTGCTGTACGCAGATAGCACTTGTGCAATATTCAACCTTTGATCGAGTCTGTGAAGTTCCGCGCGTGTTTCAACTTTTGTCGGTGGCGTATTAGGCACAGTAGGGCTTTCTTCTCTAAGAGCGATGGCGCTGCTCATAAGAAGAAAGAATCTCTTCCAATCATCAGTTCCTATATTGGATTTTAATTGCTGACCAGTAACGGTTGATACGATTTCGACAGCGGTAGCCCATGCATGTTGAAGATAGGAGCGCAATTGAATCTCAATCCTTAAGCCGTTATAGACCTTACGATCAGGAGACTGCGTGCGGTACTTGTAAACCAAATGAACTCCTCGATAACCGTCAGCCTTTGGATCGATCATGTAGTCGTATTTCTCACTAAATTCCATGCGGGCATTTGGGTTTTTTTTCCAGCTTTCCTCGTAGACTGCAACTAATTGTCGTACTTGATTCACGTCGGAGACTACAGCTCGACAACCGCCGATATCCTGCATCTGAGAGAATTTCATATTTGGAAAACGCTCTAATTTTGCCGCAATGGAAGAAAGACGCTTTAGACGTTGCGCGATCACCGCGTTCGGATCAATTTCAATGGCTCGATTCTTCAATGTCATCTTCATACATTGGAGAGGATAGGAATGTGACGCTCGCCAGTTGTTGATCACTGCGTATTCGTCATCCAATCGCTGAACAAGGCCGTCGAAATCTTCCGCCTGCGCATAATTCTGCAAGATCGACTGTTCGTTAACCAAAAAGTCTCCGGCTCTATTTACCGCACCACGACTGAATTTTGGGGTTGCCCAAGCCATAATCGCCTACTTCAAAATCAAATAAGTTTGTAGGGTCATCGCATCTTCTACTCATCCGCTGCGGTAAACAACTCCATTCCGGCTGGTA
>Ga0070694_100001384_pt1 | contig 14179 bp, 12 predicted proteins | sample KBSK1251metaG_FD_65470 | JGI IMG/M metagenome (GOLD analysis project Ga0070694, IMG submission 65470) | Corn, switchgrass and miscanthus rhizosphere microbial communities from Kellogg Biological Station, Michigan, USA - KBS K1-25-1 metaG | ecosystem: Host-associated > Plants > Roots >... | reverse complement strand
TACAATCCGCGAACGTCCCGGGCGGCTTCCCGAAAGTCTGGAAAATAGTCGTAGAAGACCATCCGGTCCGGAGGACTGGCGCGATGATTTTGAAAGTTTTGCCACGCCGGAAGAACACCACCGAGTGCGCGTGCCCATTGCGATAACTCTGCCCGGGAGAGATTTTGCGGCAACCCCAAATCCAGATAACTCGGGAGCGCGCTTAGATTTTTGCCGCGCGTCGAATCCTTCTGCATCGACTGAATCAAAGCTTGTTTGACCCACGGATAACCCCAAAACAATTCATCACCACCCTGGCCCTGAAGCATCACCGGCACCTTGTGCTCGCGCGCCAGGCGAGACACGGCGTAATAGCCAAAGCCCGAAATGTCGGCGATCGGATCATCGCTACAGTAAACGAGTTCGGGAAAAAACTGCACTAACTGCTGAGTTTCCAGTTCGATCTGATGAAAGGGCAACCCCAGCTGATTGGACAACTCCTCAGCATCGGCCCGCTCGTCGTTGTGTGGGCGGCCGGGGTAGCCAACGCTAAAAGCGTGCATGGTGCCGGGATACTTGCGCGCGGTCAGGGCGGCGATTGCGCTCGAATCAAGTCCCCCGCTGAGGGCCACTCCCACCGGCACATCCGAGCGGATGACGATTTCGCTGATCGTCTCGAGTTCTTGGCGAATCAGACGAGCCGGATCACCGGCCAGCGGCGGCGCATCCAGCATGCGCCAGTAACACCGCTCATCTACCCGCCACGGATCCGGTTCAATGATAAGCAGATGACCAGCTTCGAGCTTACGCACTCCCGCGACCGGAGTTTGCGGCTCAGGTACAAATTGGTAATGGAAGAACAAGTCAATCGCTTTTGGATCCAATTCAAACGGTACGATGCCGGAGGCAATCAAAGCTTTAAGCTCGGACGCGAAGAACAATTTACCGTCGCGCTCATGGAGGTAGAGAGGCTTTTCACCCATCCGATCCCGCGCCACGACCAGGCGTCGTCTAACTTCGTCCCACAACGCAAAGGCAAACATACCGCGCAAGTGGTGCACGAAGTCCAAATCGAACTCTTCGTACAGATGAATAATTGTTTCGCAGTCGCTGCCCGTGCGAAAGGAATGACCTTTGGAGATTAACTGCTTTCGTAATTCGAGATAGTTGTAAATCTCGCCATTGGCGACCAGGACCAGAGAACGATCTTCGTTGAAGAGGGGTTGGCCGCCGGTTTGCAGATCGATGATGCTCAACCTGCGCATTGAGAGCATCGCGTGATCGCTGACATACTCGCCGGCGCCATCGGGCCCACGATGCCGCAAAATTTCAGTGCTCCGTCTGATGCTTTGCAGCTGGTCAGTCTCGATTCGGTCCCGGCTAATCAAACCGGTTATGCCACACACTATGAACCCTTCCTGGCATCAACAATGATTGAGGTGTAATACATCTCGCCTCGCTTGAAAGCGACTTGATCGTCAAATCTTATCGAGCGTTTGATATGACCTTCGCGTTCATCCCAGGGGCGGGCGTGGAATTCTTCGTTCGCATCAAAGTACTCGAGCGGAGTTACTTGAAATCCCACGCTTTCCAACAGCGGCACCAGGTTGTCGATGGTGAAAACCACCTTATGGCCATCCCTGGGTGGTGTGATCTCGGCCACGTAATCAGGGTCTCTCCGATGACCGTCAGGGACGGCGAGCCGGAACAAGGCATTTGGCTTGAGGTAACGATAACATTCGCCGAGCGCAACCCGGCACTCGGCTTCCGAAAGATGCTCAAGCACATGTTCCGAAAGCAACGAATCGATCGAGGCCGGCTCAAAGAGTTGGGCCCAATCGCCGGGCTGGGTGATGTCCAGCAGATGTTTGTCGGTGGTAATCCACCCATCGTAAATAGTCTCGCCGCTCCCAATGACGATCCGTAGAGGTTTGCTTGATCGAATTCGCTCTCTCAGTTTGCGAACGTTGAGATTACGTCGCCATCTTTGGTAGGCGGGCCTCTTGTTAACCAGTCGTTTTGCCGAAGTTATCAGGGACATTGACTAATCTGCGACTCTCTTTTTCCACTACCTCTAACGCGCGTCTCTCATGCGAGCTCGCTCGGCATTTAAATGTTCTATCGTGCCATCGGTGCGAAAAACGTATACGGTAAAGCTGTCACGCCACTCAAACATGACGTTAAAGATGTCACGATTTGAAAAGTAGGCTTGCTGGAGCGGGTGATAGCGACGGTTCAGAATCAGATCCTGCCATACAGTCGAACCGATGCCTTCAATTTCACGCTCGGAATACTCGAAGAAACAGAGTGTTTGGGCGACCCCCACCACGTGCCATTTGTGCCGGCCCTTCGCCCAGAGAAACAGGATATCGTCGCTTATCGTCGGGGTTTCCAGATACCCGCGCTTTCCCACCCTCATTATCTCCGCACAGGCTTTCACCGGATCGTCAACGTGCTCGAGGATGTGCGCGCAGTAAACAAAGTCGAAAAATTTATCCGGAAAAGGGAGGTCTTGAACGTCAGCCGACACCAACGGTTTTCCGTTCCGGCTGATTTCGCCGTAGCGGTGCTCAGTATCATCAAGAAACCGATCGACCAGGTGCGTTGCATAGGGAAAAGGATCGCTGCCGCTCCCGATATCAAGGACGCGGTCCGCCGGCTGAGTATCGAACTTAACGTATTGCTCCTGATATTCGATCCGTCGTTTCTCGCCGCGGAACTCTGACCGTAGCGGATGGTATTCAACTGTCAGCGGGACCCGGTCGATTACCGGCCGGATAATTTTTCGGATCGGCCGCGGAATTAACTTCTTGAGGCTCATGTTTAAGGTCGTCCTGTTTGGGCAGCTGCGACCTGAAGGTGCTGCCGGTGCTTTTCGATACAAGCACCGATTAAGGCCAGGTTTTCTCGCGTCCAATCAATCGTCCGGCGCAGGCCTTCGCGAACGTCGATTTCAGGCTCAAAGCCCAGGGTCTTTTTCGATTTCTCGGTGCTGCCGAATCGCTTGCCCGAATGGTCCCACGGACGCGGCGGCAGAAAATCGATCGGCGCCGGATTCCCGGTGAACTCGTTGACCGTGGTCGCGAGTTCCAGAATCGACGTCTCGACGCCATTTGCGAGATTGTAAACCTCGCCCGCCGTTCCTTTCGTCGCGCAAAGCATCAACCCGCGCACGATGTCATCGACGAAAATAAAATCGCGCGTGGCAATTCCTTCGTTCTCAACTGTCAGCGGCATTCCCTTCAATCCGCGATAGACGAATGTTGGTGTGACATTGCGCCATACCGTCGCTGGCGTGCCGCGCCAACGGCCCGCGCCCAGGATTTCGCCCGGCCCATAGACATTCTGGAAACGCGCCTTGACGACCGGCAGTTGGTGCTGTTGAAAATAATAATTTGAATACAGCTCGCCGATGATTTTTGAGATTTGATAAGGACTGTCGAGATAGAGCGAGACTGGCGCATCTTCCTGAGTGGCCTCGGCCTTGTCGTAGGTTTTTTCCGCCACGGTGCAGCCGGCCGAGGAATAAACAACTCGGTTAAGGTTGCTGAAGTTCTTGATCCGCTCATACAGCTTGAGCGTCGTGAAGGTGTTGTTCTCGTGATCCGCGAGCGGATCGTGCATCGAACTCTGATTGCCGTGATAGGTGGCGAGATGAAAAACAAAATCCAAATCGTCAGTCAATTGGTCCAAAACGGCGTCATCCGTGATTGAACCCTCGATGAAAGTTACCGCTTGATGCTCGGGAACATTCACGCGTTCCGCTGAGAGCAGGTTGTCGACGATCAAAAGCTGGCGCGGAGCCGACTCCAGAAGCTTCCCGGCGAGGTTGCTGCCGACAAATCCGGCGCCGCCAACAATCAGAATCTTGGTGTTAGTAAATTCGTTCAAGCTTTTCTCCGTGGTTTTGTTGTAGCGCGGGCTGTCTCGGCCTGCGCAATCTTCGTCAGCCCGCAGACTGGACAGTCTGCGCTACTAAGCCTTAGCTTCCTCTTGTTTGAGGTGTGTAAAGGTCTGCGTAATTCCGTTTGCTTTGTACCAGTCGATCGCCGCGCGCACGCCATCTTCCAAAGGCGTTCTGACCTGCCAATCGAAAGTCTGGTTAGTCTTCGACGGATCAAGCAGAATCGTATAAGCATCGTCAGGATTTCGGGGGCGGACCTCAACCTCGCCATCCATCGAAATGCCGAGCGCCTTGACCGTGGCGTCGAACAATTCCTTGATTGAATAATCAGAGCCGGACGAGATGTGGTAGTAACCCGCAGAGCCTTTGCCGTCAATCGCCTTGATCACGCAATCGACGAGATCGTTGATGAAGACAAAGTCGCGGCGCGTGTCCATCACGAAACAACCCTTGCCCGTTGTCAGCCGCTGGAAAAAAGTGGGCAGCGGTCCGCTCAGATTTCGTGGCCCATAAGCGTTCGCCAGCCGAAACGAGAGAAAGTCGAGGCCGCCCAATTCGACGTACTGTTCGCCGGCAGTCTTGCTGATCGCATAGCTGCTGCCTTCCGGCTTTAACGGATGGTTCAAAGTAATCGGCTGCTCAATCGGCTTCAGGCCGTAACCCAGCGCGGTTTGAAAATAAATGAGGCGCTTCGCCCCGCTGCGCTTCGCAGCCTGCACGACGTTGGCTGAACCCAGAACGTTTGTGCGCGCATCCTCGGCCCAGTCTTCCGGGTCTCGATAAGCGGCGGCCGCGTGAACCACCACGTCCGGCTTGAATTCGTCAAACAGACGATGGACCAGATCAGAATCGGCGATCGTTCCTTCGACGACCTGCAAATTTGCCTGCGGTTGCAAATTGTCTCTGCGGCCCGTCGCATAGTTGTCAATGACCAGCACCTGATCGTTGCGGCCGAGCAACCTCTCCGCCAGGTGGGACCCAATAAAACCGGCGCCGCCGGTAATCAAAACTTTCATTAATCAAACTCTCCTTGGAAAAGTGGCACAGACTTTAGTCTGTGATTACCAATTTCACAGACTGAAGTCTGTGCCACAAATTATTTTCGTTTACGCATCACCAGGCCGCGCACCCGTGATAGCTCGGCAAAGCAATCAGGATTAAATGCGCGCGCCAGCTCCTGGCACCGCTCGCTGAAAACCGAATTGTGCCTGGCATTCTCAGCGCCCACGACCAAAGGGTACATGACGCGAGTTAGATAGTCATAAGCGCCCAGGTGAAACTGATCCTCCACGTCACAACCGGTCTTTAAATCAGGCATTAAATCATTCACCGACGAGTAGAAATTGATTTTGGCCGGCTCGACCGGCGGCAGCTTGACCTGCTCGCGCAACGCGGTCAGGGCCTTGAACCCTTCGGTAAAACCTTCGACCAAAATCAGAATCCCCCCGGGCCGCACCAGTTGCACAAGATTGCGGACCGCGCGGCGCTGTTCGTCCAGGCTGCGCAGATTGATGAGCACGCGCACACAGATCACTGCGTCATAATCCTGGCCCAGATTCACGGGGTCCAAAATATTGTCGTGAATAAAACGATTGTTTGTCTCGCCGAACTTCGCACGCGCGCGCGCGATCATATTTTCTGCATAGTCAAAGGCGTCGATATGTTTGACCAGCGGGCGAAAGCGTCCGGTGGAGAAGCCGTTGCCGCAACCGACCTCGAGCACGTTCATGTCGTTTGTCAGATAACGACAGACGTAGTCATATTCCAGCTCGCGCTGGAAGATGTCCATGATATTGACTTCGATGTCGTTTTCGATGCGGGCCGCGCGCTCGTTCCAATGCAGGTCAGTACTGCTTTTCATAAACCTCCTCGCTGAAACGCTCCTTGATCAGATCTTCAACTGCTTCGTGAATGAACGGCCAGATAGCCTGCTCATAGACTCGATTACCGCTGGCGCTCAGGTGCAGCTGATCGGGATAAGGGATCAAGAGATCTTCCAGTTCTGTTTCCGAGAAAGGTTCGAAGGCCTTGCGAATATCACAGAAGGTTACGCCGGTTTCTGTCGCCACCTCTTCAATAATCCTGCTGTAGCGCGCGTTGGCATCTTCGTAGCGCTCGCCGCTGAGCATCATTTTGTGACGAACAGTTCGATGATTGTTGCTGAGGATGATGTGCCGGGCGCCAAACAAACGGGCCCGCGAAATCATCTCGATCAGATTGGCGCGAAAAGCTGATTCGGAAACGCGGGGCAGGCCGCGATCAGTGAGCCAGCAGTTACAGTCATTCAAACCAAACTGCAACGTCATGATGTCGGGATGGGCGTTTTGCACGTCGACAGGAAACCGCTCAAGGCCCTGGCGACTGGTCTCGCCTGAAATCCCGCAGTTCATCACATGAATGTTAATTGGGGTATCCAGATACATTCGCAGCAAACGATCCGTAACTGAATGGGCCCAGCGGTATTCCGGCTCCACGCATTGGCCGAAAGTGATCGAATCACCCATCAAAACCAGAGTCAGCAGTCCCGGTCGCGTGGCGTCGCCAGTTTTTTTCAAGTCGATTTCTTCAGTCAACATGTATTTTTATTTACGCACTCTCGTTGTTGTGAAGGAAACCTCAGTGGTTCTCTGTGCGATCTCTGAGTCTCTGTGGTGATTCTGTTTCTGGGTGATTTCACCACAGAGGCACAGAGGATCACAGAGGTTACACAGAGAAAATATTTGCTAGAGACTCCTTCCAAGACGGCTTTCTAAATTGATCAATCGAGCAACCTCTTAAATTCGCCGGCCTGGTCATGAAATTCCTGCTGCCACAATTCCAGGCACAACAATCCCCAGACCTTGCGGCCGAATTTCGGTTCTTTGTCCAGGCCGGAAATCAACTTCTGATTATCCACGAAATCCCGGCTCAGAGCATTCCGGGTCGTCAAAGTGTCCTGCACAAAGTCCCGGGCCTCGCCGTTAATCCATTCCGTCAAAGGCGTCGGGAAACCCATCTTGTCTTTGCGATCGATGATGACATCCGGTAGTTCCGTGCGGACCGCGTCTTTCAGGACCTGCTTCATCGTCCCGTCTTTGAACTTCACGTTGGACGGCATGGTCGCGGCGAATTCGACCAGCGGATGATCCAGAAACGGCACCCGCGATTCCAACCCATGGGCCATGCTCACCCGATCCTCAACCTGCAACAGCGCCGGGAGCAAAGTCTTGAAGTCAAAGTGGGTCATCCGGTCAAAGTACGATTCCTTCCTGACGTTTTTGCCGTTGAAGATCGTCTGAAAAGTCTCAAATGGTGAATAGTCGCCCAGCAGATTCCAATGGATTTCGTCACTCAACAGCGGGGCGCGATTGATCAGGCGGAAATAACGGCGATCCATATCTTCGAACAAGCCCTCACGCCAGAACTCCTGCAACATCGGCTTGTAGTTGTGCAGCGCCGTCAGGTTCGGAATGATCGATTCGTAAGTGACGATGTAGTTGCCGTCGTTGATCGTGCCGTCGATCGCCGCTTTGATGCACTGTTCGAAATAGGCGATCAGATAGCGCGTGTAGCCGCCGAAAATCTCGTCTCCGCCCTGTCCGCCCAAAACCACCTTCCGATGTTTGGCAGCAAGTTGCGAAACCATGTACTGCGGAAACGATCCCGGCCCAGCGACCGGATAATCCAGGTGATAGATAACTTTTCTGATGTTGTCGATAAAGTCTGTCGCCGTGATGTCGATCTCGTGCAGGCTAAACCCGCGCCATTCGGCCAGGGCCCGCGCGTAGCGGCTTTCGTCATAGTCTTCGCTGAATGAAAACTTTCCGGTAAAAGCCTTGAAGTCGCCGTTCGATTGGCGGCTGGCGATCGAGGCAACTGCACTGGAATCAAGTCCACCACTCAGGTAAGTACCGACGGGAACGTCTGCTCGCAAATGCAGGTTAACGGATTCAGGCAGCAGTTCGCGCAAACGCTCGTCGAAATATTTTGACGTGTGATCGAAATCCAGCTCGTAATAGACTTCCCAATACCGCCTGATTTCAATCGCGCCGTTCCTGACCGACAATGTATGTCCCGGAAGCAGTTCCTTTATCCCTTTGAAAAGAGTTTTTCCGGCCAGGCAGAATTGAAATGCCAGGTAGTCCTTAAAACCCTCGACGTCGGTTTCGATCTTATCGACGAAAGGCAGAAGAGCTTTTACTTCAGAAGCAAAGTAATAACTGTCGCCGGTGGTTGCATAATAGAAGGGCTTTATCCCGAACCGATCGCGTGCACAAAACAGCTCCTGCCGCGCTTCGTCCCAGAGCGCGAATGCAAACATGCCGCGCAGGTGCGTGACGCAATCTTTCCCCCAGCGGCGATACGCTGCGAGCACAACTTCGGTATCGGAAGTCGTCTGGAAATCTTCGGCGCCGAGCTCTTCACGCAGCTCAATGTAGTTGTAGACCTCGCCGTTGTAAGTGATCCAGTTGCCCGCCGGGTCCTTCATCGGCTGGTCGCCGGTCGAAAGGTCAATGATGCTCAGACGCCGGTGGGCCAGGCCTACGAAACCACGCTCGTGCCACCACGCCCCCTCACCGTCCGGACCGCGATGCCGCAACAGTTGATTCATTACACCAAGCCGCCGTCCGAGATTTGGGATCTCGGCAGCTGACAGGTTCAACGCTCCGGCTATTCCGCACATCTTTACTTCTTCACCAGCTTGAACACGCCGCCGATGCCCGCGTGTCTTCCTTCATACATCGGCAGTCCGTTCGCATCCATCTTGAGGGCACTCAGGAAGTCCCGATGCTCACGGCCGAGCCTTTCATCGGTCAGGGCAGCGGCCAGGTACTTTTCATTGAGTTGAGCTCGACATCGGACAAATAACCGCCCATATACTCGGTTTGAAAGCCGTTACTTTCGCATAAACTGGAAAACTCCTTCCAGTTGTGACAGCGCGCTACTGGGCATTTGCCTGTGCCGTCGGCTTCGACGTCAACAGTCAGATGAAAAATATCGTAAACATCTTTTCCGGGAAAAGCGTTCTGAATGACAAACTTTTCGTAAGCCGCAAAGAGATGTACCCAAACGCTTTCGCGATTATAAACCATCACCCGGCTTTCGCCGCCTGGCTTGAGGCGGCGATGGAATTCCCTGAACAAGGCCTCCGGGTGACTGGTATGGTGCAACACCCCAGACATTGAAGAAAATCAACGCTCCCGGAACGGCCGGGACCGAAGCGGAACACCGTCAGGCTACTCTTCCTTTCAGTCGTCGCAACGCCCGCAGTAGCGGCCCCCCGAGGGCCGCGAGCGGCCGGCGGCCGGGAAAATCACTGTAGATAAATTTGTTTTTCTTTGAGCGGAGCTCGAGCCAGCGAAGTTCTCGGGACATCTGGCGTAGAGCCGCATCGGCGTCTCCGGAATTGGGCAGAGGTTCTAACCCGGCGTCACCCAGGACTTCGTCAAATCCCGCAATGAAACTCTGGTAGCTGTACCGGCCTGAAGCGATCAAATCGTTATAAGCATTGCCGGTGATCTCGTCGCGGACTGATTTCTGCTGAAACAGGCGGAGGCACTCGTCGAAATTTGAGAAGTCCTTCCGCAAAGGGATGTAATGCACCATCGGTTTCATTGCGCCGGAATAGCGGCCTTCGTAGAGTATCTGGCAGACCCGGAAAGCGGCGGCCTCAAAATGGCGCGGACTGATCACGCGCTGCGGGATAAAGTCCTCCCACTTATGCAGAAACGCTTTGGACATCTCGGCAAAGGTGAACTGCGGATTGAGCGCCAGCAATCGCTCACATTCGGCGCGCACTTCTCCCGTGAGATCCGTAATCGACACGCCTGCTTCGGTGCCAATCATGCCGCGGCAATTGGCCACAAAGTCGTACCACCCGGCGCCATAGATTCGCCGCTGCTCATCAGTCTCGATGTCGAGCTTCAGGCCCAGACCTGCGGCGCGGCGCTGAAACTCAACTGCAACTTCAGTTTTCTCCTGCGCGCCGTGGCCCATGTAGTAAGGGAGCGAACGCGCCCGGTACCCAATATCGATCGAACGCTTTTCATCAGGTATGGTCAGGCGGTGTGCCAGATCGATCATTTCATCACTCACATAACCTGTCAGGTAATGAATGATCCTGGGAACAGAGGTGAACTTTTCGTAAACATCTTTGAAGTATTGAGGCTCGATCAACGTGTACACGCAATCAACCTGACAGCGGTTGAGGAAGTCAAAGCGCGGCCGGCAATACTGATACTCGTCCTGAAACAAAGCGACCTTGTAACTCGACTGGCTTTGATCGACGTAGCTCAGGAAATCCTCGTTCAACGCAAACGGCCAGTTTCCGAAGAGCGAATAATGGAAACCGATCGCACTGAAACGCATTCCGACCAGCGAGGCTGGAAATCCGAAGTAAGTATTAACATTCCAGACTTTGAATCGAGAGTTGCTTTCGTAAGCGCGGATATTTTCGAGGATCGTCGGGGCGTCCTGAGTCAGCGGAAGATGATAAAGCAAAAGAACGCCGTTGATTTGCATGGACAATTTGCGCGCGGTTCAATTCGTTTGACTTAGCAAATTCGAATAGATCTCGTCCATCCTCCGCGCGCCAGCCTCAGCCGAATGCCACTTAACGGCAAATTCGCGACTGCGCCGGCCGATCTCGCGACGCTTTTCAGGGTGCTCAATCAGATCCACCAGAATATCGTGGACGTTTTCAGGAGTGGCGCTGATGACCGGCAACTCATCGATGTATTCGGGAATTTCGCGCCGAATAGTTTCCAGCCATTCCGGCCTGAGAAAACAGACCGACGGCTTACCCAGCATCAACGCTTCGCGGATATTGGCGCCGAACCAGCCGAAAGTGAGCATGTCCACGACGATGTCGGCCTGGGCCTGGTAAAAACGGACCTTTTTGTTGGGAACATCCTGAAAGAAAATCATCTCGACCTTGTGTCCTTCGGCCTTAAGCTGATCGATCAGCGGCAGATAAACGTGGGTGCTCTTGATGTTTCGCTGAGTGGCCGCGTCAGTCCGCGATTCAAAGTTTCCGATCGCATGATAGATCTTCACCGTGTCCTCGGGAATCGGTAGCCGATAGTTCGACGGGATGAGCAGATCCGGACTCCAAACCTGTGGATCCAGGCAAAACCACTCAGGCACTTCATGGGCGAGGGGAGTGAGGTTGTAGTCCTTGCGGTTACCCGCGAACATCACTTGAAAATCAGCAACACTGTTTCGAAACTTACCCCAGGCAAGGTTCCGCTCGTCACTGCAAACGTCGGCGCGATGTTGCCACGGACAGATATCACAGACGGGTTCAGGCAGCCAGGTGCGAAATGAGCTTTGCGAGACTCCATCCAGACAACCGACGTTGGTGTAGGCAATCTTCTTTCCGAGTTTTTTCAGGAGCTTAATGTCCCAGCGCTCAGGCAGAATCCATGATTGATCGAAGTCGGAAACGAACCTGAGGTTCCACGTGCCGGTAAAATGAAAGATGTCATAGCTGCGCAGGGCGCGCAGATAAAACATCAGGTGGCCCAGCGCATTCTTCGCCGTTCCGTATCTGAATTTGAAATCCTGACCGTGATAGAAGATCTGATCGCTTTCGGTCGGATCGATGTTCAGCACGTCGGCCTTCCAGCCCAGGTCACGCAGCGCCCGGGAAAGGTACCAGGTGTTGTAATAGCATTGGCCCACATAGAGGACGCGGCCGGGTGAGGCGTTGGCGCCCGTTGCGGTGCTTAAAGACCCGTTCGATTGCATCGTCAATTGAGCGTTCCCGGATTCGGCCCGTGCCAAACAGATTTCGGACGCACGAACCCACGAACTTCACCCCAACGATAATGATCGGGGCTGCCCGGCGCTACGTTGAGCGCGGTGAATTGGAACGTTCGCTCAACCCAGTCTACGATCAATCCCGATAAATGCCCAATAATCACGTCGATTACGTACTCGCGCGGCAGCAGCGTCGCGTCAATCTCGACCACCACTTCATTTAATCCGGGTTTGAAGTTCAGGCCAGGCCGATCCTCGTCAATATTCTGGACGGTTGCCACTCGCAGGCCGTCCAGAGTCGAAATGCCAATCTCGATGAACGCATCCTCGAGGGGTTTTTGCACCTCGAACATCGCGGCAATCTTAAACCGCTGGCCCAACATCACCTGCTCGGTCGACTGGTCATGGCCATCCCGCAGCTCGACACGGCGCAGCAGCGCATCGCCGGTGCCGATACGATGAGCATCTTTCGAGATTACCCCGTGCTCCTGAATCGGACTGTTCAGATTCAGATAGGCAGCGACCGTCTCTTCAACCGGACCGCTGGCTGCCGCTGTCCCTTTGTGAATCAGCATCGCCCGGCTGCAAAGAGTTTTGATTGCGCCCATGTTGTGGCTGACGAAAAGGATGGTCCGTCCCTCGCCCGCAACTTCGCTCATCTTGCCCAGACACTTCTTTTGAAATTCCAGATCGCCCACGGCCAGGACTTCATCGACTACCAGGATTTCCGGTTCGAGATGCGCAGCGACGGCAAAAGCCAGACGCACATACATGCCGGATGAATAGCGCTTGACTGGCGTATCGAGAAACTGTTCGATGCCTGAGAACTCAACGATCTCGTCGAACTTGCGGCTCACTTCCCGCCGCTTCATGCCGAGAATTGTGCCGTTCAAAAAGATATTCTCGCGACCGGTCAACTCCGGGTGAAATCCGGTGCCGACCTCCAGCAGCGATCCCAGCCGGCCATGAATTTCCATCCGTCCTTCAGTCGGCTCAGTGATGCGAGACAGCAATTTGAGCATCGTGGATTTTCCCGCGCCGTTCCGGCCGATGATTCCCAACACCTCGCCGCGATCGAGTTCGAACGAAATATTTCGCAGCGCCCAAAAAATCTGCTCCTCGGGCACAGGCTGTCCCATCCGCCGCAGTCGTCGTAACGGTGAAGACATCGCCGCGGTCAGCGCCGCCATGAACGTTTCGTGACGCTCCTGCCTGCCGCCGATCCGGTATTGCTTACCGAGATCTCTTACGCTGATTGCGAGATTTCCCATGCGCTAGATGACGTCCGCGAAGGTTTTTTCAGTGTATCGGAAATAGTAGAAGCCGCTGATGAACAACGCCACCGCAGCCCCTGAAGAGATAGCGATTAGTCGTAACGGCGCGGCGCCGGTTCCCAGCAAAGCCCAGCGAAACCCTTCGATCACTCCGACCATAGGATTGAGAGCATAAAGATTGAGCCACGGCATTGGCACGATCCGGCTCGGATAAGCCACGGGTGAAACGAACATGCCAAACTGGACCAGCACGGTGACTATGTGGCGCACGTCGCGATACTTCACGTTCATGGCCGCAAACCATAAGCCCGCGCCCAGGGTCGTCACCATTGCCAGGATGAGAAAAGCGGGCAGCCAAATAACCTGAACACTCGGCGCCTGACGGTAATAGAACATCAGGCCGATAAGGACGACGAAGGCGATCATGAAATCGACAGCCGGCGGAAACAGACTGGTCAGCGGAATCAACAGCCGGGGAAAATAAACCTTGGAAAGCAGATTCGAGTTGTTGACTAAACTGTTCGCCGCGTTTCCCAGCGTGGTCGCAAAATATTGCCACGGCAGCAAAGCCGCAAACGCAAACAAGGGATAAGGCACGCCTTCCGAAGGGACCCCGGCCATCCTGCCAAAAAAGATAGTGAACAAAATCATCGTCATCACGGGCTGGACTACCGCCCAGGCCGCGCCGAGTATCGTCTGTTTGTAGCGGATATTGATGTCGCGCCAGGCGAGGAAGAACATCAGGTCGCGGTAATCCCAAATCTCTTTGAGATTGAAATCAGCGAGGCCGCGGGACGGCTCGATCACGATCGTCGCAGCTGATCTTGTTTGGGTATCAACCATCGAAAAGACTGTCCTGGATCAAGCGCCCTGGACCAGCGCAGCGGTCCCTTCAAAGCCGCAATTCATCAGCACGTCGATCACCGAGAGACCGGGCACAAACTCTTTTGTGTTCGCTTGTTCGTACACCGGATGTTTGAAATTTTGATAGATCAAATCCAGGCCGGCCGCGGCAAATTTCTCGTCTTGCTGATATTCGGATGCTCCTCCGCCGCAGAGATAAGCCGTTCCGTTAACGCCTTTGGTAATCGAGATCAACAAATCCGTTCCGGTGCCGGTAGCTTCGATTTCCGACGCGAGCACAATTTTTGCGGTGTCAACTCTCAGGGCTTTGGCGAGATAAAGGATGGCAGACAGGTTATAGTCCGTCAAACGACTGGTCGGGTTACGAATCAACTCTTCGATGGACGGAAAGACCTCTGCGAAATGTGTTGCCGCGCCA
>Ga0070694_100001383_pt1 | contig 14182 bp, 11 predicted proteins | sample KBSK1251metaG_FD_65470 | JGI IMG/M metagenome (GOLD analysis project Ga0070694, IMG submission 65470) | Corn, switchgrass and miscanthus rhizosphere microbial communities from Kellogg Biological Station, Michigan, USA - KBS K1-25-1 metaG | ecosystem: Host-associated > Plants > Roots >... | reverse complement strand
TGCTCGAGAGCGTCATCGCCGGCTACGAAGTCTGCTCCCGTCTCGGCGGCGCGACCACGCCGAAGCCGAACGTCCACTCCCACGGCACGTGGGGCACCATCGGCACCGCGGTGGCGGTGGCCCGGCTGGCCGGGCTCGACGCGGCCGGCGTCCGCTCGGTGATCAACCTCTCCGCGAGCATGAGCCCGGCCAATACCTGGGCCACCGCGCTCGAGGGCGTCACGATCCGAAACGCGTACCCGGGGCGGTCGGGCCTCGAGGGCATCCTCGCGGTCGATCTCCATCGCGCGGGGTTCACCGGGCTGCCCGACGCGCCGAGCGACGTGTACGGGACGATCCTGGCCGACCGCTTCGAGCCCGAGCGCGCGCTCGACGGTCTGGGCGGCCCGCTGCGCATCCAGCAGAACTACTTCAAGCTCTACGCCTGCTGCCGTTACAACCACTTTGCGCTGGACGCGCTGCTCGCGCTGGCCCGCGCCGGGGAGGTGCACGCCGATCAGGTCGAGCGGGTGGTCGTCACCACGATCCCGTTCGGCCCGCGGATGGCCGGCCCCGCGCCCACCTCGATGCTGGGCGCCAAGTTCTCCATTCCCTACGCGGTGGCGGCGGCGCTGGTCCTGGGCCGCGCCGACGTGTCGGCGTTCGCGGAGCCCGCGCTCGGCGATCCGCGCATCCGGGCCCTCGCGGGTCGCGTGGAGGTGCGCGTGGACCCGGAGATGTCGCCGCGGCGCGCCGACGCCCCCACCGCGCGGGTCGAGGTCGCGCTCCGGGACGGGCGCGCGCTCGCCGGGGTCACCAGCGTGGTCCGCGGCGACTTCGCGAATCCGGTTCCCGACGAGGAAGTCGTGGAGAAGTTCATCGCGCTGACGTCGGAGCCGCTCGGCCCCGGGCGGGCCCACGAGGTCGTCCGGGCCGTCGAAAAGGTGGAGCGGCTCGAGGACGTCCGGGATCTGACCGGGCTGCTCGCGCCGCCGGTCTCAGGAAAGGGGAGAGCATGACCAACGAGTCCAGGCCGCAGCAGGCCGAGGTGGCGGCCCTCCTCGGCGTCATCGAGCGCATGGCGGCCGATCTGGCGCTGGCCGAGGAGCCGGCCCGCTTCATCACGGCCCTCGAGATGGGCCGCCCGCTCGCCGCGAGCACGGCGGGGGACGCGGACCGGTAGCGCGAGCCGGGCGCGGTGATCGGCTGGACGATCGAGGCCCTCGCGGCGGCGATCCGCGCGGGCCAGATCTCGCCGGTCGAGGCCACCCGGGAGGCGCTCGCGCGGATCGAGCGCCTCGACGGGGAGCTGCGCGCCTTCATCTGCCTGGATGCCGCCCGGGCCCTCGAGACGGCCCGCCGACTCGAGGCCGACCAGCGACGGGGCGCCTGGCGCGGGCCCCTCCACGGGGTCCCGCTCGCCTTCAAGGACCTGTGCTTCGTCGACGGGTGGCCGACCTCCTGCGGGACCCGGACCGCCGAGTACTTCCGGGACGAGCAGGACTGCACCGCGGTCGCGCGGCTCGTCGCGGCGGGCGCGGTGACGCTCGGCAAGCTCAACATGAGCGAGCTGGCGATGGGGCCGTTCGGCGACAATGCCCACCACGGGCACGCCCGGAACCCGTGGCGCGTCGGGCACTGCGCGGGCGGCTCCTCGAGCGGCTCGGCGGTCGCGGTGGCGTCGGGTCTCGCGCTGGGCGCGATCGGGACCGACACCGGCGGCTCGATCCGACTGCCGGCGGCGGCCTGCGGCATCGTCGGGCTCAAGCCGACCTACGGCCGCGTGAGTCGCGCCGGGGCGATGCCTCTCAGCTGGTCGAACGACCACGTGGGCCCGATGGCGCGCACGGTCCGGGACTGCGCGGTGCTCCTCCAGGTGATGGCGGGGCCCGACCCCCGCGACGCCACCTCGAGCCCGGAGCGGGTGCCCGACTACCTGGCCGCGCTGGGCGGGCCGGCGGGGCCCGACCTCACCGGAACGCGGGTCGGCGTGGCCGAGAACTTCTTTTTCCAGCGCGTCGATGTCGAGGTGGCGGCTGCGGTGCGCAAGGCGGCGGACGTCCTCGCGCGGCTCGGAGCCCACGTCGACGAGCTCCACGTCCCGGATCCGCAGACGATGAGCGACGTCACCAACATCGTCAGCCGCTCCGAGTCCTCCGCGATCCACGCTCGATTGCTCCACGACCGGCCGCACGAGATCCAGCCGGTGGTGCGCGCCCGGCTGGAGCTCGGGCTGCAGATCCGGGCCCACGACTACCTGCAGGCGCTGCGGCTGCGGGCCCGCCTCACCCGCGCCTTCGTGGCGGAGGTGTTCGCCCAGGCGGACGTGCTGGTCGCCCCGGTGATCCCGGAGCCGGCGCCCCCTCTCGCTCACGCCACAGTGGGTCCCGTGCACGAGCTCGCGGAGCGCCAAGGGCGCTTCGCGCGCCTCACCCGGCTCTTCAACGGGCTCGGGCTGCCCGCGCTCAGCGTGCCCTGCGGGTTCTCCTCCGCGGGGCTGCCGCTGGCCTTGCAGATCGTGGGCCGTCCGTTCGACGAGCCCACCGTCCTGCGGGTCGGCGACGCCTACCAGCGAGCCACCGACTGGCACACGCGCCGTCCACCCGTCGACTAGCCGGATTCCGAAAAACTCGCCCGAGGTCGGGCGCCGAGAAGGGTGCAGATGCGAGGCGGCGAGCTTGCGGCCCCCGAGGCGTACTTGCCGTACGTTGAGGGGTGCCGCAAGCTCGCCAACGAAGCAGCTGCGCCCTTCTCGGCGTCCGCCTACGCCTTGTCGAGCCAGACGCGGTGCATGTCGATCAGGCCGGCCGGAATCATCTGGAAGCCCTTCACGTACTTGTGGAAGACCTTCTGCTCGTTGAGGTGCATGAGGATGGCCACCGGCGCGTCCTCGACGATGAGCCGCACCGCCTCCTCGTAGAACTTCTTGCGCTTCTTGAAGTCGTTCTCGGACCGGGCGCCCTCGACCATCTTGTCGAAGTCGGGGTTGACCCACTTTCCGGCATTCCACGCCTCCGAGGAATGCAGCTCCGGATAGAGCGTCTCGTCCGGGTCGAGATCGGCGTCCCACTGGATCCCCACCAGGTCCCACTGCTTTTCCTGCAGCCATCGGCGCCTGAAGGTGGGCGCGTCGGCCAGCTCGATATTGACCTTGACGCCGATCTTGGCGAGCTGCGCCTGGACCACCTCCGCCTGGCGCGGCGCGGTGCCCGCGTTGCCGGAGAGCAGCATCACCTCGGTGCCGTTCGCGTACTTGGACTGCTTGACGAGCTGCTTGGCCTGCTCGAGGTCGAAGTACTGCCCGTTCTTGCCGGACTCGAAGGCCGCGTCGTAGAAGCCGCCCATGGGCGGCGAGATCGGGCCGTGGGCGACGATGCCTTCGCCGAACTCGACGCGGCTCAGGATCTCCTGGCGGTCGATGGCGAACGCCACCGCCTTCCGGAGGTTCTTGTCCGAGAAGGGCTCCTTGGCCAGATTCATGTGCATGCAGCGCCAGTTGCCGCCCACCGCGCTGAGCGCGTTGAGCTTGGGATCCTTGCGGAGCTCGGCCATGAACTGGGGTGACACCGCGTTGACGCCGTCCACCTCACCCGTCTTCAGCGCCGCCACCAGGGTCGAGGGCTCGATGATGAACTTGATGAGCACCTTGTCGAGGTAGGGGAGCTTGCCGCCGGCGGCATCGGTCTCCCAGTAGTTCGCGAAGCGCTCGAGGAGGATGAAGTCGCCCTCCTTCCACTCGACGAACTTGAACGGTCCGGTCCCCACCGGGTTGCGGCCGTAGGCCTTGCCCTTTTCCTTCACCGCGCGCGGGGACAGGATGGTGGCGGCCCGGCCGGTCGAGCCGGTGAACGCGACGCGGAGGAACGGGTACGGCTTGGCGAAGGAGAGCTTGATGGTCTCGGGGTCGGGGGTCTCGATGGACTCGAGCAGGGCGAGCTTCCAGGCGTGGATGGGCGCCTGGGCCTTGTCCTTGACGCGCTCGAGGTTCCACTTGATATCGGCCGATGTGCACGGATCGCCGTTGTGGAAGGTGACGCCTTTGTGGAGGCGAAACACGTGGACCCGGTCGCCCTGGATCTCCCACTCGCGCGCCAGGTCCGGCTTGAAGTCCACGCTCTTGCCGTCGCTCGAGGTGATCTTGAGCAGGCCGTTGTAGATGTTGTTGTGGATGCCGCAGGCGGTGATGAAGGTCGTGTTGTGCGCGTCCAGCGTGTCGATGTTCTGGAAGCTGCCGATCTTGATCGTGCCGCCCCGCTTCGGCGTCTGCGCGTGAGCGAGCCCGGGCAGCCCCGCCGAGAGGCCGGCGAGTCCCGCCGCGCCGACGCCCAGCGCCTGCAGCATCGCGCGGCGGGATACCCGGTCGTCTTTCCAGGCGCCCTCGCGCAGCTCGCGGTTGACTTCCTCGAACCCATCGCGACTCGTCATGGCGATCCTCCTCAGGGGTAGAGATGGCACGCGACGGCGTGCGCCGGCGCCGGCTCACGGAGAGCGGGCTCGACCTCGTCGCAGCGGGACATCCGGTGGGGACAGCGGCTCGCGAAGCGACAGCCTCGCGGCAGGTCGATCGGGTTGGGCAGCTCGCCCTCCAGCAGCCGGGTCGGGTCGTCGAAGATCGACGTCGCCCCGTCCCCGACCGTGGGGATGGCGGCCAGCAGGGCCTGGGTGTAGGGGTGCCGCGGCTGCTTGAACAGCTCGGCGGTGGGGGCCACCTCCACGAGCTTGCCCAGGTACATCACCGCCACCCGGTGGCTCACGAACCGGATCACGCCGAGATCGTGGGAGACGAAGAGATAGGCGAGCCCGAGGCGCTCGCGCAGGTCCACGAGCAGGTTCAGGATCTGCGCGCGCACCGAGACGTCGAGGGCCGAGACCGCCTCGTCGGCGACCACGAGGCGCGGGCCCGCCGCGAGCGCCCGGGCGATGCCCACCCGCTGTCGCTGGCCACCCGAGAGCTCGTGCGGGTAGCGATGGAGGTACTCGGTCGACAGCCCGACCATGTCGAGCAGCTCCCGCACCCGCGCCGCGGCGCGGGCGCCCTCCGCGATCCGGTGCACCCGGATGGGCTCGGCCACCGCGCGGCCCACCGTCAGCCGGGGGTTGAGCGAGCTGTAGGGGTCCTGGAAGACGATCTGCACCTTTCGTCGAAAGGGCAGCAGGCGTCGCGCGGGCAGGGCGGTGATGTCCTGGCCCTCGAAGGCGATGCGGCCGCTGGTCGGGTCGATGGCGCGCAGGACCAGCCGCCCGGTGGTGGTCTTGCCGCAGCCCGATTCCCCGACCAGACCGAGGGTCTCTCCGGACTCGATCGTGAAGCTCACCCCGTCGACGGCGTGCACCACGCGCGGCGAGGCGCCCGGCCAGAAGGCGGCCAGGGGATTGGAGCGGACCGGGAAGTGCTTGACGAGGTCGGAGACCTCGAGCAGGGGCGGGGACGAGGTCACGACGTCTCCGCGAGATGACAGGCGACTTCCCGGTCGGCCGCGATGGAGCGCAGCAGCGGCGCGTCGACCCGGCAGCGCGGCTCGGCGACCGGACACCGGGGATGGAACCGGCACCCCGGGGGGAGCGACCTCAGGCCCGGCATCATCCCGCCGATGGCGCCCAGCCGGCCGTCGCCTTCGAGTCGGGGCAGGCACTCGATGAGCCCGCGGGTGTAGGGATGGGCGGGCGCGCGGAAGAGAGCGCCGACCGTGGCGTCCTCGACGACCCGCCCGGCGTACATCACGAGCACCCGGTGGCACATCTGGGAGATGATCCCCAGATCGTGCGAGACCAGGAGCACGGCCACCCCGAGCTCCCGGGCGAGCCGGCGGATGAGGGCCAGGACCTGGGCCTGGATCGTCACGTCGAGCGCGGTGGTGGGCTCGTCCGCGATGAGGAGGCTCGGCACGCACGAGATGCCCATCCCGATCATCACCCGCTGCGCCATGCCGCCGCTGAACTGATGCGGGTAGTCCCGGGCTCGGGCCCGCGGCGAGGAGATCCCGACCCGGCCCAGGGTCTCGATCACTCGCTCGCGCAGCACCCTGCGCGGCTCGGGCAGGTGCAGGGACATCGCCTCCAGCATCTGATCGCCCACCCGGAACACCGGGTTCAGCGAGGCGGTCGGGTTCTGGAAGATCATCGCGATGTCCTTGCCCCGGATCCGGGAGAGCGCGGCCTCGTCGAGGGTCAGCAGGTCGCGCCCCCCGAACCAGACCTCGCCCGCCACCCGGCCGGGAGGCCGGCGGATCAGACCCAGAAGGGCCTCCGAGGTGAGCGACTTGCCGGCGCCCGACTCGCCCACGAGCCCGACGATCTCCCCCCGCCGGACCTGGAAGCTCACCTCGTCCACCGCGCGCACCGGTCCGTCCTCCGAGCTGAACTCGACGATGAGCTTGCGGACGTCGAGAACCGGGTCGGAGCCGATCATCGCCGCATCCGGGGATCGAGCGTGTCGCGCACCCCGTCTCCCAGGAGGTTGAGCGCGACGATCGCCAGCATGAGGGCGATGCCGGGAATCGTCGACACGTGGGGCGCCATCACGATGAAGCTCTGGCCCTCGGCGATCATGCGGCCCCACGCCGGAGTGGGCGGCGGCGGCCCCAGGCCCAGGAACGACAGCCCGGACTCGGTGATGATGGCCCCCGACACCCGGAGCGCGCCCTGGACGATGATCGGGGCCAGCACGTTGGGCAGCACGTGCCGGAAGATGATCGCGAGGCTCCCCACCCCGGCCAGGCGGGCCGCCTCGATGTAGGGCTCCTCCTTCACCGCGAGGACGTCCCCGCGCGTCACCCGCGCGAACGGGGCGATGAACCCGACCGCCACCGCGACGATCACGTTCCGGACCCCGAATCCCATCACCGCCATCATCGCGATCGCCAGGATGATGATCGGGAACGCGAAGAGCCCGTCCATGATCCGCATGATCACGGTGTCCACGATCCCGCCGTAGTAGCCGGAGATCAGCCCGAGGGTCACGCCGATGATCATGGCCAGCAGCACCGCGACGATGCCGACCACGAGGGCCACCCGCGCGCCGTAGATGATGCGGCTCATGATGTCGCGGCCGAAGCTGTCGGTGCCCGCCCAGTGGGCCGTGGACGGGCGCTCGAAGGGCTTGCCCACTCCCTGCGCGATCGGATCGTAGGGAGCGAGGACGGGCGCCAGGACCGCCATGGCGACGATCACGAGGAACACCGCGAGGCCGAACACCGCGCCCGGGTTTCGCCTGAACCGCCGCCACCCGCGCCGGAGGCCTCCCCGCGCCGCCGCGGGGACCTCCGCGCCCGCGGCGCCCGCGCCCGGATCGCCGGCAGTCAATGGACGATCGTCGGCGCTCAGGGGCTCGGCCACTAGGCCACCCGGATCCTCGGGTTGAGGAACGCGTACAGCAGATCGACCAGGAGATTGACCACCACCACCGCGAAGACCCCGACCAGGATGGTGCCCTGCACCACCGAGTAGTCCCGGTTCAGGATCGCGCTCACGGAGAGCCGGCCCATCCCCGGGATCGCGAACACGGTCTCGGTCAGCACCGCGCCGCCGAGCAGGGTCCCGAACTGCAGGCCGATCACGGTCACCACCGGGATGAGGGCGTTGGCGAGCGCGTGCTTGTAGACGAGCGCGGCCCGGCGGACGCCGCGGGCCCGCGCGGCCTTGACGTAGTCCTGGTCGAGGACCTCGAGGAGGCTGGAGCGGATGATCCGGGCGACCAGGCCGGAGAAGAACGTGCCGAGGGTGACCGCGGGCAGGACCAGGCGCCAGAGGCTCTGGGACAGATCGGCCCACGGGGCCACGTATCCCATGGCGGGGAACCAGCCGAGGTAGACGCTGAAGATCCAGATCAGGATGATCCCCTTCCAGAACGCGGGCATCGAGTAGACGAAGATGGCGAAGCCCATCGATCCGTAGTCCCACGCCGAGTCCTTCCGTATCGCGGCGACGATGCCCGAGGGCACCGCGATCAGGATCCCGACGATGACGCTGGCCACCACCAGGGTGAGGGTGGGGACGAACGCGTCGAGCACGAGCGTGGAGACCCGCTCCTGGTTGAGGAAGGAGTCGCCGAGGTCCCCGGCGAGGACGCTCCGGATCCAGATGAGGTACTGGGTGACGATCGAGCGGTCGAAGCCGAGCTCGTGCCGGAGGCGCGTGTACGCCTCCTGCGTGAAATCGTCGCCGAGGCGCATCAGGACCGGGTCGCCCGGGATCATCCGCATCAGGGCGAAGATGATCACCGACACCGTGAAGAGCACGGCCAGCGTCTGCCCGACCCGAGAGAGGATGAATCGCACCATGCGGTGTCTGCGGCCGGTGGAGCCGGGTCCGAGCGGAGGCGCTCTGGCGCCGCCCTCTCGGGGCGGCGTCGGCCCGGAATTCGGCTGGGAGTATACTGCGCGCCCGGCGTCCCGGCAAGACGGCCCGGCGCGGCCCGCCTCAGAGGACGAGCTGGAGGCGGTAGAAGCCCGCCGCGACGCGGTCGGCGGCACCGCGTCGGGCGAGGGCCTCGGCGCTCAGCAGGTCGCGGCACGTCCCCTCGATGGCGGCCGCGTCGATGCCCTCGACGAGCACCACCCAGCGCACCAGCGCGTCCGGCGTCGCCAGCAGCTTCTTCTCGTCGCTCTTGGCCGCGGTGCTGACCCCCGGGTCCCCTTCCAGGAGGTGGCTCGCCACGATCCCCGGGTGCTCGGCCGCCGCGGGCAGCGCGGTGGTGACGAGCCACGCGCGGAGCTCCTCCTCGTGCCCGGACCGGGGTCCGAGCTGGATGGTGGCGACCACCCCGCCGATGGCGTCGCCCCGCGTGGCGACCACGCGGCACGCGGTGCGGACGTTGTTGCGCACGAGCGGCATGCTCCGGCGCGTCCAGGGGGTCGGGTCGGCCAGGCGGGCCAGGTAGGCCGGGCTCTGCAGGGTATCGAGCGACTCGGTCTCGTAGAAGTAGAAGTACTTGGGCGGAGCGCCCAGCGTCGCGTAGCGGCGCGCACGGAGGAAGCCGGGCACCGCGAGGCGCTCCGGGATGTGCTCGCGCAGGTGCCACTGATCGAACTCGCCGTCGCCGCCCGGCGCGACGTCGTGCCAGAACGCGAGGACGCCCTCGCCGGCCATCGTCATGCCGCCGACGGTAGCGATGGCGCGGCCCCGCGTCAAGGGCGAGCCGGCGGCCGGGTAGGCTACACTGCTCCTGATGGCCGAATCGACCGAGACGGTGCCCGCCGCGCCCCCCGCGCCCCGCCGGCTCCTCCGCGGCCTCCTGGGCGGCGTGCGGCTCGCCTACCTGCCGGTGCTCGTCACCTATTTCTGCTACGGGGCGAGCGGGATCACCGCCATCGCGGTGCTCTACTTCCAGAAGGACGTGCTCGGCATCACCCCCGCCGAGGCGGCCGGCATCGCCTTCTGGGTGGCCCTGCCGTGGAGCACCAAGATGGTGGCGGGGGTGGCGTCCGACGTGCACCCCATCTTCGGCAGCCGCCGCTTCGCCTATCTCCTGGTCGGCGCGCTGTCGACCTTCGTGGGCTTCGCGTGGCTCGCGACCACCGCCTCCACCAAGGGCACCTACCTGGCCGCGATGGTCATCATCGCGGTGGGCTTCATGATCCAGGACGTGGTGGCCGACGCGCTGAGCGTCGAGGTGGCCCGCTCCGAGGAGGAGATGAAGCAGATCCAGACCCTGGGCCGCATGGCGCTGCTCGTCGGGACGATCGCGGTGGGCTATCTCAGCGGCTGGCTGGCCGGCGTGGTCGGGGCGCGGACCGTCTTCGCGATCGCCCTGATCCTCCCGCTGCTAGTGGTGATCGCGGCCTGGCTCATCCCGCGGGAGCGCGCCCCGCGGCCCGCCCCGGACGACCCCGCCAATCCCCTCGGCGCGGGCAACTCGCGCCTGGTGGTGCTGGGCGGGCTCGGCTACGCCGCGCTCGGGGTCGTGCTGGAGGCGCTGTCGGTGCCGTTCGGCCAGGAGATCATCCTGGCCGTGTCGGCCACGATCATCGTCCTGCTCCTCCGGCGGGTCGGGATCTCCCGCGGGGTCGCGGCCGCCGCCTTCGCGATCTTCTGCTTCCGCGCGGTGCCCGGAGCGGGCCAGGGGTTCAACTACTGGGCCATCGACCGGCTCGGGTTCGACCAGGAGTTCCTGGGCGTCCTCGCGCAGGTGAGCTCGGTGCTGAGCCTGGCGGGCCTCATCGTGTTCCGCAAGCCGATCACCCACCGGCCGGTGAGCTACACCCTGTTCTGGGTCACGATCGCCGGCGCGGTGCTCTACCTGCCCACCATCGGGCTCTTCTACGGCGTCAACGAGTGGTTCGGGCTGAGCCCGCGCACGTTCGCGTTCATCGACACCACGATCTCGGCTCCGCTCGGCCAGCTCAGCATGGTGCCGATGCTGGCCCTCATCGCGCGCACCGCGCCCCGCGGCGCGGAGGCCACCATGTTCGCGATCATGGCCTCGCTCATGAACCTGGCCCTGTCGGCCAGCGAGCTCGGCACCCGCTACCTCAACGACGTGTTCGGCGTCACCCAGCACGACTACTCGGGCCTCGGGCGTCTCCTGATCGCGGTGGGGGTGATCGGGCTGTTCCCGCTGCTCGCCCTGCCGCTGCTCCGGCGCGAGGAGGCGGCGCCCGCCGCGCCCGACGCGCCCGCCGCGGCGCGGGCCCGACCCGCTTGACCGTCGGGGGCCGCGTGATAGTGTGTCCCCCGTCATGGCGGTGACTGCCTCCACCCGCACCCGCTGGGCCGCGCCCCTCCGGGTGTTCGAGCGTGACGAGCGCCTCTTCGCGGTCCTGCTGGCCTTCGTGATGGTGGGCGGCCTCGCCGCCCTCGGCCTGGTTCCGCTGCGCCCGCGCCATCGCGTCGACGTCTACGCGCTCGTCATCTGGTTCGCCCTCTACAAGGCGGGCATCCTCGCGCTCGTGACCGTGAATCCGGGGGCCACGCGCCGGATCTTCACCGCCGCGCTCTGCGTGGACCTGATGCTGGTCTTCCTGCTCCTGTACCTCACCGGGGGCGGCGACAGCCCGTTCGTGAACCTGTTCTTCCCGCTCGTGGCGGTCAACGCCTACTACTTCGGCCGCTGGGTCGGCCTGCTGCTGACCGTCGTGGCCGGGATGCTCTACTGGACCGCGGCGTACCTGGCGCCGCCGGACGTGGCGTGGACCGCGGTCGCCATCGTCATGGGACAGCTCGGCCTGCCCGCGTTCGCCCTCGGCCACGTGGCCGATCGGGAGCGGCGCGCCCGGGCCGAGGTCGAGCGCCTCAACGCGGAGGTGACCGGAACCCTCACGCGGCTGCAGGCCGCCCAGGAGGAGCTGGTCGAGGCGGAGCGGATGGCCACCGTCGGCCGGCTCTCCCTCAAGGTCGCCCACGAGGTGCGCAATCCGATCGCGGCCATCGAGCTGAACGCGGAGCTGCTGGGCGACATGGTGCAGGGGCGCGTGAGCGAGGACGGGACCGAGGCCACCGCGCTGGTCACCGCGATCCGCGATCAGGTCGCGGCCCTCGACGCGCTGACCGAGGAGTACCTGGCCTTCGCGCGCTTCCCGCGCCCGCAGTTCGAGGAGGACTCGGTCAACGACATGGTCACCTCGGTCGCCGAGTTCGTGCGTCCGCTCGCCGCCCGCCAGGGGATCACGGTGAAGGTGGCGACCGACGCCACCGTGCCCCCGATGGAGTTCGACCGGACGCTGCTCCGCCAGGCGGTCCTGAACCTGGTGAAGAACGGGATCGAGGCGGTGTCCCAGGGGGGCACCCTGACCCTCACCACCTCCCGGGTGGACGAGACGGTGGAGATCGCGGTGTCGGACAGCGGGGCCGGGATCTCGCCCGAGGTCGGCCGGCGCCTGTTCGAGCAGTTCTTCACCACCAAGCCGCAGGGGACCGGGCTCGGCCTCGCCATCTCGCGGCAGATCGTCGAGGAGCACGGCGGGAAGATCCGGTGGAGCAGCATCCCCGGTGTGGGCGCCACCTTCACGATGGCCCTGCCGATCCGGAAGCTCGAGCATGCCTGAGCTCCCCGCGCCGATCGCGACCCTGCTGGTCGCCGACGACGACCCGGCGGTGCGCCAGAGCCTCGAGCGCGCGCTCACCCGCGAGGGCTACGCGGTGGTGCTGGCGCCGGACGGCCAGGCCGCGCTCGAGCGGCTGCAGGCGGGCGGGGTGGACCTGGTGCTGTCCGACCTCAAGATGCCCGGGCTCACCGGCCTCGAGCTCCTGCGCGAGGCCAAGGCGGTCGCGCCGGACGTCGACGTGATCCTGCTCACCGCCTTCGGCACGGTCGAGGAAGCGGTGCGGGCGATGAAGGACGGCGCCACCGATTTCCTCACCAAGCCCTTCCAGCGCGCCCAGCTCACCAAGGTGGTGCGCCAGGCGCTCGAGCGCCGCGACCTGATCGCCCAGAACCGAGCGCTGCAGAAGCGCCTCGACGACCTCCTCCGTCAGGGCAACATGATCGGCGCGAGCCCGGCCTTCCGCCGGCTCATGACGCTCGTCCAGCAGGTGGCGGACAGCTCGGCCACCGTCCTCATCCAGGGCGAGAGCGGGACCGGCAAGGAGCTGGTGGCCCGCGCGATCCACGAGCGCTCCGGCCGGCGCGAGGGCCCGTTCATCGCGGTGAACTGCGCGGCGCTGCCCGAGACCCTGCTCGAGTCCGAGCTCTTCGGCTACGAGAAGGGCGCCTTCACCGGGGCGGCCGGCCGGAAGGAGGGCCGCTTCGAGCTGGCCGACGGCGGCACCCTGTTCCTCGACGAGATCGCCGATCTCTCGCTCGTGACCCAGCCCAAGATCCTGCGCGTGCTGCAGGAGGGCGAGTTCGAGCGGGTGGGGGGGACCAAGAGCCTGCGGGTCGACGTGCGCATCGTCACCGCCACCAACCAGGACCTCGCGACCCAGGTGCGGGACAAGCGCTTCCGGGAAGACCTCTTCTACCGGCTCAACGTCATCACGATCCAGGTGCCGCCGCTCCGGGACCGCCACGAGGACGTGCCGCTCCTGGCCCAGCACTTCCTCCGCGTGTACGCGGCCAAGAACAACCGCCAGCTCGACGGCTTCACCGACGAGGCCCTGGGCTGCCTCGGGGCCTACTCGTGGCCGGGCAACGTGCGCGAGCTGGAGAACGTGGTCGAGCGCGCGGTGGTGCTGGCCCGGGGCCTGCGTGTCGACGCGGGCGACCTGCCGGACGCGGTGCGCGAGCGGCCGGTCATGCTGCTGCGGGGCGGGCCCGCCGCGCCGCCGGAGGCCGCGGGAGCGGGCACGGTCCCCGAGGGGATGTTCCAGATCCGGGTCGGCACGCCGCTGGCCGAGGTCGCGGCGCGACTGCTCGAGGAGACGCTCCGGCTCAACCACGGCAACAAGACGCTCACCGCCAAGATGCTCGGCATCGATCCGAAGACGGTCTTCCGCAAGCTCAAGCAGGGCGAGACCGACGATCCTGCGCCCGGCGACGCGCCCGCCGCCCGCTGACCGCCGTGGCCTTCGAGACCATCCGCTTCGAGGTCGCCGACGGCGTCGGCGTCGTCACGCTCCACCGGCCGGAACGGCTCAACGCGCTGAACCCGGTGATGCTCGACGAGCTGCTCGCGGTGCTGGAGCAGGCCGACGCCGACGACGCGGTCCGGGTGCTGATCGTGACCGGAGCCGGCCGCGCGTTCTGCGCGGGGGCCGACCTCTCCGGGGGAGGCCAGACCTTCGACCGGGGTGCCCGGGGGCGCGGCGAGGCACCCGGGGCGCACGAGGACGGCGGCGGCCGCGTGACCCTGCGCATCTTCGACATGAGGAAGCCGCTGATCGCGGCCATCAATGGTCCCGCGGTGGGCTTCGGCATCACGATGACGCTGCCGATGGACATCCGCATCGCCTCCACCGCGGCGCGAATCGGCTTCGTGTTCGCCCGCCGCGGCGTGGTGCCCGAGGCGTGCAGCACCTGGTTCCTGCCGCGTCTCGTCGGGCCGAGCCAGGCCGCGGAGTGGGTCTACACCGGGCGGGTGTTCCCGGCCGAGGAGGCGCTCGCGGGCCGGCTCGTGAGCCGGGTGGTCCCGCCCGAGCGGCTCCTGCCGGTGGCCCGCGAGCTGGCGCGGGAGATCGCCCAGCACACGTCGGCGATCTCGGTGGCCCTGTCGCGCCAGCTCATGTGGCGGCTGCTCGGCGCGGACCATCCGATGGAGGCCCACCGGCTGGACTCGAAGTGCATGGACTGGACGGGCCGCTCGGCCGACGCTCACGAGGGCGTGACCGC
>Ga0070694_100001382_pt1 | contig 14192 bp, 11 predicted proteins | sample KBSK1251metaG_FD_65470 | JGI IMG/M metagenome (GOLD analysis project Ga0070694, IMG submission 65470) | Corn, switchgrass and miscanthus rhizosphere microbial communities from Kellogg Biological Station, Michigan, USA - KBS K1-25-1 metaG | ecosystem: Host-associated > Plants > Roots >... | reverse complement strand
CCGCAGGCCGGTGAAAGAGATACTCCTTGTTTGATTGGGTATGATTGGGATTGCTCACTTCTTTGGCCGCCAGCTTCAGATTCTCCGCATTCCGTTGACGACCTTAGGTTCGGCAACTACCGCACAAAAGTCTATGACCAATCGCCGCGGCAGCTTTGCCGAACTTTGTTGGGATTGGGGGACGCGAGAGATCAGAACTGCTCCCGTAGAGCTTTGCGGACAATCTGATTTGGGAGCTGTCAATTCCTGCTTGGGTCGCTTGTTACTGCGTTGTCATCCTGGCCTGAATCTCACCCCACAATTGCTTTGCGCCATCTCCGGTCAGCGCTGAATATGGGATGATCTGCTCGGTACCTAACACTTGCTTGGCGCGTTGCCAGGAGGCGCGCCGTTCATTTGCCGACAATTTATCAATTTTCGTTGAGACCACCAGATAGGGAAGCTCAAAATGCTGAAGCCAGGATTTCATCTGAAGATCTAACGGGGAAGGCTCATGTCGAGCATCTACGATCAAGATACATAACACAAGCTGGCGGCGCGGCGCAAGGTATTTTTCGATCAGTGAGCCCCACGCCTGGCGATTCGTTTGCGATGTCTTGGCATAGCCATAACCCATTAGATCTACAAAATAGAACGCCTCGTTAATCAAAAAGAAATTGATCGTCTGCGTTCGCCCTGGCGTCGAGCTCGTTCGCGCCAATCCCTTCACGCCCAACAGACTATTGATCAAACTCGACTTCCCGACATTCGAGCGGCCCATGAAAGCAATTTCAGGGAATTCCTCGCGCGGAAACGAACCGGGAGTCGTGGCGCTGGCAATGAACTTGGCACTGGTGATTTTCATAGGGGTTAGGGGCTGGGGCTGGGGGTTAGGGTGGAAGTTCTGACTAACCCCTAGCCCCTAACCCCTAACCCCTACCCAGTCACTGATCCTTCTGCCGGAGCGCCTTCTTGCGGCGGTTGCCAAATCGCTGGGGTGACATCCGTGCTCGCCGATGAGCGCGGCAAGGGGAGTCGTTCGAGCGCGATCTGTAAAACCTCGTCCATCGTCTCAACCAAGTTAAGCTGGAAGGATTCGAGGACGTCAGCCGGAATCTCGATCAAGTCTTTTTCATTCTCTTTGGGAATGATGATCGTCGTCAGCCCGGCGCGGTGCGCGGCGAGCAATTTTTCTTTCAGCCCGCCGATCGGCAGCACTTTGCCGCGCAGCGTGATCTCGCCGGTCATGGCTACTTCTTTATGCACCGGAATGCGCGTCAGCGCCGAAGCCATCGCGGTCGCCATCGTAATGCCGGCCGATGGCCCGTCCTTCGGAATCGCACCTTCGGGCACATGGACATGCAGGTCATAGTTCTTATGAAAATCCGTTGGAATGCCAAGCTCAGCCGCGCGCGAGCGAATGTAAGTAATTGCCGCTTGTGCCGACTCTTGCATGACATCGCCGAGTTTGCCAGTGAGCGTGAGCTTACCTACGCCCTCGACGAGTGTCGCTTCGATCTGCAACACGTCGCCGCCGACTTCGGTCACGGCCAGACCATTAGCCAAGCCGATCTCGCTGTGCTCGGAAGCCACTTGCGGGCGGAATTTGGTCGGGCCAAGCAGTTTCTTGGTTGCCGTTGCGTCCACCACAAAATGGAAGCCTTGTACTCCGCCGTTTTCCTTTTGCGCTTCGTTTTGCTGAACGAGTTGGCGCGCGATCTTGCGGCAGATCGAACCGATCTCGCGCTCTAAGTTGCGAACACCCGCTTCGCGCGTGTAATACTCAATGATCGTCTTGATCCCTTCGTCAGCGAATTCGATCTGCTCCGACTTCAGCCCGTTGGCGTCCGCCTGCTTTTTGACCAGATGCCGCTTGGCGATTTCGAGTTTCTCGCGCTCGGTGTAACCGGCGAGTTTGAGGACTTCCAAACGATCTTGGAGCGCGGGCGGAATCGTATGCAGCACGTTGGCCGTGGCGATGAACATGACCTGCGAAAGATCGTACTCGACATCCAGGTAGTGATCGTGGAACGTGTGGTTCTGTTCCGGGTCGAGCACTTCGAGCAGCGCCGCCGACGGGTCGCCGCGAAAATCCGCGCCGAGTTTGTCTACCTCATCGAGCAGAATCAGCGGATTGATCGTGCCCGCCTTCTTCATCATTTGAATGATCTGGCCCGGCAACGCGCCGATGTAAGTGCGGCGATGGCCGCGAATCTCGGCTTCATCGCGCACGCCACCCAACGACAAGCGGACAAACTTGCGGCCTGTCGCTTTGGCAATCGAGCGGCCCAATGAAGTTTTGCCGACGCCGGGTGGGCCGACGAAGCAGAGGATCGAGCCCTTCGGCTTCTCGACCAGTTGGCGTACGGCCAAGTATTCAAGGATACGCTCTTTGATTTTTTCCAAACCGTGATGATCGGCTTCGAGCACTCCTTGCGCGTGATTGATGTCGCGGATCTCTTCGCTGCGTTCCTTCCACGGTACGGCGAGTAGCCAATCGAGATAGTTGCGCGAAACGGTTGATTCCGCTGACATCGGCGGCATCTGTTCCAACCGCTTCAACTCGTTCATGGCTTTATCGAGCGCGTCCTGGCTCATGCCGGACTCTTCGATCTTCTGCCGCAATTCGTCGTACTCAGCCTTCTCGTCTTTGCGGCCCAGCTCTTTGTGAATCGCCTTGATCTTTTCGTTAAGGTAATACTCGCGCTGTGCCTTCTCCATCTGGCGCTTGACGCGGGTTTGAATCGTGCGATCTACGTTGAGCTTGTCAATCTCGATTTCGAGCAGTTCGATCAAACGGATCAGGCGTTCGTGCGCAGAATAGATTTCGAGCAGGCCCTGCTTGTCCTCGATGGAGATTTTCATGATGTGGGCCAGATTATCCGCCATCTGGCCTGGATCGGAGACACGCAAGGCCGCTTGCAGCGACTCTGCGTTCGGCTCTTGCGAGAGCTTGACGTACTGCTCGACGAGCGTGCCGATGCGCGTCATCATCGCTGCTGTGCGTTTGTTGTTCTCGGCGACCACGGGCGCGCGGCGCACAGTCGCGATCAAGTAGCCGTCTTTTTCTTCGACGCGCACGGCGCGGGCGCGTTCGCGTCCCTCGACCAAAACTTTGATCGTCGCGTCGTCGGGTTTGCGTAGCGAGTTGCTGATGTAAGCCAGCGTGCCGGTGCGATAGATCTGATCCGGCGACGGCTCTTCAATCGTGGCGTCGTGCTGCGTGGCGAGAAAGATAATGCGCGAAGTAGCGAGCGCTTCTTCCAAGGCGCGCACCGAAGAGGCGCGGCCAATGGCGAAGGCAGCTTTTGTGTTGGGGAAGACAACGACCTCGCGGATCGGCACCATCGGGTAACGCGCGACATCGTTCGGGGTACGGTCGTGGAATTCTTGCATGCTAGTTACACCTCAGTTGGATGAGAGCGGCTTTCTTGACGGTAATTTCAAAATTTAGCCCAGTGAGCGCGATGCTAGGGGAACTTGGCCCCAGGGACGTGACTGCTAAACGTAGGTTGGGGAGCCGTATATTTGTATGAGACCACAAGCAGCAGGTTTGAAGTGAGGAGCCAAGCCCCAGTCTCCAAACTCTGCCTTTTAAGATTATCCCGCTTTCTCGAGCGGGAAAACGGCACGGCGATTGGCCACCATCTCCGCCGTCACCACAAACTCTTTGACCTTCTTCTGGCTCGGCAGCATGTACATCGCTTCGAGCATGAGTTCTTCGAGAATCATCCGCAAGCCGCGCGCGCCGACTTTGCGTTCGCAAGCCATGCGCGCCACCGCGCGCAATGCATCGTCCGTGAAGCGCAGCTTGATGCTGTCCCACTCGAACTGCTTCTGATACTGCTTCATGAGCGCGTTCTTCGGCTGCGTGAGGATCTCCATCATCGCTTCTTCATCGAGTTCGTGCAGCGTGCCGACGACCGGCAAGCGCCCGACGAATTCCGGGATGAGACCGAACTTGATCAAGTCTTCAGGCTGTGCTTGCTGCAGCAGATTCGACATCCGCGTTTGATTCATGGTGCGGATCTTCGCCTGAAAGCCGAGCGCCTTTTGCCCGATGCGGCGCTGAATCACTTTCTCCAATCCGACAAATGCGCCGCCGCAGATGAAGAGAATGTTGGTCGTGTCAACGGGGAAGAATTCCTGATGCGGATGCTTGCGCCCGCCTTGCGGCGGCACATTGGCCACGGTGCCTTCGAGAATCTTGAGCAAGGCCTGCTGCACGCCCTCGCCCGACACATCGCGCGTGATTGAGGGGTTTTCATCCTTTCGGCAGATCTTGTCAATCTCGTCAATATAGATGATGCCCTGCTGCGCCCGCTCGACATCGCCGTTAGCGGCTTGCAGCAACTTGAGAATGATGTTCTCGACATCCTCGCCGACATAGCCGGCTTCGGTCAGCGTCGTGGCGTCAACAATCGTGAACGGCACTTTGAGCATGCGCGCCAGCGTTTGCGCGAGCAGCGTCTTGCCCGTGCCAGTCGGGCCGATGAGCAGGATGTTCGATTTTTGAATCTCGACATCGGTGCGCCGCTTGACCATTTCGACGCGCTTGTAATGCTGATAGACGGCGACGGCGAGTTTCTTCTTCGTCTCTTCCTGGCCGATGACATATTCGTCGAGAAATTCTTTGATCTCGGTGGGCTTGGGCAGTGGCGGGCGCGTGGCCGCAGCCTCCTGCTGCACATCGTCACTGATGATCTCGATACAGATATCAATGCACTCGTTGCAAATGTAGACGGTGGGGCCAGCGATGAGTTTCTTGACTTCGTTTTGGCTCTTACCGCAGAAGCTACAGCGTAATGTGTCTTCGCCTCTTCGCATCAACCAGCAGCCTCCGCATTATGAAAGTAGGATGAACATGTTTGTTTGATAAAAAACCGATTCGCACCTGACGGCTTGCGGTGCGTTAATTCCGAGTTAGATGATAAACAAGACTATCATCAGGCGCAAGAAGGAAAGTTTTGAATTTTGCATTTTGAGTGCTGAGTTGGTAGCACTCTTTCAACTCAAAACTCAAAACTCTCTCCACCGCAGATCAGATTTGGCCTTACGACCTCGCCACTTTGACGCACTCTCTGAGGCATTTCTCGCAGATTTGCGTTTCGGCGCTGGCGAGCAGCCATTCTTCCACGTTTTGCGCGGCACCGCAAAAACTGCAATGCCCGGCGTTCGCTCCATTGCCACCAAAGAGCCGCCGATACCACGGCACTTTGATCGTCGGCGGTTTGCAACCCAGTTCGCGGTAGTCAGCGAGCACCTGCACGCAAACCTCGACGCACTCATTGCAGATGTAACCGGCACGCCCCTCAAAGAGCCGCGCCACTTCCCCTTCACCCAGTCCGCAGAAAGAGCAGCGTAAGACCTGGCTCTCCATTGGCGGTTGGAACCCTGCGGTCCCGCCAACGCGCGGAACTGAACTCAGTGAGGGGGGCGTCTCATTCATAAAGTGATGAGCGATGAGTGATGAGTGATGAGTAAAGCTTTGCTTACTGCTCATCACTCATCACTCATCACTCATCACTTCTTAATTACTCGCGGTGCTTGATGACTTGGTCAATGATCCCGTATTCCTTGGCTTGCGCGGCGCTCATAATCCGGTCACGCTCGACGTCTTTCTCGATCTGGTCAATGGTCTGCCCAGTATGGTGCGCCATGATTTCGTTGAGACGCTCACGCATCCGCAGTATTTCTTCGGCCGCGATCTTGATGTCGGTGGCCTGACCAGAAATGCCGCCTGCTGACGGCTGGTGAATGAGGATGCGCGAATTGGGCAGCGCAAAGCGCTTGCCTTTAGTTCCCGCCGCGAGCAGCACCGCGGCCATCGAAGCGCATTGCCCGACGCAGATCGTCGTCATGGGGGAGCGTACAAACTGCATCGTATCGTAGATCGCCATGCCAGCGGTGATCGAACCGCCCGGCGAGTTGATGTAGAGCGAGATGTCGCGATCCGGGTCTTCCGATTCGAGGAAGAGCAACTGCGCGACGACGAGGTTGGCAATCGTGTCGTCAATCGGCGTGCCGATGAAGATGATGTTGTCTTTGAGGAGGCGCGAGTAAATATCGAAAGCGCGTTCGCCGCGGGCCGTTTGTTCGACCACCATGGGCACTAAATGAGCGTGTGGATTAATCATAAGGTCCTGCTTCTAGTCAGTGAATGTGGTTTAGGGGCAGCTTGCTCGCTCACCGCATCTTCAATGAACGAGGATGATGTAGGACGCATCGCAGCGGGGCGATGTTGATGATTGCCAACCAATCAGCCTCAGGCCCGTCATCATCAAGATCGCTCGATCAAGATTGCCCGGCTGGCTGGCTGTCTGTCACTTGGCTGTCTGCTGGCGGCTGGTCATCCGCCGCAGCCGTTTCCTGATTGTCAGTGAACTCTTCAACCGTGATCTCAGCGTTTTTGACGATGACATCGAGTGCTTTCTGATAGCGCAACCTGTTTTCGATACTAGCCAGCCCCCCTTCCTTTGTCAAGCGGGCACGCACCGCATCTACTGGCTCACGCGAAGCCGCAGCCAGACTCGCTACTTCAGCATCAACTTCCGCTGTCGCGACCTGGATCTTTTCGGCATCCGCAATATATCCGATGACAATCGCCATGCGCACATCTCGTACCGCGTGAATGCGTTCTTCGGCTCGGCGCTCTTCCCAATTGATCTGGTCGGCCGATTGCGGAGCCATTCCGCTGCGGACCATGTGATAGATCAGATCGCGCAGCCGCTCGTTGGTTTGCTTCTCGACCATCGAGTCCGGCAATGGAAAATCGTAAGCATTGACCACCTGCTCCACCAACTCATCGCGGAGTCGCATATCAGCTTGCCGTTCGGCGTTGTGTCCTAAGTCTTCGCGCAACTTCTGCTTCAATTCAGCTAGCGTTTGGAACTGTCCCAATTCTTGCGCAAACTCATCGTCGGCTTCAGGCAATTCCTTCTGACGCACAGCCGTGACCGTCGCGGTGAAATCAAGCGTTTTACCTGCGAGTCCTTTGGCGGTGAAATCTTCCGGGTAGACCACACGAAACTCGCGCACATCTTCAACCTTAACGCCGCGCAGATGCTCGTCGAATTCCGGCTGCACGCCTTCACCTCCAAGTTCGATCACCACTTCATCCGCTTTGAGTTCTTCGGCTTCTTCCGGCTGGACATACTTGCCCACCAGATTGATCGAAACGTAATCGCCCTCTTGCGCAGGCCGATCTTCAACCGGCACCAATTGCGCCCATTGCTCGCGCAGTTGGTCAAACGTGCGATCAACGTCTTCATCCGTCACCCGCGCTACGCGCTTGACGGCTTTAAGGCTCTTGTAGTCTTTCAACTCGAACTCCGGCACAACCTCGACGCTCGCCTTGAAACGCAGCGGTTCGCCTTCATTGAAAGAGAGATCGTTGATCTCCGGCGAGCCGACCACGTGCAGGTTGTGATCGGAGATGGCGTGCTGCAGCGCGTGCGGCAGCAATTGGCCGAGCACTTCATCTTTGATTTCTTTGCTGAAGCGCTGCTTGATCACCCCGCGCGGCACATGGCCTGGACGAAAGCCCGGCACTTTGGCGTAGCGCGTATAAGCTTCGTAGGTTTTGTTGAATTCCTGTTGGACTTCATCCACGGAGACTTCGATGGCGAGGTCTTTCTTGCATTGAGCCGTATCGGTGACGGCGACTTCAAGTTTCAAGATCAGATACCTTCTTTCGCAATTTGATGATCACTTGCCACACTCACGCCTGAACTGATATAGCTCGACAGCTTGCCGCAGATGGCGGCGATCATTCATCAGACTTACCTGTTCGGAGATGGCGCTGTGGCATCACTAATTGAAAACGTTTGATTGAGCCGGCCTGCGGTTTGGTGCGAAAGGGGGGACTCGAACCCCCACGCCTTACGGCATCAGCTCCTAAGACTGACGCGTCTACCAGTTTCGCCACTTTCGCACGTAAATTTAAGCTCAGAGCCTAACAAATTTCAGATAGTGGCGCAACCTAACAGTAATGCAGTGTGATCGTAGATTATGATTGACGTGCCTCCGCTTGTCATGCTAGATTCTCGGCTCACTTTGACGAGCAATTTTCTGCGAGCCTTGCACGGGCAAGGCAATGATAACCTTATAATTGTAGGATCAAGTTTGATGTTCAACCCACGCGGAAACAACTCAATACCTAAGTGGCTGATCGCTGACGCGATGCTTGGGCAGGTTGCGCTCCGCGCAGTGGTGTATATGTGGCCGGTTGAATGCCAGGAATCTGCTAATTACCTGCAGAACGCTCAATTCGACACGGTCACCCGTCCAGGATACCGGTGGAGGTTATCGTTTGATCCGTAAATAACCTCCGAAGATGGGTTCTTAAGAAAACCCCGACCGGTATCCAAAACAGGATTACCGGTCGGGGTTTTCGTTTTAGGCTGGCTCACGCTTCTGTGAGTCGGAGATCAGGCGGCAAGACGCGATGTATTTGAGCACTACACATCACGCCCATCACCAACATGCTGCCGCACAAGACGGTGAAGCCAAAGTATTCGAGGCACGAAGCAGCGCGCTTCGCCAGTAGCCGGTGAAGAGTCCGGCCACCGTCTTTATCAATTTGACAATTTATCGCGCGTGCGGCTCGGCGCTTTCGGTCTGTGGTTGCGGGTTGCCTTCGCAGCCCTAGCTCAGGGTAGAGCGGGCCAAAAGAGTCCACGTAAATCGGGGCGGGTGGGAGCAAGCAACTTCCGGCTTGCGTTCGCACCAGACGCGCCGATGAGCACGGCCGTTTCTTAGGAGTAAGTCCTGCCGGCGATCAACTGATCTGCCGAGACCCGCGATAACCAAAGCGGGCCGCAGGCGAGTGTGGGGTCGAAGACCAGGTCAGCGAAAGCGCCGACCGCACGCGCGGCCAAATATGCATTTTCTCAATCGAAGAATGAAGAATTAAGTTGGAGGATCAACCCATGAGCGAGCCAGCCGAAGCAAACCCCGCCGGGCCATATCGCACACGTGATGAGATTGAAGACCTCGTGCGCGGCTTCGAGGGCTGCACCTTGCCGCACGGCGCCTGGACGCATTGCGCACACCTGACCGTGGCGCTGTGGTATCTGGTGCATGGCTCAGAGGCGGAAGCGACCTGGCGCATGCGCGACGGCTTGCATCGCCTCAATCAAGCTCATGGCGTGCCGACGACGAAGGAGCGCGGCTATCACGAAACGATCACGCTCTTCTGGCTGCGGATGATTGGGCGAGAGGTGGAGCACAGAGCAGACGGCGAACTCGTGGAGATGGCGAACGTCATCGCCCATCGCTACTCAAACAGCCGATTGCCGTTTGAATACTACAGCCGCGATCTGCTCATGTCTTGGGAAGCGCGGCAACGCTGGGTGGAACCGGATTTGAAACCGCTCGCCTAATGCGTTGATGCATTTTTGACGCACTTTGATCACGAGCGAAAGGATTTTCTCGACTCATATCAACTCATCATTGGGGAGTAAGTCATGGCCTCCGCGACCTACCGCGAACTGCTGCAAGGCAATCTCAACTTTCGCCGATTATGGATCGGCCAAGTGATCAGCGAACTCGGAAGCTGGTTTTCGTTCATCGCCGAGTTGGGGCTGGTGCGCTTGCTGGAAGGCTCGCCGCTGGCGACGACCATGCTGCTGGTGTCGCGGCTGCTGCCGTTTTTGCTGGTCGCGCCGCTTGCCGGAGTGCTGGTTGACCGGCGCTCGCGCAAGCGGATTATGATCGCTGCCGATTTGCTCCGGGCGCTCACTGCGCTCGGCTATTTGACCGTGGGCACGCGCGGGCCGGTGTGGATCGTCTACGCTTGCAGTTTAGCGATGACGTCATTCGGGATGTTCTTCGAGGCGGGAAAGAACGCGGCGATTGCGAATCTGGTCACGCCGCGCGAGCTTTTGACGGCGAACGTCATGATGTTCTCAACGCGGTTTCTGCAACTCACGCTTGGCGCGGCGCTCGGGGGATTGACGGCAGCGCGCTTTGGCTACAATGCTGCGTTCATCGTCAATTCACTCTCGTTCATTGCCTCGGCGGCTTTTATCGCACTGATTCCGGCGGCGGCGATGCGCAATGCCAATGGTCAGGGTTTGCAAGCCAGCGCGAGTGAAATAGCGGAGGCGGCGCACGAGATTGATCCCCCATCGCCACTCTCGCCGCTCTCGGCTGACGCGCCGGGCGGCGTGCCCATCGCGGGCAGCGAGCATCCGGTTGAGCAAACTCCTGGGCGCTTCTTCGCTGATCTGCGCGAAGGATTGGCTTATATCTGGGCCACGCCGTTTGTGCGCGGCTTGATTCTAGTCAACGTAGGTTGGGCGACCGGCGGCGGGATGATCAACTTGCTGTACGATCAAATCGGCGGTCACATCTTCACGCGTGGAGCGGGTGATCGCGGCGATTGGGCCGTGGCGACGCTTTACACGGCAGCGGGCGCCGGTTTGTTCATCGGCATGATGCTGGCGCGGCGCGCGGGAGCTTGGGTTGTCCACGAGCGGCGCGCGGGATTATTCATCGGCTGGTTGCTCCTCGCTCATGGCATCAGCTTCGCCATTGGCGGTTTGATGCCGTCGCTGACCATGATGTCGTTCTGGGTGGCTTTCAGCCGTCTCATCATTGGCATGGAGTTCGGCGTGCAGGAGACGTTGATGATGCGGATGTTGCCGGACGATTATCGAGGCCGCGTCTTTACAACTGACCGCTCGCTAGAGATGACGACCATGATGCTCTCGATGATCGCGGGCGGCTGGCTGCTCACGTGGTTCAGCCCGCGCGCGATGATGGTGGTGTCGGGACTGCTTTCAGCCACGCCCGGCTTGGTATGGCTACTGGCGGTCAGTCTCACGCGCTTCAGTGTGCCAGCACGCGCCGTGCGTGAGAGCTACAGCCAGTAAGATAGGGCGCCAAGCACGGTCACACTGAAACGCCAAGACGTAAAGCACGCCAAGCCAAACAGTCAGGTGCTTGGCGCGCTTTGCGTCTCAGCGCTTTGGTGTGAGCTTCTTGTCACACGATAGACCCAAAAAAATCCCCGGAAGCGGTGACCGAGTTCAATGGCTCCCCTTCCGCCCAGACGAGACGGAAGGGGAACCAAACCATTGGTCGCACGAGCAGAGACTATCGGTTCCCAACCAGGAGTAGAGCAGCCCCTGCCTCATCTGTTCCATTGCCGGTGATTCGGTTGTTGCCGAATCGTTGACCGGTCCCCGCATTATTGACCCCGATCGTGTTGTTGAGGATGTCGCAGTTCGCGACCCGAATCGTCGAGGTCCCAGCGAAGGCTGACACTCCAGTGCCGTTATTGGTGACGGCAGAGCCGACCACATTGAGTACCGCGCTGCCTTCGGCAACCGCCCCAATGCTGCTTTGGTGGCTGATGACAGAATTGCTGACCGTCGCATTGCCCCCCAGGATGTCGATCCCGAAGGCGCCCCGGTTGATCCTGACATTGCTGATTGAGGTACTGTTGCTGGCATTGCTTGACGCCCGAATACCAATGTTGCAGTTAGTGATCGAAGTATTGGTGATACTCATTTCACCTGCGCCGGCATTGGCTCCCTCAATTCCGAAAGAGGATCCTCCAGTGAAACCATAGATGGTGCAGTTCTCGACATGGAGATGCTTACCGGCGAGGTACTTGATGCCAGCAAGTCCAGAATTGGCCGGGCCATCTCCATTGATTGAGATGCCACGGATGTTCACCACATCGTTGACTCCCGCATTGACGATGATCCCATTGACTCCGGCAGAGAGGATGCCGGCCAGTGTGCCGTCACCGTTGATGGTGATGGCTTTGGTGATCGTCAACGCCCCAAACCCGCCTGGATCGAGCGCGGAAATCTCACCCGAGGGCGCCGTCTTAGAGATGGCCCCAGCAAAGGTCTTGCACGGCGCGGTGCGGCTACAGGGATTGGCATCATCGCCGACCCCGGAAACCCAAGTGCGGGTCGCCTGTGCGTGGGCCATCGAGCTGAAGAGCATGCATCCAACAGAAACTGCAAGAACATTCAACATCAATCTGATTCTGGTCATTTCCTACCTCCTATGAAAGTTAGACTCTTGAAGCTAAAGATTGCTCTGAAAATCATCCCGTCTCACAGAGCCTGGCCATTTAGGCGGAACCGCGAGTGGATTTTTGGTAGATCGCGGCAGGGAGCGCCTAGACGCTCCCTGCTCATCTCTCCCTACCTGAACTTAAAGTTTGCAACGTGTACGCTGCCATCGCTCAGTACGATGACAAATTGACGGCAAGTCCCCGCCCACGACGGGTCGGTCGCCCAGACATAGTTGTACTGATCGCTTCCAGCGTTATAGCTCAGGCTGCTATTGCCTGCAGTGACAGTCTCCTCTACCTCGACCGGCGTGCCACCTGGGCACGTGATCTCGCCCGAGGTGGGGTTACCGATAGCGAAGATGTTCAGTCCTTTATTACCGCTCAGGCTGAACTTCACCGGAATGGCCCTTCCCGCGTTTACTATGTTCAAGGTCGGCAGGTTGTCCACCGGCGAGAAGAAGCCGGTGAAGTTGTAGAGCACTGTCACGGTGAAACTACAGGAACTGGTATTGCCTGCCGCATCGGTCGCTGTAGCCTCGACCGTCGTGGTGCCGACAGCGAAGACCGAGCCCGAGGCCGGAGCACTCGTGACCGTCACGCCAGGGTTGTCATCAGTTGCGGTCACCGCCGGGTAGTTCACCACCATTGAGTTGGCAGTCGAGTTCGCTGGCAGAGAGACGGTGATGTTTGCCGGGCAGGTGATCGTTGGCGGCGTTGTGTCAGCCGCGCAGCCCGGTGGCACCGGATTTGTGGGATTGACCGTGACTGTGAAGCTACAGAAGCCGCCACTTATCGTTGTGGCAGTAACGGTCGTCGTCCCGACGGGGAAGAATGAGCCTGATGGCGGACTGGTCACAACTCCACTCCCGCCGCCCTCAGGATCCGTGGCGCACTCGCCCGTCGTGGTCGGAGTCGGGTAGGAGACAATGGCGCCGCACTGGCCCGAATCATTGGGGACGGTGATGCTTGCCGGACAGATGATGGTGCAAGAGGACGTCGTGCCAACCAGGGTCGAGGAGCTCGCCGTGTTGTCGGCATCATGCGGATCGCCTGTTGTAGAGCTAACGCTGGCCGTATTGGAAATCTCGGTGTTACTTGGTGTTCCAGTATTGACCTTGAAAACTAACGTAAAGATAGCCGTGTTGCCGGCGGGCAGGCTAGCTATCGTGCAGTTTGTAGTGCCTGTGCCGCTACCCGCGGTGGGATTAGTGCAAGTAAAGCTTGGGCCAGAATTCTGAGCTTCGGAGACGAAGGTGGTGTTGGCCGGGACGGCATTCGTCAGCGCGACGGTCGTCGCGTCGTCCGGGCCTTTGTTGGTTAACTCCAGCCTGTAAACAGCATCGGAGCCAGCCGCGACTTGGGTCGGACCAAACATACTGAGCGAGAGGTCGGCACTCAGGTTGTTGGGATCTTTGACGACGAAGGCCGCTTCAACCGAAACGACACCACTCGGGTCAATGAGGGTCACCTGCCAGGTTCCGACCTGCGCCAGCGGGCCGGAGGTCTCGAACGTATAGGTGTCACTCGTCGTGCCTGAAAAGAAATCGGTCAGATCGGCAACCGTGCCATCAGGCGCCACCCAGGCAATGCGTTTGTCGCCCACAGCGTCCGTGGCCACGGCGCAAGCAGTCTGGCCCAAATTCCATTCTGCCTTGGGCGTGGTGCAATCACTCGACTGGAAAGTAGCGATGGTTTCATCGAATGCGCTGGCTCGCGTCCCCCGCGAAAAGATGCCATTCGCGGGCATCAGAAGGCTTGAGAGAAGAAAGGCCACTACCAAGCCAGCGACAAGTCTGGGTGAGCGGAGCGTCGGCATAGATCCCACCCTCCGCTTGGCGTCCAACATAATGTGGGCTACCAATCTGATTGCTCTGAGGAAATGGGGGCGAATCGTAGAGGCGTTACGGATGGTCATATAATTCTCCTTCATAGCGTTTCTTCCACCTCATCCAGAAGTGGTCACTAAACACGGCAAGCAGTCAGAGAAAATCAACGGTGCGCTTAAACTAACCTCAAGTCTTTGAGCCACGAACCGCAAAATGCTGCACGCTTCGCTTATCAAAAAGGCTCGCGCTTTGACCTCAAGCCAGGGCCTTATTCTCAGACCGCAGTCATCCCTTAGATACCTTTGGCACTCGACAAAGTGCTCGCGCGATGAGGTATCAAGACTACCAAT
>Ga0070694_100001380_pt1 | contig 14202 bp, 3 predicted proteins | sample KBSK1251metaG_FD_65470 | JGI IMG/M metagenome (GOLD analysis project Ga0070694, IMG submission 65470) | Corn, switchgrass and miscanthus rhizosphere microbial communities from Kellogg Biological Station, Michigan, USA - KBS K1-25-1 metaG | ecosystem: Host-associated > Plants > Roots >... | reverse complement strand
GCGGGAAGCTCGGCGCTGGTGTCGCTCACGCGGCGCATCGGCAAGTGGTGGGTCGCGGGCTTCGCGCGCTACGACACGCTGAAGGGCGCCGCGTTCGAAGACAGCCCGCTGGTACGGCGCGACTACGCGGTGATGGCGGGGATTGCGTTCGCCTGGGTGTTCGCCGAATCCGCGAAGAAGGTAGAAGTCGACATCGAAGATTAGCGTTCCGTCAGCGCGCGCTCGCGCGCACGGTTGACCGGCTTCAGGATATAGGCGAGCACGCTGCGCTTGCCGGTGAGCACGTCCACGCTCGCCGTCATTCCCGGCATCACGCGCAGCTCGCGCCCGTGATACGCGATGGAGTTCGACGCGGTGCGCACGTGCGCCACGTAATAGGGATCGCCGCCCTGCTGCGGCTGCATCGAGTCGGCGCTCACGTACTCGATCTTGCCCACCAGCCCGCCGTAGATGCTGAAGTCGTAGGCGCTGATCTTCACCACCGCGCGCTGCCCGACGTGCACGAAGGCGATGTCGGAGGGCTTGAGGCGCGTCTCGACGAGCAGGGTCTCTTCGAGCGGCACGATCTCGGCCATCGGGCTTCCCGGCTGCACCACGCCGCCGACGGTCTTGTTCGGGATGGTGCGGATGATGCCGCGCACCGGGGCGCGCACGGTGGCGCGGCTGACGCGGTCCTCGAGCGCGGGCAGGCCCTCGGAGACCTTGGACAGCTCCGCGCGCGTCTGGGTGAGCTCGACGCCCGACTGCGAGCGGAAGGCGAGCTCGCTGTCTTCCATCTTCTTGCGCGCCTCCGCGATCGCGGCGCGCAGGCGGGGCACCGCGGTGGTGGTGGCGTCGAGCTCGGTGCGGATGCGCGCCGCCTCGCGCTCCTGGCGCAGGAGCTCGATCTCGGACATCACGCCCTGCTTGACGAGCGGCGCGGTGATCGCGATCTCCCGGCGGATCAGCCCCAGGCTGTCGGTGAGGCCCCGCTCGCGGTTCTGCAGCTCGGTGAGCTCGCTCTGCCGCTGCGCGAGCTGCTGGCGCAGGATCTCGTTCTTGCCGGCGAGGTCGCGCTGGCGCGTGTCGTAGAGCGCGCGCTCCTGCTCGGCGAGGCTGGGGTTGCCCTTGGTGACCTCGGCGGGCATGACGAAGCGCTTGCCGTTCGCCTCGGCGTCGAGCCTCGCGATGCGCGCCTTGAGGGCGAGCGCGCCTTGCTCGCCTTCCCGATAGGCGGCGACGTAGCGCGTCGGGTCGATGCGGATCAGCACCTGGTCCTTTTCCACGATGTCGCCCTCGCGCACCAGGATCTCGCCGAGGATCCCGCCCTCGAGGTTCTGGATCACCTGCACCTGGCTCTGCGTGATGATGCGGCCCTCGCCGCGCGCCACCTCGTCGAGCTGGGTGAGCGCGGCCCAGCCGAACGCGAAGAGGAAGAAGGCGACGATCGCGCCCAGCAGCGCGTGCGGCAGCCAGCGCGACTCGCGCTCGCCTTGCGGCAGCTCGGTCCAGCCGGAGTTTGCGCTTGTCATGCCGCCGCCTGCACGCGCCCTTCGGCGAGCGCCTTGAGCACCGCTTCCTTCGGTCCCTGCGCCACGATGCGGCCGCTGTCGATCACGATGAGCGAGCTCACCATCGAGAGCAGCGACTCGCGGTGCGTGATCACGATGATGGTGCGGTCGGAGAACGCCTCCACCAGGCGCCCCTTGAGGCGCTCCTCGGTCGAATGGTCGGCGGCGTGCGTCGGCTCGTCGAGCACCAGGACCGGCGGATCGAGCACGAAGGCGCGCGCGAGCGCCACCGCCTGGCGCTGGCCGCCCGAGAGACCCTCGCCGCGCTCGCCGACCGAGAGGTCGAAGCCCTTGGGGTGGCGGTTGATGTGCTCTTCCAGGCCGGAAAGACGCGCCGCGCGCAGGAGCGCCGCGTCGTCCAGGTGCGGCGCGCCGATCACCAGGTTGTCGCGCACGCTGCCCGCGAAGAGCACCAGGTTCTGCGGCAGGTAGCCGATGTTGCGCCGCAGGTCGTTCGGGTCGATCTGGCGGATGTCGTTGCCGTCGACGAGGATCGTGCCCTCCTGCGGCGCGTAGAGCCCGATCATCAGCTTGGCGAGCGTGCTCTTGCCCGAGCCGACGCGGCCGATGATGCCGACGCGGTCGCCCTCGCGGATGCTGAACGAGACCCGGTTCAGCGTCAGGAGCTCCTGCCCCGGGTAGCGGAAGCTCACCTCGCGGAACTGGATCGCGCCGCGCAGCCGCGGGCGGTGGATGAAGGTCTTGTCGGCCGGGCGCTCGACCGGCGCCTCCATGATGCGGTTGAGCGCGGCGAGCGCGCTCATCGCCTGGTGGTAGCGCGTCAGCAGCCCCGCGATCTGGCCGAAGGGCGCGATGGCGCGGCTCCCGATGATGCTGCAGGCGATGAGGCCGCCGACCGTGAGCTGGTTCGAGGCGATGAGGTAGACGCCGACCACGATGAGCGCGAGCGAGACGAAAAGCTGCACGAAGGCGGCGAAGTGGATTGCCGCCGCCGAGAGAAGCCGCGTGCCCAGGCTCTCGTTGGCGACGTACTCGACCATGCTCTCCCACTTGCGCTGGAGATGCGAGGCGGCGCCGAGGCTCTTCACCTGCTCGATCGCGCCGAGGGTCTCGATGATCGCGGCGTGCTTCGCCTCCGAGGCCGCGAACACGCGCCGGATGCGGTCGCGCAGCGGCACCTGGAGCGCGACGCCGAGCGCCAGCACCAGCGGGATGCCGATCACCGTGACGAGCGCCATCGGCCAGCCGCCGACCATCCACACCACCGCGAGGAACAGCAGCACGAACGGCAGGTCGATGAGCGTGGTGAGCGTGGCGGAGGTGAAGAACTCGCGCAGCGACTCGAACTCGCGCAGGTTGTTGGCGAGCGAGCCGACGGGCTGGCGCGGCTGGTCGAGCCGCAGGTCCATCACCCGCGCGAAGAGCGCGGCCGACATCGCGATGTCGGCGCGCTTGCCGGCGACGTCGACGAAATAGCCGCGCAAGAGCTTCAACAGCAGGTCGAAGATGTACATCACCCCGAGCCCGATCGCGAGCGCCCACAGGGTGTCGAAGGCGGCGTTGGGCACCACGCGGTCGTACACGTTCATCACGAAAAGCGGCGTCACCACGGTGAACACGTTGATGAGGATCGCGGCAATGGTGACTTCGGCGTAGATGCGCCAGCTGCGCGTGAGCGCGCCCCAGAACCAGTGGTGCGTGCGCACGATGCGCTCGGTGGCGGTGCCGGCTTCGAAACGGATGCGCTGGCCGGCGAGCACCGCGTGGCCGGCATAGTGCGCGCGCAGCTCGGCGAGCGGCACGCGCCGCTCGATCCCGCCGCCCTGCGAGATGCGCGCATCGTCGGCGGTGCGCTCGAGGAGCACGCAGGCCTCGCGGCCTTCGAGCAGCAGCACCACCGGCAGCGCGAGCGCCGGGATGGCGTCGAGCGCGCAGGCGCGCACCTCGGCGTCGAGCCCGGCGCGCTCCGCGGCGCGCGGCACGAGCTTCGGCGTGAGGCGCCCGTCGAGGAGCGGCAGCCCGGCGACCAGCGCCTCGACCGAGGTGGGCCGGCCGAGCAGCGCCGCGAGCTGCGCGAGGGCGGAGGCGAGCGGGTCGTTTTGCGAGATCACTTTTCGACTCCGGGCGAAGGAACGCCCAAAGCACTCACCAGAGTCCCCACGCCCGCCAGCACGCGAATTTCGTCCGCGGTCACGGCAACCTGCCCGTTGAGCGCGTCGCCGCGCGCGTTGTAGAGCTCGGCCTCGGCGTTCAGCACGTCGAGCAGGCTGCGCTGCCCGATGCCGAACTGCGCGCGGTAGGCTTCGACCACCTGCACGCTCAGCTCGGCGTGGCGCTCGAGGTCCGGCAGGCGCACGCGGTTCGCGGCGAGGCTGGCCCACGCCTGGCGCAGCTCGCGCTCCACGTCGTTGCGCGCGCGGCCGAGGTTCGCCGAGGCCTCCTCCACGCGCGCCTCGGCCTCGCGCACGCGCGCGAGATCGCTGCCGCCGCGGAAGAGATTCGAGCGCAGCCGCAGCATGAGGAAGCGCTCCTCGTTCAGGCCGCGCACGCCGTCGATGTTGTTGTTGCGCGCGACGCCGCCCTCGAGGTTGATGCGCGGCGCCATGCGGCCGCGCGCCGAGTCGCGGTCGGCCTGCGCGGCGCTGTGCTCGCGCTCGGCCACCAGCACCGTGGGATGCGCGGCGACCGCGTCCTCGATCGCGCGATCGATGTTCTGCGGCAGCCGGTCGGCGAGCTCGGGGCGCGCCAGCGCGCCCGGCATCTCGCCGACGACGTGGCGGTACGCGGCCTCGGCCTGCGTGAGCTGGCCGCGCAGCTGCGCGAGCTGGTTCTGCGCCAGCGCGAGCCGCCCCGCCGCCTGCTGCAGGTCGGAGCGGCGCCCCGCGCCGCGCTCGACCAGCGTGTCGACCTGGCGCACCGTGCGCTCGTGCGCCGCCACGCTCGCCTCGGCGAACGCGATCTGGCCGCGCAGGCGCAGCACCTCGAGGTACGCGAGCCCGGCGCGCAGCGCCACCGCCTCGCCGGCGCTCGCCACCTGGTAATTCGCGCCGTCGGCGCGCTCGGCGAAGCGCCGCACCTGCCCCTCGGTCGCGCCCCAGTCGAACAGCAGTTGCGTCACCGTGAGCTCGGACTCGCGCCGGTTGAGATGCGCCTCCTGGCCGGCGAAGCGCGTGCCCGGGCTGTCGGTCTCCTCGCGCCCGGTGCCGAGCAGCAGATCCGCCGAAGGAAAGTACGCGCCGCGCGCCTGGTCCGCGAGCTCCGCCGCCGCGCGGCGGTTGGCCTGCGCCGCGCGGATATCGGGGAAGTGCTTCAGCGCGCTCGCCACCGCCTGCGTCATGGACTCCCCCCGCGCCGGCGTATGAAGGCAGGCGAGGAGGCAAAGACAGAGCATGGATCCGGCATGGCGCATGGGCAAAACCGCCCGAGACCCTACCACGATTTGCCTCGCCGCCCCGGCGCTAAGTCCCGGGGCGGCAAGGTTAAATCAGGCAAGAATGATGTTCCCGTTGTTCATGAAGTCGGACAGGAATAGCCCCGCGACCCCGTTCAGCGTGACCAGCGTTACGTAGTTACCGCCGACGCCGTCCGGATCGACCATCACCTGCGTGCTCATGCCGGAAGGACCGACGTTGTAGTTGATCTGCACGAAGTTGAACGGGAAGATCCCCGGATCCGGGGTGTATCCCACCAATACGTCGCGGATGTCGAGGACGTCGCCGCCAGCGCCTGGCGTGAAGTCCGCGATAGTGTCGCCCCCGCCACCACCCCCGTCATTGATGCTGTTGTAGTCGTAGGTATCCGAGCCGCCGAGGCCGATAAGGAGATCACTGCCGCCGTTGCCCGTGATCAGGTCGGCGAGGCTCGAGCCGACCAGGATATCGCTGCCCCCTCCGCCGACGGCGTTGACCGGCGTCTCGAGGCCATCGCCAGTGCCGATCACGCTGAAGTTGAGCGGCCGGCTGTTGCTCGCGCCCTCGGCATCGACCGCGCGGACGTTGAACGAATCCACGGCGAGCTGTCCTCGCGCGAGACCCTGCGCGGCGGCGTTGTTCAGCGCATAGGTCCAGTCGCCGTCCTCGGCGATGTTCAGCGTGCCGTACTGGCCGTCGACGGTTGCGTCGTTGGTATCGCGCCCGGTCGCAATGACCTGAAATCGCGTCCAGCCTTCGTCGTCGGACGGGTCGTCGGGCGTTTCGAGGCCGAAAATCCGGTCCTCGCCGTGCGCCGCGGGGGCGAAAACCACCGTCGGCTCGAGCGGGTTCAGTGGATTGCCGTCCGCGTCGAGGAGGTCGAAGGACGCGTGCACGCGGCCGAGATCGGACGTGTCATGCTCCAAGCGCAGCACGATCTGGCTGCCGAGCGGGACCGGCCCAAGCCCAAAACTGCCGATGACCGAGACTGTATCGCTCACCGAGTCGCGCTCGCTGAATTGCGCGACGACGTCGCCCGTTTCGTCGCGCAGCACGAGGAGGTAGAGGTTGTCGTCGCCGAGCTGGTTCGGCGGGACATCCCCGTTCGCGCGATCGGTGAACGCGATCCCGAAGCTCTGGCCGGCGGCTGGCAGGAAATTGGCGTCGAAATCGAAGCGCGCCTCCGCCGTGAAGTCATGCCCGATCTTGAGCCCGCGCTGCGGATCCTCGGCACGCTGGTTCGTGTTGAACAGGACCACGTTCCCGACCAGGAGGTCCGAGGTCGCGGTGCCGCTCAGCGCGGTGGCGCGATCGCCCCCCAGGATCGCGCGGCCGCCCGATTCGGCAACGCCGCCGGTGAGGATGTAGTCCCCGCCGCTGGGCGTGCCGGGCGCGAAGCCGTCGTCGAAAGTATCGTGCAGCGTCTCCGCTCCGTTCTTGGTGATCGAAAGCTCGTCGAGGCGAAAGACATAGTCCGACGAGTACGGGGTTACGACGCCGGGGATGGCGTTCGCCGTCACTGAAAAATGCGCTCGCGGGCCATGGTCGAGGTCGCTCACGAACGTATTGCCACGCGCCGTTTGCGGCGTGCCGTCTTCGACGACGTAAGCGATGGAGGAGGTGCCGCTGAAGAAGGGGAACAGGAACGCGAAGCTCGGCGTGGGAACGTCGTTGGTGCCGAAGACATCGACCGCCACGGTGTGCGATTCGCTCACGCCGTGCGCGTCGGTGACATTGACCGTGAACGAGTCGGTGACGCGCTCGTCTTGCGCGAGCGCCTGCACGTTCTGGATGCCGTTGTTCAGCGAATAGGTCCAATCGCCGTCAGCATCCACGCTGAGCGTGCCGTAGACGCCGTTTTGCGCGTGCGACGGCGACAGGCCGACGATCTGCGGCCGGGTGAATGTCTGCCCGCCGCCGAAGATGTTCGCCGTGATGGCTTGGCCTGCGGCGTCGAGGAATTGACCGGACTGGCTCACCGCACCGCCGTTCAGGACGCGGAACGAGCCGGTGACGAGGTCGGAATCGGCCGCGTGCTCCAGCGTGAAAACGATCTGCTGCTCACCCGGCAGCCGGGTGAACGGAATGCTGGCCAACGTCACGGCGGTGCCGCCGACCGTGCTCGTCTCGCGCAGGATGATGGCGAAGCTGGTTTCGTCCAGGCGCCGCAGCGACACCTCGACGATGTCATCACCGCCTCCCGGCGTGCCGGCGTCCGTCAGTCGCAGCCCGTAGGTCTGAAGCGCTTCGGTCGGCATCACGAGCTCGAACATGGCTTCGACGGTGAAATTGTGGTTGCGCTTGAGACCCGCCGTCGTGCTGGCTGTGGTATCCGTGTTCAGCGTCGCCAAGTGAGCGACGAAGCCGTTCGCCGCGCCGCCGGCGAAAGAGCCGTCCAGGATCAGGCGGCCGCTGATCTCCTGGAAGATTCCCGTGGTGGTATACCCGATCGTCGTGGCGCCGAATGTCCCGCTGGACGGATTGCCGTTGTCGAACTCGTCGATGAAGAACGGCGCGCCGTTGCGCACGATGCTCAGATTGTTGACGAGGTAACGATACTCGGCGGTCTGCGTATTCGGGCCGCTGCCGATGACGCTCCAGACCGGCGCGGCGCCGAGATCCACGCTCGTCGTCTCGAGCGTCCCGCTCGTCTTGCGTCCACCGTCCTCGAACACCGAGCCGTCCGCGGTGCTGGGCGGCTCGTCGGTGCCGGTGATCGCGATGTCGAGAAGCGTGTCGAAGCTCGTCGCAAATGGCCCGAACCCGCTGCTCGCCGCCACGATGTAGTTCTGGTCGAAGATGTCGTGCACCACCTCGCCGCCGCCCAGGTAGTTCACCAGGCTGGGAGTGGCCGTGTAGGAATAATCGCCGTTGGAATTCAGCGTCAGGGTGCCGTACCTGCCGGGAAGCGTGAGCGCGAAGACTTGCAGCGGATCGCCCTCCGGATCGAAATCGTTGGCGAGCACATTCCCGGTCACGGTCACCGGGAACTCCGATTCCGTGAGGCTGTTGAAGTCCGGTGCCGGTACCGGTTTGTCGTCGGTGCCGTTGACCCGGATCGAAAGCGTTGCCTCATCCGTCGCCCCATCGGCGTCGGCGACCTTGTAGGTCACGTTCTCGAAGCCGGGATCCACGAACACCGGCATCATCTGCTTCAACGCATTGGTGTCCGGATCGTCGTTGTTGAGCGTGTAGTTCCAGCTTCCGTCCGCCCCGATTTGCAGCGACCCATAGGTCAGCGTGAGGGTGAGCGAGCCGCCGGCGGGAACCGGCGTGCCGTTGACTTCGACGACCTGCAGCACATCGCCCGCATCGGGATCGAAGTCGTTGGCGAGCACGTTGCCGCTCGCCGTCGGATCGCCGGCGAAGGGAAGGCCGCTGAATGCGGTGCCGGCCTCGACGACAAGATCGCTGTCGTTGTTGTCCGGCGCCGCGATGGGCGCATTGTTCTGCGCGCCGCCCTCGTCGGCACCGTGGACCGTGATGGTGACCAACTGGTCGTCCGCTGCGCCCCATTGGTCGGTGACGAGCACGATGAACGACTCGGTATCGCTTTCGCCCAGGTCGAGCGGGTCCAGGTCGGGATCGCTGTTGTCGAGCGTGTAGGTCCAGCGACCGGTGTTGTCGACGGCGAGCGAGCCGTAGTTGCCGAAACCACCGCCGAGGACTACCCAGTCGAGCACCGAGAAGTGATCGACGTCGGTTGCGGTGAGCTGGCCGCTTGCCGATGCGGCCAGGGCGTCCTCGGTGACATCGCCATTCGCCACCCCGGCGATTTCCGGGGCATCGTTCGCGCCGTTGACGGTGATGTTGACTTGCTGCGCGCTGCTCATGCCGAACTGGTCGACGGTGCGCACGAAGAAGCTGTCGGTGACGCTCTCGCCTTGCGCCAGCGCTTGCACCGCGGGCAGGGCGTTGTTCGGCGTGTAAACGAGATCGCCGACGTTGTTGAGGAACGCGTTGCTGACCGTCAGCGTGCCATAGTTGCCGTCCAGGACCTGGTCGAACTCGTTGGGGTCGAGCGCGTTGGCGAAGAGCCCGGCGCGGATCCAGTTGTTGTCGTCGCCGGCGAAGGCGGTGTCGGTGCCGAAGATGCCGACCGAGCCGAGCGTGCCGCCGCCGATGACCATGCCGGGGACGATGTCGTTGTCGATCAGCTCATACGAGGCACTGACGTTGCCCGATCCCGCGTCGTGGCTGTAGCGAAGGCGGATCTGGTCGGCGCCGCTCGGCAGGAGCTGCGCGCTGCTGAGGAGGTCTGACGTGTCGAACACCGAATCGTTGGTGCTCAGGCGCACAAACAGGCCGGTGGTCTCGCGGCGCACCACCAGGCTCGTCAGATCGTCGGCAAGCTGGTTGAAGCCGTCGGTGAGCTGCAGGCCGTATTGCTGGCGCACGAACTGCGGCTCGACGAGGTCGAACACGCCTTCGATGACGAACTGGTGGTTGCGCTTCAGCCCCGACTGCGTGTTCGCCGGGTCGATGTTGGTGTTGAGGATCGCCTCGTTGCCGACGATGAGCGAATCGTTGCCGGTGCCGCGGAAGGCGGCCGCATTGGCGCCGCTGAACACGAGCTTGCCGTCCACTTCCTGGAAAAGACCGGTGGTCGAGTAGCTGGTCGCGGAGCTGCCGCCCGGCGGCGGCGGGGCGAGGAAGTCCGGCGCCTGCGGCGGCGGGCCGCCGGCGTCGAAGCCGTCGAAGAAGAGCGGCGCGAAGTTCTTCTGGATGCTGAAGCTGTCGGCCCGGAATTCGTAGTCGGAGAAGTAGCCGAACGCGCTGCCCCGGTTCAATGACCAGTGCTGCACGGCGCCGTTGTCGATATCGAACGCGCTGGTGCCGGCGGAGCCGGAGAAGCCATCTTCGAACACCGACAGCGCGAGCGGTGTCGGCGGGAGATTGGGCCGGTCGTTGGTGCCCACCACCGTGACGGTGACCACCTGCTCGCTGCCGGCATCGGACGCGCCGAACTGATCGGAGGCGCGCACGACGAAAGTATCGGTGACCTGCTGGTCCTGCGCGAGCTGCTGGGTCTGGAAGCGCGTGTTGTCGAGCGTGTAGGTCCACTGGCCGTTCGCGTTGACGCTGGCGAAACCGTAAAGCGGCCCGCCGACCGTGGTCCAGAACACGGTCGAGCCGTGGTCCACATCGGTCGCGGTGATTACGCCCGTCGCCGCACGTGCGCCGCCGTCCTCGTACACCAGGCCGGTGGTGACACCGCCGGTGATATCGGGCGCGTCATTCACGCCATTCACCGTGACGTCGACACGCTGCGCACTGGTCATGCCGAACTGATCCACCGCGCGCACGAAGAACGTGTCCACGGCGGTCTCGCCTTGGGCAAGCGCCTGTGCAGCGCTGCCCGGCGTATAGGTGAGATCCGCAAAGCTTGGCGCAGGGCCCACCGGCGGCGGCGAGAATCCCGGGAGGACCGTCAGCGTGCCGTAATTGCCGGCGAGCGTTTGCGTGAGCTCGTTGGCGTCGAGCGCGCTGGCGATCAGGCCGGCACGGGTCCAGTTGTTGTCATCGCCGGCGAAAGCCGTGTCGGTGCCGAAGATCTGGGCCGTGCCGAGGAATCCGCCGCCGATCACCATGCCGTGATCGAGAAGGTCGTAGGAAGCGCTGACCTGGCCCTCGCCGGCGTTGTGGCTCAGGCGCAGGCGGATCTGGTCGGCGCTCGTCGGGAGCAGCTGCGCGCTCGCGAGCAGGCTCGAAGTATCGAGCGCGGAGTCGTTGTTGGTCAGCCGCACGAACAGTCCGCCGGTGTCGCGGCGCACCTGCAACAGCACGAGGTCATCGGCAAGCGTCGCCCCGAAACTGTCGGTGAGCTCGATACCGTACTGCTGACGCGCCAGCAACGGGTCGACGAGGTCGAACACGCCCTCGACGCTGAACTGGTGATTGCGCTTCAACCCGGACTGCAGGTTGAGCGGATCGGTGTTGGTGTTGAGCAGGGCCTCTTCGCCCACGACGAGCGCGTCGTTGCCCGTGCCGCGGAAGGCAATGGCGTTGCTGCCGCGGAACACCAGCTTCCCCCCCGTTTCCTCGAGCACTCCGTTGACCGAGTAGCTCGTGGCCGGGCTGCCGCCGGGAGGCGGCGGCGCCAGGAAATCCGGCGCCTGCGGCGGCGGGCCGCCGGCGGTGAAGTCGTCGAAGAACAGCGGCGCGAAGTTCTTCTGGATGCTGAAGCTGTCGGCGCGGAACTCGTAGGGCGCCGAGTAACCGAACGTGCTGCCGGCGTTGACCGACCAGTGGAGCGTCGCGCCGTTGTCGATGTCGAAGGCGCTGGTGGCGGTGAAAGCCGGTGGACCGTCCTCGCTCGCGGACAGGGCGAGCGGCGTCGGCGGCAGGTTCGGCCGGTCATTCGTGCCGGCCACCGTTACGGTAACGAGCTGTTCGCTCTGCGCGTCGAACGCGCCGAACTGATCGAAGGCGCGCACGGTGAACGTATCGGTCACCATCTGGCCTTGGAAGAGCTGCTGGGTCTGGAATCGGGTGTTGTCGAGCGTGTAGGTCCACTCGCCGTTGGCGTTCACGCTGGCGAAGCCGTAGAGCGGTCCGCCGATCGTGGTCCAGGACACGATGGCGCCGTGGTCGACGTCGGTCGCCGTGAGCGTGCCGCGCGCCGTGCTCGCCCAGCCGTCCTCGTACACGAGGCCGGTGGTTGCGCCGCCCGTGATGTCGGGCGTGTCGTTCGTGCCCGTGACCGTGATGTCGAGCGGTTGCGAGCTGCTCAGGCCGAATTGGTCGGTGACGCGCAGGTGGAAGCGATCCGCGACGCTCTCGCCTTGCGCGAGGGCCTGGACATTCGCCGCGCCATTGTTGAGCGCGTAGGTCCAAAGGCCGGTCGTCGGATCGATGTCCAACGTGCCGTAAGTGCCGGGCAGGTGGGACGTGTGCTCATATTGATCGGGCGCGAGAGACAGGAAGCCCGGCCGCGTCCAGACTTCGTCGTCGCCGGCAAAGCCAGGCGTGTCGGTGCCGAAGATGCGGGTCGCGCCCAGCACCTCGCCGGCGCCGGTCGGAACCCCGCCACTCAGGTAAACGAACGATGCGGTGACGAGCCCCGGGTCGGCGTTGTCGTGGCTCAGCCTGAGGCGAATCTGGTCGCCGGCAGCGGCATTGAGCAACGCGCTGTCGACCAGCGTGAAGACGTCGGTCACCGTATTCGAATTCGTCAGCTGGACGTACACCAGCCCGTCGACCGGGCTCTTGCGCACCAGCAGGCTCACCTGGTCGTCGCCGAGCAGGTTGGTCGCGACCGTCCCGGGCAGCGCGTCGGTGAGCTGAATGCCGTAGCCCTCGCGCGGCTCGTCGGGCACGACGAGATCGAAGGTGCCTTCGACGATAAAGTCGTGGTTGCTCTTCAGCCCGAACTCGGTCTGCAGCGGGTCCGTATTCGTGTTCAGAAGCGCGTTGTGTCCCACGACCAAGCCGTTGAAGCCGACGCCGGTGAAGCCGACAGTGCTTGCGCCGTCCATGATCAGGCGCTCGCCGGCCTCCACGAAGACGCCATTCGCCTGGTAGCTCAGCGGCGCGAAGGGCGGCACCAGGAAGCTCGGTGCCGACGGCGGCGGGACACCGTCGCTGAAGGTGTCGTCGAAGATCAGCACCGCGTTCTTGACGTTGCTGAACTCGTCCAGCGTCACGTGGCTGGTCGACAGGTAGCCGAGCGCTGTGTTGCGGCTGATGGACCAAGTGAGCTGCGCGCCGTTGTCGATGTCGAACGCGGTCGCCTGCCGACTGACCGCGAGCAGGCCGTCTTCGTTCACGCTCGGCGGCGGCGGAGGCGGTACCGGCGTCGTTACGAACGGCCGGTCGTCGGTGCCGACGATCTGGACCGTCACGACTTTCTCGCTCTGGGGGTCGAACGCGCCGAACTGATCGGTCGCGCGCACGATGAAGGAATCGGTGAGCGTTTCGTGCTGCGCCAGCCGCTGCACTTCGAAGCGCGCGTTGTCGAGCGTATACGTCCATTGCCCGGAGGCATTCACGCTGGCGAAGCCGAACGCCGGCCCGCTGACGGTCGACCAGCTCAACGCCGAACCGTGGTCGACGTCGTTCGCCGTGAGCTGGCCGCGCGCTACGCGCGCCCCGTCTTCGTACACCAGCCCCGTCGCCACGCCGCCCGTGATATCGGGCGTGTCGTTGACTCCGTGAAACCTGAAGGTCACGTCCCGCGAAGCGCTCGCGCCGTGCCCGTCGGCCACCGTGACCGTGTAGGTCTCCACGGCGGTCTCCCCCTGTGCGAGGGACTGCGCGGCATTGTTGTCGAACGCGAAGGACCAGGCCACGGAGCCGAAGGCCGAACCCGCTCCTTCCGATACGGGCGCGAGCGTGAAAGTGCCGAGCGAAGTCGTGTTGGAAGCCGCCGCCGCGGCCGTGGCGGTGTGGCTGTCGTTGAGGTCGACGTCGGAGAACAGGATCTCCGCGCCGACGCCGAGGAGGCCGCCGTCTTCCACGAAGTCGGTGGTGCCGCCGCCGAAGAGGATCGCGATCGGATCGTTGGTCCCCGCGATGGTGATCGCCACATCCTGGCTTGCGCTGCCGCCGTGCCCATCGTCGACAGTGACGGCGAAGCCGTCGCCGAGGAATTCGTCCACGGCAAGCGCATCGACCGCGCCCGCGTCGGCGACCGTGTAATGCCACGTGCCATCGGAATCGACGCTCGCCGCACCATGGAGCGCGCTGCTCGCCGACCACGTGTGCGTGTCCAGCACGTCGACGTCGGTGAAGGTGACTTGCCCGCTCGCGCTGCGGCTCGCGCCGTCGTCGCCCTCCGAAACGGTGGCGGACTGCGGCGCTGAAGTGATGACCGGCGCGTCGTTCGCGCCGGTGATGGTGATCGTCAGCGTCGCGGAGTCGCTGCTGGAGGACGTGGCCTCGTCGGAAGCCGTCGCCGAGTAGGTGAAGCTCTCCGTGACAACCTGGTTCAGCGCGAGTCCCTGGGCCGCGGCTTTCAGCGTGTAGATATAGCTGCCGTCGGCGTTGAGCTGGAGCGTGCCGTACGTGCCTTCGATGACGCCGGGATTCGTGACGCTGTGGCTGGTGCCGAGGTTGAGGTCGTTCGCGAATACGTTGCCGCTCACCGTATTCGGTGCGGCGTCCTCGCCGATCGCGTTGGCGTCATTGAGCGCGTCGATCGCGCTGGTGGTGTGCTCCAAAAGCCTTGCGGCGCCGTCGCGGCTGCCGTCGGCTTCGCCGACGGAGGTCAGGCGTACGCCGAAATCGACGTTGGCGAAGTCGTCGAGCGTCAGCGCGCCGGCCGAGCTCGCGAGGCGGAA
>Ga0070694_100001378_pt1 | contig 14204 bp, 7 predicted proteins | sample KBSK1251metaG_FD_65470 | JGI IMG/M metagenome (GOLD analysis project Ga0070694, IMG submission 65470) | Corn, switchgrass and miscanthus rhizosphere microbial communities from Kellogg Biological Station, Michigan, USA - KBS K1-25-1 metaG | ecosystem: Host-associated > Plants > Roots >... | reverse complement strand
CCAGAGTACACATGGAGTGCGTTACGCGCTCGATGGAATCCGACTGCCCGTGCGCGTAATCGTACATGGGGTAAATACACCACTCATTCCCCGTACGGTGGTGGGCCATGTGGAGAATTCGATACATGACCGGGTCGCGGAGATTAAGGTTTGGAGAGCTCATGTCGATCTTTGCACGCAGGGTCCGCGAACCATCCGGGAACTCTCCCTTCTTCATGCGTTCAAATAGATCGAGATTCTCTTCAACGGAACGATTGCGGTACGGACTTTCCGTGCCCGGCTCGGTTAACGTGCCGCGATACTCGCGAATTTCGTCGGCACTGAGATCGCATACGTAAGCTTTCCCGGCCTTAATCAACTGAATAGCCCAGTCGTACAGTTGTTGAAAGTAATCCGAGGCGTAGAAGAGACCGTCCCATTGGAAGCCCAACCACTGCACGTCCTCCATGATGGCGTGAACGTACTCTGTCTCTTCTTTTGAAGGATTAGTATCGTCGAAACGCAGATTGCACTTGCCGCCAAACTCCGCGGCGAGTCCGAAATCGAGGCATATTGCTTTGGCGTGGCCGATATGCAAGTAGCCGTTTGGTTCTGGAGGAAATCGGGTTTGTACCCGCCCCTCGTGTTTACCGCTCTCGATATCCTCGATAATGATGTCTCGAATAAAATTCGATGGGCCTTCGGTGCTCATAAACTCATAATAGTTGATAACGGCTTTAGCGACAAAAAGGCAAAGGCGGTGCCGCAGTAAAGAGCGAACGAATTGTCTTGGCTTTCGTCTGTTTAAGGCGCAGAATGCACCAATCATACGGGAACAACACTCGGCTCGCACGTCCACGACTGGTCCATAACCCAAGGAGATCTCCCAAATGAAAAGAATAGCTGTTTCCGCAACTGCTTTTCTTCTGTTTCTCGCTTGCACCATACCCGTGGTGAACGGGCGAAAAATACAACCAAAACCTAAGACGAGCGTTGAGAAAAAAGCCCAGAGTTCGACCCCAACCGTCACGCTTGTTCTTCGAGGATTGATGGTTTTCCATCCGGATCCAGCCCGCGAATACTTTGAAGCCGGCATTCTCAAGGCTCCCGGACACCAGTTTCGAGTTGAGGTGCGTGAAAAAACCAGTGCTGGCGTCTCAAAATACCTGGTACCACTACCGCCGGTTACTGATTTAGTGAATGATGCCTGGTCGCTCGAGTTTACGAGTCCGGCGAAGCGAGGTATCAGCCTCTATCAAAGTGGTGCGTTTGATAGAAAAGCCGGAATCGGAGACCCCAGGGATTTTCGCTGGGCAGTCGATATAGAAGGAACTGAGTTTTACAACGAGCAGGTTACGATCAACGAAAAACAACTTGGTCCTATCGTTCGCATGACCAGCGGAGAGTTTTACACGAAGGACAAATCGCGTCCGGTGATGCGGAGACAAGGTGACGGCACCTTCCAATTGTTCGGAAGCATAGCTGAGGAAATCGCCGCTGACTTCGTCACCCGAGGAGACGTCGTTCTGCGATCTGCCAAATCAGGTAAAGAGATACTCCGATTGCCCGGGAAGCCGAATACGACCTATGAGATCATTCTCGAAAACCAGCCTGTAACCGATGGGCACATTGCAAGCATGGCGTCCAGCTCGGACCACTTTCAGTACTATTACCAGGTAATCGCGAAACCAAAGACTGAATGGTTTGAGTTCAAAATTGCGGACCCTGGAGTTGACGCTGCTGGTGCTTCAAACCAGTTCAGAGTTATAGCAGCCAGTTACGTGTCTCCATCTCCCGCACCCGACCCTGCGACCTGTGGACTATTGGGCTTACTCAAGAGAATCGTCGGCTTGAAATGAACGCTCAGGTCTGAAGGTCCGCATCAAAGGCAACGGTGGTCTCCCGTATGGCATTCGATTAGGAGTCGGATCAACGCTTTGCGGCGATGAGGTACAACCGGTTTGCCGTGGCTAGGTAAAGGGCATCGCCGACCACGACCGGACGCGAATAGAGCGGGGCATCCATCTCGATCTGTGCCAGCAATTCCTTACGCCGTCCGGCACGAAGAACGGTCATGAGACCTTCAGCGTTTCCAACGTAGAGCCGGTCGCCGGCCAGCAGGAGACAGCCCCAGATAGCATCGTTCGTCTCATGTTTCCATAGGTGTTCACCAGTCGCTGCGTCCAGACAATGAATGGTTCCGCCCACATCCCCAACGTACAACAGACCATCTTTCACGATGGGCGTTGCCACCACGCGGCCGACCTCACGCGAGGTCCACAGGAGTCCGCTCTTAGTGACGTCTCCCTGCCCGTTGGGATCGATCGCATGAATAAATGAAGGTGCGTTGCCGTGCCCGGGAGACTGGCCCATTGCAATGAAGACGCGGCCGTCGGCGAAGACCGGTGAAGCAATAATAGGGCTGCGCGAAAGTACACCGGCGCGCGGAAGGAAGCGGGCGTCTTTCGGGTTGCCGTCAAATCGCCAAAGTTCCTGCCCCGATGCTGCGTCGTACGCGCGCAGCCAGCCATCTCCTCCGCCGAAAAGCACCTGCATGCGCCCACTCACGTTGGCGGCCACAGGGCTGGACCAAGCACCGTGCAGCACCTTATCGCCTGCTCCGATCGCGCGCCAGATCAATTCGCCCGAGTGCTTGTTCACCGCGATCAAACTCGGAGCGCGTGGCGATGGGACGCGCGTATGACCTTCATTCTGGCCGTTGGAAGTTCCGACCAGCAGCAGATCACCCAGGGACAACACTTCGCTATTGCAGGCTTCATGTGGAAAGACACCTAGTGCGGGCATGTCGAGTTGCCAGATGATGTCTGCGGCAGCGTTGTCTTTGAAGACCTCCTCACGATATGGACCATCGTTCTCGCCATCGGCGAAACCCTTCGTGTCGAGGCAACGGAGTTGACACTCGGCGGTGACATAGTACAAACGGTCGCCTTCAACATAAGGAACACTTGTCGTCGAAGGTAACAGGAATTCCCTTAGGCCGCGCTCTACTCGCGGGGCAACGTCCTGCCAAAGGAACGCGCCATCGGTCACGCGAAAGGCCATGAGCACGCCGGAATCTTTCTGAAAGGCAGGATTCATTTGGCGGGTATTGTCGGTACCGACATAGACTGCATCGCCGGCAACCACGGGACCGCCATACACTTCGTTTCCCAACTCGACACTCCAGACGATGTTCCGCCGAGTGGTTGGATCCCAGTCAATCGGAGGATTGCCCGTTTGAGCTACGGTCGTCTGGGGTTGAACCGCGACGGATGACGCTGGCACAAGCGGTGAGACCACAGGTTCGATTCCTGCAATGCGGTGCAACGCCCACTCAACTTCGTGACGCACTACGGGATCATTTGCCGCGGCTCTCAGCACCTCCTGGGCTGTTTGTGCTTTCGGCCCGATGCTTCCAAGCGCTCCCGCCGCGCAGATGCGAACATAGAGGAATTCATCCTTCAAAGCTTCGATCAACTGAGGCACAGCCGACTGCGCGGCCGGGCCAATACTTGCGAGGGCCTCACCTGCGGCCCATCGAACGCCGGGAACCGGATCGCCCAACGCTCTGGCGAGATCCCTGGTCGCCGCTCCCGCGTTCGGACCGATGGACGCCAGGGCCTCCGCCGCGTAAATGCGAACGTGTGGTTCCTCATGCGAGAGAGCCTTGACTAGAGCGCGTACCGAAGGAGTGGCCCTCTTACCCAAAGCGCCCAGGGCACGTGCGGCGTCGGCCGCGACCATCGGATCCTCATCTCTCAGTGCCCGTCTCAACGCCGGTTGAATCGATACTGTATCGGGCGCCAAGTCAATGAAGGCATCAGCGGCAAAGCGCCGGAAGGAGAACTGCTCATGTCGGAGCAGATCCAGCAGCAGCGGAATGGCCGGTGGACCAATGCGGCGGATGATTTCAAAAGTCTGTAGATGAAGATCTTCGTTGTCACTGTTGAGGAATCGTCTTAGCAAAGGCAGCGAACGTCCGGCTTCCTGGGCCAGTGTGGCTTCGGCGCTGGCGCGAATCTTCGCGTCGTTGGACATCACGCGATTTGCCCAGTCACGGACAGATCTCCTGGAACGCGTGGTTTGAGCGAGTACTGATACCGGAAGAATAAAAAGCAGCGTGCAGATGAACAGGTGTCGCATGGTCGCAGCAAAGCGCAAGAGTTGACGGTCGCCTGTTTCTTTCTACACCGCAGCCTGCCTCGGAAATCCTCGTACTTTTGACAGGAGTAGTGCCCTAATTTGAAATCATCTCGGCGTATCTCTGCGATCCTCTGCGTCTCTGCGGTTACTGCTTTTTACGGATATATTTACCGCAGAGACGCAGAGGATCGCAGAGATACGCAGAGATGAAATTAGGGCACTACGCCCGATTGACATCGCTTCCTGAACTCATTAATCTGCGCTGCATCTCGCTGCCGCGCTTGATCCGACGTATTGGTTTTGCTGTTGAATCAGGCTGAGACGCGTTCCTCCCCCGATGAAGAGACCACCCGAGAATGAAGCTTTCGAGAAGCTGCTGAACTGGCTCGATCCCGATCGCGAAAAAGCAGGCGAGAAATACCACAAACTGCACTTGCGGCTGACGCGAATCTTTGCCGCCAAAGGTTGCTGCCAGGGGGAAGACTTAGCCGACGAGACGTTTAACGTCATCGTGCGAAAAATCGACTGGCTGATCGAAAACTATGTCGGCGATCCCGCCCTCTATTTTTTCGGCGTAGCCAGGAAGATCTACCAACCGCCGAGACCCATTCCCAATCCTCCGCCGGTCCCAGATAACACTGAAATCGAGCGCCGCTGCTCGTGCCTCGAGGAATGCCTGGACCATGTAACCTCCGCCGACGAGCGAGAGGTAGTACTGCGTTATCACCAGAAGGACAAAGGCGAAAAGATTCGGGAAAGGAAAAAGCTCGCAAGCGAATTGGGGATTTCCCTCAACGCACTTAGAATACGTATCTGGCATATTCATTCCCGGCTTCGACCATGTGTCCAGCAATGTGTCGATCGGCTCCAAGCCTGAAACGCTTCGGCGGGGCAAGCCATATAAAATGAGAGGGTCTCGCCGCGGCCGGAAAGTAGTTGCTCTTTATGGCACTCAGTGACCATGATCAGTTAAACATTAGAGAATATCTTCTGGGGAAACTCAGCGATGAGGAGCAACAGGCGATAGAAGAGCGCCTGATGGTCGACGACGAGCTCTTCCAGGAACTCGAAATCTCAAAAGGTGAGCTGATCGAGGAATACTCTGCGGGCGAGCTTGGTCAAAACGAGCACGAGTGGTTTGGGAGTCACTATCTCGCTTCTGCCGAAGGAAGCGAAAGGCGTCTCTTTGCGGCTGCGTTAGACACTATCGGTCGCCGGCAGCCAACGCCAGAACCGGTTGGGCTATTCGCTCGAATCCGGACGTTCTTCACACAAAGAACTCAGCTGGTAGGACTCGCAACGGCCGGGGTCATAGCAGCGGTAGCGGTTGGCCTCTGGATTAATTCAACCACCCCGCGAAATTCTCTCGCCGTCACGCTCACCAGCAGTACAATCAAGCGCTCAATCAGTGAATCCCAGTATCAAACGATCACTCTCAAGCCCGACGTTGGTGAACTGAAAGTCTCTCTCACGCTTCCTGAATCCGCTAAGAATGCCGCGAAGTACCGAGTGGAACTGGATAATCGCTCTGAAACGAAAAGTTTGACTCCATCAGGCTTTGACGGCAACTCGGTTCTCGTCATTATTCCGGCACAGCAAGTACCCGATGGACTTTATGCCTTGACTCTTTACGCGATTAAGTCTGACGGTAATGAACAAGCTGTGCCTGGTCAATACTATTTCGAGGTCAAACGAATCGATTAGAAAGTCTTCACCGCCCGGCGCGAGCGTAAGTACCACCACAACGCAACTGCCAGCAGCATCACGAACGCAACGATTAGAGATATCTTCAACCACGATGCACGCCCGTCGCTCCGATCCAGCGGCTTGATTACCTCACGATACTCACCCTGTAACGTGAAGGCGGCCCAGTAGTAAGGCGAACTCCATCTTGGGTTCTGGCGAATACTGTTTTGCGCGGCGCGTAAGGCCTCTGCTGGTTGCATCTGGTGTTGCAACAGATTGCTGTAGAAATGCTTCATCAACTCAGCAGTGGCGGCGTCGTCTACCTTCCACAAACTCGCTACAACACTCGAAGCACCCGCATACATAAACCCGCGCGTCAGTCCGACCAGCCCTTCACCACGGACATCTTTTCCCAGCGCCGTTTGGCACGCACTCAAAACCACGAGCTCAACTGGTGCGTGTAGATTGTAGATGTCCTCCAGTCCGACAAAACCATTTATCTCTTCGCCTTTGGCATCGGTAGTGGACAACAGAAACCCAGCGCTGTCCGGCCGCTTCGGGTTAAGAAAGCCACCGTGTGTAGCCAGGTGAAGAATTGCAGTTTGAGTGAGGTCGGTCGTGAAGAATCTCTGACGTGTGGCGTTGACGTCGCTGATGACAAGGGCCTGTCCACGGGTGAGTTCGCGCAAATTGGTCAACTCTCGCGCGGCAAAGAACAAACGCGGAAGCACTGATGGATCAAACCGATCCTTGCTGAGTTCCAGGTCACGCAAACGCACAACTTCAGGATTCTGCATGGCCAACTGATCGCCGTTTTTTTCTTTCGCGGAACCTGAGTAAAAGACGGGATCACCGAACGCCGCAAGCAGTTGGGTTGCGGGCTGACGATGGCCCGCCTCCTGACGTAAATCTCCGAGGACCGAAGCGGACGGAGCGTTAACGACATTGTGCTTCGCAACCAATGGTTCGTTCGGTGAGGATGGCGCGCTTAGGATTTGAAAGGGTATATAGTTCAGCGCACCGTCGGCGACGACAATGATCACCTGCTTGTCCAATTCTCCAGACATCGGAGACAAGATCATCTCGCTTAATTCCCGAGTAGCTTGCGCCACCCTGTCGTCGGTACCTTCGTCTGGCGGAAGCTTGAGTAATTCGTAGAGTTTTGTCGCAGCTTCGGTTATCCGCGCTTGTGCAGGCAGCTCGAACGTCTTGATAGCGTTGCGAGTAATGGCCCAGGCGTAACTCTTTATGTTGCCGAGGCTGTATTCCAGCAACACCGTGTCATCATTTGCGACAACCTCCTGCTGGATGCGGCGCAGGTTCCAGTTAACTGGACGTATGATCTGTTCGTAACCCGGATAGCGCGTGTGTATCGTCGCGAGGACCTGGTTGTAATCTGCTTCCAGACGTGAGACTTCGGCTTCAACCGCTTTCAGTTCGTCGGTGTCAGGAGTCTTGGCGCTTAAAAGTTGTGTGCGGTATTCAGCTCTCTGGCGCAGCGACTGGCGCAGCGCCTTTTCTCGCTGGGCCAACTCAGGATCAAGCCCGGGAGCGAAGTTAGTGTGAGTGGCCCGGAGAAATTCCGACAGCGAACGAGCGCGTGCCGCCTCACTTGTTTCAAAAGCCTGAACGTCGAGACCGAGCGTCGGTTTTTTTTGATGCTTACCCATCAGACACTCGATATATGCCTGGTACCGATCGTGGACCGTGGCTGAAAAAGCCGTTGTCAGATCGCGGCTCTCGGACACGCGCTGCACACCTTCAGTTATTTGTAGAGAACGTGATAGATACCGTTCCGCCTTTTCATAATCCTTGCGTCGCAATTCCACCCGTCCGAGAGCGTAGTAGACTGCTGCCGCCCTAATCGGGTCGGAAAGACGTTCGAATGTCTTCAATGCGTTCTGGTAGTTGTGCTGCGCACCGGCAAGTTGTCCCTGGTATTCCAAAACCTGGCCAAGCAAGGTTTCAGCACGCGCAGCTTCAACCCAATTGCCGGACCGCAGATAAACATCCCTGGCAAATTCAAACTCCTGTCGAGCAGCGGGATACTCACCCATTGCCATGTGAACCCTGCCGATTCCTTCTTTGCTGGCTGCCGCCTCGATACCATCGACATCAATAACGGACAAAGACACTTCGAAATGAGATAACGCCTCCGCGTACTTTTCTTGCCGGTAGTAGTTGTCTCCTATAACGTAGTTTAGGTACCAAGTCGCATGAGAATCTTGAGTCGGACGGAAAATTTCCAACGCCCGGTTGAAATGGTCCAGGCCTTTTTCGTATTCACCATGCGCCGTAAAGACTTCCCCCATGCTGGTGACAATCTGGCCCACTCTTTCTGGTTCATCTGTCTCATTAACGAGGAGCCGTGCCTGCCTGAATCGTGAAACGCTGTTTTCCCAGTCTGCTTTGCGGTAGTCGATGAAGCCTAAATTGATCAAGGCGGCAGCCTGCCCCTCAGAGTTACCCAGTTCGCGCCAAAGTTGTAACTGCTTTTCAAAGCTATCGGAGGCTTCGGAAAGCATGTTCTGGGCCAGGTAGCAGGCGCCAATCTGTTCGTAGACTCGTGCCATGCCTTCCTTATCGCCGAGCTTCGTCCACAGGGCAAGTGACGCCTCTGCGGTCTTCAGCGACAGCCGGTGATCCTCGTAATTCTGACGATTGGCGAGTCTGAGTAGCGCTTGTGCCTGGCCGCGCGTGTAGCCCGCTTGTTCGCTTAACGTGAGCGCTCGATTGACGTATTCATCTACTTTCGCCTTGTCGTTGTACATGTAAGCCGCTGCCAACCCGTTGAGGTTGTCAACTTCAACTTCAACCGACGGCGCGCTTTTCAACAGATCGAGAGCCTGGTTGTGACTGTTGATAGCATCCTGGAGGGAGTTAAGTAGAAGTTGAAGGCGGCCCATGCGGTTAAGGACCCGGGCCGCCTCGATGTTTTCACCTGCATTAAGAAAAAGCTGCGCCGATTCCTGCAGCTTTGTGAGGGCCGCCTGCCGATCCACGCGAGTGGTGGCATTGTCATTGGCGCTGGCGGCAAGTTGCCGCGCCACCTCCTTACTGTCTGATGCGACTTGCGCGTGGACGACGATTGCAAGACACAACAGGGTAAAGCTTAGGAGGTGTCGCGGCATGAAATAGCCTCGGGCTTCAGGTATCAGAGTCACCGTTTGGCTTCATTTGATCAGTGAGACCCTTAAGCAGTGATCCACTCGCCGCCCCTAAAAATCTCAATTTAGCCTGGTGGCCTCGGGAGTGGGCTTTGCCATTTAGTCCCCTGATCTGTAGTCCAGTGAAATGTGGATAGTTCTTGATTACGACGCAGCTGGAACTTCCTCCGGTTGGATCGCCGCCGCCGGTCTTGATCGGCTTATCTCCCAATGGGTCTCCCGGTCCTATTTTGCCTGCAAGTTGTTCTATTCCAGTGAGAACTCCGGCGGACATCCGTTCGAGTAACGCAAGTAGTGATCGATCCAGACTCGGCAGCGTCTTGCTACGCGGTTCACGCCTGTCGACCTCGTCGTGTTGCGTGAGACGCATGGTCTCGTCGAAGTACGTTTTCAAGAAGCTTCTCCAACCCGTTCTTTGGTTAAGCTCGTAATACTCATACTGCTTGTCCCACATGTTGCTGCCAATTGGTTCGGCCCAGGGGAAGAACACTGAAAGGCCATGAGAGTATTGGTAATCGGGTCCACAAAACACACAGCGCACGATCGGACCAAAGTCGTCGCCTTCAAATCCGCGTTTCAACACATGCATAACGTCTTCGCACGCCGCGAAGATCTCTTTTACGGCCGTACGATGTCCAGGTTTCTTTGGTCGCGCGGTCCCCTTTTTTGGGTGCAGTTTTGCGGCCAGCCGAAAACAGAAGTCATAGACATCTGTAAAGTTCTCGTCGTAGTAGCTCTGGGCTTCCCAATGAGCGAGCAGGACCGCATCTCGGATCGATGAGTCATGGTCACTACCTAGCGCGAGTCCCTCTCTGAGTGCTGTTGCGAGACGAGTCATTGGCTGCTGCAATTGGTGAACCCGGTTCAGGTCGCAGAGAGTCAGGTCAGCGCTGTACCCGGCGAGTTGAAAGTCGAAGCTGTTGTAGATGATGTACTCGAACATCTTGATGAACATTTCTCGGATCTTGGCTTTGCTCAGCTCCTGTGGAAACGCGTCCTCAAGCACGCGCAAGTTCAGGTCCTCCAGGTCCGGGCCTCTTAGCCCGGATATTTTATGTTTAGCTATGCGGCTTCTCGTCTTTCTTGAGAACTTGACGTTTTGAAACGCCTCATCATTACATAGCCTGGGGCGACTGAGCATACCGTCGAGCATGTCGGCGACGGCATCTACAAGCTTTGTCGAAGGCGAGTCGTCAACGCGATGATTTTGTAGCAATTTTTCTCCATTTCCGTTGAACTCTTCTCTGAGAAAGATTGCCGGTTCGTCGCCTCCGGATTTCAACCGGTCGACAAGGCTCGCCGCGATTAACTTGTTGCTGGGGCGCCTGCCGTTTTCCATATCGTTGAACAGCCGGATCAGAATCTGCCGGTATGGCCAGCTGCCGACGTACATCGGTCCTTGTGAGGCCATCATGTAATTCGCCTTACCTCTCAGTTCAAAGGCGAGTTCCGCTCCGCTCATTGAGCAGCTATGGAAACCAATCAACTCGAGCTCACCGCATGGCTCGTCTTTGGAAATCTGGTCCTTGAACCTGTCCAAAACGTCGCCGAGGTCTGTCAATGTGAGTGCATGTTGTTGGGCGTCGACATCGGAGCCGTGCTCGTCAAACATAAAGAGGTCGTTACCCACCACGATGCCATGCGCGAGGATGATGAGCATGTAGTGTCGCGCGGGATAGTTTGTCCGACAAAAGTTGAGCAGCCTAGCCAACGACTCCTTCGGATTCTGCTCACTCGACATTGTGACGGACGGGATAGGTGGGTTGTAATCGATTTCATCTGCTATGTTCTCTTTGATCGCTTGGGCGATGCTGGCATCCCACAATTTATCCAGGACGAGGTTACGCACGAACGGGTCGTTACCCGCAAAGCCGATGTTGGAGGCTTCCTCCAGACTTTTATCGTCTTCTTTGAGTCTGTGCTCCTTTTTGAGCCTTTCCACCATATTCACGTCGAAAATGTGGACTGGCATGTTTACCGTATGGGGATCAAACTGGGCAATTACGTTGACGTCACGATGAAATCCGGCATTCTTGATCGCTTTGAGTTGCGAGATAGTGCCTGGGGCAAGCGGATTATCAGTCGCAAAACAAAACATTACAGTCCATTCTCTTAGTTCAGGCACTCTTTCTTCGAGCTCTTTTACTTCGGGCATCTTAGTTCTCCTCCTTCGTTGGGTTCTGGGCACGTGAGACGCTACTGCCAACTCAGGCTGCGAAACACTTCGGGGGGCCTTTTGAGCGGCTTATGTACTCGATCAGTTGCAGCCGATCTTTTTGTCTCAATTAGTAATGGACCTAACGAGCAAAGCATTTTTCAATGCCTTGTTTTTAGGAAAGACTATTAACAAAACCGCCGAACTTTGTTGGAGGGGCGGACGAGACTAGTTCTAACTTGGAGCAACCGGACGAGCAGCCAGCTTCTATTCCAAACCTGCCTCCGCTGTCAATGGTTTTTACGCCGGCGCCGAAGAGCGACACCCGAACACCGTTCCGCGAACATTCGATCCACCAATCCCGCGATCTCTTCCACTGCTCTTTCGGGAGGCTTACCGCGGCGATGAATCCCACAAACGGCCGTAGTCCACGAATGGTCGAAGCCTGCCGCCGATCGCGATCCCCAGCGCGATTGCCCCTTCTCGTCCAGACCGTAGGTTAAATAGGCCGAAAGCGTATTGATCCCTGTCCCGGGTCGCTCGCCTATCAGATGAATGATCATTTCAGCTTCCAGCAGCGATCCGACCTGATAACCCGCCCGCACTCTCCCATTCTCAATAACTATGTCTCTCTCGCTAATATGATGCCCTGCCGCCAGAAGTTCGCGCCGCACGCCCGGTAGCACCGAACGCAGATTCTCATTGATCGCGTTGGCATTGAGCCCATCCGAAACGACGACCTGCACGAGCGGCCGGCGCGCGGGATAGAGTGCCCGGATACGAGCTGTATCTTTGTCGTCGATCAGCTCGCCCGTTGCCGGGTGTGCCAGGTAGTCATCTCGGTCCGAAGATCTTGTGTGCACTCGAATGTAACTCGGTGACGAATCAGAGATCACAGCCTCATTAAGTGTGGAGTAAAGCGCGCGCCTCGCATTTGAGTAGATTTCCGTAATTCGAGTGTTCACTTCGGGCGGGTCACCGTAGTTTTCGTCGTAGCCGTAACCAAGATCGAATCCTCGTTCCGCAAGCGCACCAATCTTTTTTGCTCCTTCGTCGCGGAGCGTATCGAGCGAACGAGTGTCACCGCCAGCCTTGTGATAAGCCGCATACAGTGCATCCGCACCCGTGCCCGGTACCGTTATTCCAGGCAATTCGACTAATCGCTTGTGCATTGCGGAGGTGATTCGGCGTCCAGTTTGGCGGCGCAATCTCGGATGTTCGCGAAACGAAGTTGTCATGTAGCCGAGCATCGGGTCCGCGTTTCCCGCGACCGCCATCAAATAGGCTGGGGCAGCCTGGACTACGATATGTTCCGTCAGGGTCCGCAATTCAGATGGTCCAATGCCCATATGAAAAGTGGCGCAGACATCGAGTCCCATCGTTATTCCGTGAAGCTTGGCCATCACGGTGTCTTCAAGACACGCCCGTAGCAATTGCTCGCCGGTGCGGAAGACTTCGGGTCCGATGAATCCTGCTACATCGTTCACGATCATCCAACTCCCTGCCTGTTGGCGAATGAGTCTCGCAACGCCGTACGCCCGCGCTTCGAGCGTAACCATATCAACACCCTCGGCCGCCTGATTGGTGACTGCGGAACCCTGACCCGTCTCGAAGTAGAGCCCGTCAAATCCAGGCGCAAGCGCGAGCAAACCATCAACATCGAGCCCCACCATTCCCAATATCGCCTTCGAGGTTCCGGCAAGACTTTGAAAGCCGACATCGACTCTTGTTTGGGAGCGCGCAGTGGTCTGCTTAACGATGTCCGACAGCACGCAAAATCGAGTAGGTAACTTTAGTCGCTCGACCACACTTTGCAGCAACTGCTCGAGCCTGATGATTGTGTCGACATCGTCGCTGGCAGGATTGAGACCGAGAATCACATCGCCGCAACCGTAGGCGAGCCCTTCGAGGATTGAAAGCAATATCTCCGTTTCATCGTCGCCGGGAGAATTAGGCTGAATCCGCGAGCCGAAATGCCCCGGTGATCCGATAGCGACGCCCCTTCCCGGCAGTGGATTGAAGAGCTTGGAAGACAGCGCCCCAAGCTCTTCATTAGTCATGATTTTCACCACTGCGGCAGCAGCTTCGCTGGAGACGCCGTTTCGATGATGTTCGATCCAACTCGCGCCTTGGGGAGAAAGAAGAATACGCTTGAACTCAGCGACAGTAAGGGAGGCCACTTTGCCGGCCAGTTGCGGATCCAGAGATCGATGAAGAGCCTCGGTGACCTGATCTTCCACGAAGTCGGCGCTGGCAATATCACCGAGCGACACAGTGGCCAGCGCCGCGCGGGCTTGTTGGCGTATGTGGTCATCGCGCGTGCCGCCGACGTTCAGATCACCCTCTTTGAATTCGTTGGCGAGCACGAATATTTGGCTAAGCTGGTTGGGAGCCATGGTGAGAGATTCTAGACCCGAAGTGAATCCGGGAGAATCGTCGAGCTGAGTATAAGTGGCGTTTAGGCTATCTGCGACTAGGTCGATGTGTAACTGAACCGAGCGATGTCGCAAAAAAGAACGGAATGCTGAACTTGGTGCCGAATGGGCTTTCTACAGTTCTGATCTTTCGGTTGATCCTCAGTTGTGTATCCTGATAAAAAACGACACAACACCGCCAACAACGGGAGCAATCAGCGGCCCAAGTTCTCCAAGTAACGCTTTCGGCGTTGCGGTTAAGCCAAGACTCGCTTCAAGCTTCTCGCGTCGCGCCACCAGTTCAACCCATTCTTCAGCAGTGCCAGCCGTTCCTTCAACCATCTGCGTGATAACTGCGCGGGCCGCGCGTGCGAAAGTTAAGTGTGCGGGTACATAAAACACCGCTATTATTCCAGAACAGAATCCAACGTACAGGATAATTCCCGATACCGGGGGTGAATGTGTTGCGTCTATCGCAACCATCGCGTTGTTCAATGCCCCCCTCGCCAAAGCAGCGCCGCCAACGATACCGCCAGCGACGCCCACAAACCATCGAAGGTCTGAACGAAGCTTGGCGAAACGCTCGAGGGAGCAGGCTGACTTGGCCTCTACTATCATAGCCTCGGCCGCAAATGACACGAGTCTAAGACCAAGCAGACA
>Ga0070694_100001376_pt1 | contig 14217 bp, 11 predicted proteins | sample KBSK1251metaG_FD_65470 | JGI IMG/M metagenome (GOLD analysis project Ga0070694, IMG submission 65470) | Corn, switchgrass and miscanthus rhizosphere microbial communities from Kellogg Biological Station, Michigan, USA - KBS K1-25-1 metaG | ecosystem: Host-associated > Plants > Roots >... | reverse complement strand
GATCGCAAAGGCACAGCGTATCTAACCGGCATCGAGCCCGGAACGTATACGATTTCAAATCTCGTGGGCAGCGAAACTGAGAAGACAAGTCTGCTGTGGATCTGCGAAAGGGAAGTGAAAGCAACCGACCTGTCAATCGCTATGAAGCGACCGTTCATCTTATCTAACGAAGCAGATCCGAAAGCGAAATGCGAGATTGTCGAGCGCCCATTGCCCACTTGCAATAAGTGAATGTTTGGAGTGCGGCGACTCGTCGCCGCTTTCCAAAGCGCTAACTATCAGCGCACTCCAAAAATCATGAGCCGCGCCTGATGACAACCCGAGCCATTCTCATAGTAATTCTTGCCGCCGATGCGGCTCTGTTCGGCGTCGCCCAAACTCGCCGGACGTCTCCGGCGGGGTCCAGGCAAACGTCGAGCGCGTCGGCAGCAAAGTATTCTGTGTTCCTTCATTCTTCCGACAAACATAAAGGCCTTGCCTGCAACGCGTGTCACAAGATTCCGACGCGCTGGACCGCTGGGCGGGACTTTCCCGATGTTGCTGATTTTCCGGATCACAATTCCTGTGTTCGCTGTCATCGGCCGCAGTTCTTTACCAGGCAGGCCTTCATTGGGAGCGGCCCATCAATTTGCACGGTTTGCCACCTGCGCGCCGCTCCGCGCCAAGATGCGCGCTTCGCTTTCGGTAAACCAAATAATTCGCAGCAAACTCTTAAGGTAAAAGAAGAGCGCCAATTCACGATTGAGTTCCCGCACGACAAACATCAGAACGTGATTGCCTCGATTAACAAAGGTCCGGCAAACTTTAGTTTGTCGCCAGGTTTCGACAAGCTAAAGCTTGTCGGACATTTATTTGTCAGCGCCGCGTTTCAGCGAAGCACGTCCGATGATCAGAAGACCGTTTACAACAACTGTTCGCTTTGTCACGCTACGAATAACACGTCGATTGACACAGCGCGCGCACCCAATTCCTTTGAGCCACCCCCGGGCACTTTCAAGACAACGCCGCAGGCGCATGACGCGTGTTTTGCTTGCCACTGGAAGAATCAAAAACCGGCCGGCGTCGATTGCCTGGGTTGCCACAGACCTGCGACGACGTTGGTGCCGCCACTCTTCCCGGCACGAATCTCAGCCAGGTTCAGTCACGAAGGCGGCAAAGGCGAGCACGTGATGGAATGCACCACCTGCCACATCAACATTACGCGGGCCGCTTCTTTGCGGGGACTGACTCCGGACGTGCCCATCGCGGCGTGCACGACCTGCCACAAAGACAGCAAGAAGACGACCTATCCGAAGGCTGTAACGATTGAAGAAGAGTTCGCGCAATACAAGCAGACCGGCGGCTGTACCTACTGTCACACACCGGATGTTGGCAGGAAGAAAGCGCCGGCGAGTCACGACGCAGCAGCGCAGTAATGGTAGACGTCAGAAGGCAGAAAAAAGAATGGGCGTTAGACGTGAACCTTCAACGAGCTGCGGAGCAGCGGTCAGAGTTAAGCCCAAGGCGAGGCTTTGCGAGCCTTGGGTTAGGTTGGTTAGATTGGCAGAGCCGCGAAGCGGCGACAGAGAGTTCAACAGAGTTCGCTTTATTACCAGTGATTGCTATCGCCCCTCCGGGGTCTGTCGGGAAATCCCGTAGGGATGCAATGTTTATAGAAAGCTCAATCCCAAATCTGGGGAGCCCATTTATGGGCGAAAGACGATTAGTTGCGCTCCTAAAGGAGCTACTAAGTCTCATTGGGCTCTGCGTTTCTATAAACATTTCACCGCTACGCGGTTTTTTCCGACAGACTCTCCGGGGCTCGATTAGCGCAAAGCCTCGCCTTGGGCTTAACTCTGTCCGCTGCTCCGCAGCTGGTTGAAGGTTCACGTCTTATGCGCTGCGACCACCGGCCACTGTCTTGTGCCCCTGGTGCAGCAAGTATGTTATGACCGATAAATCGGTGGGCTAATTTCAATCGTTGGCTCCGTCGACGTTTTGGGCAAAGCCAGACAGAGTCATTCAAAAGATGATCGTTCGCGCCACAATTCTGATGCTGCTAATCGCTGCGCCTCTCGGCTACTCGCAGGGAACCGATTCCGACTACTCGAAGTTTTTGCACTCAAGTTCAAAGCATGCTTCGATCGGCTGCGCTGGCTGTCATCGACGCACCGACAACTCATCGCGACCGACCTTTCCGGGCCACAAAGATTGCACAGGTTGCCACCTGACGCAGTTCACCACTCCGAATATCCCCATGTGTTCCATCTGTCATACAAACGTGAACGGCAGTGACCCACCCAGAAAACCATTCCCGGATAGCTTCAAAGAGAGCTTCAATGTCAGCTTTGATCACGCGCAACACATGACGGGCGATGCCAAGCCAAAGAATGGTTGTACTTCATGTCACAATTCTCCTTTACGTCGCGGCGCGGCCTGGTCAATACCGGCGCGTCTGGCCGCGCACGATGGCTGCTATACCTGTCACACGCCAAACTCACAATCAAATGGTCGCGATCTCGCATCATGTGGCGTGTGTCATGCGCAAAAGTCTTACGCGCGAACACCGACGGACGCTAAGGCTTATCGCGTTGGCTTCAGTCATGCGCAGCACAGTTCGCGTCAGCGACTCAATTGTGCAGAATGCCATAACTACAAGGCGGGATTGCCGCAACGCCGACAGGTAGACTCGCCGCGTGCGCTCGAACATTTCCCCACAGGGAACCGGACGTGCGCGACTTGTCACAATGGCAGACGATCGTTTGGTGGTGATCTGGATTTTAAGAATTGCGCGCGATGTCATACGGGATCGAGTTTTAGAATCGGAACATGAACGACGATGGTAAGGCTGTTTGGAGGCGAGTTATCGCTGTCTCGTCGCAAGAGCGACGGCTGAATTTAGCCCAGCCTTTTCAAGGCCTTCTTCGGGCTTTGCCCATCGATGTGCGGAAAAGCTCCGCTTTTCCGACAGGTGTTAAAATTATTTCTCGCGGCTACGCCGCTGCTGACGCTGTCTAAGAGGATCCGCAACGGCGGCATAGCCGCCACAATCTAAGATTAACGAGCCGGAAAAGCGGAGCTTTTCCGCACATCGAGCGGCAGAGCCGCAGGTCATACCAATTCCTTGACGGGCAACACAACTTTCAGACACTACCCTTGTTTGACAAGTTTTGATGCGCCTCCATAACATGCGATGATTCGAGCGAACAACGGGAAGGCGTAACAATGAAGCGATTTCCAATCGGACTCACTTTTGCCCTGAGCGTTTCAGCACTTCTTGCCGTTATGGGTGCGGCGGGACGGACCTCATTCCGTACCCAGCAGACTCCCAAAGAAAGCAAAGAGCAACCAAAGAAGGTCAAGCTCGATAGCGACAGCCTCGACGACAAGTGGGGTGAAGTCGCGTTTGATCACGAAACGCATTCAGTCAGGAAGTACAACCCCGACGGCGCGAGCGTTACGCCGTGCACGTTTTGCCATCACACCGATCAACCAAAAGATAGTCTAAATGCGCCCCTGGTCACTTCCGAGAGAAGTGTTGCGCTCACCGCCGACGTTTTAAAAGATGCGGCGGCCACGCCGGTGAAAACGTGTCGAGGGTGTCACTTACAAGCCGGTGATGACAGCAAGGAACTGCCTGTGGTTACGAAGGACGGCAAGCGAGTGAAGGTGGATAATGAGAACGCCTACCACATCAACTGCTTTCACTGTCACGATGCAGCCATTAAAGCGAAGTCGGAGTTGGCCGCAAAGATTTCGGGGTCTGATCCAAAGGGCTGCGGGAAGTGTCACGTCGCGAAGTAAAAAAGGCCTCCGCAGATTTCGCAGATAAGAACCTAAACGGTGTGCCGGGGATTGGATTTTTCAATCTGCGAAATCTGTGTAATCTGCGGATAACTCTTTAGCGTTGCGCAGACGATAGCAAACTCGGATTCCAATGCCTCTGGTCGCTCGGGTGCTGGACGTGACATGAAGTGCAATTAGGTTTGTCCGAGGCAATCACCTGACGACCCGCGCGGGCATCTGGTTGACCGTTGTGACACTTCGCACAGGTGGTCCGCGGGGTTGCGAGGTCGATCGGATCGCGCGTGGCGTGACAACTGGAACAGCTCAGCTCGCCTTCTTTGTTTGACGGCAAACCTGCTACCGCGCGCACTCGATAAAGATGCACGGCATGAAATTGCTTGCTGCGCCATTGATCCTCGTTATCAGTTGGTAAGCGTTCAAGTTTCAACGTCGCTTTGCGTTGTTCCATTTCTGCGGCGTCCAGGCCAGCCCACTCCCAATGACCATTGATGACCGGGTAACCGAACGTCCCGCCGTGGGGAGTCGATACTTGCTTACCATTGAAACTTCGTTTGTTCTGATCGCGATGACACTCAAAGCACGAAAGCAGCGCGCCGTCGATGGCGCTGAACTGCGAGCCGCGATGTTCCAGATGACAATCAACACACTCGAGACCGGCCTTGATGTGCGGCTGAATCACCGTCGGGATGAACGCCTCTGTGGTGTGGCACGATGTACACTTTGCGAGCATGCTGCCGCTCACCGAATGGCATGAAGTGCAGGCGCCGTTGTTCGCCCGATTCGCGATGGGCGGACTCAGACTAAGCTGCACCTGCGTATGCGCATTCGATATTTGTCCCGGTGCAAATGCCTGTCCATAGAAAAGCGCCCCCACGCCCGAAAGCAGCGCTGCGAAGATCGCTCCCCATAGCATTAATGACGCGGGCCAACGCTGCTTTAGATCGCTGGTCGCCGTCCAGACTAACTGCGACTTGCCTCTGGGCCGCCCGGTCCGTGGAAAGAGTGGTGAAGGCTGAACGGACTTGGTGGCGGCAGTAATACGCTTGTCCCAAAAAATATCCAAAGCCCTCGAACTCGACTCAGCTGACCGGATGTTCCGCGATGGCAACCTCCGGTGATGTGCGCCGGCCTGAGGTTCCGGTCCGAACGCAGCACTCCCCCGTAGAGTTTCCTCTAACTCCCAAAGACCGGACACTTCACGACGGGTGACGGCGTCACTTGACGTGGCGGCTATCTGCAGTGAAACCTTCAGCGTCAGGGCGCCTCGCGCAAACGAGATATTGATCGCAAAAGGGCCAATGCCCACGACGTCTCCGTCGGCCAGCGCCTCATAATCAGCCAGCACCTCGCCGTTGAGCATGATGGGATTGCTCACTCTAAGATTACGAACAAAGAACGCACCCTCCGAATTCGTTATGCCGGCCTGAAGCCGGGAGACGGTTGGATGGTTCAACAGCAGTTCGACCGTCGGGATGCGGCCGATGAGCAGGCCCTCAGCCACAATCGTCACCGGATCGATCTGCAGGTCTTCACGAATAATGATGAAGGTGGCTTCCATGATCAGGGCATACTCAGGATTTATCGCAATTTAAAGAACACCACTTGCACGATATGCACCATCATCAAAGCCAGCATCACCGAGGTTGAGATCACGTGGGGCGCCAGCCAAACTCGCAATAGTCGATGCAGATAGATCAGGGATTCAACGCGACGCAGGGTTGCGGTTCGTTCCACGGCTCTCAGGAACAGGTCACGTTGTCGTTGCTCGGCCAGCCCGGCGAGTTCATTTCTAAAATGAAAACGCGCTTTGGCCCACGACGAAGTCAGGTCTTCTCGCCGCAGATACTGTCTCAGCAAATAAGAGATCGAAAAGAAATATCGCCGTACCGCGCCATCGATCAGGCTGCGCGTGAGAGCGTCACACATGCTCGTGGTCGCGGCCAGATCTTCACGAAGTTCAGCCCGGCGCCCTTCGAGATCCTCGATCAAGAGAGGATCGCCTTCGATGCTTGTCAATATTCGAGGCACGATCACATAACACAGTACCCCGAACATTCCTGTCAGGATCGTCGCATCGAACCAGAGCATAAGCGTCAGAGTGAGCAAACTGCCGCCATGACCGCCTCCATGAATCATCAGCACAATGCCCGCCATGACGCCGAGATAGACATGGGCCAGTAGCCAATAGCGAAGGGCTCCGGCGCGTCTTCGATAGATTGATTTGCGCAGTGGATAAGTCATCACGCCGGCAACGCCGAGCAATCCAACTAATCCTGTTACCCAACGCATGGTCAGCCAGGTGCCGCCCAACTTCTGATTAAATCCATAGTGCAGCGCGGCCCACGAGATTAGAACCGCGACCGCGGTTGTTCCCAGAATTCCGCCGATGTGCCAGGCCCGGGCAATGGGGTCGCTTTGGTGAATGTTGCGGCCGATGGCGTGGGTCTTGTCGCGAAACACGAGTCCGAGGGTTTTCTGAATCTCGCCGAAATACTCTTGCGGATTCACTCGCACCAAAGCCCCGGTTGGGCAATTCTCTTCGCAGGAGTAGGCCGGGCGCTTTGAGCCGGCCGGATTCAGCCCGGTGTTCTCGCAAAGATTGCACTTGATGGCAATCATGTCGTTGGTCTCAACAATTGGCCCAGGCGCGGCTGCCTTGAGACTGAAAGCGCTTTTGATTCGCGTCAGAAGGGCTGGGCGTGCCAACGCAGGCATTTCACGCGGGACCATCGTGATTGCGTTGTAAGGACACTGGGTCGCGCAATCGAAACAACCAATGCAGGTGTGCGGATCGATTTCGATATCGCCAGTCAAATCACGAAAGATCGCGCCCGTCGGACATCCGGTCAGGCATTCCGGATCCTTGCAATGCAGGCAAACTGAGGGAGCCAAAACGTGCTGGACGGATCGGGCGCCGATTGTCACCGGACGTTCTATGTGAATTCCTCGACGCAGCAGCCGGGACTGCCCATGAACCTTGTGACAGGCAAGTGAGCAGTTGCCGCAACGAATGCAGAGGTCCATGTCCATGACCAGCAGGTTAATGCCATCGACAATGCCGGTCGCAATCTCTTTTTCCGCCGCGGCCAGTGACTGAATCTCCGGGCGAGACAGAAGGCCCGGGTCGTCATCAGCTTCTGAGAAATCCGCGAATGTCTTTGCCAGACGCTCGGTCAGGTGACGGTCGGCCTGAAGCTCACGGAGCGGGATTTCGAGCAGTTCCGTCCGGGCCATCAACTCCGCGGAGTACTGCCAGGTGGCCTGTCCATTGAGGGCTTCGAGGCCAAGGCAGTTGCCCGATCCGAGAAAATCTTCCGGAATTAAGCTGATCGAGGCAGCGCGCGCGCCGGCAGCGATCTCTTTATAAATAGGAACTCCACGTACGCGACGTACCCAGCCGCTTCGAATCAAATAGATTTTGTCGATTGAGGTTCCTTCCTGAATCAACAGATGGTGCTTGCCATAGGCCATGAACTGGGAGAGATTGCCGATGGCAACCAGCTCTGGTCCGGCCAGGACATCGCCGGCACTCTCTTGCAACTGGGCAATCGTATTTGCCAGACCGTGAGCGCGATAAGTCGCGTCAATCCTCTCGGCAAACTTTTTCAGAGATCGCAGCAGGCGAAGCGCCGGCCTGAGAATTTCAAGCACATTCGCGTCGCGGCCATTCTCAGAGGAGATGATGGTGGCACTGCGTGGCGCGCCGGCGAGGATCGCCATTTCTCCGAAGCAGGCGCCGGGTGACACCGAGCCCACCTTAGTCCTTGGATCCGAGCCATGGCCGGTGAAAACGTCCAGGTCTGCATCGACTGAGAAATAGAAAGTATTTCCACCCCAGTCACCCTCGTTCATCAACACTTCGCCTGGCGCGTAGGTCAGCAGGCGAGCGTATGGGCCGATCCGTTTGCCGTCCGCCTCCTTTCCTTCGACAATTATCCTCAGATTGTTTTTATTTCTGTCTTCGAGCAGTTCAGACAATATGTCGATCTCTTTGATGGCTGCGAGGATTGCTTCGGGGTTGGTGTTGGCCTTAGGCATTGAGTAAACGTTGCTTTGCGATTATTTGAGTCGGAGTAATGCCCGACCTTTTATTGCGACGCTGGCGAGGAGTGCCCGCGTCTAAAGCGGTGGGCTGAGCCGCAGCTTAGCATGCGGACCTCGATTGAAGTAAGCCACGTGATCCTCGGCCATAGTAAAGCGTGAACAATGGAAGGATTGAGTTGGGGCCGCGTCATCCGGAGGCGCTTATTAGCCCGAAGAGCTGCACGGGCCTCCGACTCTGATACGAACCCACTTTCCACTCTGTCGGAATCTTTCCCATCACCCTGTCAGAATTGACAGTTACCCGATGCTGTCTTTCGCGATAAAAGTACTCTGAATCCTAGAGAACCGCTTAAGACCGCGAGTTTCCTCCCTCAAGTCTAGAAAAACCGAATAGTAGGAAAAAGAAACCCCGAAAAGCCGAAAAGGAGATAATAAATGCTGAAAAGATATAGCCCCTGGATTGTGGCCCTGATGGTCATCGCGATCGCAGCCCTGATGTATGGCTGCGGGCAGGAGGCGGGACCAACCACGTCTAATACACCATCCTCAGACGGGTTAGATCGGACCATCCTGCCGATCAAGGAACCGGCAAGACAGACTTACAAGGAACTGGATGCCCGCAACGCAAAGGCGCCCGCGCGCTGGGAAGTGAAAGCGCCACAGGGAGCTCCGAACGTAGTCGTCGTGTTGATCGACGACATCGGCTTTGGCGCTGCCAGCACCTTCGGCGGCCCGATCAATATGCCGAACCTGGAAAAGATCTCGGCGACGGGACTGAAATACAATCGCTTTCACACGACGGCCTTATGCTCCCCAACGCGAGTCGCTTTGTTGACCGGTTACAACCATCACAGCAACAACGCCGGATCGATCATGGAAACCGCGACTGCGTTCCCCGGCAACAACGGCGTCAGGCCTCAGTCGATAACCCCGATGGCAGAGGTTCTGCGTCAGAACGGATTCAGCACGGCGGCCTTTGGTAAGTATCACGAAACACCGCCCTGGGAGATCTCGGCTGCCGGCCCGTACGATCGTTGGCCGACGCACTCAGGCTTCGAGAAGTTTTACGGCTTTATCGGTGGGGAAACGAACCAGTATGCGCCGCTAATCTATGACGGAACCACCCAGGTTGAGCTACCGGAAGATCCCAAGTATCACTTCACCACCGACATGACTAATCAGGCGATTTCGTGGATGAAGTTTGAAAAAGCTTTGACGCCCGACAAGCCATTTTTCATGTATTTTGCCCCTGGCGCCACGCACGCCCCACACCATGTGCCGGCTGAATGGCGTGACAAATATAAAGGCAAGTTCGATCAGGGTTGGGACAAGGTCAGAGAGGAGACGCTCGAACGCCAAAAGAAACTTGGCATCGTTCCCGCGGATACCAAACTCGCTCCCAAACCGAAAGACATAAAGGACTGGGACGCACTCTCGGCTGACGAGAAGAAGCTGTTCGCTCGCCAGATGGAGACCTATGCAGGCTTTGCCGAACACACTGATAATGAAATAGGCAGGCTGTACCAGGCCGTGGAGGAGACCGGCCAGGCAGACAATACCTTGTTCATTTACATTGTGGGCGATAACGGCGCCAGCGCCGAAGGCCAGATGAACGGGATGTACAACGAAATGACCTATTTCAATGGCGTCCCGGAAACCGTTCCGGATATGTTGAAGAACTTTGACAAATGGGGTGGCCCGGAAACGTATCCGCACTTTGCCGCGGGGTGGGCCGTGGCTATGGACACGCCGTTCTCATATACGAAGCAGGTGGCGTCAGACTTTGGCGGTACGCGCAACGGCATGGTGATTCATTGGCCTAAGAAGATTAAGGCGAGCGGTGACCTCCGATCACAATTCGGACACGTCATCGACATTGCTCCGACTGTTTTCGAGGCCTGCATGGTTCCGTCACCCAAGACGGTTAATGGTATTCAGCAGGATCCGATCGAAGGAAAGAGCTTGATCTATACCTTTGACAATGCCAATGCCAAAGAGACCCACACCGTTCAATACTTCGAGATGTTCGGTAACCGGGCCATCTATAGTGACGGCTGGTATGCGCGAACGATTCACCGTCCGGCCTGGCAGCAGAAACCTTCACAGAGCCTGACTGAAGATCCCTGGGACCTCTACAACTCGGCGAATGATTTCAGCTTGTCGAATAATGTGGCGGCTCAAAACGCAGCTAAGCTGAAAGAGCTGCAAGCACTGTTTATGACGGAAGCCGAGAAATACCATGTGCTGCCCATTGACGACCGTCTGTTCGAAAGGACCAATGCCGAACTGGTGGGCAGGCCGACGGTGATGGAAGGCCGAGATACCGTAACCTATGGTCCCGGCATGAAGGGCATGGGGGTCGATATCTTCATCGCCACGCCCGGCAAGTCCTATACGATGACCGCCGATGTTGATGTTCAGGCGGGTTCGAGCGGCGTCATTGTTGCCCAGGGCGGTAGGTTCGGCGGCTTCTCGTTTTATTTGAAGGGTGGCAAACCAACCTTTACCTACAACTATCTGGGGTTGGAGAAATTCGACGTGGTCTCGTCGCAGGCTTTGAGCCCCGGCAAACACACCATCGTTTATGAATTCAAATCCGATGGCGGACCGGGCGCCGGCGGTCAGGGCACAATTACTATCGATGGGACCAAGGCCGGCGAAGGGCGAATTGGAAAAACGCAGCCTGGAATATTCTCAGTTGATGACCTGGCCGACGTTGGCACCGACGACGGAACGCCGGTGACGGACTACGGCGGCTCGGCACATCTAAAAGGCACGCTCAACAAGGTGACTATCAAGACCAGTAAGTAGCTGCCTCATTTGGGCTCGACGCGACACATCATCCGCGGCCCCGAGTTGATGAGATAATCTGTAGGGGTGTCCCTCCGTGGGCACCCCTCTTTGATTGTGAACGCCTTCAAAACGAGATGGGGTGCCCACGGAGGGACACCCCTACAAATGCCCGCGGCGAAGGGCCCTTGATAAGAATCTGGCGTGACACGCATGCTAGTCTAGAAGTGTGGATGACTCCTTAGCCAATCTCGGTACAGCCGTCGGTTGATTTGTGGATTTTGAAACGTAACGCGGGCGGAGGACACCCCCCAAAAGGTTTGCGCGCGATGCCTCAGTTCGATTTTCCTTTTCCTCGTCGCTACAACACGCTTCGGCTACTTGGTTATGACTACAACTCGGTGTGGCAACTTTGCGCAATCTCTCTGGTCACCGATCTGCGACGACCACTCTTCGCTGATATGAAACTTTCGAAGAGCGTCCTCGCAGGTTTGTTGAGCGCCAAAACCCTCAAACACATGCGGGGCTATGTGACACACCCTCAGTTTTATCCATACACGGGATTCCTTTGTTGATTTTGGAGTGCACCTTGATTGATTTGCGGATCTTAAAATGTAACGGAGGGGTGCCCACGGAGGGACACCCCTACAGAAGGGATTTGATCAAGGGCCTGGGGGCGACGGCTCCGCCGGTTTAGGCTTTATTCCAAGACCCTTGCACGAAGAAATGAAGGTACGGCCCGCCAGTGCCTCGACGATTGCAGGCCGCAGGTCGAAAGCCATTCGTCGCTTGAGTACGTAACCTGAGGCGCCCGCTTTAAGTGCTGCTTCTAAAAAGTCCTGGTCCTCGTGAATTGTCAGGAATACTATTTTTGCGGCCGGATCGCGTTGTCTTAGCCGCTCTGCAGTCTCGATACCATTAAGAATCGGCATTGAGATGTCCAGGAGACAAACATCAGGGTGCAATTTGGCAGCGGCATCCAGCAATGCGAGGCCATCTCCGACCGAGTCCAGTACTTCGAATTCCTTGTCCAAGAGGCTCTTTATCTGGTCGCGCATCTCTTCATGATCATCTGCCGATAAAATTCGAGCGCGATTCACTGATTTCCCTCTCGTTACCAACCTGGTCACCGTTTGCATCGACTCGGTTTCGAGCCGGCGGAAAGTGAGAACTTCCACTGATCATACTAAAGGGCTTTTGTGACGGTGACACTGGTAAAAGTGACAGGGATCTGAGGGTTCCACAACCGCGCTCTTGATGGCTTAATCAAGAATACCGGACCGGCAAATCGGCGGGAGGCTCCGCCGTTTCTCCAAATCCAGCGTTAATCAGGCGGCCAGGAGCGGAGAATTCAATGCGTACTGAACCAACTCGGCGCTGCTCTTAATCCGAAGATGTTCCATCATCGCGTACTTGTGAAAGGCCACGGTCCGCGGCGACAGCTTAAGAATGAAGGCCGCCTCTTTCATCGAGCGTCCTTCGATCAGTAATTGCAAAACCTCTTTCTGACGCCGGGTGAGATGGTTGGCACTCTTCAGATTTTTGAAGTGGGTAGCCACCGAGCCCACAACGTCTTCCGTCAAGAGCGGGGTGATGTAAGAGTAGCCACGAGCAACCTTCCGGAGGGCGTCAACCAATTCCGTGCCGGAAGAGCTTTTTAAGAGATAACCATTCGCGCCGAGGCGAAAGGCTTCGGCAGCTATTTCCGGGTCCTGATTCATCGTGAGATAAATCAGCTTCACACCCGGAATTGTCTTCTTGAGCCGCCGGCCGGCATTGAGACCGTTCATCTTCGGCATGCCGACATCGAGGACGACTACATTTGGCTTGAGGTCTGGAGCGTCCTCAACCAACGAGCAGCCATCGCCGAACATGCCCACCACTTCAAATTCAGGTTCCAGCAGTTTCCTAAGGGCATCCAACATGAGGGTGTGATCGTCAGCCAGAATAACTCGGGTACCTAACATAAGTTCCTCCAATCGGGATTGCTTTTTAGAATCCGGCTCGAATCATTAGCTAGTGAAGAACAAAAGCTGGGGGAGTTTCGTGATCTAAAACATTGGCGGTTTCTCATTCCTGACCTATGGGAACGGAAACCTCTATAACCGTGCCATGCATGGGCCGGGAGTGAACGTCCATCTTTCCCCCTACGATCCGTAGTCGCTCGCGCATGCTGGTAAAACCGAGACCTTTCTTCATCGCGTCTGATTCAATATCGAAACCTGAGCCGCGATCTGACACTCTCAGCCGAATTCCTTCCTTGCTGGTTTCCAGGGTCACCTGAGCTGAGTCGGCCCCACTGTGTTTTGCGCAGTTCCGCAAAGCCTCCTGGGCAATGCGAAAGACGCAGAGGGTCACATCCTTCGGCAGATCTTCGGGAAGATCGCCCTGCTGAAACTCAACCTCGAGGTCCCCCAGGGCGGTGATTTCCTGACATAAACTTTTGACCGCCGGCGCCAACCCGAGATAATCCAACTTTGACGGATGCAACTTGTAAGAAAGTCGATGAATGTCGGCCGAGATTTCCATGGCCTGGTTCTGGACGCTCTTAAGCCGGCGTCCCATGTCGGCAGGCTCTTTGATCTTGGTCAACTGTCCCAGGGCGATCGAGAGCAGGGCCATTCTTTGATTCAGATCATCGTGCAGCTCACGCGCGACACGCCGGCGTTCTTCTTCCTGTGCGTTGATTAGGCGGCCAGTCAGATTACGGAGAGCGGTTTCGTTTTCCTTGCTCTCAGTGATATCAATTGAAAAACCACGAATCGCCTGCGGACTGCCATTTTCGTGCGTCACAGTTATCAGGTTGTGCAGCCAGACGACCCGGCCATCCCTGGCAATCATCCGGCACTCAAATTCGTAGTTATCCAGAGCGTTTGAAGACTCATGACACTTGGCAATCGCACGACTGCGATCCTCCGGATGAAGGTGGGCCGGCCAGAAATCAGGCTGATACCAGTCTTCGGTCGAATAGCCGAGCATGTCGGCCGCTTTCTCGCCAACGTAAGTAAAGTTAGAGATGGAGGGGCTCGCCTCCCAGGGAAGAATGTGGGTCACATTCAGTAAGAGCTGGAGGCGGTCGGCCTCTTTTTGGAGAGCGGCCAAGGTTGGGGAACCTTCAATATGATTCGCAAAACTTGGGGTCATTGGGGAACAACTCTCTTCTATTTCATCGCCAGTTCGGAGAGCACCTCCGGTGCAGTTTCGCGGTGGACCATGCCTAACGCTTCATTCTTGGGGATGTGCGATAAGACGCTGAAGTCCAGATTCGAACGAGCGCCCAGCAGTTTCACGGACCCAATCAAGACGGCGAAATCGTCTGATTTTATGTGGTCCTCCCAGGCACTCAGGGTGTCCCATTCACCGATCAAAATAAGCGAGTTCTGATCCTCGACCTCTCCATAGAAACTGTAAGTGCGGCAGCCCTTTTCATGTCGGATTCGATCAAGCAGGGCCGAGATCGTTAAGCACAGCTCCCGGCGGTGCTCGGGGCGAACCGTGATGCGGGCCGCGCTGATAATCGGTCTGTTTCTCTCGATCGCTTTCATTTCGCCTCGGTTCATTTGGGACAAGATTTCGAAAAAACACTGGTGACATCAA
>Ga0070694_100001375_pt1 | contig 14226 bp, 11 predicted proteins | sample KBSK1251metaG_FD_65470 | JGI IMG/M metagenome (GOLD analysis project Ga0070694, IMG submission 65470) | Corn, switchgrass and miscanthus rhizosphere microbial communities from Kellogg Biological Station, Michigan, USA - KBS K1-25-1 metaG | ecosystem: Host-associated > Plants > Roots >... | reverse complement strand
CGCCCCGAGCTCGACGACAACGGCATCGTCGTCGACATCGGCCGGGCGTCGGAGGCGCTGCGCGTCATCCTCGCAGGCCTCACGTATCGCAACCTGGACGACGAGCCGGCGTTCAAGGGTCACAACACGACGACCGAATTTCTCGCGCGGGTCATCTTCGATCGGCTCGCGTCTGCCGTCTCGCGCGGCGATCTCGGCCCGGGCGCGAGCGAGATCGAAAGCATCCGCGTCACGCTCCACGAATCGCACGTTGCGTCGGCATCGTTCGATGGACGGATTTAGCGCGTGGCTGGTCGTTCCGGGATCGATCGCGGCGCGGACCGGCGGATCGATCTACGGGCGCCGCATGGCCGGGGCGCTCGGTGCGCGCGGCTGGACGATCGACGTCGTGGAGCTCGACGGCGCGTTTCCACAGCCGGCGCGGACGGCGCTCGACGGCGCCGGCCGGATGCTCGCGGCGATCCCCGATCGCAGCATCGTGCTCGTCGACGGGCTCGCATTCGGCGCGATGCCGTCCGAGGTGGAACGCGAGGCCTCGCGCCTGCGCTTCGCCGCGATCGTGCATCTTCCACTGGCCGCCGAAGCCGGTCTCGACGCGGCGGCGGCCGCAAGGCTCGAAGCGAGCGAGACGCGCGCGCTTGCCGCCGCCTCCCTCGTCATCGTCACGGGGAAATCGACGATCGCGGCAGTCGAGCGGTACGGCGTCGCGCGCGATCGCATCGTGCTCGTCGAGCCGGGGACCGATCGCGTGCCGCTCGCGCGCCGCGGCGGCGGATCGCCGCTGCAGTTGCTCTCGGTCGCGACGCTGAATCCAGGCAAGGGTCACGACATCCTGATCGGGGCGCTGGCGTCGCTGCCGCAGCGCGACTGGCACCTCACGTGCGCCGGCAGCCTCGATCGTCATCCGCCGACCGCGGAGCGGATTCGCGCGATGATTTGCGGCGAGGGATTGCAGAATCACGTGACGCTGACGGGCGAACTGGACGACGCCCGCCTCGCCGCCGCATACGACGCCGCCGATCTGTTCGTGCTGGCGACGCGTCATGAGACGTACGGGATGGCGGTGGCCGAAGCGCTGGCCCGCGGGCTGCCGGTCGTCAGCACGACGACCGGCGCCATTCCCGATCTCGTCGGCGGCCACGCCGGTCTGCTGGTGTCGCCGGGCGACGAGGCCGCGCTGGCGGCGGCGCTCGCGCGCGTCATGAGCGACACACGGCTGCGCGATCGGCTCGCCGAGGGGGCGCGCCGCACGCGCGATCGGCTGCCGACATGGGATGACGCGGCGGGCAAGATGGCCGCCGCGCTCGAACGACTCGCGCGTTGAGGATGGCCGACTCCCTTTCCAGCTGGCTTGCTCTTCGTGAGGCCGCCGACGCCGCGGCGCGATCGGTGGCATTGACGCGCGCGATCGTCGATCGGCTTCCACGCGATCGGCCGCCGCGCATCGTCGATCTCGGCACCGGCACCGGCTCGAACGTTCGCTATCTCGCCAATCATCTGCCCGGCGGGTCGCACTGGCTCCTCGTCGACCGCGACCCGGCGCTGCTGTCCGAGGCAACGCAGCGCATTGCGGAAGAACGCAACGACCACGAAAAGCGCAAGGACTTTGGTGGGCAGGAAAACAAGATCGTGACCGAGACGCGCGAGATGAATCTCGGCGTCCTCGACCCGGCGATCGTCGAGGGACGCGATCTGGTCACCGCGTCAGCGTTGCTGGATCTCGTGTCGGAGACGTGGCTGCGTGCGCTCGCGAGCGCGTGCCGCCGGGCCGGCGCCGCGGCGCTGTTCGCGCTGACGTACAACGGCCGCTCGCGCTGCTCGCCCGCGGAGCCCGAAGACGACGCGATTTGCGATCTGTTGAACCGGCATCAGCGGCACAACGACAAGGGATTCGGCCGCGCCGCCGGACCCGACGCCGCGGCTGCCGCCGAGCGTTGGTTCGCCGCCGCGGGCTATCACGTCGAACGCGCGCCAAGCGACTGGGTCCTGGCGCCGGACGCGCGAGATCTGCAGCGGCAGCTCATCGAAGGATGGGCCGAGGCCGCCCGGGAGATCGCGACGGAACAAACCGCGACGATCGACGACTGGCTGCGGCGCCGGCTCGGGCACGTCGACGCGGGCCGCTCGCACGTGGTCGTGTGCCACGACGATCTGGCCGCATGGCTACCGCGCGAGCACCCCGTTCGAAAGTAGTCCTACTGACTGGAGCCTCGCGTCGCTCTCCAGTTGTTCGTCTTGCCGTTTGCCGTGAGCGTGCCTTCGATGACGTCGCCGTGCACGCGGCCGCTGAACTGCCCCGCGCCGACGGTGAACGTGATCTGATCGCCGCGAAGCTTGCCGTTGGTCACGACGCCGCCGGAACTTCCACTGAGCGATCCGCCGACCGTTTGAAACGCCTGCGTCAGCTTCAGCTCACTCTGCGGGAGGCGCCACGTGCCTTCGACTTTCGCCGGCACGATCCAGAGCAGGGCCGTGCACCAGCTTCCGCAGTCACCGCCGACGTGCGCGGTCTCGTCGGCCTCCCACTCGCCCATGTTGAAGGTGTTCGACACGACACGGGTGCCCGGCTTCAGGTCGAGAATCTTCGGCCGCAGCTTGAGATTGATGTCGGGAAGCAGAAACATCGTGATGACCGACGCCTGCGACAAATCGGTCTCGAACAGGTCAGCCTTCTGGAAGCTCGCCTTCTGTGTCACGCCCTCGGCGGCCGCCTTCTGCTTCGACAGCTCCACCATGTCCGGGTTGTACTCGATCCCGAACGCGCGGGCGCCGCGCTTGGCGGCCGTGATGACGGTCCGGCCGTCGCCGGAGCCGAGATCGAACACGACGTCCTGCGGCGTGACCTTGGCGATGTCGAGCATCTTGTCGACGAGCGCCTGTGACGTCGGCACCCAGACGACGTCTTTTCCGGGCTGACCGACCTGAGGTTGAAACGTCTGGGACGGTGTCTGCGCGACAGTGTGCGCGGCGAAGGAGAAAATCAGCGCGATCAATGGCAGGAAGCTCTTTCGCATGGCGGCCATTCTACCCGGCATCGGCCCGATCCGGACTCGCCGTTTGTTATACGATCCCGCCGTCCCTTCCTTTTCCATGCAGTCCTTCGTCGGGGGCAGAACGCAAAGACCGCGAAGACCGCAAAGAACAATGTTCATGGTTTTTGAGGGTCGCGAATGAAGGCCATACTCCGCGCGGCCGTGCTCGTCTTCGCCGCGGTCTCCTGCTTCGCGCAGGATGCGGCGCGCCTGGACGAGGTCGTCCAGCCCTACGTCCAGAACAAGACCTTCATGGGCACCGTGCTCGTCGCGCGCGGCACGGACGTGCTGCTCAGCAAGGGGTACGGCGCCGCCAATCTCGAATGGGACATCCCGAACACGCCGGCGACGAAGTTCCGGCTCGGGTCGATCACCAAGCAGTTCACCGCCGCGTCGATCCTGCTGCTCGAGGAGCGCGGCAGGCTGAAGCTCGACGATCCGATCAAGACCTACCTCTCCGACGCGCCGGCGGCCTGGGACCGCATCACGATTTTCAATCTGCTCACGCACTCGTCGGGGATTCCGAACTTCACGAACCTGCCCGAGTACCAAACGATGCAGCTTTCGGACACGTCGCTCGTCAAGACAATCGCGACCGTCCGCGACAAGCCGCTCGATTTCTTCCCCGGCGAGAAGATGAGCTACAGCAACACGGGGTACATCCTGCTCGGATACGTGATCGAGCAGGTGAGCGGCGGCAGCTACGAGAAATTCGTGAAGGACAACATCTTCACGCCGCTCGGCATGAAGGACTCGGGCTACGACTCGAACAGCGCGGTCATCGCGCGCCGCGCGGCCGGCTACTCGCCGTCGCCGAACGGTCCCGTCAACGCGGGCTTCGTGCACATGAGCATCCCGCACGCGGCCGGCGCGCTCTACTCGACCACCGAGGATCTGCTGCGCTGGGAGCAGGGTCTGTTCGGCGGAAAAGTCGTGTCGCCCGCGTCGCTGCAGAAGATGACGACGCCGTTCAAGAACGATTACGCGCTCGGCGTCACAGTGCAGACGTCAGACGGCCGGAAGGTCGTGCAGCACGGCGGCGGCATCCAGGGCTTCAACACGTTCCTCGCCTACCATCCGGACGACAAGCTGACGGTGGCGGTGCTGGCCAACATCAACGGACCGGCGCCGGGCGCGATTGCCGCGAAGCTGGCGGCCGTCGCGCGCGGCGGAACGGTGCAATCGCAGGCGGAGCGCAAGGAAATCACGCTGCCGAAAACTACACTCGAGACGTACGTGGGCACGTACGAAATGGCACCCGGCGCCAACCTGACGATCGTGCTCGATGGGGATCAGTTGTTCGGGCAGATCAGCGGTCAGCCGAGGTTGCCGATCTTCGCGGAGTCGGAGACGAAGTTCTTCCTGAAGGCCGTCGACGCGCAGGTCGAGTTCGTCACGGACGCGAACGGTGAGGCGACGCATGCCGTCATGCATCAGAACGGCCGCGATCTCAAGGCCGCGCGCACGAGCAAAACCGTGGCCCCGCCTCCGCAGCACACGGAAATCAGCGTGCCGGTGAGCACGCTGTCGAAGTACGCCGGCACGTACCTGCTGCGTCCCAATGTCGAGCTCGCGGTCACGCTCGAGGACGATCACCTGATGGCGCAGTTGACCGGTCAGCCGAAGTTCCCGATCTTCGCCGAGTCGGAGGCGCTGTTCTTCTACAAGGTCGTCGAGGCGTCGCTCGAATTTCAGAGCGATGCCGGCGGCGCCGTCACCGGCGTCCGGCTGCGGCAGGGGCCGATCAATCAGGTGCTGACCCGCAGGTAGGGGCCGACCCACGTGTCGGCCCCCTGCCACGCAGGTGGGGCCGACCCACGTGTCGGCCCCCTGCCGCGCAGGTAGGGCCGACCCACGTGTCGGCCCCGGGGCGGACACATGGGTCCGCCCCTACTCCACGCGCAGGGCGACGATCGGATCGAGGCGAGTCGCGCGCCGCGCGGGAATCAGCCCGGCGATCAAGCCTGCGACCGCCAGCAGCGCGGACACGCCCACGAATACGAACGGATCGAGCGGGCTGACGCCGTAGAGCAGCCGCGCGATCGCGCGCGTGACGGCAAACGACACGATCAAGCCGCACACGGTCCCGCCGCCCACGAGCAGCATGCTCTTGCCGAGGACGAGCCGCAGCGTGTCCCCCGCGTCGGCGCCGAGCGCCATGCGGACGCCGAGCTCGCGCGTCCGCTCGGTGACCGCGTACGACACGACTCCGTAAATCCCGATGATCGCGAGCAGCAGCGCCGACGCGGCGAACGCCGCCAGCAGCACCATGCTCACGCGCGGCAGAAACACCGATCGCGCAACGACGTCGACCATCGCGCTCGCGTCGAAGATCGGCTGCTCCGCGTCGATGGCCAGGACCTCGCGGCGAATCGAGTCGACGAACAGCTTCGGATCGGAGGCCGTCCGCACGACGAGCGCCATGCCGTTGAGCGGCTGCTGATACGCCGGCATGAAGAGTTCCGCGCGCGGATCGCTGTCGAGGCCGTAGTGCTTCACGTCGCCGACGATGCCGACGACGGCCGCGCTGCCGTGCGGATTCTTGACGACGCGGCCGATCGGATCCTGCCCGCTGAAATACCGGCGCGCCATCGTCTCGTTGATGACCATCGCGCCCGGCGCGCCGAGCCGATCGCGCTCGTCGATGACGCGGCCCCGCACCAGCGACATCTTCATCGTCTCGAAGTAGCCCGGCGAGGCGATGCGGATGTCGGCGCGCGGCTCCTCGCCGTTGGCCGGCGGCGCCTGTCCTTCGATGGTGAACGGGAGCGCGAAGTCGATGCCGACGGGATACATCGGCAGCGCGCTGACCGCGGCGGCCCGCTGGACGCCGGGCAGGCTGCCCACGCGGTGCAAGGCGTCGGTGAAGAAGCGCAGCCGATCGCCGGCCGTCTTGTATTTGGCTTGCGGCAGGTAGATCTGGACGGCGAGGAGATTGCGCGGCTCGAATCCCGGCGAGACGCGCATCAACTGCGCGAAGCTGCGCATCATCAGTCCCGCGCCGACGAGCAGCAGCAGCGCGAGCGCGACCTCGACGACGACCAGCGCGCTCAGAAGACGCGCGCTCGACGCGCGCGTCGTGCCCGAGAAGGCATTCGTCGTGTCGCGCAGCCCGGCGCGCGCCGCGTGAAGGGCCGGCACGAGGCCGAAGACGAGCGCGGTGAATGCCGAGATGGCGATCGCGAACAGCAGCACGCCGCCGTCGAGCCGGACGTCGTTCATGCGCGGCAGGCTGCCCTCGGGCAGCGCGTGCACGAACCGCACGCCGGCCCACGCGACGAAGAGGCCGGCGAGACAGCCGGCCGCGGCCAGCACGAAGCTCTCGGTCATCACCTGCCGCGCGAGCTGCCATCGGCTCGCGCCGAGCGCCGCGCGCACCGCAATCTCCGTCCGCCGGCTCGAGAGCCGCGCGAGGATCAGGTTCGCCACGTTCGCGCAGACGATGAGCAGCAGGAAGCCGACCGCGGCCGAGATCAGCAGCAGCGCGGGCCGCACCGTCGTCACGAGTTGCTCCTGCGCGGCAATCACGCGCGCGCCCCAGCCGGTGTTGCTGTCCGGATACGTCGTGGCGAGGCGGCTGGCGATGACGGTCATCTCGCGCTGCGCCTGCTCGGTGGTCACGCCGTCGGCGAGGCGGCCGACGACGTTGAGCGAGCGCGCCTTGCGCGATCGCGCGTGGCCGTCGTTCGGATCGAAGCTGAGCGGCGTCCAGACGTCGATCGATCCGCTCGGCGGAAAATCGAACTCCGCGTCCATGACGCCGACAACCGTGTACGGCTGCGCGTCGAGCTGGATGGTCCGGCCGACGATCGTCGGCGAACCGCCGTAATGCCGCTCCCAGAACGAGCGGCCGAGGAGCGCGACGCGATCGGCGCCCGGCTGTCCTTCTTCGGGAACGAACGTGCGGCCGAGCATCGCTTTCGCGCCCAGGACTCGATCGAAGAGATTCGGCGTCGCGCGTACGCTCTGCACGTTCAGCGGCGTCCCCGCGCCCGCGAACGCGTATCGCAGCTGCCGGAACGCCGCGAGCGACGAAATCGCCTGGCTCTGTGCCTGCCAATCCTTGTACGTGAGCGGCGCGACGAGATCGCGATTGCCGTCGGGGTTCTGCTCCGACACGACGACCAGCCGCGACGGATCCTGATAGGGAAGCTGATTGAGCAGGACCGCCTTGATGACGCTGAAGATCGCGGTGTTCGTCCCGATGCCGAGCACGAGCGTCAGCACCGCGACGGCCGAGAACGTCGGCTGCCGGACGAGGGACCGCACCGCGTAGCGCAGATCAGCCAGCACGTTTCACCGCCTCCGCGATCGCGTCGACGACGTACTCGATTTGCATGGCCGTCAGCTCGGGGTACATCGGCAGCGACAGCATACGCGCGGCCGCGCGCTCCGTCACCGGGAAATCGCCCGCGCGGTAGCCGAGGCTGGCGCACGCCTCCTGCAGATGCACCGGGATCGGATAGTGGATGCCGGTCGAAATCTCGCGCGCGCGAAGCTGCTGCTGCAGGGCGTCGCGGCGCTCCGTCTCGATGACGTACAGGTGATAGATGTGCTCGACGCCGGAGGCCTCCACCGGCGTCCGCACGAGCGCCGACAGAAGTTCGGTGTATGCCGCGGCGTGACGCCGGCGCGCCGCGTTCCAGCCGTCGAGATGCGGCAGCTTGACGCGGAGAATGGCGGCCTGCACGGTGTCGAGGCGCGAGCTGGTGCCGGCGATCGCGTGGTCGTACTTCGCGCGCTGGCCGTAGTTGCGCAGCAGCCGCAGCGCGGCGGCGGTGCGGTCGTCGTTGGTGACGATCATTCCGCCGTCGCCGTACGCGCCGAGATTCTTCGACGGATAGAAGCTGAACGCCGCCGCGTGCCCGAACGCGCCGGCGCGCTGCCCGTTGCAGCGCGCGCCATGCGCCTGCGCGGCGTCTTCGACGACGACGAGGTTGTGGCGGTGCGCCACGGCGAGCACGGCATCGACGTCGACCGGCTGTCCGAACAAGTGCACCGGCACGATCGCGCGCGTGCGCGACGTGATCGCCGCGGAGAGTCCGGCGGGATCGATCGTGTAGCGGTCCGGGTCGGCGTCGACGAGCACCGGCCGCGCGCCGACGGCGAGAATGGCGAGGACGGTCGCGATGAACGTGTTGGCGGACGTGATGACTTCGTCGCCCGGCCCGATGCCGGCCGCGCGCAGCGCGAGCTCGATGGCGTCGAGTCCGCTGGCGACGCCAATCGCGTGCTTGGTGCCGATGTAGGCGGCGAACTCGGCCTCGAACCGCTCGACGGCGGCGCCGAGAATGAAGTCGCCGCGCTCGAAGACCTGCCGCACGGCGCGCTCGATGTCGAGTGCAAGGGCATCGTGCTGCGCGCGCAGGTCGACGAAGGGGACCTGAATTGTCGTTGGCATCGCGCTTTCCTTCATTTTTTCAATCCCAGGCTGAGATAGATGACGGGCCGCAGGATGCTCCACCAGTCGATGACCGGCCGCATTTTCGTATATCCCAGCTCGTGGCGCGGATAGATCTTCGTCACTGCCACTTCGCGATGCCGATAGCCCAGCTTGATCGCTTTCAGCATGAGATACGGCTCGAGCTCGTAGCGATCCAGCCAGTCCTGGCGCCAGTCGATCCGCGCATCGCGCAGGATCGCGGTCTTGAACGCGCGGAAGCCGTTGGTGCTTTCGGTGACGCGCTTGCCCGACGCGAGCGAGAACACGAGCGGATGCACGACGCGCGTGCCGAACACCCGGTACTTCGGCATGTTCCCGAAGCCGCCGCCGTCGAGGAAGCGCGACCCCTGCACGAAATCGGCGGCGCCCGCTTCAATCGGCGCCAAGAGCGCCGGGATCTGCAGCGGATCGTCTTTGTCGTTGCCCGCCTGGATGACGAGCACGTCGTAGCCGCGTTCGAGCGAATACTCGAACACGCGCTTCATCGCCGAGCCGATCCCCTGGTTGGTCTCGTTCCGCAGCACGATGACGCGCGACCGATCCACGTCGTCGAGCGCGCCGTCCGTCGACCCGTCGTCGAAGACGAGCAGATCGTACGAGCGGTCGGGCGGATGACGCGCGATCGTCCGGCGAATCTTTTCTCCTTCGTTGTACGCGAAGGTCGCGGCAAGAACGCGCATCGTTTCTACGACGTCTACGACGGACCCACGAGAACAAATGCAACCACGAAAACACGAGAGCACGAAAAAAACCAAATACGTTTCGTGGTTTCGCGGTTTCGTGGCTGCATTTTCAACGCTTCGCAGGCTTGGTAATCGGGCGCGGTAACGGCGGGACCGTGCTCCACTCGGGGCGCCGCCGCACGTCGATGCCGTCGACATACGGAATCACGATCCCGAACGGACATTCGAGCGAATCGACGGGGCCGATCACGCGCGCGGGATTGCCGACGGCCAGCATGCCGGCGGGCACGTCGGCGGTGACGACGGCGCCGGCGGAGACGAGGGCGTTCTCGCCGATCGTGATGAGCGGCAGCAGCGTGGCGTTGACGCCGATGCGGGCCCCTTTGCGGATGGTCGGGCCCTGCATGCACTTGGTGCAGATGGGATGCGGGTCGTTCGCGATCGTCACGCCCGGCGCGAGGAACACGTCGTCTTCGAGCACCGTGAACTGCGCGACGTACACGTTGCAGTGGATCTTCACGCGGTCGCCGATGACGCAGCCGTAGTCGATCGTCGAGTTGTTCCACACGGCACAGTGGCTGCCGATCCTCGTCTCTTCGCGCACGATGGCATGATGGCCGGTTTCGAACGCGTCGCCGATCTCGACGGCAGCGTAGATGATCGACCCCGCGCGAATTCTCGCGCCGCGGCCGATTCTCGTCGCGCCGGCGACGCCGGGCCGGCCCGGCGGATAGCCGAGCAGGACATCCGGATCGATCACCGAATCGGGTCCGAGCGTGACGTCAGACTTCAGACGTCCTCCTCGGATTTCCCGCGGCAGGCCCGACCCGTCCGCCCAACCCTTCGGCGACGGCGGCCGCGTGCGCGACCTCGACGGCAACGCCGCGCGATCGCATCGACTCGTCGATGGCCGCCAGCGTCCGAACGACGCCCAGCCCGAACCGTCCCGTCGCCAACGGCGCCGTGCCGAAGCGGACGGCGTCGATGAAATCGGCGCACTGATTCTTCAACGGCTCGCTCGGCTCCACCTTCGGGCTGACGATGTCGCCGTCGCGGACGAGCAGCTTGAACTCGCCGTACGAATCGGCGATCGCTTCGTCGACCGAGACGCCGCGCTCGAACACCCGGACCCGCTCGACGTCGTTGAGATCGTTGAAGACGATGCGGCGGCGGCTGCCGACGGCGACGACCTCGCGGACCTTGTTCGGATCGGCCCAGCTCACGTGGATGTTGCCGACCACGTCGTTCCTGTAGCCGAGCGTCGCAAACGCGATGTCGTCGCGGTTCGTGCGCAGCACGCGCGTGCCGACCGCCGAGACCCACACCGGCTCCTCGTCGAGCAGGTAATTGAAGATCGCGATGTCGTGCGGGGCGAGGTCCCAGACCGCGTTCACGTCGTGCCGGATCGGCCCGAGGTTCGTGCGCGTGGCGTGCAGGTAGTACATCTGCCCGAACGATTCGGGTCCCATGCACTCCTTCATCTTGCGGACGCCGGCGTTGTACAGAAACGTGTATCCCACCATCAGCACGCGGTTGGCCGACACGGCGAGGTCGCACAGCGCCTCGCACGCCGCGACGTCGAGCGCCATCGGCTTCTCGACGAGCACGTGGCGGCCGTGATCGAGCGCGGCGCGGACAAGGCCCGCGTGCGTCGAGGCGGGCGTGGCGATGGCGACCGCGTCGATATCGTCGCGGGCGAACACCTCCTCGATGCTCCCGGAGATCTGAACGGCGCGATGCCGCTCTCGCACGACGGCGAGCCGCTCGGGACGGCTGTCGCAGACGACTACCAGCTCTGCGCCGGGCAGGTCGTTGAGAACGCGGGCATAATTCGGACCCCAGTACCCGAAACCGATGAGGGCGATCCTGACGGGGTGGCTCACGGCGACGCGAAATTATAGGATACCGGCACTCGTGTCTCCGCCGCGCTCGTCGCGCAGCCCTTTAGTGCTGCAACGGCCAGGCGGATCCTAGCAGGCCTGACCTGTCCACCGAAGCCTTCGGCGAAGGTGGAAGGCCTGCGCTACAAGAGGACATCATGCATTCAGCAATGACGGCGGCCGCGATTCTCATCGGCGCTCTCTCGATGGTGTCTACGACGGCGGGCGCGCAGGATCGCATGCCGCCGATTCCCGCCGACAAGCTCACCGACGCGCAGAAGAAAGCGATCGAGGAGTTCAAGGCGGCCCGCTCGGTCGACATCTCGGGACCGTTCGTCCCGCTGCTTCGGAGCCCCGAAGTCCTGAGCCGCGCGCGGGCGCTGAGCGATTATCTCCGATACCGCAGCGTACTGCCGCCGCGCCTCAGCGAGTTCGTCATCCTGATGACCGCGCGGCAGTGGACGCAGAACTACGAGTGGACCGCGCACGCGCCGCTCGCGCTGAAGGGCGGGTTGAGCGCCGACACGATCAAGGCGATCGCCGAGGGCCGCCGTCCGGCCCGCATGGCCGAGGACGAGGACATTCTCTACACGTTCTGCGATGAGCTCGCCAGGAACCACGCCGTGAGCGACGCGACCTACGCACGAGCCGTCGGCAAGTTCGGCGAGCAGGGCGTGATCGACACCATCGGCCTCACCGGCTATTACACGATGATCGCGATGGTGCTGAACACCGCGCGCACGCCGCTGCCGGCCGGCGCGCAGCCGGTGCTGACGCCGACGACGCGGTAGCCGTCGCGGTCGTCTTATCGCGGCTGCTGTTGTCGATCGAGAAGCGTGCGGATGCGGCGCCGCAGGTCCCGCGGCGTGAACGGTTTCTGCAGCAGCGTAATCGTATCGCCGAGATCCCTGAGCGGCAGCGTTTCCTCGGTGTAGCCCGACATCAGGATCACCGGCAGGCCGGACTGGCGACCGGTCAGCTCGCGGATGAGGTCGACGCCGCTGCGCCCCGGCATGATCGCATCGGTCACGACCAGATCGATCGTGCCCCGATGGGCGTCGACGATCTCCAGCGCCTCCTCGGCCGACGAAGCGAGCAGGAGGTGGTAGCCCTCCTTGCGCAGCGACGAGGCGACGAGGTTGCGCACCGCCGGGTCGTCTTCGACGACGAGCAGCGTCTCCTGGCCGCGCCGGTCGCGGTCGGCCGGCTGCGGCGTCGCGGCCATCTTCGTGCTCGGCGCCGGCGGGAAGTACAGCGAGAAGGTCGTCCCCCGCCCGATCTCGCTGTCGACGAAAATGAACCCGCCGATCTGCTTCATCGTGCCGTACACCATCGACAACCCGAGCCCGGTCCCTTTCCCGACCGCTTTCGTCGTGTAGAACGGCTCGAAGATGCGGCCCTGCGTCTCCCGCGACATGCCGTGGCCGGTGTCGGTCACGCGCAGCACCGAGTAGTGTCCCGGCGCCATCGGCACGTGCGCGCGCGCGAACGCGTCGTCGACGTCCACCGCGTCGGTTTCGAGCGTGAGGCTGCCGCCGTCGGGCATCGCGTCGCGCGCGTTGACCGCCAGGTTGATGAGCGCCTGCTCCACCTGGCCGGGATCGCCGAGGACCGGCGGCACCGACGTCCCGATTGCGGATCGCACGACCACATCCGATCCGAGCAGGCGCGACAGCAGGCGTACGACCGCCGTGACGGCGTCGTTCAGGCTGAACACGCGGGGCTCGAGCATCTGCCGGCGGCTGAACGCGAGCAGCTGCTTGGTGACCGACCCGGCGCGCTCGGCGGCGCGGCGGATTTCCTTCACGTCCGCGCGCGCCGGTCCGTCGGCGATCGCGCCGAGCGCGAGCTCGGCGTAGCCGGCAATCGCGGTGAGCGCGTTGTTCAAATCGTGGGCGATGCCGCCGGCCAGCCGGCCGATCGCCTCCATTTTCTGCGACTGGCGCAGCTGCTCCTCGAGCAGCCGACGCTCGGTGATGTCCTGCACGGTGCCGACCATGCGCGTGGCGCGGCCGTCGCCGCCGCGCACCACGTCGGCCTGCTCGCGCACCCAGCGGACGGTGCCGTCGCCGCGGACGATCCGGTGCTCGATGTCGTACGGGAGCCCGTCGCGCTTCGCCGCCAGGCTGGCCGCGCGGACGGCGTCGCGATCGTGCGGATGCACGTACGAAAAAAACGCCTCCGCGGTGCCGTCGAACTGGCCGCCGGGCACGCCGAAGATGCGATGCGTCTCGCGCGACCAGCCGATGCGCTCGGGCTCGCCGAGGTCGGTGACCCAGCTGCCGATGTGCGCCACCTCCTGCGCCTTCTCGAGGAACGCGCGATGCTGCTCGAGTGCGGCGGCGGCGCGCACCGACTCGCCGATGTCGCGATAACTGATCACGCGGCCGACGATGCGATCGCCGACGCGGTGCGGCGCGATGTAGCGCTCGAAGAGGCGGCCGTCCTTGAAGCGCAGCGTGCCGACAACGGTCGTCGACAGATCCTGCCAGAGCTCGTCGCGATCCAGGAAGTCCGCCGGCGTGTCGAGCTCGCGCTGGATGAAATCGGCGATGCCGCTCACGCCGGCGTCGACGGCTTCCGGCGGCATGCGGAACATTTCGAGGAAGCGTCGGTTGTAGCGGATGATGCGGCGCTCCGCGTCGACCACGAGAATACCGTCGTGTGTGGCGTCGAGTGTGGCCTCGAGGAGCGCAATCGTTTCTTCGAGCGTCGGATGGCCGGACACGAAAAAATCCCGGCGACAGTATGACATCGACGCGAGAACGATTCAGCGTCGCGATGAGGAACGGCGAAGCGTGGCTGACAGAATCGCGCTGCGAAGATCTTACTGGACGATATGCGCGAGCAGGTCGGGAGATTGGCCGGTGTGGCCAAGCACGCCGCGCGTCGCGGACGCGACGAGCGCGCGCTTCACGTCGTCGGGCGTGGCGCGCGGATGGTGTTGCAGGTACAACGCCGACACGCCCGACACGAACGCCGCCGCGTACGAATCGCCGTCTCCTGCGAACGTCGCCGTGTCGCTCGCGCGGCCGGCGCCCTGAATGCCGACGCCCGGCGCGAACAGCGTGAGGCGTGGACCGTACTCGGCGTTCGCGGCCTTGTCGTCCTTCGTCGTCGACGCGACGGTGATCGCTTCGCCGACGCGCTGCGGCGTGAACGCGCCGATGTCGCCCATGCCGCCCGCC
>Ga0070694_100001374_pt1 | contig 14230 bp, 12 predicted proteins | sample KBSK1251metaG_FD_65470 | JGI IMG/M metagenome (GOLD analysis project Ga0070694, IMG submission 65470) | Corn, switchgrass and miscanthus rhizosphere microbial communities from Kellogg Biological Station, Michigan, USA - KBS K1-25-1 metaG | ecosystem: Host-associated > Plants > Roots >... | reverse complement strand
TACCACAGTCCGCCAGTCAGGGTCATCGCGATGACCGGAACTTGCCACATGATGTTGTTGAGGCCTCGGAAGGTTTCACAGTTCTGCTCGTAGCACACGCGCTCCCGCTCAAATGGCTCGTCGGTCACTTGATCTTACCTCCGGTGAAGCGTCTTCCCAAGTCTCGGCCCGCAACAGCTAGACTGTCCAACGAGCGACGCGTGCGCGTTGGTGATCTGCTACGAGGCTTGACTAATCTGGATCACATGCGCCGCTGCGGCTGATAACGGATCAATGCCGCCAGTCTAGCGCATCCCCTCGAACTTCGAGAAGGCATGCACGAACATCATGATGCCGGCCCTGACCTGCCTGTACAGCACGGTAGCGCACGGAGAAGACGCAGCGCTTCTCGGGCTGAACCGACCAGGTCAGACAGGGAGTGCGTGCATCCTGTGTTCTTGAATTAGCGGCCAAAGCCCTCGCATCCTTCAGTCGAATAGCTTGGGATCTGACTGTGTCTTTGGGGGCCTCAAGTCGAGTAACTCGATGATGGCACCTACCCCATTCTCCCCGTGGGGTCCGACATCACAGTCGGCGGTCCATACCGGGACGGCCAGTACCCGATAGCGTCCTCCGGCCGGCCCGAAATCGAGGCGGCATTCACCCTCGCATGGCCGGCCGGTCGAGGCGGCCTCGTAGAGTGGACCCTCGTTCTGAACTGACTTGTCAGCAGGAAGGTAGTGCGCCGCCCCGGCGAACTTCAGGCTAGGAATCGAGTAGTCCAGCCGCAGCCGCTTAGCTCGGCGCACGTTCTCGGCCGGGTCTGCATCAAACAGATTGTGCTGGTTGATATTGCCGATCGTCGGTTGTTGAGTCGGCTTGAGCTTCCACGACAGGAACACTGCGGCCACGCATCCCGTGTGGGTCTCAACAAACCGGCGAAGGGTCGCCTCCCGAGACGCAAGGTACTTTCGTGCCAAATCGACGAGCCCTGCACCGGTCGCAACAGTGGCGGCATCCCGAATGAACCAAGGGGCTGGAAAGATTAGCTCTGAGGCGCCGAAGTCGCACAACATTTCCAACAGGTCATCGGGGTTGTCCCGCTGTCGGTATCTTCCGTCCGTTCGGCACCACGATTTGGTCTGGAAACTCGAGAAAAAGGTGTGACTCACCTCGTGGGCCACGCTGAATCGCTTTCGGGTCTCAGGCCGGTCAGGGTTGACCCGGATGGCAACCCTCCCATCGCCGACCGGCACGATCTCGGCGTCCTCGCTGTGCGTTGGGGCGTCGGCGCTTCGACTGATACCGAGATAGCTGGCAAGTGCATCGACGTCCAACGGCATGGTCGGTTCACCGAACGTCGAGCAGAACTGTTCGATGGCGCTTCTCGCTTTCACCCGAATAGCGCCGACGGGATCGGGGGCATGAGTCGACTGAACAAGCGCATCGATAATGTCTCGGGTGGTCAACGGGGCAGTCACCGGCTTCGCTTCCGAGTGCCAGTTGCCATCAGCGTGAGATAGAGCTGATGCCATTCGTCGGCTGTCTGTGGCTGACCGCCGCGGAATTTCATGACCGCGAGTTCATGAAGGTCCTGCTCGCTGAGCTGGGATTTCAGGCTCGCCATTCGCTTCTGGAAGTCTCGTAACGACGACGGCAGTTCCACCGCCTCGCTTTTCACCTGCACGGTTGGGAGGGCTAGGAGGTCCGCGATCGTTACGGAAAGGGCCGCGGCTATTCGCAGGAGCACAGCTGCTGACGGTTTTTTCGTCCCAGCCGTATCCTTTTCCAGTTCCCAAAGATACGTCTTCGAAATCTTCGCCCGGGCGGCGAGTTCATCGAGCGAAAGCGCCGCCGATTCTCGGATCTGGCGGAGCCGTCTAGCAAGAGACATGGATCAGGAGACCTGCCTTTCAGGAATGCGTCGCGCCAAGGGTACCGCAACTGGCAGCTAAAACAAATAGCGATGTTCGTTATAGTTGACATACGTCACAGGCGGATGTTATGTTCGTTATAGTGATACGGCTTTCATAGCGCCGGTGCCGGGGGGTCGAAATGAAGAAGGAAGGGGCTAGTTCATCGCCAGGTGGGCGGGGTGCCACGAATGGGCGTTCCGTAGGTGTGACCCGCGATGTCACACGGTCTGTCCCGCCGCGACTTCAGGCCATGCTCTGGGGCAAGGCTGCCGGGCGCTGCGAGTTCGCCGGTTGCAGCAAGCCTCTCTGGAAGTCGTCGGTCACCCAAGAGCAAGTGAACATTGGACAGAAGGCGCACATCTACTCATTCAGCAATGTTGGGCCTCGGGGCAACGACGGAATGTCGGACGATGAGATCAACAGCCTCGACAACCTCATGCTGGTGTGCCACGAGTGTCATCAGACGATCGACCGCAGGAAAGACGGAGGGAGGTATACCAGCGCAGTGCTGCAGCGGATGAAAGCAGAGCATGAACAACGGATGGAACGGGTCACCGCTGTCGGGGCTGATAAGAAGAGTCACATCCTACTTTACGGGGCGAACGTGGGTGACCACAGTTCCCCACTGAGTTACCAGGAAGCAGCGCCAGCACTATTCCCGGATCGCTACCCGGCCGAAGACAAGCCGATCGAACTGACCACAGTCAATAGCTCGTTCTCGGACCGAGACGCAGGCTTCTGGACTATAGAAGGTGAGAGCCTACAGAGGAAGTTCAAGGAACGCGTCAAGGTACGGCTGGCCGCCGGCGACATCGAACACCTTTCAGTGTTCGCCATGGCTCCCCAGCCGCTCCTCATTCTGCTCGGCACATTGCTCGGCGACATCGTTCCTGCACAGGTATACCAGCGACACCGCGAACCAGCAACGTGGAAGTGGCCGGCGACCGCGCTCCCGCCTGAATTCGAGGTGCGGGAACCTACTACACCTTCCGGCCCGCCGGCCCTCGTCTTGGCGCTGAGCGCGACGGTAACCACGGACCGGATCACATCTGTCGTTGGGCCCGAAGTGAGCTCTTGGATAGTGACCGTACCGACCCCCCATAACGACTCCATGAAATCGCACGAGCAGCTCTCCAGCCTTCGGACACTGCTCCGACGTCTCCTCGACAAGATCAAGGCCGCCCATGGCCAGGCCACACCCCTACATGTCTTCCCTGTCGGCTCGGTATCTGCAGCGATTGAGTTCGGCCGTATCCGTATGCCCAAGGCGGATATGCCCTGGCGAATTTACGACCAAGTGAATGCCTGCGGTGGGTTCGTCTCTGCGTTGTCCATTCCCAATGGAGCCTAAATGATACCGACCCAGAATCCCCTGGTGACCAAGCTGCTAGACACCATCCTCGATCATTTGGACATCCCGAAGTCCTATTACGAAAAGGCAGCTGCCAGGCATAAGTCGTTAGGCGAATGGCTCTGCCGCCCTTCCTCGAAGGTGGCCGGGTACCATCCAGAGGTGTCGTCTCAGGGGTCCTTTCGCTATGGCACCGTCAACCGGCCAGTGCTTGCCACACAGGAGTATGACCTCGACAACGTGACCACGCTCGCGTTGGCGAAGACCGCAATGACGCAGAAGCAGCTCAAGGAACTCTACGGCGCAGAAATCAAGGGGTACGCAAGGGCGACCGGTATGCTTGACCCAGTCAAGGAGATGGACCGCTGCTGGCGCCTTGTGTACGCAGACGAGGCGAACTTCCATCTCGACACGCTGCCGTGCGTTCCCGAAGAGCAAGCTGTTATCCTCAGGATCACGTCGACCGGCGTCCCACCGGAGTTGTCAGCCCTTGCTGTCGCCATTACCGACAGGCGACATCGACAGTACGACCAGATCACGCCAGCTCTACTTAGCAGCAATCCCCGCGGCTTCGCGAGGTGGTTCGAGCGATGTGCCCGAGTGATGGCCGAGGAGCGGATGCGGCAGCTCGTGAAAGGAAGGCAGTACGCTTCTGTGGAGGACGTGCCCCCGTACGAGTGGAAGACGCCGCTGCAGCGAAGCATCCAGATCCTCAAGCGACATCGGGACGTGATGTTCCTGGAGAATCCCGATGCGAGGCCGATTTCGATGATCATCACTAATCTCGCCGCCCATGCCTACGGTGGGGAAGCCGACCTGGGGTCGTCGCTGACTGGCATCGTGGAGAGAATGCCGCAGTATGTGATGCCCTCAAGACCGCGCGTGCCAAACCCGACTGACCCGGCAGAAGACTACGCCGACAAGTGGGCGAAAGATCCAACACTGGAAGACAACTTCTGGCTGTGGCACACACAAGTGAAAATCGACATCGCGAGACTACCGAAGTTTCTCTCCGACAAGAACCTAGCTTCGAGCGTTCGAAGCACCTTTGGAGTGGAACTCACTCAGGAACAGATCAAGCAATTTGAGGGGCCTAAAGCTGCCGCGGCGGTAATCGTAGGGTCAGGTCCGGCGCTACATATTCCAACCGCCCCTAGGCCTTGGGGTGATGGCGTCTGAATCGATCCGCCAGCGATTCGTTCGCTGGAGGCTTGATGACTTGCTCATCAAGTACAACGGCCTTCGGCTTGCGTCCGTGTCACATGGGTCGGTGAAGATTGCCGGAGCCCTGGCCTTCGTCGCAGGCGCACGACACAAGGAGGAGATCGACGATGAGTTCCAGATTGAGCTCTCGATCCCGGCCGACTTCCCCGAGCGCATCCCTTCCGTTCAAGAAACAGGGGGGCGCATTCCATCCGGCTTCCACAAGCTCGAAGACGGCTCGCTGTGTTTGGGGTCGCCCACTCGCCTGCGCCTGATCCTCACCGAGTCAGCGTCCATCCTCCGCTTCGTTGAGCGCTGTGTCATCCCGTACCTGTACGGCTACTTGTTCTTCAAGAGGCACGGAATCATGCCGTTCGGTGAGTTGAGACACGGCGAGGAGGGCCTTCGTGAAGACTTAGCGTCGCTGTTCGGCATTGACGGCCGAGATGCCGTTAGTGCGTTCGTCCGGCTTACGGCTATGAGGAAGCGACACGCAAACAAACAGTCGTGTCCTTGCGGTAGTAAGCGCCGCCTCGGACGATGCCACAACGTCCGTGTCAATACGCTCCGAGAGCGCCTCGGGCGCCACTGGTTCCGAGGCTACTTCGCTCTCTCAAACAAGAGGGCATGAGACTTCTCAGAGCCTGAGGGAGGTTCTGTACCGCCTCCCCTACCTCATCCCCGCGACCTTTGTGAAGTAGTGCACGAACGTCCTGATCCCGCCCCGCGCCTGCCCCCAGTCGTAGTTCTCGTTCGGCGCGTGGTAGCCGTGCTCGGGCAGGCTCAGCCCGATGCACATGATCGGTGCCTTGAGGTGCTTCTGCATGGTGACGACGGCGCCGATCGAGCCGCCTTCGCGGATGAAGGCGGGGGTGGTGCCGAAGCCGAACTGGACGGCCTCGCGGGCGGCGTCGGCGTAGGGGCCGGTGAAGGGGCCGTCGTAGGGGACGAGGCCGGACTCTTCGTGCACCTCGACGTCCTTGTTGATCGCCTTGACGGCCTTCTTCAGCAGGGCGAACGCCTTCTTGGGGGTCTGCTTCGGGACGAGGCGCATGCTGACCTTGGCCTCGGCGAAGGGGGGGACGACGGTCTTGACGCCGGGGCCGGTGTAGCCGCCGACGATGCCGTGCACCTCGAGGGTGGGGCTGGCCCAGATGCGCACCATGACGTCGAGGGGGTTGGTGGTGCGCAGGGAGTGCAGCTCGTGCGCGGCCTGGAACGACTTCACGTTGAAGCCGGAGGCCTTGAAGCTCTTGATCTCGGCGGCGGTCGGCTTGACGACGTCCTTGTAGAAGCCGGGGATGAAGACCTTGCCGGTCCGGGCGTCGTACAGCTTCGAGATGACCTGCGCCAGCTCGCCGATCGGGTTGCGGGCGGCGCCGCCGGTGAGGCCGGAGTGGGCGTCCTTCCCGCCGGTGCGCAGCACGAGGCGCGCCGGCTGCAGGCCGCGCAGGCCGTACGGGATGGCCGGCTTGGAGGCCGACAGCCAGATGGTGTCGGACACCAGGACCGAGTCGGTCGCCAGGCTCGGCAGCTTCTTCTTGAGGAACTCTTCGAAGTGGGGGCTGCCGATCTCTTCCTCGAACTCCCAGATGAACCGGATGTTCAGCGGGATGCGGTTGTCGGCGGCGTACCTGGCGGCGAACAGGGCGGTGATGCCGGGCCCCTTGTCGTCGGTCGAGCCGCGGCCGAAGTAGCGGTCGCCGTCCTTGCGGAACTTGAACGGCTCCTGCTTCCATTCGGGTTCCTGCGCCGGCTGGACGTCCATGTGGTTGTAGATCGTGATGGTCGGGTGCGACGGGTTGCCGGTCTTGAAGTCGCCGACGACGACCGGGTTGCCGGAGGTCGGGACGGCTTCGGCTGACGTCGCCCCGCAGGCCCGCAGCAGCTCGACGGCGGCGTCGGCGCCGCGGGTTATGTCGGCCTTGTGCGCCGGGTCCATGCTGACGGTCGGGATCTCGACCATGTGGCCGAGGCGGTCTTCGAAGTCGGCGCGGACGCGGGCCACGTAGGCGTCGAGCTTCTGGGAGTCGATGTTGGGGGCGGCGGCCCTGGGGCCGCCGGGCTTGGGGGCGCCGCCCTTAGGGGCGTTCCCGGCCCGGGAGCCACCGGCCTGGCGGGCCTTGCCGGCCCGGACGTTTTCCATCGACTCCGGGCGGATTGCTGCTCTGGTGCTCATCCGGTCGCTAGGGCTGCTCATCGTGCGGCCTCCTGGGGGCGGCGCTGCCGCGGGTCGTCCATCATGGCTGATTTCGGCGCCGCAGAGAGTACTACAGGCCGGGGGGCGGGGACTACACTATCAGCCGTTGTCGAGCCTGGGCTGTTTTCTGACGCTCCCCTTGATGGTCAAGATCCGGTAGAATCTGGACTTACGGAGCACACCGTGAAGCTGTCCGTTGAAGTTACCGAAGCCGAGAAACAGAAGCTGACTGAGGAAGCCCGCCGCCTGAACGTGTCCGCGGAGGAACTCGCCGCCGCGGCCGTTCACGATCTATTAGGCCAGCGGGACGCTGATTTCGAGCACGCCGCCACGCGGGTTCTTGAGAAGAACCGGGAACTTTACCGTCGGTTGGCGTAGTGCGCTGCCTGACATTGGCGGAAGTTCTCGAGCTTCATCGCAGGGTCATGGAGCAAGCGGGGGGTAGTCCGGCGGTTCGTGACCTTGGTGGCCTCATCTCGGCCGTGGCGCAGCCCCGGGTCACGTTCGAAGGCCATGATCTACATCCCACTGCAGCAGACAAGGCCGCGGCGTTGTGCGTCTCGATCATCGTCAATCATCCCTTCGTTGACGGCAACAAGCGAGCTGGGCACGCGGCCATGGAAACGTTTCTGGTCATGAACGGCTACGAGGTCGTCGCCTCTGTTGACGAGTCTGAGCAGGTAATGCTCGACGTTGCGTCGGGCCATATTGACCGGGAACGCCTGGCAGCTTGGTTGCAGGCAAGGATCGTGGCTCTGTAGCCGGACGGAGAGCTTCAACGTCCGAGGATTGCCTGAGGTTCCCTTGAACGCGAAGCTCCCGGTGATCCACAGCGACCTCGAGATTCTTGGGGGGACCCCCGTTTTCGTGGGGACACGCGTTCCCTTCCAAACACTTTTCGACTACCTCGAGACCGGCGACCCTCTCGACGAATTCCTCACCGACTTTCCATCCGTGACCCGGGAGCAGGCGGTGGCGGCTCTTGAGCAGGCGAAGGAGGCGCTGCTCGCGAATGCGTGTCCTCCGCGATGACTGCATTCCGCGCGGATTGAAGGGCGTATGACGAATCGTTCAGCCCTGCGCGACAGGTACCTCCGCGATGCTCTGCCAATCCGTCTTGGGGGCTTGGCCGCCAACCTGGCGAGGGTGCAGTCCTTCTGCGACAATCCCGCCCACGTGGATGTCGTGGCTCGCTTACTCGAGGAGAGCGCCTGGTTCATTGAGTGGGCCGCTCCAGATGCCCCAGTTGAGACGCAGACAGTATTGCTCAACTGTCAGCGTGCACTGGCAGTTTGGCGCCTGAGGTGGGTCGAGATCTGGGCGGACCCTGCGCGGCGGGAAGAGGTAGCCGGACTGGCGGCCGACTGGTCGCAACGGTTCTTGGACCTGTCAGGGCTCGTACAAGCGGCGTCTCAGGGATCAGCTAGCCACAGAGCCTGACAGTGCGTTGCAGCGGACGCAGCGCCAAGTGCTTCATCGCCCGAGGATTGCCTTCTCGATTCGCCACTTAACGTCTTCCCACGGCTCCAGCTTGACGTTGCCGGCTTCCAGGGCGGCAACGCGCCTCGCGATCTCAGCCTGCCAAGCAACCTCCGCGTCCGGGTCCCCGGGCCCATCCAGACTCGCAAGGATCTTCTGAACTTCGATCATCGGGTCCGCTCGGACCAGAAGATGCTCCGCCTCCTCGCGACGGAATCCCAGGTCACGAGACACGTTCTGGGGCAATCTACCCTCCCGTCAGGCTTCGTGTGCGGCGCTGACCAACCAAGGCTCGGAACCGTTGTCGGGCCAATTCGACGTCACGGATAGCCGTCCGAACGCCCCGCGCTTCGATGCGCGCCGGCTCCCACTTCTGTTCCAGCCACTTCCGCCCGCGCAGGGTCGGCTCGTCGGTGCTGGCGTAGCGCCTTGCCTTACTCGCCCCCTTGGGTGGCGGCTTCGGGTCGCCGATTCCGATCTCATCGGGTAGAGAGGCCAAGGCAGCGTGGAGACATTTTCGGCGAATTCGAGGGTTGCGCGACCCTGGAGTTGGCGGTAGTCTCCACCTAACCAGACCCTCAAACTAAAAAGGGGAACCCCATGTTTCGAGGGAATCACCGCCCCCCCGTTCGCCGTCAGGCTGCCTTCTTGATCCCCGTCGCTCTCATGCTTCTGTCCCACGGCGCCCGGGCCGGGGTCAAAGCGCCGGTGGCGCCGGCTCAACCGGCGCCTGCCGCCTGGGTCGACCAGGTACGGCAGGACCTGCAGGCGCGGGAATTCGACATGACCTGGCAGAACTCCTCTGCCACGAAGGAGATCGGCCCTGCATGGCAGGCGCCCAACCGCGCCCAGGGCTTCAGGACCTACTTCGTCGCCGACGGAATCCGGGTCGTTCCCCGGAACGAATCCGAGCTCGCCTGGACCTGGGGCCTGTCGCTGGCGGGGTACGGCCGCGGAGACAAGACCGGGGACGTGCCGCGGGCGACGCTGGTTCCCTCCGGACGGCGCATCGAGTACCGGCGGGGCGGGCTCCAGGAGATCTACGAGAACGCGGAGAACGGGCTGGAGCAACGCTTCATCCTTCCCGGGCCCCCGGAAACCGGCCCGGGGGAGATTCACCTCGACCTCGAACTGTGGGGCGATCTCTCGGCGCGCATCTCGGAGGATCGGCTGGCGATCGACTTCGTGACGGCGTCGGGGGCGCCGGTTTTGCACTATGCGGGGCTGAAGGTGACCGACGCGGCCGGCACGATCTTGCCCGCCTGGATGGAAGGGATCGCCGCGGAAGGGAAGCGCGGCATCCGGCTCATGATCGACGCGCGGCACGCCACCTGGCCGATCGAGGTCGATCCGCTCACCACGGGCGCTGCCTGGACGACGTTCGGGGGCCAGGGGAGCGCTTTCTACGGGGACGTCGTGGCCACGGCCGGAGACGTCAACGGCGACGGCTACTCCGACGTGCTCGTCGGGGCGCCGTTCTACGACAACGGCCAGACGGACGAGGGGCGCGCCTACCTTTACCTGGGCTCGGCCGCCGGTCTCTCGACGGTCCCTGCCTGGACGGCGGAGGCGAACCTGAACAACGCGCAGTTCGGCCTCTCGGTCTCGACGGCCGGGGACGTCAATGGGGACGGCTTCGCCGACGTGATCGTCGGCGCGCACCAGGTCATCTCCGCCCTCGTCGGTGAAGGGCAGGTCTATGTCTATTTCGGCTCGTCGGCGGGCCTGCCGGCTAGCCCGAGCTGGACGGCGACGGGAAGCGCGCCGCTCACGTTCCTCGGGTATTCCGTGTCGACGGCGGGGGACGTCAACAACGACGGGTATTCCGACATCGTCGTCTCGGGGATCGGGCGGGCCGTATACCTTTACCTCGGCTCGGCTTCGGGACCGGCGGCGAATCCGGTCTCGACTGTCCTGCCGGAGGCCGGCGGCACCAGCGAATTCGGCGTCAGGGTCGCGACGGCGGGGGACGTCAACGGCGACGGTTACGCCGACGTCCTCGTCGGGGACGACTTCTACACCAACGGCGAAAGCAACGAGGGGAGGGTGCACCTCTACCTCGGATCGGCGGCCGGGATCGCGGCGCCGCCCGCCTGGTCGGTGGAAAGCAACAACGCGAACGCCCACCTTGGATTTGCGCTCGGCACCGCCGGCGACGTGAACGGCGACGGGTACGCCGACGTGATCGCGGGAGCGTACGGCTACACCGTCACCGGGCAGCAGGCGACCGGTCAGGCGACGGTCTATCTCGGGTCGGCCTCAGGTCTCGCGACCACGCCGGCCTGGTCGGTGCTCGGTCATCAGGCCGGTCCCTACGCCGGCGTCTCCGTGGGGACCGCGGGGGACATCAACGGCGACGGCTACGCCGACGTCATCGTCGGCGCTTACGGCTACAGCAACGGGGAGACGAACGAGGGGCGGGCGCTCGTGTACCTCGGCTCGGGCACGGGGCTTAGGACGTCTCCCGTCTGGACCGCCGAGAGCGATTCCGCCAACTCCCTGTTCGGCGCCTGGGTGGCGACGGCGGGGGACGTCAACGGCGACGGCTACGCCGACGTCCTGGTCGGCGCGCCCTACTACGACAGTCCGACCGACCAGGGAGCGGCCTTCCTGTATCTCGGCTCGGCTGCGGGACCCACGCGTGACCACAACTGGACCGCGGAGGGAGATCAGACGGGCGAATTGTTCGGCTGGTCCTCCGCATCGGCGGGGGACGTGAACGGCGACGGATACGCCGACCTGATCGTCGGGGCGCCGGATTACGACGGCGGCCAGACGAACGAGGGGCGCGCCCACGTCTTCCTCGGCGGCGCATCCGGCCTGGCGACGACCCCCGCGTGGACGGCGGAGGGGAACCTGGACGGCATCGAATTCGGGGTCTCGGTCGCCTCGGCCGGGGACGTCAATGGCGACGGATACTCGGACGTCATCGTGGGGGCCAGCGGCTTCGTTCCCACCAGCTCCACGGCGATCGGACCCGGGCATGCCTACGTCTATCTCGGTTCGGCGTCCGGCCTCGCGGCCGGCCCGATCTGGACGACGAGCGGCGACCAGGAGGGCTCGCGGTTCGGAGACTCCGTCGCCTCCGCCGGGGACGTCAATGGCGACGGATACTCGGACGTCATCGTCGGAGCCCCGATGGCCAGCGACGGCGAGGCACAGGAAGGTCGTGCCCGGCTCTACCTCGGGTCGCCGGCGGGTCCGGCGGCGTCTCCTTCATGGACGGCCGAGAGCGACTTCGCAGGCGCGTTTTTCGGCCGGTCGGTCGCGTCCGCCGGGGACGTCAACCGCGACGGCTATTCGGACGTCATCATCGGCGCGTACGGGTACAACAACGAGAGGGGGCAGGTCTATCTCTACCTCGGCTCCCCTTCCGGGCTCGCGGCGGCGCCAATCTGGACGCAGGGCAACGCCAGTGGAGGGGCCGACTGGTTCGGCTGGTCGGTGGCCACGGCGGGGGATGTCAACGGCGACGGCTACTCCGACATCATCATCGGCGCGCCGTACTATCTGACCGACCACGGGTCGGCCTACGTTTATCTCGGCTCCCCCTCGGGCGTCCCCGTGCTCTCCTGGATCAAGGTCGGAAACCTCCCGGAGTTCCTGGGCTCGCCGGTGGGGACGGCGGGGGACGTGAACGGCGACGGGTACGCCGACGTCGTCGTGTGCGGGTACGTGGTCACCGCCTATGTGTATCTCGGGTCGGCCACGGGCCTCGCCACGACGGCGATTTGGAATACATCCGGAGGAGATGCGCTCGCGACGGCGGGGGACGTGAATGGCGACGGATATTCCGACATCGTCTTGAGCTCCGCGTACGGCGGCACCTTCAATGGCGGGACCGCGTTGGTCTATTACGGCAACGCGGGGACGGGAGGGCTCAGCCTCAACGCGCGACAGCGACACCCGGGTGGCGGGCCGATCGCTCCGGGCGGCCGATCGAATGCCCCCGGCTCGTTCGGTGTCACCGCCCTCGGTCGCACGCCGTTCGGCCGCAGCGGCGTCAGCCTCGATCTGGAGCTGAAGCCTCTCGGGACGCCGTTCACCGGAGCCTCCGTCCTGACGACCGACGCCCCGGCCGACACCGGCACGACCGGGGTGAGTCTCACCGATCTCGCCGTCGGCCTGAACCCGGGCGCCTGGCACTGGCGGGTTCGCCTGCGCTACGACCCGGCGAGAACGCCGTTCGCGCAGAAGAGCCGGTGGATCACGATCCCCTGGCACGGCTGGCAGGAGGCTCACCTGACCCTGGGGGCGTTCCTCGGCGGCTTTGTCTGGGACGATCTCGATCGCGACGGGGTGCGCGAGGACGGCGAGCCGGTTCACGGAGGGGCGACGGTCTCCCTCCTGAATGCTTCCGGTGCGGTCGTGGACCAGAGAACGACGCTCGCCGACGGCTACTACAGTTTTGCTCTGCCGGGCGCCGCCGGATCGTTCCGGTTGCGGTTCCTGGCGCCGAACGGAACATCGCTGTCCCCCCAGGATCAGGGGGGAGACGATTTCCTCGACAGCGATCCCGATCCGACGACCGGGCTGACACCGCTCGTCGGGCCCGCGTTCACTTTCCTGGACAACTTGCGCTGGAGCGCCGGCCTGGGATGCAACTCTCCGACGCAGCCGCTGCTCATCACCGGGACGCGCACGGTGGGCGGAACGGCCGGCCTGATCCTCGATTTCACCGACCCGAACGCCCCGAGCCAAGCGACGGGATACAACGTCTACCGGGCCGGCCAGCCGCAGCCTCCTCCGGCCCCCTGGACACTGCTCGGCAGCAACGTCGTCGACGGCGATCCGGTCACGCCGGGCATCCAGTGGACGGACACGACCGGCGACAATCCCGCGACGGGGGCCGCCTTCTACTACCAGGTCGTCGCCTACAACGCGATCTGCCAGAGCGAGGGGCCGCGCTGAGGTTAGCCGGCCTTCCGCAGCCTGGCAATGTTGCGGCTTGGTCGAGCACTGGCCAAGTCATAGTTAACCTGCAGGTTGACCCAGAATTCGGGTGTCGTCCCGAACGCCTGTGCGAGCAACCATGCAGTCTCGGGCGTGATGCCCCGCTTGCCGCGAACACGCGCTTGTCGGCGTCCGCGTGATTCCCGTTGACTTGATAAACGAATCAGAATAAATTATCAACGATATTTCCCTTGGCTCCCTGTATCGGAGTCAACGTTACATCCCCTCGGCAAGGTCACTTGCCGAGTGTTATGCCCCTGGGGAGTGCTAAGGCACTCCCCATCTTTTTACCCTCCGTCGTACGCGAGTTCACCGCGCCCCCAAGGGGAGAGACCGCATGACTCGTGCGAAGATTTTTGTCGACTTCTGGAATTTTCAACTTCACTGGAACAACCTTGTTGGAAAGACTCCGAAGGGAGATCCGATAAAGATCCCCTGGGACAAAGGATTCATCGCAGCGGTGATCGCCCTCTTGAAAAGCAAGCGGGCTGACGATGTCTCTTACAGCGGGACCCATGTATACGCTTCTGTTGACCCAGGCGGTGATGCCCCATTGCGCAAATTCCTCCATGTAATGGATGGTTTCCCTGGGTATGCGGTGAGCGTGAAGGAACGGAAGCCCACGGAGAAGCCGATCAGATGCAACCGCTGCAAGAAGGAGTTTGAACTCTGTCCGTCGTGTAACGAAAAACTAAGGAGGACCGTCGAGAAAGGAGTCGATGTAGCCATCGTGACGGAAATGATCCAGATGGCATCCGACAACATCTACGATGTTGGTGTTCTCTGCTCCAACGACGCGGATCTGTGCCAGGCAATAATCTTCATCCAACGGCGGTTCGGCAAACAGATTTATCATCTGCATCAAGGTGGCGTTGGGATGAGCGTGAGAAACGCGTGTTGGGATCACTTGAAAATGGACGATCTGCTCAAGGCGCTCGCGGGTTAGGACGTAGCGTATGACCAATCGTTCAGCGCTGCGTGACAGGCACAGTTGAGACGCAGACAGTATTGCTCGACTGTCAGCGTGCACTGGCAGTTTGGCGCCTGAGGTGGATCGAGATCTGGGCTGACCTCGTTGGCGGATAAGGCAAGAGGCACGACACCGTACAGGTGCGGTGTAGCATAGGCACATGAGATCCGCACACATCG